>ERZ724509.485-NODE-485-length-17164-cov-4.453621_pt1 | contig 17164 bp, 25 predicted proteins | sample MGYA00376042_ERZ724509 | MGnify/ENA primary metagenome ERZ724509 (study PRJEB28724, sample SAMN07190887) | wastewater metagenome | isolation source: effluent of sewage treatment plant in Hong Hong | place: USA: Christiansburg, Virginia | collected 2016-03-01 ...
AGAAGAAAAAGGATTAGTGTTTACGAAGGAATTATTGCAATTAAAAGAAGAAAGAAAGGCAAAATCGGCAGCTTTACAACAAAAATTATTTGCGGAGTATTCGTTTTTTAATCAATACAAAGAAAAGAAAAGTTTAGAAAACTCTATTATTTTAATGGGTAAAGACTATACTTTAGGTGCTCTTACAGAAAGTCTACTTGTAAAACTTCCTTTTTTAGCTGGTCTTGCTTGGAATCAAGTTGCTCCTTTAAAAAACTTTTTGAATGGTATGGTAATGGTTCTAAATAGAGATGGGCAGTTTTGGACAGAAGGTAATTCTAATATTGCAATGCACCATATTTTAGGACACCCTTTTAAATCTTTAGGTAGTAAGTTAGGGTTAAGTGATCATCAAGAGGAGTGGAAAAAGACTGTTTTATTTATTCAAGGTTTAAGAGTTATTGAAGATCAAACTTCAGAATTACAAAGAGGAGAAGAAGAAAATTCTAAGGTATTAGCTACAGGTAATTTAATTACTGATGGCATGTACTTAACTAAAAAAGTAGAGTGGATAAATCAAAGTGTATCTTTAATGGCAAGAGCTATGGATGTAAAAATTGTACATCCTACTAAAAAGAATATTGATGGTACTCCTTATACCATTAAGATGTTTGATGGACAAAAATTTGATGCACATGAAATAGTAGAAGGTCAATTAGTTTTAAAACCTGAGTGGAGAAGTCCTAGTAATATAGCTAGTTTTGAAAAAATGGATTCTTCTGAAATGTTACTTTGGAAGATAGAAAACAAAAGAGTTAATGCTTCTTTAAATGGAGATTATTCTCAAGAAGGTTCTATAATGGGAAAAAGATCTACTGTAGGTAGAATACTTTCTCAATTTAAAACTTGGGTAAGTCAATTTTTATATGATAGATTTGCTTATAAACAAACAGATTTAGCTTTAGGTATTGAACATTCAGGCTATTATGTAGGGCCTATAATGAATACAAAAACAAGACCTGTAGCAATTGCTACCTTTATAAGTAAAAGTGCTTTAGCAGGGCTTGTAACAGCTAATTTTGCTGGTGGAGCTGCAATAGCTATTCCAGCTTTAGCTATAGGTTATATGGCTTATAAAATTAGAAAAAATAGACAAGTTTCTGCTTTACCTTTAATGCCTTCTGTAATAAAAGGATTTAAAGACATGAATTTAAAAAGTACTTGGAATCAAACAAAATATGTAGGGTATAATTTAACTACAGGATTAGGTATTACTACAGCAAATATAGCTACAGGTTTAGTAACAGGTAAAAATTATGTTCCTAGAGTTATTACAGATTTTGAAAAAAGTATGCAAAGTGAGGAAGATAGACAGAATTTTAAAAATCTTCAATTACTTACAAAAAGTTTACAAGCTAATATGATGACAACAATAGTGTCAATGCTTTTAATGGCTTTAAGAGGTACAGATAAAGATGATGATGATAAAAATGAAGAGCAAGATAAGTGGTACATTAATGCTGCTTTAAACTTAGTAACTAATATATATAGTGAGAATAACTTTGCAGATAACCCTCTCTTGATGTATCAAAGTTTAATTGAAAGACAAGGAGCAAGTAGTTTAGTTGATAATTGTATTAAATTAGCTCTTTTTGCTACTCATCCTGGAAGTGATACAATACAATCTGGAGATAATCAAGGGGAATCTAAAACATGGAGACAAGCTAAAAAAGTATTTATGCCTATGATGGTTAGAAATATTGATAAAATAGGTACAGAAGACTACTTATTAGGATATGAAAGCTTAGTAGGTAAGTATTATAAACAAGGTTCTCCTTTTGAAGAAATGTTTGATTCAGATTTAAAACAAGAACTTAAGAAAAGAAAAGAAAAAAGAGCTGAAGCAAAAGAAGAAATTAAAAAAATATTAGAAAAAGACTATGAAATAACTGATTCTAAAAGAGATAATGCTATTTTAAATGCAAAAGCAATGGAAGGTTATGGAGAAATAAAAGGAGTTCCTGCAGTAGATAGAAGTAGATATGATGAAAATGAAAACTTAATTGAGTAAAAAATAATAAAAAAAAGTGAGGGTTTATTTCCCTCACTTTAAGTATATTCAAAATGCAGTCTATACAAGAAGTTCTCAGTTCTTTTATCAAGAGTTATAACTAAAGGGTAAATAGTTGTTGGGAAATTCTCCATGTCAATGTACTTACTCATCCTAAAGCACTCTCTAAGGTGAGCACCTATTATTAATGTCTTTTCTGTTTTTGTTTTGGCAACATAAGTAGATGTGATAGGATAGAGATAAACTTTGACATAATCTCCGGACTCTTTGTGTATGTGAATATTACTCCTAAGAGTAAAAATATCATCATCTGTTTCCTCTATTTCATACTCTGGAAATAAAGGTAATTTTTCAATTTGGTTTTGATTCATCTTCTTCTATTAAAAAAGGTACAGTATTCTCTTGCCCAATTAATTAATTTTTTCCCTTTTTGTAACAATCTATTACAGATTTTAACCATAGTACTAGAAATCTCATCTATAAAAAAAATAATTTTTATTTCTTTTTCAAGATACTCTTTTTCTCCTAACTCTTCTTCTGTATAAGATCTTCCTCTTTCCATTTCTATAGTTTTAAGATTGAGTATGTTGCTCCTATCCCTACAAATAATCCTGTAGTAAAACCTGGTCCAACTCCATAAGCAACTACAGGACCTACTCCAAAATTCTTGACAGGTAAAGATTTAGTACTATAAGCTCTAAGAGTTTTGACTTCATTAAAAGGATTGTGTAATGTTACCTCAGCAAAAGGTTTTGATTTACCTAGTCCTAAGAAACCTGTTTTTTCAGTCCCTATTGCAACATCTATTTCTTCTTTAAATCTCATGTCTATTGTAGTACTATCTTTAGTAGCAGAAACTGTTCCCCATACCCAACCTTTAATATTAAAGTCTGATTTATAGTTAGCATGAATAGTGTCATTAACTTTAGTAACACCCTCTATTTTAGTAGGGGTCACAATATTAATATTTGCTTCAGTACCAATAGTTGTTACACTACCTCCTTTTTTAATATTATCTTCATACTTTTTTACAAGTTTTTGTAACTTAGTTATAGTACTATCTGCAGAAGCTAAGTCAGTAAAAGCCTTAGAATTATAGTTTTCAAGAAGAGTAATACTTGCTTTGAAGTGCCCTTCTTTGTCTTTCCAAGTCTTCATACTATCTTTTAATGCTGAATTCATATTATCATTTGCTGCTAACTGTTGCTTTGCTTCACATCCTTTCATTAGCAACACTATAATAATAAGAGTTGCCATTACTACAGCTATGATTTTAGTTCTTTCCATAATAGAATCTAGTTCTTGTTGGTTAATTTTTTTCATAATAAAAGTATTAAAAAAAAGGGAGACTTTTTACAAATCTCTCTTTTTTTTTTATTTTGTTATTCTTTTTCTAACTCTGCTCTTTCAGCTTCTAAGTCTCTGTTTTGAGCTGCTTCTTCAGTAAACTTCTCTGGATACCTTACCTTTAATTTTTCAATATTATTAGTAAGACACTGAAAGAAATCTAGATTAAACCAAGAAGCAATATGACTTAACACAGCTAACTGGATAATGGGAGCATTAAACATAATGCCTACAGGTGCACAGTAAGAGGCTAAGATTAAAGTCAAGATAGCCTCTGATTTAATCTCAACAGGTAAGTCTTGTTGAGTAAACAAGCTATTTTCTATGAACTCTTTAGTGTCATTTAAAACTATTTCAAAATCATCATCTAAAGCAACTTCTTGAAATCTACACTTGTTTACAATGTACCAAGCCATATCAGCAAGTTCTTCACCTAGATTCACCAAATCCATTGGTTTTTTGTAGGCTAAAAGTTTTTTGAAAATATCTAAAGCTTCTCCAATTTCTGTGATAACACCTAAATTCATGTGTCTTTCATTAGCTCCTTCTACCTCTAAATTTGGGCAGGTTCTTTTTGCAAGTCCTTGATATTCAAGGATAGTTTGAATTTTACTCATTTTTGTTTTTGTTTTTTAATTAGAGTATCTGTTACAAAGATAACATTTTTAAAATCAGCAAATTTAGATTTCCACTCTGTAGAACCTAATATAGCTGCTTGTTGCCAAATAGCACTAGGAATAATCTCTTTATCAATAATTTTCCACTTAGTTTTTATAAATTTTTTTCCAAAGATAGAGAAAGAATAAACAAGAATTTTTTGTTTTAAATATTGCACTCTTTCTTCATTCCATTCTCCTCTTTTATACCATCTATAATGTTTAGCAGTAACAATTAAAGTTCCTATTTCCATTACTTATCCAATCTAAATCCAACACATACAGGGAATCTTGGTAATCCAGAATCAGTGTATTCAAAGAATCTAATCTCTGCCATCATTCCAATATACATGTGTTTGTTTCTAAGAATTTCTTCTCTTGCTTCATGGCTGAATTTCATTCCAGTATTAAAGTGTTCTAATTGACCTGTTTTATTAGTAATTACACAAGTTACTACTCCTTGCTCAGGTCTGCTTTCAGAAGGGATTACATCAACTACTTCATAAGCTTCATCTAAAAAATCTTTGTATTTAAGTAACTGAGAACTTCTCTTGTTTACAGCATATCCTTCTTCAGAATGTCTCACCATAGTGCCTTCATATCCTTCAGCTATAAATTGTTGATGAAAAGCTATTAATTGCTCTTGAGACTCAATTAAATGAGTCTCAACAATGTGTACATCAGGAATATCACTTGCTATTGATATAAGAGTTTTATACCTGACTTCAAAAGGAGCATCCATAACTATATCATAAACATGATACTTTACTTGCTCTGTAAGATGAGGTCTGTACTTTTTGATTAATTTCATATTCTCTTGAAATGAAATTCCATGAGCATATAACTCTCCATCTAAAACTACATCTTCCAGATCTGCCAACACTATATGTTTAAGAGTATCAATCTCTTTTCCTGTTCTAGACATTAAAGATTCTTCTGTACCCAAAGCTCTCATACCATCTAATTTAGGCTGAACATAACAAGGAAATGTAACTTTCTTCATTTCTTTTTTAAAGTCCTTAGCCAGCATTGGTAATAAGAAATCCTTACCTCCTTTTTCTTGAGCTTCCTCAATACTATTGAAGTAACCTAATCTCATCTTTTCAGTAAGTTTAGCTTGAGCTTCAATATAAGCTTGTGACTCTGGTGTAGTAGCATTGCTTTTACCTACATTCTTTGCTTCACAAGCACTTCTATTAATCACTGGGCTATTGGTTCCAACAACTCCTGATTCTTGTACTACAAAGTGCCCATCATTACTTATTTGTAAGTATCTGATTTTTCCTGATGAATCTTTTTTGAAGATTCTTTTGCATAGTATTGCCATAATTATTTAAGTTTTTGTTAATGTATCTCTAATGTACTCTACACAAGCATCTATTTTCTCATCTTCAGCTAAATCATCATAAGTGAGTAAGTTTAAAAGATGTTCTAAATGCTTTTTGTTTTGTTCTTTGTAGGCACGCATTTCCCAAGTATTTTTCTCAAAATCTAATTTAACATCCTTACCATATCCTTCATCTACAAGTTTCTGTAAAGGTTGTTTCAATCCTTCTAAAAATACATACCCCATAGCTGTAGGTTTGTATCTTCTTTCACTACTAGGAAACCCTTTAAATATAGTATCTACTAAAGGTCTCCAGGCAGACTCCCAAACATGACCATTCTGCATCTGCATTATTTTGTCATAAATCTTCAAACAATCTTCTGCATCCTGTTTGTACTCTGTTTTAAGCTATTCTTGTAGCCTATCATATAGTTTTCCCATACTAAGTTTTTAATAGATTATATACTTGCTCAAATGTGATATTATCAAGACACCTGTCTATAAATTGCATTTGACCTTCTAATGTGATTACATACCAACCTCCTTGAGCTTTTACAATAGCTTGTCTAAGACCATTAAAGAAACAAAAAGAAGTAAGCCTTCTAGTACTTTTTATAGTATCGGAAGGCTTAATATTAATAGGTTTACCATAAACCCAAATTTTAGTCTCCATATTAATGAATATAAAGAGGTAATCTTTCTTCTGTTTTATATAAATCTACTATCATCCACTGACATTGAGACTCTTTAAAAGTTTGACCATGTTCTGAGTAATGCTCTACCAAAAAAGCTTCAGCTGATTCCCATATATTAGGGTCATAGGAAAAAATATGGACTTCCTCAGTAGCAAAGTCCATAATAATAATTTTTTGATTAATCATCTATAGCAATTATATCCAAATAATGAACCATAGTCAAAGCAGTAATGACCTTATCTTCTCCTTTAGGAGAAGTGACATTCATACCATTGAAGGAAACATGGGTATTAAAAATAGGGACATCTCCTACTTTTATACCATAGTCTTCAGGTACTGATGCACCTATTTGCTTTATCTCGAAAGTAGTTTCATAGTTACTTTCTTTATTGGCTCCGGGAATGTGAATAAGACTTTTCTTTTTAGTGTCAGTTTGTTGTACTAACACAAATTCTCCTAATACCTTCATATTGATTGTTTTAAATTTAATTGTTTACAAATATAAAGAAAAAAGTTTAAACTAGAAAATGTATCTAATAGTTTCTAAAGGAAAATACTTAGAATATAATTCTTTAAATTGTTGAATTAATACATTCTTTTGGCTTAAAGTTGACCATTATCTACCATGTATCTGTAAGGAATGAAACCTTTGAAGTTATTACACCAGCCTAAAGCCTTTTCTTCACAAGCTCCACTTAAAGGGGTGTAACCAGTCATTGCAGAAAATTTTGTTTGAAATTCTCTGTCATTTATAAGATTAATTTTTCCTTTAATATTACCTCTATATTCATCCATAGTCATAGCTCTAGCACAATGCTCTAAAGGAGATGAATGTGGAGGATCTTGGGCAAGAAGTCTATCATGTAAGCCAATCATAGCTTCATAATTGACTTCTTTTTCTTCTCCAACTACTGTGTAAGAAGTTCTAGCAGAAAGAGCTACGGAAATTTTAATAACAGATTCTTCCCTTTTTTTAATGGCAGCAAGTAATTCATCAATACCTTCTGATTTAGGATGATATATTTTTTCAATTAAGGTTTCATCCATCTTATCTCTAAAAGGTACATGCCACTGATTTGCTATTAGTTGTTTAGGAGTACTTTCATTTACAGAATCCCATACAGCTTCAGCAAATGCCATCATGTGAATTTCAGTTTGACCTTTATTAACTTTAAGCCAATCCACATCATTCCAATTTTGGTAATTTTCAACAGTATCTGGTAAACCTACAAACTTTAAAAAGTCTTTTTTAGATTTATAATGCTGCACACCATAAGAAGACATCATCTGATAGTCAGGGCATCTTAAAGTAAAGAAATTATCCCAACCTTCTTTACTACCTGTAATTAACATTGTAGTCCACATAAATGGTTCAAGAAGTCTGTTACAAAGTTGTTTGGTTACTTGACAAGTTTTATTTAGATACTCTGCTTGATTTATTGCGTTGTTTCTTGCTTCTAACCAATTAGCTATACACTCTTTTACAAACACTTCTTCTGTAATATACTCACTCCCCTGCATACCTTTGTGTTCTTTCTGCCAAGCAATAGGAATAAATGGGTCATTTTTAACAGATTCTACCATTTTCTTAAATGGGATAGCTCTTGAAGAAGATGTGTTCTTAGAAAGCATCCTGTGAGTGTTTACTTCAGCAAGAATAATTCTTGGAAATGTAGCAAGGACAGAGATTAACTCATCTCCTTGCTCATTTATTGAGTGTGCTGGAATAATAGCACTTATTTTTGTTTTGTTCATAATTAAAATTTATGTTGTTGATAATCAATCCATGTGTTCCAATAGTCCCATTCAGGACCATAAACTGCTTGAATCATTTTTTGATAGGTAATTCTATTCTCAATCTTATCTCCCATTAGCCCAGTATTATCAAAAGGGACAAGAGGTAAAACTAACCAATAAAAAGCATTTAACATTCCTTTATCAATAAACTTTTCTCTAAGAAAAGCATAAGTTATTTGATGTTTTTCTGAGCCCATGACATCATATCTTGTAAAGCAATTCCATTTTTCCAAGCATGTTCTCTATATTGCTCTAAAACAAAACAAGTATATTTTCTAACTGCATCAGATACAGACATTAAAGAGTCATGAACATCTTCAGTTTCATCTTTAGTAATGTAAAGCTCTTTCTTTAAAAACTTTTCAATACTAGGAATAGGAAGTTCTTTACTCATTTTATGTAGTTTTAGGTGGAAATAAGTCAGAGATATGAAGATCTAAAGCTATGCATAAAGACTCTAAAGTTTTTAAGTTTGGGTAATTATCTCCTTTTTCTACTGTACTAATAGTACTAGCAGAAAAATCAAGGCCTAGTGACAACCCTTTTTTATGAACATCTACTTGACTCATTTTAAGTTCTTCTCTTCTTTGAGTAATTTTAGCCCCTACATATTGAGCTAAATTAGCTTCTATTGTAGTGGTGGTAGTAACTACTTTGTTTATGTAGTAGGTTAAAGTTGGAGCTGTAGAAGCTGCAACAGGTTGCTCTTGGACTGCTTCGGTAACACCCTCTGATTCTTTTACTATAGGAGTTTCTACAAGTTCTTGTGTAATTTCTTTTTGCTCTGGTGCTACAGTACCTTTCCATTTGTAATTCCACAAAAAGTATTGTGGAGGTCCTTCTGGTCTAGTATTGCTAAAAGGCCCTTTAGTTTCTATAGGATTTTTCAACTCTTCTACAGTGTAAAGAGAAGTCTCATTAGGTCTTTCATAACAAGTTACAAGAATGCTCATATTTTTATTTATAGCATCTTCAACTTCAATACTTCTAATACTTACCATGTCTCCATAAAGTTTCATGGCCTTATAAGGATAGTGTTCCATTTTAAATGATTTTTTCTTTCTTTAATATTAAACTCACAGTATGGATAAGGTCTTCAATAGTGCTATTATTTTCAATAGTATAATCAAAATTAGCATTATCAAGGCTAGTCTCTGAAGGATGAAACTGATTCTGATTAAATGTGGCAGGAATACCATTTCCTCCAACTACTGTTGTATAAGGTCTATTAACTCTAATAGTAATACCTCCTCTTCTTTTTACAGCTTCTAATTCATTAGGAAATCTCATATCTGTAATAATCCAATTAGGATATTGTTTACTTTCAATATAGTCAATATCAGGATGTTGAGTATAACTCATCTTATATTCACTCATTAAAGCATTGACCCATACATTAGGATGTATAATATTTCTGCCACATTCTGTACCTAAAAGTTGAAGTAACATTCTTGGAGTAGGCTTAACTAAATACCTAGCATCACATATCTTTTTATCTTCTTCACTAAGATTATTGTCAAGATAATTTACAAGACCTCCAAAAGAAGGATTAGGTATATTATAATACCACCATTCTTCAGGTAACTCCTTATTCTTAAATTCAGCATCTTCTAATTGTTCTCTTGTACAACCTATTAATATACATACTATATCTTTAAGTTTATCAGCAAACTTTTTAATATGAAAATCTTTATACAATAAAATAGCCCTATTATTTAATTCATCTACTTTTAAGTCATCTAAATATTCTTTATAAGTATGATCTAAATCATATTCTTTATTTTCAGTTAAATACTGTATAATTTTACCTACTGTATCTTTACCACTTCCTATTTTACCACTAATTCCTATCAACATACTCTTTAAAATTATGGGTTAATAACTCAATTTCTCTTTGTTTATAAGCTACAATTTCATTAGCTTTTTTAAACATTTGTTCTTTTACAGTATTAATACCTTCTTTATGACAATAAGCTATCAACCATATAGTAGAACCACTACTCACATTTAATACTTGATTAATTAGAGTTTTTTTAACAGTTCTTTTGAATTTTTCGCTAAGAGTAGAGTAAGTATTTTGTCTTTCTATTACTTCAAAAAACTCTTCTTTAAAAACAGCTTTCTGAGAAGAAGAAACGCTAAAAGACAATCTGTATAAAATGATAGTTTTATCTTTCATACCACCAATTTTGAAGTCTTACAATAAATTTTTGAAACCAATTTAATTTCACAGCACCATAAAGTTGCTGATATAAGGTCTTTTTACCTGGAGGAGTATATGGAATACACTCATCAGCTTTAACCCATTTTTCATAGGTTTTCTCTCCTTGAGGGAGATTAGTCCATGCTAAAAGTAAATAAGTTTTTCTACCCTTTCTTTCTGCACCAACTATTCTAGCAGGTTTGTAGTTTCTATAAACTACAAAGTCTTTTTGTTCAGGTTCTTTTTCTTTTTTTCTAAAATTCCACATACTCTACATTTTGTGATTGCAACTCTGTTATTAAAATACTATCATCTAAAGAAATTACTTCTATATTATCTAAGATAGTTTCTAAATTATAACTACACTCTTCATCATTAGGATTTACCATAGATGGAGATATGTTTTTCTTTATCCAAGCTTTAAAAGAAGGAGTAAAATCAGGTTGATATGCTGTAATAATTAAATTGTGTGCCATTTGCTTTGTATTAATGAAAACTTAAGGGGAGACTAGCTCCCCAAAGGTTTCCAAGTGTTAAAAAATTCTTCTTCTGTGTTAGGGGGAAAATCATATTCCCAAGAACCCGTCAAGAAATCTTGTTCTTCCAATAGAGTATCAAAAGCTTCTTTAACTGAAGAAATAAACCTATGTTTAGCATGTACTGTTTTCATTAGTACTTGCCTTGTTTCTAATTTACTCTCTTCAGTAAAATAACTTGTAATCTCTTGCCTAGTGTACATCTTACTATATTTACCTAAAAGGAATTTATCATAAGCATCCCCCATTGAAGGAGGGTAAGCTAACACAATCATGTGCTTTCTACTATGATTTTCCATTATTGAATCATAAACATAGTCAGTAACATAATACTCTTGATGCTTTACCCAATCCATAAAGTTTTGGAATAATTCAGGTCTCACAAGTTTGTCCACAAGAATATAAATATTCTTCTGTCCTTCTAAATGAGAACCTTCTAGCAGAGTATCATGTATGCCAAAAGCCAACTTGAAGACTAGATTTAACTTAGTCTTCAAAGTGGGCCCATAGAAACCAAGACCAGGAACTAAATACCTAACAGTTCTGTTAATGTATAGCTGCCCAATCTGAATATTCATATCTTGATTTACAATCTTAGATAACACCATCCCAATTGATTACCAATGGATTTAAACCTGCTTCTTGAATTTCCCTTTCTTCTGTAAAACCATTCTCACTATGGTAAATATACAAATCTAAGAGTTGTTCAAAACCTTTGATTTCATATTGTAAAATAGCACTTGCCATAGTATCTCCATTGAACATATCTGTATAATGAAGTGAAATAGCTCTTCTACCAAATCTTCCTATTTTTAAAAGAGAAGAGTCAACAATAAAATTTAAAGGTTTTCCTTGATATGAAGTAGACTCCACAACAAATTGAAAAGGTTTAATCACATCAGAACCTTCTGGAACTGCAAAATGATTATGTAAAGCAAGAGTGTACCAAGCAGCTTGGATGTCATATCTTCTTGCTTTTACACTACTAGGGAAATAAAAAGTATTCCCATTCATAGTTTTTAGATCTACTCCAGTAATAGATAGAATTTTTCCTTCAATATCTCTTTCTACAAATACCATATCTAGCAATGCTTTACAGCTTACTCCTCTATACTCAAAGTATATTGGAAACTGATAATACACTGTAAGTTCTGGCATATCTGCATAGAAATTTCTATCAAAGAATCTACCTGTTCTTGGATTAGTTTCTAAAGAATGAACAATGTTTTTGATGGTGTTATTTTGAGTTTGACTAATAATAGTCTTACCAAAACCTAGACACATATCTAAGAAATAAGTAGAACCAGGTTCTATAATATTCTTAAGCTTAGCATCAGCACCCCATCTTGGTTGCCATCCTGTTTGTTCACAAGCACTTAGAATATAAGTACTCCAATTTCCAAGTTCTCCTACAAACTCATTAAATGGAGTAACAGGTAAAGGTTCCTCTTGACCTGTAAGTACTTCTAAATGCTCAGCATAGTCTTGTAATAAATCATTGTAAACTAAATTCAATATTTCTATTACTGCTTCTGAAGGTAGTTTATCTACACTTGAGATATAGTATTCCTGGTTAAAGGCATCTATTGAATTAGTTAATATACAATCTACTGCAGAACCTATCATAAAATGTTCTGCTGAAGAGTCAAACTCTTTGTGAAAAGAACCTAAGTCCCCTAATAATAATTTTAATTTGGACTGACCTAAAGCATCAGATCCATAGTACTCTTGTACTTCTTCTTTTGTAGCTACAATTACGGACATGTTACATATTGTTTTAAGATTACTTCACTTTTAAAATGGTCAAGTGTCATACCTACAATAGTTTTAAATTCAGAGTTCAAGTCAAACTTAAAGTCTTTCATCATAGAATACTCTAAATTAGGACTTTTACTTCTAAATATATCAAACTGTATCATAGACATATAAACTATTTCCATCTCTGGTGTTCTTCTAGACCCAGGCTTACCTTGCTTGTAATGAAACAAAATACAAGGTTTTTTATGAATTTCATCTTCAAGGGGAAACATGCCTGCAATAGAGGTAGCCATCATAAATAATTCCTTCCCAGGATTCATATTCTTTTGGATACCAGCCTTTACCTGTAGATTAAAAGGAATATACATCAAGTCTATCTTAGCATTGTCATGCTTTTTACTCACAAATCTAGAGGTCTCACAGAAGTCAAATCCTAGTTCTCTAAAGAACTTGGCATAATGCCTTTCTGCAGTACTACCCTTTCTTTTATTAGTTGCTCCTATTCCCATATAAGATTTTTAAGGATTAATAATAAAAAACTTAAATACCTTTGGAACTATTCCGTATCATCTATAAGCTCTATTTGACCTTCTCTTCTTGCAGTTCTCCAAGTTACTTGTCCTACTTGAACACTGTTAATATCTGAAGTATAAGGATCTACTCCTGCTACATAATGTGCTTGTAACATTTCTCTATTATAAACATCTTGCAAAGGTCTTATTCTTTCTACTAAAGACTCTGCAGGATGAGCCATAGATTGTCTCACTTCTTCATGATTAATAGCAGGCATTGTTAATTGAGTGTTAACTTCAGCTCTTAAAGCTTGTTGAAACATCTCCATTCCTGCTTGATTAGTAACCATAGTTACAGACCTTTCAGAACCTGTATGGGCAGATTCTTCTGTATCTAATGCTGCTTCAACTGTTGCCCAATCTATTTCAGGCTCTAAAGGATGTGAAAATGTAGCAGCTTCAGCTTCTAACTCAGCTAACTCTCTAGCATCTGCTATTGTCTGTGCTGGGATTTCCCAAGGCACTGTAGTAGTAGAAGTTTGATTAAAGATGGGTAAAAGTTCAACTTGTTCTTCATTGTAAAACAACATAGCTTCTTCTTCTACGGAAAGTTCTTCTTCATGTGCTAATACTCTTGGCTCAAATTCTTGCTCAACAAAGGTGTCCTCTCCTCCATTGTGTAAGAAATTGGGTAGTACTTGCTCCATGTAGGCTTCTAATTGTGTCAAAGACTTTGTCTTTTTGACTTCAAATAATCTTGCAAAGGTATTCTTTTCTATTTCTAGGGAGGAAATCACTCTTACCTCTATACCTTTTTCATAGCAAGATTGTAATATTTCTTTTTGAAGTCTCCTATTTAAAGGAGTTAGACCAGGGTCAGTGAAAAAAGAAGTGGAATAAAATAAAACGTAATTATTGTAGGAGAAAGTTTTAGCATCATAATCAGAGAACTTAGATACTGAACTATTTAAATAGGCTTCTTTTTTCATGGCACAAACCATTAAAGGAACACCTAATTCTGAAAAGAAAACACCTCTTGCTATAAAGAAAACCCTACCATTGATTTCAATTCTTCTTGTACTCTGAGACATCTCAAAACCATCTTTAATGTTTTTAAGAGTATTTGGTTTTCTGATAAACTTAGTAAAAGAAGGTTTTGAGTAGTAAAAGAGGTCTTCTCTAGAGTCTCTTCTAGTCAAAGCAATTAAAGGGATAAACTCATTAGCAATAATAGGAGTTAAACTAAAGTCAGCAGGAATAAAATTTCCTATTGTTGAGATACTTATTCTCATAATTCAGATTGTGTAAAGTTCATAGGAACTACAAACTCATAATAGAATGGGACTTCTCTGAGAGTCTCACCTAAGTAAGTATTAGTAATATGATTAGTAAAGAATGCTGACATTAAAGAACCTATCATAGCAGCAGTATGAGAAGTTTGCTTCATTGTACATGGAGCTTCTTCAACAGCACTGTCATGAAATAAATGCTCTCTTTCATACTTATCAGCATTTATAGGAGTAACACAGAATATCTGTAATTGCTCTATCTCTAGTCTACCATCTATGAAAATAGCTGTAACTCCATCAGGGCAACCTGCCCAAGATTCTTTCCAATTCATAAACAAAGTTCTTCTAGCTTCCATATTGTCAAAAGCAGAAAAGCTATACCAATGATGAGGAGTACTACTAGTAATTCTTTCATTGAAAGTAGTAATTCTACTACCACAAAAATCACCAATAATAGCTGCAATTGCATTTACTTTAGTTTGACCAATATCTCTTTGTTGAAATAATTGACCACCTAAGTTATGGTCTTCAACAGTATCAAAGTCATAAATATTGACTTTAAACCCTATCTTAGTTAAGAAAAAACATAACCAAGAACCTATGCCACCAGCACCACCCACTAAACAAATTTCCTTGTTCTTAGGGAACCAAGGGGCATCTTTAAATCTAGACTGCTGGGAGGTGTCTCTTGTCTGTCTCATGTGAAATAAATTTATCAATCATTGAAGAAATAGTTTTAAGGGTCAATCTGATTTCAGGATACAACATTACTACCTCTTCTAGTAAATCTAGGGTTTCATGAGTATATTGTACAAAATCAGTAGCAGAAGCATCAGGAAAATACTTAGCAAAAGTTTTAGCATAATCATTAATTATACTTTTAGCTAATTCTGCAGGTGTCAAATTGTATTCAGCTAAAATATCTAAGACATCTTCAATGGTCTCCTTTTCATCAGAATTTCCATTAGTGTAACTAAATAAATCTTTAGCAAAAGCATAAATAGACATAGCTTTTAAATCAGCTTCTTCTAAGTCTTCCACTTCTTTCTTTATATCAAGAGGTCCCCAATCTTGCCAATTATTAAAAGGCTTCTTAGGTTCTTCTTTCTTAAAGCTTTTATTCCAACCATCAATTTCTCTTTGATCTTGCCTAGTCCAGCTTTTACCTTTACTAGCTCCTATATCACTAAGTTGTGCAGGAAATGTTTTGACAGGTTTAGGTTCCATGATTTTAGCTACCTGAGCTATAAATTGTTCAGTAACAGACAACTCTTGCAAGTCACTAAAGATTTCACAATCAAAGATAAACAACTTTTGAGTGTTAACTTCAAAGTCTTGTCTTTCAATAGTATAATCTTGGCCTTGTACATTCTTAGCTGTATAAGGAACCTGTTTAATATTTTTCTTAGCTTCTCCAATAAAAGCAACTTTAGCCATGAAATCCATAGCATTATTTACAATTAAGGATAAGTAGAAATTATGTGCTGGAGCATTGTCATTTAATTCTGCCATATCAGTTCCGGAAAAGAATACTCCCATACTGTTATGACTATGAATATGACCTAGTTTCCAAGTACATCTTTCTTCAAAATCTTCTTCAATAAAATCCAGAAATCTTTCATCAAGATTGTACTCAGTATAGGCTTTAGAACCTTTATCTAAGGGAAGGATTGTTTTTAAAGTAATCTTAAATGTTCCAGGTTTTTCAATACTACCTTCTGTAGTATAAAACAGAGCTCCTGACCACTCTACTTCAGAAATATTCTTGCACAAGTACTGAATCTGATGCAACACCTCTGTTGGCATTATTACGGGAATTATGGATTTCAGCTGCACTCTTGACAACTGCTTTTTCATAAATTCTGTATTCAAGTTTTCTAAGGACATTTTCTAAAAATTTAGGATAAACAATATAATCATCAATTGAAATAAGAGGTTCTTTTCTCTTAACTTTTTTAACTACTTTAGGAAAAACTTTTCTTCCTCTAAAAATAGTATAGTCTTGTGTTGCAATAATTTGAGATACTTTTTTTGCAACTTCTCCTTCTGCCTTCATTTGTAAAAAACCATCAAAAGTATTAGGTATTTTACTAACTAAAATTGTTTTAGCTATATCAAAATTGAATTTTCTTAATACAATCTCTTTAATGAATTCAGATGCCCTTAAATTAGGGTGTATCTTATAAACACCTTCTGAAACATAGAAATCAACATCTAAAGGAAGTTTTTCTGCTAGAATGTAAGATACCACTTGATTTTCATAGTTTTCTCCACTACTAGTTACTCTATCAGAACCAGCTTTTTCAATTACTTCCATTTTAATATAAGGAACACCTTCTAAAGACTCCCAAGTAATCATACTGTCTACACAAAATAAAAATAACTCATACCTATCAAAATCCATTTCTACTTCAAATTCAGCCATCATTAAACTAACATCAGTGTCAGAACCAATACAAAATCTACTACAATAAAAAGGATTTGTAGTCCATTGTCCACAACGTCCTAAATGGCTTTGTTGGTAATTAGAAATGATTTCTTGTTCAGTTTTTGAAAATCTACCACCCTCTAATTTATAAGGATGTACAGAATCATTACTGTACTTAAAACTATGAAAGACAAATAAATCTCTTATCTGATGAGTTCTTCCTTCACTATTACTAATAGTAAATTTAGGATAAAGAACTTTGAAGTAAGGAATATACATATGTAAATCTCTATCAAAGTGAAAGCCTAAATCAGCTTGATCTTTGTATTTTTCTTCAAACAAATCTAATATTTTAAAGAAATCTTCTTTTACTTTATCTATATGATCTGGTAATGAACCTGGAATAGAAATCAGGTTTTTATCAAAAAGACTACCTAAGAACTTTTTATTCTTATGTAACCCCATTAAAGTAGCATTATTTAGGAAATCTTTAAAAGGTACTCCATCATTATCTTTTATACTTCTTGACATAATAAATAAATTAAAGGGCTTACATTACATAAGCC
>ERZ724509.491-NODE-491-length-16967-cov-4.877543_pt1 | contig 16967 bp, 28 predicted proteins | sample MGYA00376042_ERZ724509 | MGnify/ENA primary metagenome ERZ724509 (study PRJEB28724, sample SAMN07190887) | wastewater metagenome | isolation source: effluent of sewage treatment plant in Hong Hong | place: USA: Christiansburg, Virginia | collected 2016-03-01 ...
AAATAATCACACCACCAGACTTGTTGGATCAAGGGGTGGTTTTGGAGCAGGCCACCCTTTGATCTTGTACTCACTATTTAAAATCAACCTTATATGGAAATTGGAGCCATCATCACACTTGTTGAAAATCATTGAATATCCTTTGTTGTCACTATGTGTGTTTTGTACTATCTTTTCAAGATCACAAACCTCTTTTATCTCAAGTTTGAGAGAAAAATGATCAGTACACATGCAAAGGATCTCAAGGAGAGATGGCCACAAACCATTGAAAAAAACAATTTGATCCATCAACTCTTGTACAAAGCAATGTATGAGTTTAAAGGTGACAGGGTGTATATATTTGAGTACCACAATGGTGGCCACTCAATCAGTGGCATTGATTTCCTCAAGGCATCCAATACCTATGAGGTAGTCAACACAAGGATCCAGCCACAACAGATCTCTTTGCAAAATTTACCAGTGTGAGTTTTTGCATTTTGGAATGTTAAGGTACTCAATCGTGAGGTGATATGCAGAAAGGTTGAGGACATCCAAAAGGAGGATCTTGGAGCATACCAAGTATTGAAACAACAGGGTGTAAATGCCTTGTACATCATTGGCCTCTATGATGCAAAAGGATATCCAATTGGTTTCTTTGGCATTGACTACATTTCAAACAAAATGCCATACAAGGATGAGAATTTCAAGAAACAAATTGAAATCCTCTCATACCAGATCAGTGGCCTACTTTACTAAAATATTTTTTATCCTTTCTTTTATGAAACCAGACCACAGCAAAACAGGTGAATACTCACTAAAAGACCTCTGAAACATGCTATTTTTGGCATTTAGTTTCATTGGTGGTTTTTACCTTGCCAACACTGATCTTGTGGATCAGCTTATTGGCCAGCATGTTGCACCAGAGCATGTTGCCATTGCAACAACTTTTGTGGCGTACTTTTTCAAACAGCTTTTGAAAAACAATGCACCAGCAGGAAAATAAGAGGGCGGTTTTATCATTTTTCTGATTATTATGCAATATACTACACTATCGACTTTAAAAGAATATTTGGGCATCACGGCAAATACCTTTGATACTCCTTTGACAAACATAATCAAAAGATGCACACAGCAGTTTGATAAATATTTGGGCAGAAACCTTTGATTGGAGGACTACACAGGGTATTTTGTGGTTGATGGTGATAATATTGTCATTGTATCAAACGGCCCTATTGTGGAGATCAATGTGGTGAAGTACAACAATGCATCATGATCTGATGTGGCATACACAAGGTTTGATGGCAATATCATCTATTTCCCAGAGGAGTTGGATGGCACACTATACATTGAATATGGTGCAGGGTATGAAACACTTGCAGAGATTTCAGATGTTGAGCAGGCGTGCCTTGAGGTGTGCAAGGATATTTGGGACAACACACCAGCCAGTGGCAATGAGGCAAACATCAAATCCAAACAGATTGAAACCCTCTCAAAAACATACTTCTCAAAGGATGAAATGGCAGGCGGTGTTGGTGTGAGTTTCCGTGAAACCCTCAATAATTACAGAACTTTTGTACCAATAATTGTTTAAACTATGTGAAAAAGTCTCTTGAGCAGTTTTGCAAATGATTTCAACAGGACAATATCAGTGTATCCAAGAGTTGAGACAAAGGATACAGTTGGAGATGTTTTGATGACATGGCCAACGGCCAGCACAACAGGTATCAAGTGCCTTTTGCTTTTAAAGGAGGAAAAACCAAACCAGTGGATCAGAGATCAGATTGCATACATAAAAACAACCCACAAAGTGAGGTTGGATTTTGGCCCAACCATTGTTGAGTGAGACAAAATCAAGGATGAGTACAATGTGTGGTATGATGTCATTTTCGTGACTCCAACGCCATGATTTGATGGTGTGGATGATCACCTTTTGGTGTTGTGCGATATTATCAAATAACCATCAAATAAGATTATGGCAAAAATGACAATTGATGCATGAAAAATCAACAGTGCCGTTGGTGGTGCCTTGTTGGATAGTGTCATGATGCTCACCAATGAGATCATTGCCATCACTCCAAGAGATCCAAAAAGATTGCCACTTGATCCATCCGTGAAAGTCACTTGATCATTGAAAAGATCCATTGATTTCCAGCAGGTGTGAGAATTGGAGTACAAGATTGGCACAAAGCAGTGAGAGGCAGAGTATTGAAAGTATTTGGAATTTGGCACACCAAGAATGGCACCAAGATCATTTTTGAGAAAAGGGATTGCAGATAGTCGTGACAAGGTATTGAAAAACTTTTGATTGAGACTTGCACAGGGCCTCAAATAAAGACATTGAAAACAAACTTATTTCTTTAATAATGATACTATGATAAATGTAAAAGAATTTGTGTATAACAAATTGCATGAAAGTGCAACATTATCATGATTGGTTGGTGATCGGGTGTTTCCCAACAGGATGCCAATGGATAATAAAACTTTTCCAATAGTGGTATTCTCAAGGGTTTCACCTTGAAAACTGGATACAAAGGGCATCAGAAACGAGTATATGCAGATTTCAGTTTGGTGACAAACAGTCAATCAGAATGAGAGCATCATGGGTGTGATTGCATCTATATTCAATTGACTCAAAGAGTCACCAGTGAAATCTTGCGATATACAAAGGTTTGATGAAACTTTTGATCCAGATACACAGGCATTTTGAAATCATGTCACAGTACATGTCAAAATGTTCGATACCAGTTTATAGTTTTTATTTCATAAGTTTTTCAACTATGCAAAACAGTGTACAAAAAGTGAAATCAGTGAGGTTTGGGAGTGGTATACTCTCAATGTCATCTGATGATGGAGCAACATGGGTGAATTTGGGTGCATTAAAGGATGCAAACTTGAATGTCACCAAATCAATCATTGAGGTTGTCATGGACAATGCAAAAATGCCACCAAAAGTGAAACTTGATGAGGTGATTTTCAGTGCAAATCTTTATGAAATTGCACTTGAGAATTTGCAGACAATGGATGGTATTGCAACATATACAACCGTTGATGCATCACCAGTCACAGTGACAGCAGAGGCAAATGGTACAGGTTGGACAGTTGGCACACCTTTCAAACTCACTCACAAGGATGGAGACAACACATCAGTTGGATCAATCGTGGTGAAATCAGGTGTCACAACTCTCACACTCAATACTGATTATCGTGTCTATGTACAAGAGGGGTATACTTATATTTTCCCTCTCACATCACAGGCAGGTGCAATCACAGTTGGGTACTCATACACTCCTCTTGCGAGCAAAGAACAGCTTTACAAGGATATTGTGAAGACTCTTGCAACAAATCGTTTCAAATTCGTCAATGTTGATGAAGACGGCAAGGAGTTTGGTATTGAGGTATTTGAGGGGTACAATCGAGCAGGAATTGATGCAACTTTCTTGCCAGATGATACAACAGATGATGCCCTCAACATCCCAATTGAAATCAAGGCATACCCAGTGGCAGGATCACAAAATATGTTTCGTGTCTACGATGAGCAGGATGTTGCATAGTCCTCCAAAAAGACATTGAGCAAAACAAAGAAAGCACTATCTTATGAATAGTGCTTTTTTTATCGTTTAAAAATCAAACATGGCAACATACAATCTTGATCTCAATGAGGAAATCGACACCATGACAATCAATGGTGTTGAGTATCAGGTTGGTGATATACCAGTGGCCATCATCAGAAAAATCATGGCCATCAAAACAGGTTTTTTCAAAAAGGATGTACTTGATCAGTGGAAACCAATTTGCAAGGAGATCCTTGAGTTGAGAAATAAGGATGTGAATATTGACAGCATCACCAAAGAAAAGATGTTTGCCTTTATAACCTATATACAATGAAAAATACAGAAATGACAAGTTTGATAAGGCAAAAACACACCTTTTTGTTTCATGGCCAGAGTTTCCAGTGCATGGATCTCTCATTGGAGGATTATTTGCTTTTGTCTATTGATGAGATTGAGGGCATAAACAAGATATTGAGTGAGTGCAATGATCAGATCCCTTTGCTCAACCATAGACAGTCAAAAGAGTTTTTGAGGATACTACTTGGCCAAGAGGAGGAGAAAGTGGATATACTCACAGAGACTCAAAAAAAGATACAGGCCCACAAAAACAAGGGCAAAAAAACAGCAAAGGATGATTTGGTTGATATTCTCAAAGATTGGCACTTGATCGAGTGAAAAATGATGCACCACTTGAAACAACCATTGAGCGAGATGAGGAAATGGCCATATAGATATTTCATGAGTCAATACGAGGATTTGCCAATTACTATTGGGACAAAGGACTATGACAAGCACAGAAACTCAAAGACACCAGACAAAAAGGCATTTAAAAAAGAGTTTGGTTGAATGTACACAAAGAAATAATTTATTTTGTAAAATACCACTATGGCCAACATTTGAGAACTATCCGTATGAGTCAAGGTTGATAAATGATCACTTGATACAGCCACCAGATCTGTACAAACAGAGTTTAAAAAGACAGGTGACAGCATTGAAAGTGGCATGACAAACAAAGTAAAGAGTGGCATTGGAGGCATCAGATCGAGTTTATCGGGCCTCTGATCTCTCATTGCAGGTGTTTTCACTATTGGTGCCGTTGTTGGTTTTACCAAGAAACTCTTGGGCCTATGATCAGATCTTGAGGAGGTATCAAGTAAATTCAATGTTGTCTTTAAAGGATCAGAGGAGGTAAAAACAGCATTTCAAGAGATGGCAGATGCCACAAACAGATCAAATCTTGATCTGATCACCTTTGGATCCAGCATAGGAAATGTATTGGCACCACTTGGATTGGCACAGAGTGAAGTTGATGGCCTTTCAATAGGCCTCACAAAGTTGGCCATTGATGTGGCCAGTTTCAACAATGCCAGTGATGCACAGGCGGTGCATGCCTTTACCAGTGCATTGAGTGGAGAGCGTGAGGCGTTGAAATCATTGGGTATTGTGATATCAGAGGCAGATGTGCAAAATAAGGCCTATGAGTTGGGATTGGCCAAACAGGGTGCAGAACTCACAAAGGCACAAAAGGCCCTTTCAACATATCAATTATTGATCCAAAACACGGCCAATGCACATGGTGATGCTATCCGTACAGCAGATAGTTTTGCCAACCAATTGAAAGGATTGCAAGGTGCCATCAAGGATACATTTGCCAATGCAGGTAAAAGTGTGGCACAGGATACAGCAGGCACACTCAAACAGATCACAGTGTTTGTGAGCAGTTATGGAGGGGCCATAATATCAACAGTTGTTGAGATGGTGAAAGCGGTGGGAGGTGGTATCAAAATATTGTTTGGTACTTTTGTGGACTTATTCAACGCCATCACAGGCGGTACAATGGAAAACAAGGCAGATATGGAGACATTTGCCAGAGTGTTTGGGTTTGTGGTGATGAGTTTTGGTGTGTGAGTGAAAGTGATTGCCACACTTATATCAACGCTTGTGAAAGTGATTGCAAGCGGTGTTGGTGACATGATCAACTTTTTCACAATGGGTTTCTCAAACATTATTGAGGTATTCAACATACTCAAAACAGCTTTTGTGGGTACTATCAAAACCATCATTGATGTGGTACAGCTTGGTGCAGAGGTGATTGGCCAGAGTTTTGTGGGCATGGCAGAGGCGGTTGTTGGAGTATTCAAGGGCATTGCAGATAATGTGGCCGTTGCTATCAAAAAGGCATCCAATTTGGCAATCAAGGGTATCAATGGTTTCATTGACCTTGCCAACAAGATCCCTTGAGTCAATATGGATAGGTTGGTTGATCTTGGTGATGTGAATTTCAAACCATTTGAGTTGAAAATTGGGAAAAACATGGATGCCATAAAGGGCAAGTTTGAGGCATTTGGCACCAGTGTGAAAGGCAATTATGCAGAGATTGGCCAGAGTCTCAAAGACATAAGCAATAATTACACAGCTTATGCAGAGAAATCAACAGCAGAATCAGCACGACTCACAGAGGATATAAAAGGTGATTGGGCAGATCTCTCAACTGATGCACAGACCAGCATGGACAAATTCACCAAGAGCATGGATGAGTGAGCAAAGAAACAAAAGGAAAATGCCAAACTCTATGATGATGGGTATTTCAGCATTTTGGGCCTCATTGATAAATACAAGGGCGGTGTTGATAGTGCCAATGAGAAAACCAAAAAGCAGTGAGAGGTGGCCAAAGAGACAATGGAGAAAGTCAAAAAACTATATTGAGATTGGGAAAAGCAGATTGAGGATATCGGGAAAGCAGAAAAGGATTTTGCAGAGAACACCAAGAAGTACAACCAAGAGATTGAGGACAGCATCAGATCACTCAACAAGGAACTTGCCAACACGGCCAGTGAGTACAACAAGATTGTTGGAGAGATCAACCAGTGAGTTGGGCAGGATCTTGCATCAAGGGGTGTTGAGGTTGCACAGGGCATATTGGATGCAGAAAAGGAACTTGCAGAGGTGAGATCACAGCAAACTGATGACTACACCAAACAGCAGGAGGAGATTTTGAGGATTGAGGCAGAAAAAACAGCACTGATCAAAGAGCAACAATTTATTGTGGCCAACACAACAGAGGCACAGAGAGCAGAGGCAACAAGGAGAGCAGGGTTGAGTGATGCAGAGACAATCAAAGAGGATGCAGATAGAGAGATTGCAGAGAAAACCAGAGTGTTTGAGGAGGAGAAAAAAAGGATTGAGAGTTTGCAAAAGATCAATGAGGCCTTTTTGAATAGAAAGGAATTTGATGAAAAGGATTACAATGCATTGATTGCAGATGCAAGATTTTTGGCCATGACTCAAGAGGAGCAGGAATTGATTTTGAAACTTGCCAGAGAAAAGTTGGAATTGGAAAATCAGAAAAACGCCATCATCCAGCAACAGCAAGATATTTATGATGCAACAGTCATGTTGAGTGACAGTGCAACGGCCATACAAAATGCCAACATTGGGAAACTGAAAGGAGAGTATGCCACACTGATTGCACAGATCCAAACGGCCATTGCAAAGCAAAGAGAACTCAACAACGCCAGATCAGCAGTCAATGGGTATGCATCGGGCGGTTTCACAGGAGCAGGAGGCACCAATGAGGTGAAAGGCGTGGTGCATGGCGGTGAGTGGGTTGCACCAAAATGGATGGTGAACAGCATGAAGCCACTTTTTGACAGCTTGGAGAACTCAAGGGCCAAAGGATATGCACAGGGTGGCAATGTGAGTACCAAAAACCAAACCAACAACATCACAGTGAATGGCGGTGCAGAACTCAAGTCATTTATTGATTATGCCAAGTGGAAAATGTAATCCTTATTTCTTTATTATCTCACTATGATCTGAAAAAACTTTAAATACAACGGCACCACAATCTCAAAGACTACTTGAGATTATCAGGTGGGCCTTGATATGGCGCAATGGAAAACTTTGGATGTTTCAGATGAGCAGGCCAATGTGCAGGGTACTCATGGCATAAAGCTATCACCAACCTATGCAAGAAGCAGGAGAGTGACATTGGAGGGCATCATCATGGCAGATGATCATGAGGGCCAGAGTTTGGCCATTGACTACCTTGAAAACCTTTTTGCATTGCAAGGCACACCAGATGTGGTGCAACTCTTGCCTTTCCTTGTCACTGATGAGCAGGCCAGGGAGTGGAGATTGGATTGCAAGATCAAAGAGCCACTTTCTATTGATATTGCAGATGATGACTATTTGGCAGGCACCAACAGGAGATGGAGAGTGGTGTTGCAATCAGAAAATCCAATTTACTTTGCCACAACTGAAAACACAGTAAATTGAAATGAGGGAAATTATGGAGGCATAAAACTTGGAGCAAAATTGGGTTTTGCCCTTGATGAATACTTGAGCGAAATTCAATTGATGGTTGAGGGATGAAATGTGGAGACACCATTGGAGATCACATTGACGGCAACAGGTGATATCAACACACCACTCACCATCAGAAACATCACGACATGATCATTTTTTGGCCTCAATATTGATGCCGTTGCAGGTGATGTGATAGTGATAAACTCAAAAAACTACACGGCCACAAAGAATGGCACCAACATCAAAGCAAACAGGATTGAGTGATCAATATGGCCAAAGGCAAGGGCAACAACAGTGTTGGCCGTATATGATGATGATGGAGGTTTGGACACCAGTGATTTTGATGTGGTGATCAAATACAATGATGCTTTACTTTAATAATTCAAAACCATGTACATTGCATATATATACGATTTATCAAACAATCTTGTTGCTCAAATTGATAGTATCTTGGATCTTGAGATCACACAAAAGATCAATGATATTTCAACGGCATCATTTGGCCTATACCATACCAATGAGTATTGCAAGAGGCAGTACCTCAAGGAGTACAGGAGAGTGAGGATCAATAAAATTGTTGAGAATGGAGAAAAAAACATGTTTGATGGAGTCATCAGAGGTTTTAGTGCATCACTCACCACCACATCAGTGAAATTGGAAAGTTTTGATTTCTATTTTGACAAAAGACAGTTGCACAGTGATTACACTTTTGTTGATCAATCCATTGATGCCATATTGGTTGAAATACTTGGAGACATCAACACCAGATACGACACCAACATCACTCTTGATTGTGGCATCACTGATCTCACATCAAAGGAGTACAAGAAGTGAGAAACCTTTTTTAAAGTTTTAAAGGATCTTGCAGGCAATGGGTATGAATGGTTTTTTGATAATATGGTTTTGAAATTCAAAACAACCATTGGTGTGGATAGATCAACAGGTGATGATTTTGTTGAGTACAGATATGATATAAATGAGCCAAATGATAGATCCATCAATGATGTCACCATGAATGTTGACGGCAAAGATCTTGCAAATGGTGTGATCGGGAAAAAAGGCAATGATTACACAGAGTTGGATGATCCAACCAGCATTGCAGAGTTTGGGTTGATTGAGTCCAGTTTTAGCACATCAGGAGACGATGCCACCACCACTCAATCCTTTTTGGATGATCACAAAGTGAGTTTATCAGAGTATGATGTTGACGGCATTTCAAAAGATTTCTTTGAGGCCAATTTGTGAGACATGGTGAAAGTGTATGTTTTTGTTTGAAATGATATCATGTATTTTGATGGAGCCATGAAAGTCATTGGCAAGGTTTTTGTGGCATGAGACATACCAAAAATTGAGTACAAATTGGGAAAAACAAAGGTGCAAAGCAAAAATGTATTGGAGCAGATTGTGGACATGCAGGCCAGAGTGAAATCGTTGGAGTTGGCATAAAAGACATTGAATAAAACAGGCATTGTTTTACTGTTATTTTAGAATTTATCTCATAAATATATCACTATGCAAAGAGTTTGATTATTAAACGGCAACAATATCTCATACGATAAAGATTTTTCAGCAGGATTGGTTGCCAGTCTCAAACAAGGCATCATTGAGGGTTTTGGTATCACATGAAGCGGTGCAGGTGCCAGCATACAGGCAGGCAAGGCACTCATTGAATGTACCAGATCCAATGGTGAGAAAGTCATGGTATTTTTTGAGAACACAGCCAGTGTGCCAGTTGATATGAGTGGAAACAAAAAGGTTTTCATTTCTATTGATCAATCAAAAATTGACGATGGATCAGCAAATGCAGAGAACGGCACAGGCATTGGTGCAATCACTACACATGCCACCACATACCCAGCATCAAACTTTGTGGCACTGTACAGCGTGGCCAGTGGTACACCAACAGATGCAAGGGTTGGTGTAAAATCAAAACTCATGAGATCAAACCTCACAGCGTGGAGGATCTTGGTGATCAACGGCAATGGAGATGAAACAGAAATTGCATTTGGTGCAGATGGCACAGTCATGCAATCAAATGGTGCAACAGCGTTGCCAACTTTCGTGGTGCCAACAGTAAACATCACGGCCCTCACAGAGATCACATCAGTGCCAGACAATATTGAAATGGTTGGTTTTGTGCCATGAGATGCCAACAAGAAGTTTACAAAACAAAATCTCTTTGCAGATATCATCACCAATGCCAGAGTTGGTGAGGCGGTTGCAAAAGGTGATAGTTTGTTTTTTGATCAGTATTTATCAGATTTGGATGTTGGTGCAACTTTCTTTGTTTGACCTTATGGCAACCTTTCATACGGCACATCAGCAGGCACACCAATGCAAGGTATTGTGGTGAGGAATATTTCAGAGTTTCCAATGAGAATAAAGGGCATCAGAACAGAGGCAAGTTGTAATGCAACAAGGGGCCTTGTTTATGATAAATCAGGTACTTTGCAGATGGGTACTTGTACAATCACATCAAATGTGGGTACTTTCTCAACTCCAATATACATCCCACCAAAATCAGAGGTGAGGATCATGGCAGATAATAGTGGATCAAGTTATAACAACAGATCAGCAACCTTGAGTGGAAATCTTGATTTTTGACTTGCCGTCATGGTTGGTGGTGTTTCATCACAAAATGGATCTTTAGTCACTACAACAACCTACAACATCATGTATGTTGAGGTTGATATTGAAAAAACAATCTTGCAGGATGTTGGAAAACTCACAGCAAATACAAGGGTTGAAATACCATACATCTGATCATGAGTTGCAGGCAGTACAATGAAACTTTCAGTGATCAAAGTTGGATCACCAAGTTTTCCAGCAAAATTGACTCTTGAAACCGACAATGCAGGATCAGCAAGTGGCACACTTGTGGATCCAAATGCAACGGCCACACAGTCAACAACAGGTGGTGTTGTAGTCACTGAAAACAACTGAAAAAGTTTTAGTACAGGGTATGCATCAAATGGAAATCCATATTGAGTGAAATTTGTGACAAAGGCAAGGGGATATATCAAGAGTTTCACAGTGCCAACCAGTCAAACAGTATTGAATAGATGTTTTTTGAAAAACAATGCAGGTGCAATATTGGCAACTGGATACATTGTTGCAGGCAAATGATTTTTCCCAACAAAAGTCATGTTGGAAAATGCCACCAATTACAGGATTGAATGTGATCAATCGGGTACTACTCGATCAGTTTCATACAATTCATCAGGATGATCAACATACACAGGCACATACATTGATTATCTCTTGGGATCCATCAATGGTGTTGATCAAGCCACATACCTCTTTGAAGTGCAGAGCATTGATTTTGAAACAGAGTACAAAACCACTTTCACATTTGGTTGATCATTTACTATCCCAGAGGGGACATTGTACCATGCAGTATTGAGGCAAAACCTTGATGTGGTTGATGCAAACAATTATTATCAGATTGTGATGCAGAAACAGCACACCAAAATTGATACAGGCAAGATCTATAATGGATCAGTTTGGAGTGTGCCAAGTGCTACAACAACCGAAACAATCCCAATTACATACAATACCAGTGATGGATCACCGACCGAAAAAAGAGGAGTAAAGATCACACCAACAAAAAATGTCCTTTTAAACAACCTCATAAAAGATGCATCATGTAGTGCAACCAATTGGTACATTTCATCAAATGGTGTGCAACTTGCCAGTGGTACATTTTCGACAAATACAGGGACAATCAGTGGTGGGTTGCTCTTGCAGGCAGGTGAGACTTATGTTGTGGAGATTGATGCACTTGGTGCTACATATACATCAAGGACAAACACCAGTTATGTTGATACATTTTTCATGTCAACCAACAATCTCATTTCCTTTGTTTCGTCATTGAGTGCAGGTGCATTTTACAATTATTACACAAACATTGTGAGTTTCAGCGTGACAGATTATCCTTTGGAGAATAGAATGGCCGTTGATAGTGCATTGGTACTTTCATCATTTATGTCAAAAACAAATGCCCTCTATTCAAACAAGGTTTCACCCGTGCCAATGTTTGCAAAATCAATCACGGCACTTGGTGCAAATGTGGCATTGGATATTGGTGAGATCATGAAATCATTTACAGGCCTCACAAAATCTCTTGATTATTTCATAGGCAACACTTATGGTGGGATTACTCCAACAGTTGGCCGTGTGAGTGCCTACATTGGCAAATCAATCAGTGCAACGGCAATATTATCAATCATAGATTTCTCGATCAAAACTGATATGTTGGTGTTGTCTCGTGTGGAGTCGGCCGCAAGTAGCGTGGTGACATACTCACATGGACTTGGCAGGGTACCAGAAAAAATTGATCTGTACATGACATCAAAGGGTGTAAATAGTGCAAATCTCAACAGATCATCATGATCATACAGTGCAGATAAGGGGAAAAACTATTGTGAGTACGAAAGTTATACAAACGCCACAAGTACCTCACTCATTGCATCAATTTGGTCTCAATTTGGCTCTTGATCAAACTATCAATATTGATATGTGAGTCGTGTGAGTGCAGCAGATTTTGACATCAGTTGGGTATGGGGCGGTGCATCAAGTGGTGCAAGTACAATGGGAGTGTTGGCAGTGTTGCAGGGGTAAACTTTATTTTGTAATTCTTTTCTATGTTTTATTTGATCAAAGATGGCCAGATTGTTGGATCATCTGAAAACTCACTTTGATGTGAGGGGTGCCAAACAATCCAAATGGATTTTACAGATGAGCAAAAGGAACTCATTGAAAAAAGATATGATTTCATTGATGGTGAATTTGTGAAAGGAGAGACAGCAGTGGCATTTGAGGCAGAGCAGAAAACGGCCAGAAAACAGGAGATCATCATGGAGTTGTGAAAACTCAAACAGGAAAAGGATGGCCTTGAGATGCTTATGGAGGATACAGATGAGGTTGATGCCAAAATCACGGCCCTCAAAAAGGAATACAAAACATTACTTTAATAATCCAATACCATGCAATACAAACAAACACTTGAGACGGCCAGCAAGTACAAAGCAAAAAACACTTGTGAGTACATCATCTTGCACCACACGGCAACAGGAGAGGGTACCATCAAGGGTGTCCTCAATCACCTCACTACCAGTGGCAAGGCATCATGCCACTATGTGGTTGATACCAATGGTGATGTGTACAAGATTGGGCAGGATACTGATGCCCTTTGGCATGCAGGAGAGAGTGCATGGAGAGGAGAAACCAACATCAACATGTATGCCATAGGCATTGAGATCATTGGGCCTCTTGCAGATGGAGGTTTCACAGATGCACAGAGGAAAGTGGTGGCACAGCTTGTGCAGGAACTTTCCCAGAAATATGCCGTACCAGTTGAGAATGTTTTGAGGCATGCAGATCTCACACATGCATGATCACTCAAGGGCATCCTTTGGGATGGCAAGAGCAGATCAAGAAAGGTTGATGTGGCAAAGACATTTTACAAGGACTTTGCAACATTTGAGGATTACAGGAACTCATTATTTACCAAACCAAAAAAGACTATGGCCAGCAAATACACAAAAGTGATGCAGGATGCAATCAAAGAAACTTGATTTGTACCTCTCTTTTCTGATCACACAGGTGATCAACCACTCACAGAGCAAGAAACAAAGGAATTGATTGAAGCGTGATTTGCAAGATTTTTTGCAAGATTGCAGGCCAAAAAATAGGCACTTCTTATTTGCTTATTTTGCCCTTAACTTTGCTTATACCATCACAAACGGCATAAAATAGGCATTTCCTTATTTGATGGTAATTTGATTGTATTTCACTTATATTGATTTTCACCACTCTATTCAAACAGGGTGGTTTTTCCCTTTTGTGGCCGTATACTATAAAAAATATATAAAAATACTTGCAATATACTGGAAAATAAATATACTTTGCAGGTGATCACATCACATTTTATTTTTTATCTTTTCAATACCATGAAAAAGGATATACAGGTGGCAACACCACAAACGCCAGTGGACGAGGAAACATTGAGAAAGTATCTCTTTTGATTGGATGCCACAATCACAGAGAAACAGCAAAATTTGTTTTTGCAGGTTGCAAAGGCAAACAATCTCAACCCTTTCAAGAGGGAAATATATGCAGTCGGGTATGGTGACAATTTTTCAATTATCACTTGATACCAAGTGTACATTGACAAGGCCAACGGCACAGGCCTCTTGGATGGTTGGGAGGTTGAGGCCGTCAAAGATGAGAGTGGCAAGGTGACAGGTGCCAAACTCACAGTGTACAGAAAGGATTGGAAAAGGGCATTTAAATGGGAGGCATCGGTGGCAGAGTTTACAAAAACATACTTTGACAAAGTGACCAGAGCAAAAAAAATGGTGAAAAATTGGGCAGAAATGCCAGAGTTTATGATCAAAAAGGTTGTGATCGGGCAAGGTTTCAGATTATGTTTTCCATGAGAGCTTGGAGGGTTGCCATACCTTGCAGAGGAGATCACACACAACAGAGAGAGTGATTTGGCCAATGTTGAGACAGTTGTTGTTGAGGATGATACACCAGACACCAAAGCACCAACACCAGAGACAAAGGCAGAGCCAGAGAAAGCAACACCAGAGACACCAGCAACGGAAGTGCCAGCAACAGTGGCACCAGAGACACCAGAGATGCCAATTGGTGAGGCAATGGGCCAGATTGCAGATGAAACCATTGCAGAGATGGCAAAGAGTCTCACGGATGAGGAGGTGGTTGATGATGAAGTCACCAGACTACCAGCACCAAAAGTAAAGGAGGTGCAATCATCATGGAAAAAGTATGCAGAGTATAATGGATGGAATTTTGAGGACAGTGAGAAAAAGCGAAAGGCAACATTTAAAAAATACTATAATGTTGAGGAGCCAAAGGATCTCACAGTTGAGCAGGCAGATGAATTGATTGCCAAGATCTCAAATGCCATGAAAAAACCAGTTGTGCCAGCAACGCCAGAAACCAAATAATTTTTATTTTTTATCACTTTTTTACTATGTCCGAAACTACAAAGAGCCAAGAGATCAGAAAAAGTTTGCAGGCCTCATGAATTGAGTACCTTTCTTTTTCATCCATCAAGGAGTTGAGAAACAATGAGGCATTGTTTTTGAAACATTACATCAATTACCAGTGGGACAATAACATTTTCATTGCAACAGCAGTTGGAAAATCATGCCATCATGGTATTGAAATGTTTTACAGTGACTTGGACAATAACAAGAAATTGTGGGACACCAACCAAAAACTACTGTTTGAAAAGATCATCAAGATTGCACAGGACTATGCAAAGGATGAGTACATTGCCAAAAACAAGAAACCAGACGATTTTTGGAACTCAAAAACCATGATTGAGTTTGGTGGGTATTCAGATGTTGCCCTCAAGGTTGATGACTATGCAAAGCAGGCAGAGGTGGTTGATGCTATCATCCCAACAGATGTGGCAGAGAGAGAAAAGGCACAAAAGGCATTGGATGCCCTTGAGGTTGAGATCAAGGCCCTCATACTCAAACACAAGGAAAAGGATGCCAAATTGGATGATTTCATCCAGTACGGCAAGGAGTGATCAATTGAGAGCATCATGGAAAAGATAAACATGGGCATCATCAATTGGTTTCAACAGGTGTACCCAAAGATCATGAATTGGAAATTTATATCATCAGAGTACAACAGGACTCTTGATATCACTGATCTCAATGGTGAGATCCTTGATTTGCCTTGCAAGATCATCGTTGACTGTATTTTTGAGGATGAGAATGGTGAAACCATCATTGTTGATTGGAAATTTAAGGGCCAACTCTCGAACGAGGAAAGCATAAAACCAGAGTATGATATGCAGGGTTGCACATACTTCTTTGGTGTGTGGGCAGGACTTGCAAAGAAACCAAAAAAGGCGGTTTTCATTGAGATCCAGCCATCAGAGGCAAAGCCATCAATGTACTTGCAGGTAGATTTGAGAGCAGAGTGTGAGAAACACAATATTGATTGGGCCAAAGGCAACAATGGCAAGTGGATGACAAACGGCATGATGCAGGAGGCATTATTGGCCATCAATGCCATTGAGATGAAACCAGTGGTGTATGAGTATGATGTGGATTTTGTAGCAAAACCATACCTATTGGATATGTTTTTGGCACTCTATACAGAGACAATTGTGAGACTGTACCAACTCTTGATTGAGGGGCGGGGTTTCAAACCCAATATCTTTGATCAGTGATTTGATGGCGGTGTCACTGTATACAAAGAATGGATGGATCAATTCAAACCAAAAGAGGCACCAGACTACACAGAGGAGGATGCAATTGATCTTTAATTTTGATTTTCTAAAAAAGAAAATATAGTGATGCACAACAAAAGGGTGGCAAAACTTTTTTGATCAATAGTTTGAAAATGGGCAGAAATGCCAATGAAAGCCAGCAATGGCATTGATCAAATCCCACAAGTTGTTGCCACCTCTTGTGGGTTTTTTATTTTTTATACTTCATACCATGCAGGAAATGAAAACATTGTGGGCAGATTCACAAACAGTGAGAAAATATATATTGGAGATTGCAGAGGCCAGAAAGCCAAAGCGGTGAATATATATATTGGTAAAGGACAATGAAATTGTATATGTTGGGCAAACAAGAGATCTTGAGGAGAGATTGGCACAACATGTGAGGCAAAAAAAGAGGATTTTTGATAGATATATGTGTTTTGATTATCCATCATCTGATTATCCCTCTTATGTGTTGGATTGATTGGAAAATGATTATATTATTGCACTACGGCCAAAATTGAACTCAAGGATCAATTGTCCAAAATGATTTGCAGATAGCAAACATATATGGAACTCTTTTAGAGTTTGAAAAAAATGGTTGGATGAAAATTTGGAGGCAATAAGGCACTACAAGTACAAAAACCTTGCATACTATTCAACAGATGATATTGCATCCATTTTATAATTAACCAACAATACCATGCCAAAACTCAAAGTACAAAGCAGATTTGGGATTATCCCAAACGATCTTTTGAATAATTCAAGTATAACACTCAAATCAAAATGATTGTTTGCATACTTGCAAAGCAAGCCAGATGATTGGGATTTTAGTGCAGACAGGATAAAAAACGATACAAAGGAAAATAGGG
>ERZ724509.493-NODE-493-length-16894-cov-5.638755_pt1 | contig 16894 bp, 8 predicted proteins | sample MGYA00376042_ERZ724509 | MGnify/ENA primary metagenome ERZ724509 (study PRJEB28724, sample SAMN07190887) | wastewater metagenome | isolation source: effluent of sewage treatment plant in Hong Hong | place: USA: Christiansburg, Virginia | collected 2016-03-01 ...
TTTGTAAAATAGCTGCGCTTTACCAATCTCAAATGGTGATTCAGGAGTAGTCACAAGCGGCGTATCGCTCCGACCCAACCTAATATAAACAGGACCTTCATGTTTGGCAGCCCAGAGAGTGGCCTTACGCGCTTCGTGGACATCAACCGGATTAATAACAATCATATTCGGCATCACCCGCATGAGCGCAATATCTTCAATCGCTTGGTGTGTGGCACCATCAGGTCCAACCGAAATCCCTGCATGGGCTCCGACAATTTTTACATTGCTATTATTGTAGGCAATGGTCGTGCGGATCTGTTCCCAGTTACGGCCTGGCGAAAACATCGCGTATGAGGCAATAAATGGTATCTTGCCCATCATGGCCACACCAGCCGCTACTGAGGCCATATTTTGCTCAGTGATACCAACCTGCACAAATCGTTTTGGAAAGGCTTCAGCGAACGGCAACGTACGCGTGGACTCAGTGAGATCAGCCGAAAGGGCCACCACTCGTTCGTCGCGCTTCCCTGCCTCCACGAGACCTTCACCAAAACCAATCCGACTAGCCGCTTTTTCGAGCGGTGTCGCACCAGTGAGATTAGGATGGAGATGAGTAACAAACATACCTAAGAAATATCATGCTTACTAATAGTGCCGGCGAGGGTGCGGAGTTTTTCAAGCGCCACTTTGGCTTGTTCACTACGTGGGACACGATCCTCTGGGCCTTTGCCCGGAGGATTACCGTGCCAACGGAAATCTCGCTCAAAGACATCCACGCCTTTCGAGGCCACCGTATGCGCAATAATCAGTGACGGTTGACTGTACACGGCCTGCGCTTTACCAATCGCATCATTAACTGCTCGGATATTGTGCCCATCAACTTCCTGCACATCAAAGTTAAAAGCTTCGAATTTTTCGCGGAGTGGTTCAAGTGGCATGACATCTTTTGTATAGCCATCAATCTGGATACCATTACGATCAACAATCACGATAAGGTTATGGAGTTTTTCTTTACCAGCGAGCAGTGCAGCTTCCCAAATCTGTCCTTCATCAAGCTCCCCGTCGCCAGTCAGACAATAGAAGTATTTTGAGGAATACGGATTATCAATCCGTTCCGCCAGTGCCATCCCCACCGCCTGAGACAGGCCGCTTCCGAGCGGTCCCGAGCTCGTCTCCACTCCTGGCAATGATTCACGATGCGGATGCCCCTGGAGGCGTGAACCGAACTTGCGCAACGTCATCAGTTCCTCAACCGGAAAGTAACCGGCATGTGCGAGCGTCGCATAAAGTACCGGACAAATGTGACCATTGGAGAGAATCAGTCGATCGCGGTCTGCCCAGGTTGGGTTCTTTGGATCATGCTGCAAAACCTCAAAATAGAGTAACGTAAAAATATCCGCCATACCTAAAGGACCAGCGGTATGCCCACTCTTCGCCTCAAAGAGCATTTCAATAATACTCTGACGAATGGTATTGGCTTGTAGTTCAAGACGGGTAACATCCGCCGAAGAAAGATAATGCATAGACATCACTAGTATACCGCACCAAACGAGGTACTACGTCGCAGCCTGTTGAAGAGCAAGACGAGAAAAAGTAGCGTACGCAGCTTTTGGCTCAAGGGCACGACTAATAGCAGAGCCAACAATATAACGGTCGAGTTTGTATGATGTGAGCAATGGCAGCTTTTCAGCATTCACACTTCCGTCGATGCTGATAACCAGTGCCGCATCGTAAGCCCGCAGCCATTCCACCCGGGCTATTGCTCGTTCATCAAACGGCTGTCCCTGGGTACCAATATCTTTTATGCCCATCACCTGCACATAATCAGCAATACTGAGGTATGGTAAAAGCGATTCGTTGGGGGTGTCGTTATTCGCTGCCACACCAATAGTGACCGCCGTTTCTTCGGCAAATAATCGCAATGCCTCTGGAGTAATCGTCTCAATATGAAATACAAGCATATCAGCCCCAGCCGACAACCAAGCCCGCGCAGCCGGCAAGGGTGCTGACACCATGAGATCAACTTCGAGTGTCACCGCCTCACACAGTAACAGCACTTCCGCTGGATTGCCCTGAGGTTCATATGGCCATGAGGTAAATGGCACAAACGAACCATCAACGACATCGAGATGAAGTTCAGGAACTCCTGGTAGCGAGCGCAGAAAGCTGGTGACTGCGTCTACTGAGTCTGGAATAATCGCAGGAATAATTGGTGAGGTAAGCATGATGAATAACTACCAATCGAGTTTTTGATTACGACGGGCGTATTTCTCTTCGTGTAGGGGTTCGGTATGAAGCCAGTTCCAAATAGCTTCTTTAGCTTCATCAATAGTGACAAAGCGAGCGCCGATCGAAAGGACGTTCGCCGCATTATGTTCACGACCCAAAGTAGGAATTGTCTTATTACCACCGTAATAAACCACAGCCCGAGCTCCTTTGACCCGATTCGCCGCCATCGCCTCCCCTTGACCAGAACCACCAAACACAATGGCACCCGCCTCACCTTCTCTATCACCGACCATGGCCCCTACGGCGGGAATCACAAAATCAGGAAAATCATCCTCCCCTTCAAAAGCTTCAGCTCCTGCATCAATCACCAAAAAATTTTCGGCTGAAAGCCACTCCTTTACTGCTTCTTTGTAGGCAAAACCAGCATGATCACTCGCCAGGTACAACGTTGCAAATTGTCGTGGTCTTTCTTCGCTCATACGCACAAAGATTACGAAAGTGACTTCGCTACGGCCGCAACGTGTTCAACGAGTGTGTGGGTGTAGCTAGTTTCGTTGTCATACCAAGCCATAACTTTGACGAGGTCTCCGTCAACTACTCGCGTAAACGCCAAATCAGCAATCGAGGCATAGCGGGCACCAATGATATCACTCGATACCAATGCTTCAGTCGTCACCGCAAAGAGATGCTTCCAACGGTCTGAGGCCGCCGCCGTAGTTAATGCCGCATTTACTTCTTCGACGGTAGTGGGACGTGAGGCCAAAAATGTGACGTCCACAATCGACCCAACTGGTACTGGTACACGTAGTGAAATACCATCGAACTTACCCGAGAGTTCTGGGTGTGCAAGCGTGGTCGCAATAGCTGCTCCGGTACTCGTCGGCACAATATTGAGGGCTGCTGCCCGTCCTTCTCGCCAGTCTTTTTTTGGCGCATCAACGAGTGACTGCGATGCGGTGTAGGCGTGTACGGTACTCAGAAGTGCCTTCTCAATACCAATCACTTCTTTGAGAATAGCAATAAGTGGACTCGTGGCATTAGTAGTACACGAAGCATTTGAGGTCACCTGACAGGTAGTGAGCTCATTTTCGTTCACCCCCATCAGTACCGTCGCACCTGGCACGCCACCACCATCGTCTTTAGCTGGCGCAGAGATCACCACCCGTTTAGCTCCAGCGGTGAGATGTGCACCAGCACCACTGTACGTTGTGAAGAAACCAGTTGATTCAACTACTACATCAACACCCATCGCTCCCCACGGTAACTTGGCCGGGTCCTTTTCCTGCACGATGGCAATTCGCTTGCCATCAACCACGAGCTCAGTACCTTCTACGGTGACCGTAAATGGAGCTCGGCCGTAAGCAGAATCGTAGGTCAGAAGATACGCCAAGTTGTCGATATTGCCGAGATCGTTAATGGCAACAATTTCAATATCAGGATGTGAAAATGCCATCCGAAAAAATGTCCGTCCGATACGTCCAAATCCGTTAATTGCTACTTTTGCCATAAGAACTGTCTGGGATAAATTGTTAATTTATATGTACTATAGCGTACTTATAGGACGAGGCATTACTGGTTATCCTCACGCCGCCATACCAACCAAAATCGCCTGATACCAAGTACGATAAGGAAAGGGATGATTGACCACCACCACTGCGCAGGAAGCGTCTGTGGCCACCGTCCGCCTAGCCGCTCTGTATCACCCCCATCATGGTAGATAATCGTACGGGAAATACGGCGAACCACCACTCGTTCATAGTCATATAATTCAATCATCATTTTTCCTTCACCCGCTACGTTACTCGATGCAAAAGAAACTTCGTAAGCTCCCCCATCGCCTCGTAATTTTAGAAGGTACGTAGTCACTTGATTATTATCGGTCGGATCATAGACCGATACCAAAATAGTTTTGAGGTGATTCGGTACGGCAGTCGCCGGAATAGAAACCAGTACCCGTTCACGAGTAGGCAGGGTCTGGAGAGAGTCAAAGGTGAGCGTACTGTCATTGACCGTCAAAAAAATATCACTCGGTTGTAGGTAACGTTCATATTCTGGAGCAGCGGTTATATCTGGCAACGAAGGAGTGACCGGTAATACATTTGTCGCTCCACCGGATGCATCTTTGGTTGTTTGGCTACCGCTACCACGAGAGAGTCTGAGCACCGCTGGAGCAGCTACCTTACCATCTTTAGTGATAGCAAACACAGCGTAATACGCCGTATCAATATCGCTAAATACATCTTTGTCTACCACATCAGATCCTCGGCCTTTATATACCGTCACGCCGTCATAGATATCGGCTGGATAAAAAAGATGACTTCTCACGACTCGAATCGACTCAAAATCATCTGGATTTTGCCAAGATAATTCTGCCGTATTGGTAGTACTACGACCACGTAGATTAGTTACACTCGTAGGAACAGATGAGGTGATGGCCGCAATGGTAGTGAATTGCTCTTGTCTCACTAATCGCTGCACGCCAAAACCATTCACGAGTGATACTTCCACATAATAAGTTGTGCCTGGTTCAAGATTGCTCAAAATCGCTTGCTGGTTTGTTTTGAAGAGGTTAGTTGAAACACTCCCCATTTCATAAGCTGTCGTACGACCAAAACGAATAATGTACCGAGTTGGTCCATACGAGGTGAAATCGAGCGTCGCCGATTGCTCCCTTGGTGTAATCAGGAACGATCGCAAAGCTGGTACAGATGTCGCTCCCGCAGGAGTATTCTGCGCTGGTGTCGTCGTCGCCGGTGGAATTACTGGCATCGGTAACGTAGTCGTCGCCAGAGGCAATGAAGAGCTTGATACGTTGTAAAAAACGTCAAAAGCATCAATGGTATAGCTATAGGTGGTACTCGGCGCCAGCCCTGTGTCACTAAAAGTCGTGAGACTTGTGGTCGCGATATGGAAACCGTCACGGTAAATACGATATCCGCCCAAACCAAAATTATCTGTAGACGGACTCCATGCCACATCGATTTGGTTAGGTGAGACAGGAGAGACAGTAACCCCCCCAGGTACCGTAGGTGCACTCGTATCATTACCAACTAATGTACGAATAATGAATTCGTCACTCTGGGCAAAAACGAGCGCTGGTAACAAGAGTAAAAAAATAAAAGTACTGCAAAAATGTCTCATCATAAAGTGATTGCTGTCACGGTACTTGTAGCCACATAGGTACCAGCTGTTACCGCAGCACTAGCGCCAACCCCAACCCGAAAGAGCAGTGTGGTGGTAGCACCGATAGGATGGTTACTCGTTGCTCGTCTTGCAACCTCCACTGGCGTCGTCGAGACCATATCCCAACAGGCCTCAGTAGTATCAAGTGCCCCAATACCACACAAACCACCATTATCACGATACCGATTGGCTATATCAGCCCCTTCTGGAGTAAACCCGAAGTGAGCCTGACTGCTATTGGTGGTAAACGAAAAATCAGGGTCGCTTGTAGCCGGTGAATAATTCGCAATTGACCCAACTCCTGACTGCATAGCTGGAGACAAACTGGCTGCAAGTGTCGCTTGGTAACCCAATCGATTATCGGTCGTCACCACAAAGTATGTTGAACCAGTCGCAGTTCCTCCAGCGAGACCGAGACTCGGCCCCAGCGCAACATCACCAATCAAGGAGAGGCTGATGTATGATTCCCCCATTTGCTGATACCCAGCCTCCAAAGAAAAGTTTGTGCTAGAACTATTACCAGTAGCAATTTCTCCAAAGGTTGATTCTTGCTGATAGTTAGTCGACGATGCATACCCACCACCAAAGTTGATGCTGTCTCGCTCAATGCTAAAGTTGCTACTTGTCATCACCTCAGCCTGGCCAAGCGACACAATAGAACAAAGTATCACCGTTAACACGAGCGACTCGCGGCCGATGCGAATTAAAGTTGAAACCAACCTCATGGATTATTTTCTTTTAAATTCGAACTTATTAAAGAACCAGCGGAAAACAAATATAATAACAAACAGTACTGCAAATACACCGATCAGCAACTGCCATGGAATGACCCAAATATGAATGGCTTTGGTATCAATCTGATTATCATACCCACGATTCACAGAAGCTGTAATCGTGTACCGACCAAGTAAAAATTCACTCGTCCAGGTAATATCCCGAGTTCGAATAGACTTGGGGAGTACAAACCAGGGATCAAGCTCTACATACCCCACCTCGTTACCAAGCATGTTAGTAACCCGCACTTCACCGTAGGGATTAAGGTGGATTGAGCCTTTGTTCTCGTAAGTCAAACCGAGTGGCACCGGACCTTTGGTGAACCACCACTGGTTATTGACCGTAGCAAACGATACGAGACTACTCTCACGACTGGTTTCTCCTGGTACGGTTATAAAAAATAATGTACCGATCCGAGCAATAATCGGAGATTGAGCAATAGAACCATCATTATCTTCATCGGTCTGTAGTGTTGATACCAACACAGCACCATAATATCCACCGGGTTCCGCATTTGGCGGCATCGTGATCTTGACTGGAATACGAGCCCGTTCCCCGAGACCAAGGGTAATAGTAGACTCAGGAACACTTACGTAGTCCTTGAGCGAATAGGGTCCATTTTGGTCACCCAAGAGTACCACCGCTTCACTACCGTCAGCCGACCCAGACATATCCTCGACATGAAACTGGAACGAACGATTATTATCAATACGATTGGTGACCGTAATTTCTTTATAGACTGTCTCCCCTGGCCGTACCACTACCTCTGCCTTACCGGGACCTACCACAAAATCCCCGAGCTGAATATCGCTACCAGGGATTTGCTCACGAGTAATTGGTGAGGTGGTTTGAGTTACGGCCGTTGAAGAGGCATTAGGCTCTTCGGCCGAAGCAGAAATACCAGGCAAAAAGACTGAAACAGCGAGGAGTATACCACCAAAAATGTACGGCATAACACTAGTGTACCTACTGGTTGGTGGCCGTCAAGGTCGCAGTAGCTACATAAAAGTCTTCATCAAGTGATGGACTTGGGTTACTTGGTACTTCGATATGGAAGGTAAGGGTAGTTGTTGCACCACTTGGAGCTGAAGTAGAGCGGTTAACAATACGGTACGCTGTGGTAGATGGTGACATCCAGCAGCGATTGGCGGTGTAACCTGCACCAGCATTACAAGTAGAACCGTCGTTCAAGAATGAGGGGTCGAGGTCAGAAGTCGTTGAAGCCGCAACTGTGTAGCCAAACTGCGCTGCTGAACTCGCTACGAAAGTGAAGCTCGGCTCTATCATACTAGATGACGTAGCGAAGTCACGGATAGCCGTACTGAGAGTGGAAGTACCACGCATTGCGGGGGCATTGGAGAAGCTAATATCCATCGTATAGCCAGAGTTACTGTTACTACGAACCACTGCGTAGGTGGTACCAGTAGCGTAACCGCCCGTCACACCCTGAATTGAACCAGCCATGGTGACATCAGCCGCAGGCACAAGGAAGGAAATTTCGTCAGTAATCTGCTGCGTAATCAAAAAAGTATCGTTGGCTGAAGCCGCTGCTCGACCTAAGGTTGGTTCGAGAATTAGACTAAATAATAGTGCCGACACGGTTAGTGCACTAACAGCGTAGATACATGCGTATTGACCTGTAGTAATAATTTTGTTCATATCCATAATTATATCATTGTTGTTCATTAACACTTCTATGCTTTTCTGTGTATAACACTCCTAAATTGCGCCTCCACCTCCTCCTCCCCCGCCGCCCACCACGTGATAGACCCGTACCTGGATAGCGTCAAGACTAATAGTATTGCTACTTGGACTACCGACCACCCGCACGGCGAAGTTTGCGTTACCAAACTCAGCCGACGACCAGGCTCGTCCCCACAAATCACTTGGGGAACCGAGGGTTCGTACCGCATCGGCGGTGGTGAGGGTTCCAGTATTTTTGGTACTCGTCCAACTGGTACCACCATCCCACGATAACTGTACATCAACGGAACCGGCGGCTGTGTTTCCAGACAATTCGAGCTTAACGACGATACCGCTGATGGTATTGTTCGTCGGGATACCAAACCCATGATTCGTATAGCTATGGTTGGTGGCTGCTGCGGTAGTCGCATACGTCCCGTCCACACCATCGTAGGCCAAGGCTCCGTTATTCCACGAGCCACTTTGGCTGGTTGGCCAGAAGAAGTCAGGATCAGAGCCAATTAATTCACCACCCGGGACACCTCCCCCACCGACGTTACCCGCACCAGCCGGTGCATCGCCACCAACACTACTACTTCCGCCGCCACCACCACGGTTATTGCGATGATGCTGGACCCGTACCGTCTGCCCAAAGATTGTCTGCGTACCAGAAGTATCAGTACTCACAATATCACTTGGACTAAGGGACACCGACATGAAGCTACCGTTGACCGGCACCGACCAATCGGCAATTACCAGATAATCAGCGCTGGTAGTGGCCGTAAATGACTCGAAGAAACCAAGCGTAGCCCGTTCTACTGTCCATACCACATCTCCAGTTCCACCAATGATAGAGTCACCGCCGTCGAACACTTGATTACTATTTGCATCAACCACCAAACGGAAATTGGTGAAGGCGCTCTGGTTGAGATTGGCGTTACCCTGCAACGTGAAGCCAAGAGCATTGTAGGTGGTAGTACCTGAGTTTGGCTGTAAGCGGAAAGCAAGTAATGCGGCATCTGTTTTTGCACTCTCGTCAAAGTTATCAGTTATCTGCCCACCACTGTGTGCGACCAAGGTGGTTGATCCGGTACCAAGCACGGTTGGGAAAAAGATCCAATTCATATTATTGCCTCGATCAATACAATTAGTGGTACAGGTAATGTACGTTGATGAACTGTTGCGAGCATCTTTGACATCAAGCCAGGTCGCAGAGGTACTACCGTAAGGGTACAGGGTCCACTGGGTACCCTCGACATCAGACCGCAGCTTGATTCGTGCGCTTGATGTGCCATTAAGCTGTAAGAAGCCAGTCGTCATGAAGCGACCAGTACTACTAAACGTGGTAGTGGCACTCGTGGTTGCTTGCTGACTGAGGTTGTAGAACGTTGTATCACCATCTGACGCGAGATACTGGTCCGTCCCGGTGAGGGTGACCGTTGCGTTGTTTGCCCAGAATTCACCGTTGTTAATGAAGTCGCCCGCCACACTCAAGTCGGTTGGCATGGAGGCCACGCCGTTTGTGTCGATGGTGAGATTGGTAGTTGAGGCATTGTTATACCAACCGGTTGCACCTTGCATAGTAACTGATCGCAACGCTGAAGTACCGGTCATGTTCCCTCGCAGGGTATTGCCGATACTAAAGCTCATAAACTCACAACCAATCGCTGAGCCGGCAGTTTGGGAACAGGCGTTAGAATTAGCAGACTTTAAGGCTACGAGACTGTTGCCTCGATAATTGATTGCGCCAATATTTTCCTCTCCCGTACCAGTAGTACTACCATCTGCATCCGTTCCTGCTACATATACCGGATTCGTTGATGATGAGATATCGAAGACCATGAGTTCACAACCAATCGCTGAACCAGCGGTTTGTGAACAGGCGGTAACATCGCCCACTTTACCTACATACCAATAGCCGCTCCTGCTCTTACTCTTCACTACCTCAACTGCACCCGTTCCGTCACTGTCGCCACTTGAATCACGTCCGGCTACATACGTTGGATTAGTTGACGATGAGATATCAAAGACCATGAGTTCGCAGCCAGTGGCGGAGCCAGCGGTTTGGGAACAGGCGGTGGCGTCGCCAAGTTTCCCGATAAGTGCCCAATCATCCTGAACGGTGAGTGTGTTAATAGTTACGTTCCCAACTCCGACGTTATCGCCACTGGCATCACGCCCAGCGACATAGGTTGGACTCGTCGGTGATGAAATATCGAAGACCATGAGTTCACAACCAATCGCTGAACCTGCAGTTTGTGAACAGGCAGTGGCATTGGCACCTTTACCAACCACAACGAGTATATCCGTGGCAGAAATCGACGTAATATTTACCGAACCTGTCCCGGTACTGTTACCACTGGCATCACGTCCCGCCACGTACACCGGATTAGTCGATGACGAGATATCGAAGACCATCAGTTCACAGCCGGTGGCTGAACCAGCGGTTTGGGAACAGGCGGTGGCGTTCGCCGCCTTGGTGACATACAGATAATCACCGACAATAACAAGATCATTCACATTTACTGCACCGGTACCAGCACTGTTGCCACTGGCATCACGACCAGCTACGTACGTTGGATTAGTAGAACTCGAGATATCAAAGACCATGAGTTCGCAGCCAATCGCTGAACCAGCGGTTTGTGAACAGGCGGTGGCACTGCCGCCTTTGGTGACATAGAGATAATTGCCCTTAATGGCCACATCAAACATATCGAGACTTCCTGCACTAGTGTCTCCGTTTACATCACGCCCAGACACATAGACCGGATTGGTTGAACTACTCATATCGTAGATCTGCAATTCACACGCTGCTATAGTGTTAGAACAATTTGTGCCTTGAGCAACTTTTGTGACATAGGCGTAGGCATCTTTAAATTCGACATTGTACATCAACGAAGCCGTGGTTCCATTGGAAGTCCCAGACACATCTCGTCCCACCACGTATGAACCAAGTGGTTTCTCCCCGGTAAGTACTAGCTCACTACTCGCATCAGCAGCGACCGTGCCGCTATTGGTGTAATCACCAGCCACGGTTAAGCGCCCAGACTGATTTACTGTCGCACCACTCGAAACCGTCAGCGTGGTGGCGGTGGCATTCATACTGAGATTTTTGGCTCCACTTCCCACAAAGGTCAATGTATCGAAGGTGGCTGAACTAGAGACTCCACCGCTTATTGTTTGTGTCGCTGAACTAGATGCCCAAAAGGTATTGCCCGAGGCACTATCGAGAGTTCCGTTGTTGGTGAGGTCACCGGCAAGTGACATGAGCGTCGGAGTAGTCATCGTACTACTCGTTGCAATTGTGAGATTGGTCGTACTGGCATTATTGCTAAAGGACACCAAGTTTCTCGTTTCAACACCACTCAGTGCCTGTGCTCCTGTCAGAGTGCCAGATAACACGCCCGCCGGTTGATAGCTTTGATACATCATGAGCTCGCACCCAATAGCCCCTGTGCCAACCGTACTATCTGTACAGTTGGTAGTTAATCCTGTTTTGCCAACATAAACAGTATTACCGGTAGCTCGAATGACATTTATAGTACGCGCCTCGACACCATCTGTACTACCGCTATTGTCTCGTCCAGCTACAAACACTGGATTGGTGGTTGAACTCAGATCAAATACCATGAATTCGCAGCCGTTTGCCTGCCCAGCAATCTGCGAGCAGGCAGTGGTATTACTATCTTTACCAACATACAAATTATTTCCATGAATATACACAGACTCAACGACAACAAGTCCTATTCCACTATCATCCCCGGACATGTCTCGTCCAGCTACAAACACTGGATTGGTTGTACTTGAAATATCGAAGACGACGATTTCACAACCCGTAGCTGAGCCGGCAGTTTGTGCACAAGCAGTCGAACCACCTTCTTTCCCAATCACCAAAACATCTTTAGATGCAAAAATACTATTTATTTCACGATCATTTGAACCATTAGACGCCCCATCTGAGTCTCGACCGCCGGCAAATACAGGATTGGTAGAGCTCGCGATATTAAAGTAAATCAATTCACACCCGACTGCAGAACCGGCAGTCTGTGCACAAGAAACACTGCTATCACCATCCTTACCAATATATAGCGTTGAGCCGTAAACAAATATTGCCTTAGTCCTCTTTCCTGTCACACCGCTACTAGACCCGTCCGAATCCCGTCCGGCTACATACACAGGGTTTGTTGGATCGGAAATATCATATACCTGTAATTCACACCCAGCCGCAGAACCAGCAATTTGTGTACATGCAGTTGTACTACCATTTGTCGTTACATAAAGATAGTCCCCCGCAATAACTATCGCTTCGTAACTAGTGCCAGCAGCACCACCCAGACCACCATCGACGTCCCGTCCGGCTACATACACAGGGTTGGTAGTACTTGAAATATCATATACCTGTAATTCACACCCAAAGGCACTACCAGCCGTCTGACCACAGGAAGTACTGGAGGCTGTTGCAGCAACAAAAAGATAATTATCTGTAGTAACAATATCATTAAATGTTGCCCCCGTTGTAGTACCAGCCGCCGAACCATCAGCGTCACGTCCTGCTACATACACAGGGTTGGTAGTACTTGAGATATCAAACACCACCAGATCACACCCCGTACCACCCGAACCAGCAGTTTGGCTACAGGCATTAGAATTAGAGTTAATACCTCGGTAGAGATAATTACCCGCTATATGCAGAGCTTCGATAGATTGCGCACCGTTGGTGGTTTTCTGACCACGGTTATCAAGCCCTGCCACAAACGTTGCTGCACGAGCATTGTCATCCAACGTATTCCCAACCGCAATGATATCGCCACTATTATTAGTGAACGTAGCGTTATTGGCAAAGAAACCATTTACCACCAGATTGCCACTTGGTGCCGTCACGGTACCTCGCTTAATGTCAAAGTCGCTGGTCGTAGCGTTTGTCTGCGTAAACGACCAGGCTCCCCCAGTACCATTAAAGGACACGTTCCCTAATGTTGTCACCTGCGCATCAATCACCTTACCGGTCGTAGTGGCATTAAACTCGAGCACCGCCAGTCCTGATGTATAGGTCGCTGTTGAAGAAGCTCGCAGTGACCCCGCTACCGCAGTCTTGCCAGTTGGCGTATATACCGATCCATCACGCAACAAGAGTGAGCCGTCAGTTAGTGTTGTACTGGCATTACCAGTAATCGTCACTATCGCACCTGGTGTGTAGCTTGTATCATCCCAGACCACCAGTGCCGCTGGACTTGTGACGGTGAGAACATCACTGCTGCCAACAGTATACCGAATGTCACTATCGTCCGCACTCGTGTACTCCGACAAATCAGCATTCGTCACAGGCACTGACGTACCTGATTCACTACGTACAATCACATGATTACGGTAGAGATGAAGTCCCGATATATTGGCAAGGGAATCAGTCTTCGTTATGGTATTAGATTTCATGGCACTGGCTCCGTCGGTAAATACGATAAATGGTGTGCCGGTGGCAAAATACTGGTCAGATACCGAGAAACTAAAGACGCCTGTCGTAGTGGCTGATGTGGCATTGGCTATATAATTAGTAGCAAGCGGCACTACCAAACGCATCGCTGTTGCAGTAGCGTAGGGCGTCACACCGTCTTCTGCATATACCACACCGGAAACGGTGTACATAAGACCAATAGTCCAATTGGTATTATTACCACTATCATAACAACCAACTGAACAGACGAGTGGCGTGGCGGTAGCACTAATATTATTTGAGTCTTTAATATCGAGATAGGTAAGTGTAACGGTACTACTTGATTGTGCATCAAGTCGCCACTGGGTACCAGCGCTACCTGAACGAAGAGCGAGTCTCGTACTGGTTGATACTCCTGAAAGGACGGCATTTCGCTGCACTACCACCGTCGACCCGGCACTGAAGGTGGTAGTCGCCGTAGTGGTGGCGATAAGAGTCAAATCATAAAAAGTAGTGGTTCCAACCGCAGTTAAGGTTTGGTTGGCACCAGCCAAGTAGACATTACTCTGATTGGCTCGAAGTTCACCGTTACGAGTAAAATTGCCAGCAATACTGAAGTTGTTTGAGGCCAACGCCAACACTGAAGACGAGGCAACGGTGAGATCGGTGGTTGAAGCGGCGGCCTGTGTCTCCGCAAAACCAACCGTGGTCAGCCCGGTCAGTCGACTGGTTCCGGTCATGGTGCCAGTGAGGGTGGTTGGCAACTTCATCAACAAGAGCTCGCACCCGACCCGCTGATTCCAAATCTGTTCACATGGTATCGCACTCGCTGCCCGCCCAACCATTATGGTTGAGGTGCTCACTACAATTGGTGTAGTGCTAAGGCTCAATTCGCCGCTCGTCTCGAGACTGGCATCAACGCCACGCATAAATACCGGATTCGTGGTACTTGAGATATCAAACACCATGAGTTCGCAGCCAGTGGCGGAGCCAGCCACCTCAGAACAGGCGGTGGCAGAACCGGCTTTTGCTACATACGCCAATGAACCGGTAGCGGCCACAAAGTTTATACCCAAGTTCCCTACTCCTGTGCTATCACCGGTAACATCTCGCCCAGCAACATAGGTAGGGTTGGTGGTACTTGAGATATCAAACACCATGAGTTCGCAGCCAACCGCCGAGCCAGCGGTTTGGGAACAAGCCGTAGCAGAACCAGCTTTGGCAGCCAATAGCAAACTACCATTAACAGTGAGATTGTTAACCGCTAGTGTCTGTGTCCCCGCCGCTGAAGCGGAGGCGTCACGTCCAGTGATGTACGTTGGGTTGGTGCTACTAGAGATACTAAAGACCATGATTTCACAGTTTGAGGCAGTGGTACTACAGGCAGTCGCCCCTGCCGCAGCCTTCGATACATACAACACGCTGTTATTTGCCACCAAACTCGAGATGTTAATAGACGCTACACCTGCCGCTGTACCATCTACATCTCGTCCTGCGACATACACGGGATTCGTCGTACTCGAGATATCAAAGACCATGAGTTCGCAGCCGGTAGCGGAGCCAGCGGTCTGGGAACAGGCGGTAGCATTTGCCGCCTTGGCAACATACAGATAGTTACCATCCACCGTCAGATAACTCATTGCAACGTTACCCACACCAGTACTAGCACCGGTAGCATCACGACCTGCGACATACACGGGATTCGTGGTACTCGATATATCAAAGACCATGAGTTCGCAGCCGGTAGCGGAGCCAGCGGTCTGGGAACAGGCGGTAGCGTCACCGGCCTTTGCCATGTAAAGTGTCTGACTATTGGAAGACACTGCTAGGTGGTTGACCACGATATTACCAGTACCGGTGTTGTTCCCGGTTATATCTCGGCCTGCCACATACAACGGACTCGTAGTGGTTGAGACATTAAAGACCATGAGTTCGCACCCTACTGCTGAACCAGCGGTTTGGGAACAAGCCGTATTACTATTTGCCTTCCCGGCATAAAGCATAGTTCCCACCCGAACGAGGGAGTTAACAGCGATACTGGAAGCATCCGTCAGACTGCCACCAACACTAGCGCCAGCCAAAAAACTGCCGATAGTACCATTGGTATACACAACACTGCTCGCGGTTGTCGCTGTACCACTATTAGTGTATGTATCACGAATAGTGAGGAGGCTTGGGAACGCAACATTTGCGCCACTGTCAATCGTCAAAAACGTCGTTGAGGCATTGTTCGTAAAGGACTTGGCGCCCACACCCGAAAAGCGGACGTGATACATCTCATTTGTCCCCGTCAGGGTACCGCCCACCGTTTGTGCAGCACTACTATCAAGTTGTAGGGTGGTTTCTGTCCAGATTACGTTGGCATTGTTTTGAAAATTGCCAGTTACTGTAATTTGTGACGGAAGCGTGGTCGTACCTGTAGTGATGGTCAAACTGCTTGTTGTCGCCACATCACGAAACTCGACCGTACCCGTCGCTGTGATATTCCCCAGCGCCGAACTACCACTCAAGTTCCCCATAAGGATACCACTTGGTTGATTAGCCCAAGAAAAAGCGGCCAACTCACACCCTACCGCTGAACCAACTGTCTGGGAACAAGCGGTCGCACTTCCTGCTCGCGCCACAAAGAGCATAGATCCGACCGAAACGGCCGCTGTATGAGCCAGCGTTTGCACCCCATTTATCGCGCCACCCGCGTCTCGACTACTAATCTGACGCAAGGCGGTACTAGAGCTGACATCAAACATCGTTAACTCACAACCAATAGTAAGTCCAGTATTCTGTTCACAGACAGTCGCATTTGCGGCATTACTTGCAAAGAGGTAGGTGCCCGCCAAATACAAATGACTTACCTGACTTGATTGCACACCAGTCTGACTCCCTGCCCTGTCCACACCACGCACATATGTTGGATTAGTGGTCGAACTGATATCAAATGCCATCACCTCACAACCAGTAGCTGAGCCAGCTGTTTGGGAACAAGCGGTGGCATTTGCCGCCTTGGCGATGTACGCAATAGTTCCTGTCCCGGTTACAAACGTCGTGGCGAGGTTACCAGTACCAGCGGCAGAGCCTGAAGTGTCTCGACCAGAAACGTACGTAGGATTGGTGGTGCTTGAGATATCAAAGAGCATCAGTTCACACCCTACCGCTGAGCCAGCTGTTTGGGAACAAGCGGTGGCTGAGCCGGCTTTGCCAGCGACCAGTATATCGCCGAGAATACTTACACTGTTTATATTCACTGACTGTACACCAGCCGCTGAACCAGAAGCGTCACGCCCAGTGATATACGTTGGGTTCGTGGTACTCGAGATATCAAAGACCATGAGTTCGCAGTTGAGGGCGGTCGTACTACAAGCGGTCGCTCCTGAAGCTGCTTTGGCCACATAGAGACTCGAGTCTTTTATCGCCAAACTAGTTGCAGCAATAGTCTGCACTCCCGCCGCGGTGCCATCCATATCACGTCCGGCGACATAGGTAGGGTTCGTAGTACTCGATATATCAAACACCATCAATTCACAACCGATAGCTGAGCCGGCTGTTTGGGAACAAGCGGTGGCTGAGCCGGCTTTGGCGACATAGAGGTAATCGCCGTTGACGAGCAGGTAGTTGATG
>ERZ724509.495-NODE-495-length-16892-cov-10.863574_pt1 | contig 16892 bp, 13 predicted proteins | sample MGYA00376042_ERZ724509 | MGnify/ENA primary metagenome ERZ724509 (study PRJEB28724, sample SAMN07190887) | wastewater metagenome | isolation source: effluent of sewage treatment plant in Hong Hong | place: USA: Christiansburg, Virginia | collected 2016-03-01 ...
ATCTCTCACTAAGAATATCATATCGTCGTGTGATTTCTCATGTACGATCTCGAATTTCTGAGAATTCGCCAGACTATAGAGAGGTACTGAACGTTCTTCGATGACAAAAAGATGAGGATGATAAGATTGAGAGGGATGATGCTAGACCGAAGACTCCAAAAAAACAAGCGATTGAACAAAAACTCGAAGAAGTTCGCAGTAAGATCAAACAAGAGGAAAATGCTCGTATACCAGATGTAAAATCGAATCTTCATCACAAGGAATCTGAATTCATAGAGGTCCCTATTGTGAAGAAAGATGAGAGGGGAGTTAGACATACTCCAACTCATAATGATGATGCAAGTCTTCCATGAAGAGAGATTGATTTTAGTGGATGGAAACTTCCAAGCATATCTCATCTAAAAGGTGCTCCAAAACAAGTACAAACAAGTCCTCTGGAAATAGAGGCACGTTCTCTCGAGATTGAAGAAACGCTTCTCAAGTTCAAGATTGATGTAGATATGCGTTGATCATTAGTTTGACCAACAGTCATACAATATCGTCTTGCTCCTGCGGAATGAGTGAAGCTTTCGAGGATTGAAAATTTGAAGAAAGATCTGGCGCTTGCACTCAAGGCAAAAACTCTCCGTATTCAAGCACCAATTCCATGAATGGGCCTTGTAGGTATTGAACTTCCGAACGAAAAACGTTCCGTTGTATCACTCAAAGAAGTCATAGAGAATCCAATTTTTCAGAAGCATCCATCCAAACTTGCGATGGCGCTCTGAAAAAATATTAATGGTGAGTATGTGATTACTGATCTTGCACGGATGCCTCATCTCTTGATTGCTGGACAAACATGATCTGGAAAATCTGTTGGAATGAACGGGTTTCTGATCTCCCTTCTCTATAAGAATTCCCCAAGGGATTTACGAATGATCATGATTGATCCAAAGCGTGTTGAGCTCGATGCTTATAACGGTATACCACACCTTCTTTGTCCAGTCATCAATGACAGTGAAAAGGCTCTGAATGCTCTCAAATGGTCCGTTGCAGAGATGCTCAGACGCTATGATATACTCAAATGAGCCGGTGCTCGAAATCTCTGAGAATACAATGAAAAAGTTTCATCAAAACATAAGATGGAATACATTGTTATCGTGATAGATGAGCTTGCTGATCTGATGATGAGTGGAAATAAGAAGGAAGTTGAGTCGAATATCACTCGAATTGCACAGATGGCGCGTGCAGTCGGAATGCATCTTATCGTTGCTACACAACGACCATCGGTTGATGTGATTACGGGCCTTATTAAGGCGAATATTCCATCACGTATTGCCTTTACAGTTGCATCTCAGACTGATTCGCGTACGATCCTTGATCGTGGTGGGGCAGAGGATCTTCTCGGTTATGGAGATATGCTCTACTACCCAAGCGGCGCGGCTGAAGCTGATCGTGTGCAATGAGTACTCGTTACAACGGATGAGGTGCACGATGTCGTTCGTGAGATACGCCTTACGATTGATCCAGGAATGCTTGAGAGTCTTCAGGATTCTTCTATTATCCTCTGAGATCGTGGAAATTTTGAAGGAGCCGTATCGGGCGGAAGTTTTGATGAAGATCCAAAGATTATTGAGTCTGCAATTGATCTTATTCGCAAGGAACAGAAGGCATCTACATCTATGCTCCAACGAAAACTCGGCCTTTGATTTGCTCGTGCTGGTCGCATCATGGATATTCTGGAAGAAATGGGTATTGTATGACCAGCCGATGGATCAAAACCACGACAAATACTCATCTAATTTTTGATGAAATAATCTATGAAAAAAATAGATGCTCGCAAAATCACCATTCTCAAGATCATTGTTGAGGAATATATTGAATTTGGTGGAATTACTTGATCAAAATCACTCCTTAAGAAATATGATATAGGAGTATCTTCAGCGACCGTTCGCAATGATATGGCACTCTTAGAGAAGATGTGACTGATCTACCAACCCTACAATAGTGCTGGTAGGCTTCCTACTTCAGCAGGTATGAGAGTTTTCGTTGACTATCTTATCAGCCATCTTCCTACGCATCTTCTCTCGAACTCGCTTCCAAAAGATATCGAGTATGATCATGTATTGCAGTCTATTTGCGAAGAGCTTGGTGTATTTGCTTGTATTTCAGAAGGGTCACAGGTCATCATGAGCTATGGAATAGCCGAATTCATGAACAAAAACTTTCATCTTGGTCAAGAAAAACTTGTTCATATTATCAAAATTTTTGAAAATCAGAGACTTCTTTTGGAGAATCTTCAAGGCCTTCCTCTCTCCAAGAAAATATCGGTTCATTTTCCGACGGAACATCTCATAGCAGAGTTTGATAATCTCGTTGTGATTCGTCGGTGAATGGATACTTCCTGAGAGAAACAGCTCACTCTTATTGGATCAACCATCCTTGATTATTCTTATATGTTTGCACTTCTTCGCAATCAAGCATTTCCTCAGTTCTAATTTTCCTGTATGCTTAAAATTAACGGTCAAAAACCTCTCTCTGGAATACTCAATCTTTCTGGATCAAAAAATGCCGCATTACCTCTCATTGCTCTCGGGTGTATGTTTGAGCGTTCAGTGATAGAGAATGTGCCTCGTATTGCTGATGTATTTTCACTCCTCTCTATCATTGAAAGTCTTGGTGCAAAAGTAGAATTTCAAGATCATACGGTTGTTATCGAACGCCATACATTCTCACTCCACAATCTTGATGTTGCCAATATCAAGAAAATTCGAGTCGGTATTCTTCTCATCCCTGCACTCTATCAAACACTCGGATCACTTACATTGCCAACGCCTGGTGGATGTGCCATAGGATCACGTCATATCAATGACCATATTCATGGTTTTCAAGATCTTTGACTCGAAGTAGAGCTTGATAATGATGCATCTCATGTGAGTGTATCTGGGGAGTTTTTTGTTGGAGATCGTAGCTTATCAGCATGATTCTGAGTAACTTCAACCGAGAATATTCTTATGATGAGTGCACTACGTCCTGGAGTGACTCATATTCGCTTTGCTGCTATTGAGCCTCATGTGATCAACCTTGTAGAAGCACTCCAGAGTGTAGGATTTGATATAGAAGTTCTCTTTGATCATACGATCAAAATTGTTGGAAATCCTGATTTATTTAGTTCACACTTACAAGCAACAGTCCAGAATGATCCCATTGAAGCGGGTACCTATATGATCATTGCAGCCCTGATGAGTGAAGAATATATTGATATCCGTTGAGTTCAAACAAGTCATCTCGGTATGTTCCTTAACACTTTTCGATCAACTGGAGCACGCTATGATATGATCGATGATACAACTATGCGAGTATATAGATCACGCGAGCTTGCACCTGTGAAATTTCAAACCAATATTTTCCCAGGATTCCCAACAGATCTTCAGTCTCCATTTTCTATCCTTCTTACCCAAGCGCAGGGTGACTCGAGAATTCATGAAGTTATGTTTGAATCTCGACTTGGTTGGCTTGCTGAGCTGGAATCACTCAAGTGAAAGGCAACAGTTCTCAACCCACATCAAGCGATCATTCATGGTCCGACCCAACTTGTATGAGGTAATGTTGCCTCATGGGATTTACGTGCGGGAGTTGCTATGATTATAGCTGGTTTGATTGCACGCGGCACAACACATGTCACCAATATACGCTATATTGATCGAGGATACGAAGACATCATTGGAAAATTACAAGCCATTGGTGCAGATATTGAACGTATTGATGAAGAATAATTTATGATTTTATTTGATATTATTCTTCTCTTTCTCGGCATCTCTCTACCGCTTCTTTTTGCTGGGTATATCATCATTCGGTCACGGAAGCTATTAGGTGTACATTTTTTTCGCAAGAGTTTTTGGCTTGGTATATGAATTCCCCTCTTCTCTCTTGCTTCGATGATTGCTCTGCACCGATTCTCTCCTGAGATATATTCGAGTTTTCTCCTCCTTCGTACTCATTGATTTACTCTCTCATCTCAAGAGATTCTCCACATACTTGCATTTCTTCTTGTCATTCTTAGTCCAGGATTTCTGATTGGATTATGTTCTTTTATTTGGTGTGATGCGATATCATGTCGTGCTATATTGAGTAGTATAGCGTCAATTTTGCTTTTTGTATTTCTTGCACTTCTATGAATTGCAATTTTACAAGATCATAGCGTGATAGGAAACAGTATAGTTTCTGGATCTGTTCTATTTATTATTCTGAATGCAATCTCTGAAGAATCCAATAAATCTCTCTTTGCAAGATCAGTAGGAAGTGGTAGTATCCAAATGCTTGTTATCATGAGTCTCGTGGTGGCACTTGGTTTTTCATTCTGTGAAAATATTATCTATACTCTTGTTCAATATGCAAAAACTACATCGCTCGATCAGGTAAGTAGCCTTATCTTTACTCGAACATTCTTCTCGATGGGCATTCATATTATTAGCACTCTCTTGGCAGTATGAGTGTTCTTTTGAAGTTCAAAAAATATGTATTTTTTTCATCCAAAAATTGTATTCTGACTTTTATTATCAATCATTTTTCATACGAGTGCAAATATGATGCTCGAGTCAGAAAGCACACTTCTTTTCGTCGTTTTGTGATTCTGTATTTTCTTTGGAATATCGTTCTCGTTCTATCGAATGAGTATAATTCTTGAGCAAAAGAGTGATTCGATTTGACAAGCAACCTTGTAGCGATATTGTAAGAAAAATTTTTTATGCATTTTGATTTTATAGCTCGCCGCTCTTGGCTCTACAGTATATCCATTGGGCTTATACTTTTCTCTCTCGCCGCCCCTTTTATTCTTCCTCTGCGTTTTGGTATTGATCTTACTGGTGGTACTCTTTCAGAGTATACTTATAGTGGTCAGATCAATATTGAGACCGTCAATACAACGGTAAAAGATGCTCTAAGTTCAAAAAAGGATCTCCATATTAATACCATCAACGCCTATCGTATTGCGGGTGTAGATCAATTTGTTGTGGAGGTTGGTTATAATAAATGACTCAGCGACGCAGATCTTGAGAAGATTAAAACAGAGAGCAAATGACTTGTCACAGAAGCTCTCAAGAAATCATTTCCAAATCAGAGTATTACTGAGCCATCTCGCTATGTGAATATAGGTGAATCATTCGGAAAACATGTGAAGGATCGTGGAATATGGACATTGATTCTTGTTGTATTGAGTATATCTTGCTACATTGCTTATGCTTTTCGTGGGACACTTGCTGGTATTAGTAGTTTTTCATTTGGGATTGTAACAGCGGTATCACTCTTTCATGATGTTGTTATCACGATGGGGTTATATCTTCTCGTGTCTTCATTCTTCCCAGAGTTTACGATCGATACTTTCTTCATAACGGCAATATTGACGGTGCTTGGATACTCTATCAATGATACGATTGTCGTAATGGATCGTATACGTTCTATACTCCGAGAGCGAGTGAAGATCAAAAAATGAGAAAACCTTCATTCGCTTATCAATCGATCAGTCAATGAGACATTGACGCGTAGTATCTACACATCCACTACGGTTATTATAGTCTTAGTGGTGCTCTTCTTCTTTGGACCAGAAACACTTCGTGGATTTATGCTTGCGATGATATTCGGTGCTCTCATAGGTACATATTCGAGTATTGCTATTGCGGCCCCTATACTCTATGATATGGTCCGTTCTCGCGAGTCAGAGATACTCACATATCGAGATCCTAAAAAATCAGAGGAATTCTAATTCCTCTTTTTTCCATTTTGTTTTCAAAGAGTATATATGATCAATTTTCGAGTAATTTACGAATATCTTTGGACCTCCTTTCGGGTTGAGCGTGATACGCAGCTCGTAGACAATCTTCAACAGAAAGGTGAGTGATATGCTATGATGATTAAGCATACTTGGTTTTTTGGACTGTTTACGATGTTGAAGGTATTACTCCCGATTGTGATCCTCTCTGGTGCAAATATATTCTTTGTTTATTCACGATTTCATGGTGAGGTCATGGGAATTGTTCTCTGAATAGTATTTGCAATCCTTGCTTGTTACCTCGTATTTGTCTCACTCAATTATCTTCGTAACTTTCACAAGAACCACCATCAGTCTTTTGAAATTCGCAATCTAGAGGATATCCATAATGAGCTTGTGGAAGGTGATAAACTCTTTACAGCATTTTTTAACCAACTTCAAACTCTCTACTTCTTTCTTATCATTACGGTATCCTTTGATATTATCTATATTATCTATCAAGTTTTTAGCACTGGAAATGCATTTCTAGCGAGTAGTACCTATTACATGTTGCTCGAGATTGTATGTCTTGTTATTCAGATCTACTTTAATCGTCTCTATAACATACAGATGATTAATCTCGATATGGACTATATTCTCGCTACAAAGGATCAGGTATATTTTCTGGAACAAAAGGCGATGTATACTGATTCTCGTTCTCTTGAACGTGATAAGATCAAGACGATACGATCAACTTATCCAAATTTTATAGCATCTTTCTTTGGATTCGGTGATATTGCTATCCTTCTCGAAGGTGGTGACGATTTGACTCATGGCATCGTACAAATGCAAACAATACAGGCTCCAGAAGAAACAGTTGCCCATATGTATGAACTCTTTACGGGTAAATGGAATCGTGTCTTGCAAATCAAGAATCTCTATCTCAGAAAAATCGTAGAAGAGCAAAAACTCATGCCGGATGATCCAGATTTTTATTCGAAAGTACAACAATATATGAGAGATTCTGAGACTATTATTCAAAAAGATTATATTGAATGTGAAGATCCAAAAATTAAATCAGATATCTATAATCTCTATAGAGAGTACCATGTAAGGGGGAATGGGTAGTTAGAAGTAGATCCTGAAATAAATTATAGAGGGGAATCCTTTGTGTTTGAAGTATAGTGAGAATATCTTGTATAAGGGATCTCTCATTGTATTCGAGATGACCAAGAGATAACTAAAAAAAGAACCTCACGGTTCTTTTTTTAGTATAAATACTAGGCTTAATAGTCAATTATTCGAAAACAAGAATTTGACAAAATGAATATATTATATAATATATTCAAAGGTATAAATCATATAGGAGGATTCAACATGGATTCCAATCGTATTAAGGAAATACTGGAATTGGCAGTCGATATGAAAACAAATGAGACCGATAAAAAGGCTTTCATCGAGATGTTACTCACGCCTCTTGATGAGGCTGCGGAGACAATGCGAAGTTTTCTGTCTGGATTCTTCTTCCATATACTGGAGAAAGAACCAGACAAAGTCATCCCAGTATTACTTCCGCTGTTCGTGTTTTTGCATCAAAAGCAATGAATACGAATAGTTTCACTCATCTTCCCCCTAACAGGGGGATTTTTTATGATTTGAGAATATTCTTGAGTTCCGCCATCAGTTTCATGGTCTCATCATTGCGTCTCTCGATATCATCGAATATCTCGCTAGGACTCTTGAGAGGTGCTTCCTTTGCTTTGTTTGGATTCTTGGCTGAGAGATCAGAGTCTCGTATATCCTCGACTCGTACGATCCATGAATTTTGACTCGTAGCGCGAGTCTTCTGGAGGTTCGCAATATCCTTGATATCATCGTAGGTGATGGGCTTGTTCTTGGTCAGTGTTCGACCGAGATTCACTTCATAGTACCAGATATCACGCGTCGATCCAACTCGATCGAAGAAGATAATGTTCGTTTTCACTCCGCTATATGGGAGAAATACCCCGGCAGGGAGTGAGATGATCGTATGGAGGTTGTAGTTCTCGAGGATTTCTTTCTTGATATTCTTGAATGCTTCAGAAGTGTTAAAGAGGACTCACTCTGGTACGACGATACCCGTACGGCCACCGACCTTGAGCATCTTGGCGATATGCTGGAGAAAGAGCATCTCGGTTGCTCCTGTTGGAAATACGAAATTTTGCTGGATCTGCGCCTTTTCTTTGCCACCAAATGGGGGATTTGCGAGGATGATATCATATCGGTCGTTCTCTTGAATATCTCGGATATTGGTCGTGAGAGTATTGGTTTTGCTAAGGTTCGGATTATGGATCCCATGAAGAATCATATTCATCACACCGAGGATGTAGGCGAGTGGTGTCTTCTCATTGCCGTAAAAAGTATTATTGGCAAGAAATGAAAGTTCACTATCGCTCTGTACTCGTGGTTTGATATGATTGTATGCCTCGATGAGGAATCCACAGCTTCCGGCAGCGGGATCATAGACGGTTTGTCGAACGTTCGGATCGACAATATCCACGATAAGTTTGATGATTGATCGGGGGGTATAGAACTCACCACTATTTCCTCCGTCATTTCCCATGCCCTGGAGGAGGTCTTCATAGATCTTCGAGAGTTCAAAGAGATCTTCTTGGCTCTGAAAATTGAGAGTATCGATAATATCGATGATCTCTCGGAGTGTATGTCCGCTCTCGATACGGTTATCGAGAAAATAGAAAATCTCCCCGATCTTGTAGCGAATCGAGTGATAATCTCCGTCAGCACTGCGAAAGGACTTGAGATATGGAAAGAGATCTTTGTTCACAAAATCCTTGAGATCATCCCCAGAAAAGAGTTTCTTATCTCGCTGTGTCCAGCTCGACCAGCTATGTGCCTCATCGAGGATTGAATGATAATCTCGACCATCGAGCTCTGCTGCATCTCGCTCACTTGACTCGTAGTCATCCAAGAATTTGAGAAAGAGGATCCATGATACCTGCTCGGTGTAGTGCATAGCTCCAGAGATACCATCATCTCGGCGGAGAATATCAGTGATGCGATTGATATGTTGTTGCATAGACTATATTTTGTATGAGAGGATAAATGTGTAGATCGTATCAAAATCAAAACCATAATTATCCGTGAGCACAGGCCTCAGATCGGTCTCTATCTGCCTCCTCAGGAGATCATAGTTGGTCTCGAGTGTATACTCATACTGCACTTCTGCAAGTTTGTGTCTGAGGAGTGAACGAAACTCATCACGCTCAAAGTCAAAATCTGAGAATGATCGCACATACCAGATATCGAAAAAATCTCGGATCGCAGGCTCTCGTCTCGTGAGTGCTGCCCGCATCTTCTCTGCCATGGACTCGGTGAGATCAATACATGAGATCGTGTGATCTTGGGAGAAAATAGATTCCTCAAGAAATTGATCCGTATAGACTGATTTGATCGGTAGTTTTTTCGATCAGTATATGAGTGAGCTCTTGAGTGATATATCAATTTTGATGGTCTGGAGAGAGCTATCAAAAATAGATGAATATTCAAAAGTAAACATAGCGAGTCTGTGCTCATCATATTTGGTTCGCTCTGCACGAAGCGTGAGTCCGAGTACCCGAAGATCACTCACGAAGCTCTCTTCATATTCACGAAGAAGTGTCTGTCGGGCAGATCGCCCCAAGTCTTGATTGATCACAAAATCGAGATCTTCGCTCAGGCGAAAATAGGGGAAATACGTCTTATTAAGACAGGTTCCTCACTTAAAAATCAGATTTGGATATTTTTCTCCAAACTTGATCAGGATAAGCGTCAGGAGAAAATCTTTTTCGTATTTATAAATAAGCCCCGGGTTACTGGATGATTGCTCAATAATGCTCGCAAGCTCTTCTTTTGTCCTATTTTGGTATAATGGGAGAAATATATTTATATTGCTGTAGTACATAGCTCTTTGATAGTATTCTGGATCTTTTGAGAAGCGTATTGTTCGGCAAGCTTGATGAGGGATAGGGGGCTCACTCCAAAAGGAAGAGAACGAAATACCTTGTCCTCTCTCATCATCTCGATTACCGCTCGTTCGATGGTCATGATGGAGTAGATATACTCTCCAAGCGACTCGGATTTGATCCCGTAGAAGAAGCTCTCTCTCTGTCTGATAAATATATATCTGACTCATGCAATCTCTCGCTCTCATGAAATCAGGGTATTATATATCGTGTAGCGTGTCGCGATCTGCTCACTGAGGGAATAGCGGTTGTATACACACATCCCTCCAAAAGTATAGAGACTCTCTCACATATAGAGACCACCTATGACAAAAGGATTCGCTACTTCTCGTGATCGATTGTTCAGATACCACGCTCCACGCTTGATAGGGGTCAGGAGTCATTTATTGCAGAGATCTTTGATCGAGTAGCTCGGTGCAAATTTGTCGAGGATCTTTTGGATCATAGATACCTCTATATACGGCTTGCTGTAGATATCGAGCTTTTCTCGTATTTTTGCTATTTGATTGATAGTCTCCATAATTTGTAGTATTGAAAGAGATAATATTGTATCTTTTATTACTACAAATACAAATCTATTTACTCACTCACCAGCCGTCCGGCAAATGCCTCCTCGAGCAAGCTCTGACGGAGTGTCTCGAGGTCTCGGATCTGAGCCTCGTAGCTCGAGCGAAGCTCGGCTGTCTGAGCAAATACCCGATCCAAATGCCCGACTATCTCTTGTTGGCGAGGGAGAGGTGGGAGAGGGATTTTAAGATTTTTAAGATTCTTAAAATATATTGCAGAAACATTTGTTGTTCCTGATTTCATTCAATGTAATTGATTTTGAATGAAAGAAGTTAAAAAAATATAGTTTATATATTCTGAAGATATCTCAGAAATAAATCGCATTCTCAAAATATTATTGTTAAATAGATACTCTCAATCCATATCAAATAATGCAGTCTTTCAAACAAGCTCAAAACTATTCCGAGTATTGAATAATAGATCTCATTTTCGTAATAGATATTTTATTTTTTCATCATTAGTGGCATTTATTTTCGTGAGTTTTCCTAAAGATATCTTTCAATTAAAATTTCATATATTATTCATTTTAATATAAAAGGTATCAAACTCATCTGATTGTTCATTCTGTCATCGAACGAGTCATAGATCATTTGTGATGATCACCTCACTCAAATTTTTAAAATTAGTATTTTTACTTATAAACTCCTCCATCGCACTCTTTCTCACACTCTCCACATCCTCGATATTTGCCTTGAGAAGGCTGATCTGATGATCGATATTGCCAAATGCCTCATCGAGCTTCGCGACGATTTTGGATTGGGTGGAGAGGGGAGGGAGGGGGATTTCGAGATTATCTAAATAAGACTTACTGATATTTGGCTGTGCTCATCAAAAACTATCTCAGATGATTTTTTCTCTTATGGAGAGAAGAAAAAAATAGACATACTTCTCGATAAATAAATTATAAATATTTTGTACTGAACAAACCGCTTGATTTGTAGTTGCATCAAATCATAATATTCACAATTTTCCCGCAGTTGCACCATACATAGCAATCAGAAGCGTTCACTTTGCAAACAACTTTGCAGATGAATTTTTGAATCCTTCTTCTGTAATAAATTCTTCCGCAATCTCAATATTTAAATTGTCTCATAATTCTCCCGATTTCAGCCAAGGAATACTTCATCACCAATATTCTTTTTTATCTCTCGATGGAGTTCATCCACTTGTAGTTTTTGCAATTTCGGAGAATTTTTTTGTTGGGTACATATTAGCTATATTTTTCTAATATAAAATCAATTGCCTGCTGAGAATAAAAGTGTTTCTTCGTTCAAGTTGGTTTCCTTGGATCTAATAATCTCTGTAGACATAACTCTTTATTAGATTTTACAAGTCTATGAATTTCATGGAATTTAGTATCAAATTTAATATCTGGCTTTCTTTTTTTTAACTCTCACCTCAAGTGTTCATGATCAATTTTATACTTTGTATCTATGAGGTCAGTATCGACTACTTTTAACGGAATAGCCTTAGGATTCTTTTTATCCATTGATACAACTGTTCAAGAATGCAGTGAACGTTTAAGTTGTATCTCTGTTACGAAAGAAATGGCATGTTCAGAAATTATAGATTTCTCCTCCTTTTGTTGTATATATTTTAATAAATTCTCGATTTCTATAGAGTTTGATCTGTTATCAGTTATTAAATCTATGCTATCTGCCAATTGAAAACCGATTGGCAATATAGAATTTTTAAAATTAACTTCTTCAAACCAGTCACGAAAGCAGACCGCAAAACTTTTTACAGTAGCTGTTGCAATCTCAAGTAATTTTGACTCAATTTCTCCATTGTCATTTATAAAGTGGATAGCGTTATCTCTCATCTCAACTAGAATTTCAATTTGTGCTATTAAATTTGGATCCAAATTTCCTATTTGTTTTATTGATCAAAAAATGTCGATAGTAAGCTCATTTCATGTTCTATTTCTTTTTGGATAGAATCTTTTTGGCTTAGTTCAATTTTTTGTTGCTTGTTTATCTTGAATTAATATAAATTTCAATTTATTCTTGTTGATTTTTAGTATATATGCTTTAAATAATAATTCCCATGCATTTATCATTAAGATGACAAATGATTCCATTTTATAGTCGAAATTTGGTTTATTATAAAGTTCAATCGCTGATTTTGCAGCACTTAATGATTTCTCCGCCAATTTTTTTGCAAGTGTTGGTTTTGCCATATTTTTACTTACTATATAAACTCTCCTGCACTTGATAATACGCCTCACGAGGTACTTTGTTCCCTTGGTGATCTATTGTGCTGATTTTGTCTTTGTGTCAAATCCGATCGCATGATTTTGTATTTTTCGAGATGTGGGATATACTAATTGCATTTTTGGGATTTTCCATCGATTCTCACTTCGGTGAGATGATATTCTCGAGAGCCTCGGCAATTGCTCGGGCTCTTTTCATTTTTTTTGCATTTCTACGGATTTGGTATATACTATCTTTACAAATGCCTTCGGGCTCCTCACTCTGCTTTGGCAGGGGAAACAATATCTCATCCTCTGAAATATATTTCTCAGAGGATTTTTTGTACTTTGCCAAATTCATCACGAGAGATAGTGCCTTTGTGCTTAAAGAATCTTCTCTTGTCAATCGTACGGATATGGGAGAGGAGGAGGGATGAAATCAGAGGTTGGCCATGTCCATCATCAAATTGTACACTTGAGAGTCAGAGATAGTACGGTGAATCTATTTTCCCCTTGGTCGTCATAGGCACGACAAGGTACATAGCTCAGACTTTAGCGAGTACAAGTGCAGGACGATAAAACCCCCGCTTTCCATCTGCCTCACTACCGATGTTGACTCAGAGCTTAATGTTCCAGATTTCTCGCTCTTTTGGATAGAGGATGATATCTTCCCGATGAAGGATTTTTTTGTCATCATTCCAGAGATCAAATTCTTTTTGATATTTTTTGGTCATATTCCTACTTACTATATAAACTCTCCTGCACTTGATAGTACGCCTCGCGGAGTGCTTTATTCCCTCCGAATGCTTTGGCGAGATCTGTGGTTGTCCCTTGAGCGAAAAGTTTGATCTTAGCTGATAGATCACTCGGTCCAAAATCTCGGATCCCATTGCGAACGTAGAGCGAGAGGAGAAAATCGATGAAATTTTGCGCAGTGAGTGACTCATATGGTGTGATGACACTCTCAGCAAATGACCGACGCTCCTCGCGATAGTGGATCGGTGATCCGAAGGAGAGATGGGCGAGAATATCGAATATATCAGAATCCTCAGCCTCGAACATCCTCGTGAGATCTTCGATCTGGTCATCTCCAATCCCGAATGATGAGAGATGTGAGAGGAGGGCGGTGCGAGTATCCGGATCTGCCCAGATTTTGCGAAGCTCTGCCTCATCGCTGTAGAGAGATGGGAGCTTGAGCGCGAGTTTGTGGAGGAAATCCCTCGATGAGAGGAGTTTGCCGGTCTCTGGGTCGATATAGCGAGTCTCTATATCGATCACCTTGATCTCACGATCAGAATCGAGTCGGACGATGAGGGTCTCGGTTCTTGGTTTTGGTTCTCTTGGTACAATATCTCACATATCTCCTCCATTTGGTGGATTGATTGGTGGGGGAGTCGGTGGATCTTCCATAACACCACCGTCCCAAATCTCATCTCGAAAGGTATTGGTCGCACCGGTGAAATCATAGATCGTGAAAAAATCCTTGCCATCATAGAGGCGAGTCCCACGACCGATGATCTGCTTGTATTCGACGATGGATCCGATATTTCGCACGAGGATGATATTGCGGACATTGAGCGCATCGACTCCCGTGGTGAGCATCTGCGAGCTCGTGAGGATCGTCGGGATCGTCTTGTCATTGTCCTGAAACCGCTCGAGGTAGGCTCGCCCGATCTCCTTCTCATCTGAGGTCACACGCACACAGTAGTCTGGATCGCTGATAGATTTGTACTTATTTATGGCATCTCGCATCTTGAGTGCATGGGTCTGATCCACACAAAAGATGATGGTCTTGTCCATCGGTCGGATCTGTCGGAGGATCTCCGCCGCGATGAAGTCTGTACGCTCATCAACGATAATCGATCGATCAAAATCATTCGTGAGATAGACTCATTTTGTATCTTCTCCCTGGATGATCTGATCCCCACTCGTGAGTGCGAGTTCATCAATATTGAGTTTGATCCGCTTGATCTTGAATGGCGTGAGGAATCCATCATCGATCCCTTGGGCGAGGGAGTATTCGTAGACGGGTTTGCCAAAATAGTTGTAGGTATCCACATTGTCATCTCGCTTCGGAGTGGCTGTGAGTCCGAGGTGGACGGCAGGGGAGAAGTAGCGGAGGATCTCTGCCCAGTTACCATCTTCTCTCGCACCACCTCGATGACACTCATCGATGATAATGAGATCGAAAAAATCTCTCTCGTAGCGATTGTAGTACGCTTCGAGGATTTCCTCCGGATTTCACCCCAGGGTGTTCTCTCTTTCTTCGAAATTCACCTCATCCTCGCTCGCTCCTCCCGAGAGTGCCTGATAGATCGCGAAGAAGATATTTGCATTTGTTGGGACGATTCATCATCGTCTCTTGATCTCGGATCCATTGATCTTGAGACAGTCTTTCTCGAGTGGGTTGAAGGTATTCATCGCTTGATCTACGAGGATATTGCGATCAGCGAGGATAAGGATGCGAGGTCGACGAGTGCCGATCCCATCGCGAGACCACCGAGCTTGAAAGAGCTTGTACGCGACCTGAAAAGCAATCACCGTCTTGCCGGTACCGGTCGCGAGAGTGAGGAGGATGCGATCTTTGTCATCGGCAATATTCTCCATTACTCGAGAGATGGCGATCTCCTGATAGTATCTGGGACGCTTTGCAGAGACAAAATATGGCTCTTTGAGGAGGATCTCTTTAGTATGATTATCAGATCAGATGACTCTCTGATAGAGCTCCTCAGGAGTCGGATATCTCTCGATAAAGTCTCATCTGCCAAGGGTAAGATCAAACTCATAAATCTCACGACCATTGGTCGAGTAGACATAGCGGAGAGCGAGGATCTTGCCATATTCCTTAACCTGCTCGAGTCACTCGGTCGGATGGAGATCGTATTTTTTCGCTTCGATAATAGCAAGATTAACGCCTTGATATTTCAGGAGATAGTCTGCAAACTTTTGCTTGCCTTTACCACCGACAAATTTGCGACCATTCGTGAAAGCATACTCACGGATGATGTGAGATTCATCCCAGCCATGAGATCGGAGTATCGGATCTATGTATTTTGCTCGGGTGTCGGATTCGGAGTGGGTCATGGTGACTTGATCAATTGGCGAAATTATACGATATTTGTCAAAAAAGGAAACGAAAACAAAATTATTTTAACACAAAAAAATTCCCATTCTTCGGGAATTTTATCTGTACCAATCGGTGCATGGGTACGAGCTCTCTACCCATTGCGATGGACCATAGTAGGTGCGGTAGGTGCAAGAGTAGCGGTTCTGATAGCTTCTGCGAAGTGGCTCACAACGATTGCGGTTGGTATCCCACTGATAGTCATCACCACATTTGCATCCGCCAGATGTGTTCGGAATGGACCCTATACCATATTCTCGTTGGCAAGAAGAGGTTGTCCTATCAGTCGTATAGTTATTATCGTAATAATAATAGGGAGATGGAGCGTAGTAGGTAGGCACACTCGGATATGTAACAGTATATCTTGGAATTGGATAGTAGTAATTGCTCGGATAGTAATGATGAAAATTACGAGTCTGAATACCAGATGGCTCATCATAGTATCGTGCTGCATCAACACTGAGAACTCATCCAACCATAACTGAAAGTATAATCGTGATAAATGCAATGAAGTATTTCATAAGAGAAGTTGAAAATAAACATAGGAATTCTATGTAATAATGTTATATATTCAAGTATTGATAATTTGTCAAGCCATGAATATTACCATTAAGGTGTTTCAATCTCTATATCATATTTTGTAAGGAGCCCAGCAATTCATGTGAGTGAGAATTTTGCTTTTATGATAGTGTTATTCTCGGGGTCAATGATATAGTTGAAAGATGAAGAAAAATCTGCTTTTTCAAGATTGGTGCGTTGAAATATTGCACCGAAGAGGTTACATTCATCAAATACGCAAGAGCTAAGATTTGCACCAGTTAAATCAACTTCCTGAAGATCACATTTGATAAATTTGGTTTCTTTCAGAGGAAGACTGAGAAACTGTGCATATTTTAGAATGCAATTCTCAAACGAAACTCACAGAAGAAAAGCGCTACACAGATCAAGTCGAAAACCAACCATCTTACAATCGATAAATTGCACTGTATCAAAGGTTGATCAAGGGGTTTTTACCAGACTCAGATCACAATTCTGAAAAGTACAATTTCTCATCGTTGTATCGGATATAGGTGATTCGTAAAAATTACAATTGATGAACGTGCAACCCTCATATTCTCATACCTCCAAAGAGAGAGCGGTATAATCTTCTTTTTTAAAAACGGTATTTTCTATCAGTATCATATTATCGATCAAGATACTTTGCAAGTATATAAGTGAGTCATGCTGTGATCACAATAAATACTGCAATGGCAACAAAAACAACATCATCTCGGAAGGGGAGTG
>ERZ724509.497-NODE-497-length-16839-cov-4.910510_pt1 | contig 16839 bp, 56 predicted proteins | sample MGYA00376042_ERZ724509 | MGnify/ENA primary metagenome ERZ724509 (study PRJEB28724, sample SAMN07190887) | wastewater metagenome | isolation source: effluent of sewage treatment plant in Hong Hong | place: USA: Christiansburg, Virginia | collected 2016-03-01 ...
CGATGTCGTGCTCGTCCACCACGCCGCAGCAGTCCACCGTGCGCGGCTCCGGGCACCGCTGCAGGTGCTTTTGGCAAAGCTCGGGCTTCTCGGCATCGTGCAGGCTGCACCCGCCCTTGATCCGGCCGCCTTCGTACCGCTTCGGACACGGCCGCCCAACTGGTTGGTCAACCGGACTTGCGCCGGCAGGGTTCGTTGTCATCGTTGCTCCTGTGTGGGCGCAAGCCGGTTACCGCCGACGTTAGCCCCCATAGCCGCCGAGCATCATCTTCAGCCGGTCCATCATCATGGCGCTCTCTTGGCTGCCATTCTCCAGGCCGAGCGCAACGCACTTTCCGTATGCCCAGCCGACAGCCTCGGCATCAACAGACATCGCGTGCTCAACGGCGCTATCGAGCGTGCGGATGCGCGCCCACATAGCCTCTTTCGCGTGCGCCGGGATGGCCGGGTCCATGGTCATTCCGCGCAGCATGTTGGCGGTCTGTTCAACCAGTTCCGGCAATTCAATGTGGTCTTCCATGCTTCCTCCGTAGTAAATGTGGTCTAACTTTTCATTCCACCGGACCGCTGCGCGGCCGGTGAATTCAGGCGTTAGGCGTCTTCCTGCTCATCGGTGCTGAAGCTGTAGCTCACCCGCGTGCTCACGGTGAAATCGCCGTCGCAGTGCGGGCACGAAACCTCGTGCTCGCCTTCTTCGTACAGCTTCCACCACTCGTTGTCGGCCACCTTGCACTCCTGGCCGCAGTGCGGGCAGCGTGGGTCGTTGTTGCCCCAGTAGTCGGACGGGTAATGCCGCTCCGATGCCTTGGCCTTCTTCAGCGCTTCAAACTTTTCCATCGTCGTTCTCCTTGTTTCTCACCCACACGCCTAACCGCCAGTTCAACTCGGACGCCCATTCGGGCGCCGGTTAACTTATTGGTTAGGCCCGTGAGCACGCGCACGAGGCAGGGCGCTTCTGGCCGTAGTAGTGGCAGTCGCCTTCGTTGCAGTGCGTCTGCGGGCGCGTCCAGTGCTGCCACGCTTTCCATGCGCCCGAGGTTGCCGGTGAGGAATAGCCGCCGCCCCGAAAATCAAAGTCGGCAAAGCCGTTCTTTGCCGCCCATGCTTCAAAGTCACGCCGTTGCCCATCCATCGTCGGCCTCCATCGCCGCATCCACCGCCGCACAGTAGTCGGCAAACGTGCCGTCTGCCTGCGCCCAGATCGGCTCGTCCACCAACTCCAACACCGTCTGACCGTCAGGCGTCGAGCGCTCGCACAGTTTCTCGGTCAGCCAGCGTCCACGCGCGGCCCACAGGTCACGTTCGCGCGCTTCGTCGCTTCTCAGGTCTTGCACCGTCACCGTAATGTTTCCGTCTGCCATGTTCACTCCTTGCTCACCCATCCAAACGTCCCGCCATCCGTAGCGCAGGCGGTACACACAAGGCGCGGGTACTGGTCGCCCTGGTCGTCGTACACCACAGTCCAAGCCTTGTTTTTGCACCGGGCGCACGCCAGCACTTCTTTGCCGTCCGTGTTGGCCTTGTCGGTGCGGTAGGCCAGGAACACTAATTTGTCGCTCATTCTTCACGCTCCGGTTACAACGGGCCTAACCCGTCATTCCGCTTCGATTGTTACTGCGTAGACCTTCATGGCTCACTCCGTCGGCAAGGCGATCAGACGATCGGCCCAGGCCATGAGTTGTTTGCGAATGGGCCCAAGTGCCTCGGCCTCAGCCAACCCCAGCCAATCGCGGAACTCAGCTGGCTGCATCAGCATGAGATAGGACCCCAGCGGCTGCCCCTTCACCTCATTGGCCGCCAACTGTTTGGCAGTCACAAAGCTGGCCAGCAAGATGTTGTGCTCGAGGATTGACGTTGGAATATCGTACGTCCCCCGGCTGAGCAGCAACGCATTCCAGGAACCGTAGTCATGCCCCACGATGCGGCCCACACCGACCTTGATATCGGCGACCTGCATCACGTACTCACTTGGGGCGTATGGCCCCCACCAGGGGCTGGCCAGGCGCCTTGCGAGTTGCTTGAAGTCAACCGTCATTTGAGCTCCTTGCGAGAAGGGAACAGCGCCTCGTAGATCCAAATCAGAAGAGCACTTGGCCAGCCCAAGATGAGGATGAGGCGCAAAGGCAGACTTCCCTTGATGTGCGCCTCGATGGGCGGCATGTCAAACTCGGTGGTGATGTGATTCAGCTTCTCTCCAATCTTCTCGAACTGCTCGAGGGCGTACAGTATCGTCACGCCAGCCCAGACGTACATCAGAGCAAAAAGAATGCGCAGGCTCATGGTGTCCTCTTTTCTTGGTCCTCAGCAATCTTCGCATCAATCGCCTCGCGAAGCCATTGCACAGATGCTGCATGAATGTAGTCCGACTCGATTTTCAAGCCCCTGCCCCGCAAGCGGTGCAGCTGGGCGATGAAAGGCTCCAACGATGCCTTGATGCAGACGCTGTCCAGCATCGGTCTGATCTCCTTGTACTCCACGGGCGCAGCCTTCTTCAGCGACAGCCACGCAAACACTTCCTTGGTCACGTACCGGATGACCCCGTAGAGGGACCCCACCACCGCCAGCTTGTAGACCAAGTAGCCAAGTAGCACCCACAGCGCCATCTGCGGTAGATGGCCCACCATGTCGACCAGCAGTTTCAGATCATCCATCTTTCGGCTCCTGTTTCACCATCCTGGCCCACTTGTGCTTGCCAAAGAGGATATGGACCACATCAAGGCCCTCGATAGAGTTGGTGCCGGTTTCCAACTTGAACCCCTGGCTGTCGAACCACTGCAGCCAGGTGAAGAGTTCGGCTTCTGCCTCTTCGCCTCGCCCAAGGACAGCCACGCATGCGTGTTTGTGATAGGCGTTGACTGGTGTCCACACCTCCCCATTCGCATCCAGCCTCTTGTAAGTCTTGGGGTCATACCACTCGTAGTCCGGATAGCAATCGCCAGCCAGGACCCCAACGCACTCTCGCCCAAAGCCAACTTCGCCTTCGTCGAGTTCGAGCGCACAGTGGTTCTTGACGGCCCACAGAGCCATCCATTCGATCTTCTCTTGCCGCGTCATGCTCAGGCCCCCTTCACCACGGTGAACCCCGTCTTGGCCGGCGTCACCGAGAACAGCGGCAAGATGCGGCTATAGACGTTCAGGGCGTTCTCGTCGTTGGCGATGGCCTGGCGGCGCAGGCGCTTGAAGCCGGTCTCGTAGATGTCAAACTGTACGATGTTGCTGGGCACCGCGCCTTCAGTCACGGCCAACACGAAAGCGTCGCGGTTGACCACCTTGATGTTCAGGTCGTTCTTGGCCACGGTCTTGTAGTTGGCCTCGTTGTAGGTGCGCTGGCCTTCCTCAGGCATGTTGGGGAAGAAGTGCATCAGCTCGGCCTCGATCGCCAGACGCTTTTCCTTCCAGGCGTTCTCCTTGCTCTTGGCAGCCATCCAATCAGCGGCCAGGGTCTTGTAGTCCAGGGCAGTGGTCGTGTTCATAGTCAGTACTCACATCATAGGTAGGGAATGAAGAAGGCCTCCGAACTGGAGGCCTTCACGGGGTAGTCACTTCAAGAATCTGCTGAGCAGACCCCAGCGACCGTGCAGGTAGCCGATCTGGCGGATGCGCCAGAGCTTGAACCAGTGGCGCATCCGTTTGATCACTTGGCCCGGGCCTTGGCAGCCACGGCCGGCAGGTTGGCCAGCTCGCCGTCAAGCAGGCTGACGATCAGGGCTTGGGGCTCATCGCCAGTCTTGGGCCAGACCGTCTTGTTGTGGAACCACAAAGCACCATCTTCGGTCACCGTGAAGGTGGAGACGAACGTCACCGGATTGGTGTTGCCCGGGTCGGTGGCCGTGCCGGCATTCAGCGCCTTGCCGAAGTCCAACAGCTTGAGCTGAGCGCTCAGCATGGCCGTCTCCATCGCCTCGATGTCCTGCTTGGTCACATCGTCCCAGGCGCGTTGGGCTTCCGCCTTGGCAGAGCTGCCATCAGCGGCGATGCAGGAAAAGGTCAGAACAGCTTTCATCATGATCAAACTCCTTCAGAGAGAAAAGCGGCCCCGAAGGGCCGCAGGTCGAGCGCCTGGATCAGGCGACCGGGTCAGCCGGCATGTCCGGAACGCCCGGGGTGGGCTCCGGAGCAGGTGCCGGCGCGGGGGCGGGTGCGCCGGGCAGCGCGGCCAGTTCAGCAGCGATGGCCGTCTGGCCATCGTTCAGACCGGCAGCCACGGAAGCGGCAGCGGCGTCCAGCGCAGCAGTGTTGGCATTGGCAGCGGTCAGAGCGGCCGCTTGCGTCGCAATGACCGTCTGCGCGTCGGCCAGAGCCGTCTGCAGAGGCGTCACGACACCCACCAGGCGAGCCAGAGCAGCGCTCACATCGCCCAACATGGCCTTCTCTTCGGCCGCTTCGCGAACAAGATCATCAAAACCAGACATGGACATCTCCTTCAGCTCAAGTACAAGGGCTGTCAGACGATCCACTTGGTCCCGCAACTCTTTGACCTCCAGGAGGAGGAGAAGGTGGCGTTTCTTCATGGTTGGCGCCTTTCAGTTGTTGTTCCCGGCAGACCACCCACCGAGATACTTGTGAGTTTAGTCACATTCAGCCGCTCTGGGCGGCTGGTTACCTCACTTTACAGGCGTGACTGAACGTTGACACAGGATCTGCGCGTCCTGCGGCGCCAGGTCGCTGGAGATGCCCAGGCGCATGTACTTGGACACGACGTAGGCTTCGTCCTGGGCCAGCGTGCAAGCCACTCGGTTCTGGAACTGTGCGCAACCGCTCACAGCCAGCAGCAGTGCAAGCGCGGCCGCCTTCATGACGTCGAATCCACGGTGTCCACCTGGCTGGTGAACGCCTTGTGCAGCACCTGCAGAGCCCGGTTCAGGTTGTCCTTGCGGGTGTAGCCCTCACCACTGTCAGCGATGATGCGGCCATTGGCCGAGTACAGGCGCCAGCGGAACTCGCTCTTCTTGTCCTTGTAGATCTCAATTTTGTGGATCATGTTGTGATGTCCTTACGTGAGGAAAATGTCAGGTTACCGGGATGCGGAGGGTCTGTCAAGAGCTGAGGAATTCTTGGACTGCCTCCAATCGAAAACCACCCGACGGTCAGCAATCTGCTGGCCAAGGGTGAAAATGCTGTTGGCCACCCCGAGCCGCTCGCGGCGCCGCTGGTTGTACTCAGCAACGGTGAGGGGGCCAGGGCTGGGCTCGTCGCGGTGCAGCCCGATGGCGTAGACCGCTCGCAGGTACAGCCGCCCTCTGATGGGAGAGCGCCGCCACTCGCTGATGAACACCACGCGACGCCCCCACCGATCCGGAGGGTACTTGATGCGCAACCAGCCCAGCGCTGCCCGAGCATGCCCCACCTTGATGTTGAGCTCTTGCGCCAGTTCTGCGGCGCAGCGGGGCTCCTCGGCAAGAAGGTCGAAGACCTGGTTGGGGATGCTCATGTGCCCTCGAACTTTTTCTTCAGCCGGGCGTACTCGTTCAGGTCGTTCTGGGTCTGCCACACCCTGTTTCGTTCAGCACGCGCAGCTGCCGCCTCCGCCTTGAGCAGCTTGACTTCCAGTGCGTCCGCCCAACCACACAGAGTGAGTGCCTGCTCGCTGAAGTCATCCAGGTCGAACGTACCCTCCTCGATCATGGGGGGGCATTCCCGGATGTTGACTGCCTTCAGCGTCGTGAAGACGCCACCTGCAAACAGCAGGATCAAGTAGTCGTCTTCTATCGACCAAGCTGCGCCTTCGTACGTCTTGCCAACGCAAGCGTCCAACGTCACTTCGGTCCTCATGCCGCCTCCAGCCGCAGGTTGATGACCTTCTTGCGCATGCCGTGCGCCGGAAAGCCGATGATGGCCTGGCGCTGCTTGGCGCAGACCTGGCAAGTGGCACAAGACCCGCCTTCCGTCTGTGCGGCAGGACACACAGCCACCGTCCGCCCCTCGGGCGTCACACCCTGCCGATCCGTCGTGCTGGGCAGCACGACGACAACCGGGCCAATACCCAGCTCGGCATACTCGTCTGCCTGCTCGAGCGTGTCCGCCGAGAGGTTGATGGTGAACCCCATGGCATTCGCCGCCGCGATCCAGTAGGCGTTGTCGCCCTTGGTGGGGTTGTAGTGGGTGTAGGTGAAGCCACGCCGGCCCAGGTTCGCCTCGACCAGCTCCATGAGGGCTGGCCCGTCGATCTTGTCAGCGCCGTCGCCAGGCAGATCGCCCGCCTGGTTATGCCGCCACAAAGTGCCCGCCGGCAAAGCTGCGATGCGCTCGCAGAAGTCCTCCCAAGCCATGCCCCGGTAGGGCACCTTGTCCCAATGAAGCCTCAGCGGGCCGCCATCAGCGTAACAGCCGGCGTTCATGTGGGGGCAGCGCACCGGGCAGGATTTGCGCTCCGTGGTAGACACCGGAATGGGTCCGGTTTTGGAGTTGCTGGAAACGTCAGTCAAATGAACGAACATAGAGATCACTCCTTGAGTCAGGGTTTCTTGTTGAGCCGGCCAATCGCCGACTTGATTTCCTCCTCCTTCGCCAGGGACCATTGATCAAAGGCTGCGGTGACTGCCCAGACGGCCTCCGAATCAATGAACGACCAGAGGACAAGGAAGGGGAACGCCAGCGTCATGGCCATCAAGTTCAGGAACAGCTGAGGGCCGTACCAGAGCCACATCACGAAGAAGTTGAGGCGGGGCGTAGTTGCTCCACAAGCCACAGGCACAGCACCGCGCGCTGCGAGTGGCTCAAGTGCCCTGTGCGGGCGTAGTGTTGGTGAAGGCTGCGCACCTTGCTTGCCCGACTCTCAGTGGTCCTGTAGATGAGCTCGGGCGTGGTCAAGGTGCGCAGCAACTCCGCGTGCTGGGTGCGCTGCGCCGGGCTCATTCCTTGCGCCACACCCGAACGCCCGGTACACCGTTCTTCTCGCCGGCTTCCACGTGCCACTTCTGACCCTGCTGGCGCAGCTCGCGCATCGACTCGCTGCTCTGGTAGATCTTCACAGTGGAGAAGCTCTTGTTCGGAATGAACACGCTCTGGCCAACAGCCAGCTGGCGCCAGGCGGCGTACTCGGGCGACAGGCTGCGGCCAACCTTCTTGGCAGATTCGGGCAAGGGGATGTTGTCTTCAATCAGGTTCTCAATCATGGCTGGGGTTCCTTCTGGGGTTGACTGCCACCTTAGCGGCATGGGAACATCCACTGTATCAGGTCTTAGGCGGTTCCACAACCTCAGGCTGGTTCAGGTACGCGCTAAGCCTCGCGATTCGAGTGCCATGGTAGAGCACCATGGATTCGGCGTACTCCTTGGCCGAGTGCGCCTCGAGCAGGCTGGACTGGGCGCGGCGCAGCTCGATGCGGGCCTGCTCTTGCGCGGTGGGTGCAACGAACGCCCGGATGATCGCTTGGATGGTTTTCATGGTGCCTTCTTTCGTTTCCTGATGAGATCCTCCGCTCCCATTTGGCGGAGGATGTACGTGATCGTCTGGAAGGTCAGGCCGAAGTCAAGCGCGATCGCCTTGTTGCTCTGCTTGCCTTCCCTGACCGCCCGTACGATCTGCATGTTGCGGGCCCACCTGCGAGCACGCTCTTTGATTCCTCTCTCGTGCTTGTCGATGTGGATCTTCCCAACCTGAGTGAACAGCGAGGCGCTCACTTCGATCGTCTTGTACGTGTGCCCGTTGAAGCACCGTCGGATGCGTCTGTTGACGTTCTGGTTGCGACCCGCCCGAGTGTCGGTCACCTCGGACATGGCTGTTCCGCAGACGGGGCACCTCATCGGTAGTAGCAGGTGGGCAGCCCGATGCGCTCTGGGCGATCAGCAGCCACCCTCTCTGTCATGGCTAGGCATTCACGATACAACTGCGCCTTGATGCCAGCGTCGTAAACAAACCAGCCGATCATCATGCCGGCGATGCAGACCGCGCTTGTTGCAAGCCCCAGCACGAACTTGACCTCAACGGGTAAGGGATTGCCGACGGACATCGTAGCCCTCCTTCTTGAGAATTGCGGACATCGCAGCAGCCTGGCGGGCAGTGAGGGAAGCGGCGTTGGCCGGATGCGCATACCAATCGGGTCTTCCCAAAGTGAAACCGCCAAAGAACTTGCCGGTGGTGGTGAGCAGAATGAACATCACAGGGAGACCGCCGTCATAACCGAGGCAGTCTTCGGTTTTTCACCGATCGGCCAGCACTCAGTCACGGTGACGCTGGCCACCCGTAGGTTCGTCTCCTGCTCGAACGTGTTGATGAGGGCCAGGATGGTGGCCTCCATCTGCTTCTTCGCCGCTTGGGCCTGTTCAATTGTCATGTCACTTCTCCTTTTCCGCCGCAGGTGCTGCAGCGCGTTCCTTCGTACATGCCTTCGCCTGATCCATTGCAGGCTGGGCAAATGGTGGTCAGGTCGTCCTTGGTGAACTCGCATTTGATCGGGCGCTTGGCCACCCAGAAATTGCAAGCCAGGTACTTGTCAAGCACTGCGCGGATCTCTGCCTCGCAGGCGTCCCGATCGCGTTCCGTCTTGAACTTGCCAAAGTCCTCAGCAAAGTCGCCGGCCTCCTCAAAGGCCCCCTCACACAGGTCATCCAGCATGCCGCCGAAGTGGAAGAAAGACGACGCCGTGAACGTCTTCTTGTCCGCCTCCCAGTACTCATCGCCGACCTGTACTTCATCCGTGATGATGTCCTGGAAGTCCTCGAAGTAGTCTTCCCCATCGAGAGAGTAAACCTTGGTCACTTCTTCGCTCCTTTCGGCCATCCAGCCTTCACGAAGTCGGTCACAACATTGGCGATCACCGGCAGGTTGCGGGACGCCTCTTCCTCCTTGGGGAGGTACTTCTCAAACTCAGGCAGGGCTTCGGCCAACGCCTTGCGGGTAGTGCAGCCGTAGGCGATGCTGCGCAAGCGGGTGCGCAGGTTGCTGAGCCTCCCTGCTTGCTCATCTCGGAGCTTACACAACTCCAGTACCCGAATCATCGCCATGTCGGTCAGCTTGAATCCGCTGCTGCTCAAGCAGGGCACCTGCACGCAACCAGCTTTCGGCACAGGGTAGACCGAGTGCGTCTCGATGTAGCCTTGGAGCTTCGGATCCTTCCAAATCGCCCGCACCGGGCCTGGCAACTGCGCGATCGCGTCATCGAGGATCGTCTTCTCCATCTGCTCTCTGTGCCTCTCCTGCGGAACATCAATCATCACGGAGTTAATGTAAGCGTCGCGGATGTAGTTGGTGAGTCTCACTTGAACAACCTTTCAAAGTTTTGCAGCGCGAGCTGGCGCTGCTCAGGGGTAGAGCTGGAGTTGTGCAGGACCGCTGCCAACTCCTCCAGCTCCTGGACGATCTCGTTCATGTCCTGGTATGCAGGGAACGCCAGCTGCAACTCGTGCAGGGCGCTTCGCATTCTTACGCTGTGCATGCAGACTCCTCAAGTGGTGGAGCCGACGCACAGACACGATGTACGCCGGCCAGGTGTTGGGATGATAGGCCAGCGGCCGGCATGCCCTCATGTCGGCCAAAGCCGCAGCCAGGTCATCGTCCAAAAAGGCGCTCCACCCGCGTCCAGGCCTCCTCACGGTTCAGATCAGACTGGGCTTGCCAAGCCAGAAGGCGCAGCTCAGCAAACAGCAGCTGGATGTCGTAGGAGTCCTCGCTGTTGAACCCCAAGTTTCTGGCCGCTTGCATGACGACAAGGAGCTTGCGCTCCAGGACTTCAACTCGATCGGGTGTGTAGCTCATTGCTTGTTCTCCAGCCATTTGGCAACTTTCTCGGGGCTGCCCCAGCAGGCCGAGGGCATCTCGTTGTAGAGGTAGATCACGTAGGCGGGCAGGTTGTACAAGTTGCTGGTGTCCGCCCGGCCCACCGCCGTCTGCAGATCATTCTCCAGCACGGCGCGCAGGAAGTCACCGACGGGTTCGTGCCGCTCAGCGTAGGCGTCCAGCTTCTTAAGCATCTCATCTCGGATCTCGAAGCCTCGGTACTCGTAGCTCATTCCACCTCCTCGTATTGAACTTCCAGACCGGCCATGTGCGGCTCGTCCAGGATCAGTTGTTGGTAGACCTTCTCAGGGGCGTTCAAGCACACGATGCGCCCCTGGCTGTTCATGATGCCGGCTTCGTGCCAGGCGTTGGGGTTCTCGGCGTAGCTCTGCCGCGCTGCCCACTTGCCATTGCGAGCGACGATGCGGCACTGCCCGGCTTGATCGGTCATGGCGGGGACGATGTAGAGGGTGATGGTCATTACGGCGTCTCCGTTTCTTTCAAGGCGTGGTCGGCCACATCGCAAGTCATGTCGATCACCTGCTTGACGCCAGGTAGCATGCCTCCAAGCTTAGCTGCCCGGGTCCGCAGGAAAGTGAACCAGGCGTCCCTGGCGGGTACTTGTTGCTCAGTCATGTTCGGCTCCATTTTCAACTTCTCTTCTGCTGGGTTTTTCCAAAGTTGCTAACACTCAAACGCAAAGGACGCCCGCCTGCACCATGGCCAGGTTGTCGGCGTCGTTCGCATCCTGCTGGTATCCGGCCAGCGCCTCAAGCATCTCCTGCTCGGCGTAGTCCTGGCCGAAGAAGCCCCAGCAAGAGTCGACCGTCTCGCCGTTCTCGTCCTCGATGACAAAACCCCAAACGTCGCCCTGCACCCACTGATCGAACGTCTTGACATGCCCCTCGATGTAGGCGATCGCCTTCTCGCGCACCTTGGGCGTCATGGCCTTCTTGCCCCAGTTCGCAATGGCGTCTTCCTTGCTCATCCAAGCGATACCGCACTGGCCCGAATCCCACGGGCAGGAGAAGGGCGTCGTGGCAATGGTCGTGCCGCTGTGGACGTAGGCGTAGACGGGGATCCAAATGGCGCCAGACTTCTCGATGGCTTCCAACTCGTCGGCGGTGCAGCGCTTGGTGCCCAAGCAGTGCCGCGTGGACGTGTAGCCGATGGTGACCAGGTCGTCTTCAGGCATCTCGGCGTGATCGTCCTGAACCAGTTCTGCGGTGTATTTCATGGTGCGTCCTTCACAGTGGGCGAGCCAGGATCTGCGCGGCGATCTCCGCCGGGATCCCTTGCTTCTTCATCATCTTGGCCACGTGCAAGATGTCGTGGCACTCGGCCAAACGAATGCGCCATTTGGTGATGAACCAGTGGGCGATCTGAGAGTCAGTCATAGTGTGTTACCTCTTTCAGTGAATGCCGTCGGTGTTCTCGACGACGTTGACAAGCAGTGGGGGGTTGTCCTCGGGGTTGTTGACGGTTGCGACGAACTCAGACACCGCCCGGTCGACTGCGTCATTGGGCGAGTCGGCGGTGACCTCGAACATGATGAAGACGGTGTACTTCACTCCTGGAACCCGTACAAGGCCACAGGCGGCCAGCCGTGAAAGGCGTGGACCAGCGACAGATCCAGCGGCGTGTGGATGACCACCGCATCCTTCTTGAACTGGGCCACGGCCTCCTGTCGGGCCAGCTTGATAGCCTCGCGTACATTGGCCGCTACGTTGTAGGAGACGTAGTAGGCGATAGCCTCGCCCGGCTCCTGCAGGTAGCTGGGCAGGAGCAGGATGGTGGTGAACTGGGTCATTCCGTCACCTCCACAACGCGCCAATCGCGCACAGCCATCCAACGCATGGCCAAGTCATAGGCGGCCCTCTCGGCCTCCTCTTTCGTGGCATAACGCGCGGCGTTGCCACACCACTTGCCGCTTGAATCGGCGATCACTTCAACTTTCCACATACCTGCTCCTGAAGTTCCGTGACGATGATTTGCAGCTCTTCGAGCTCCTGCTGCAGAAAGGAGATGAAATCCTCTTGCGAGTAGTCCGCTGGGTCCACGATGTCGCAGAAGGGGCAGAACCAGCCGTGCTTGCGCTCGTCCGCCGTCGGCCACTGAATCTGCGATTCACAGCTGCGGCAGTTCAAGGTGCGCACTTGGCCAGCTCCTTCTCGATTTGTCGGATGACCGTGCTCATGGGCGGCGTGGGGTTTTGCTTGAACGCCCGCACCGCCCGCACCAACTGGCTCTTCAAGTGCCACTTGGCCGGGCTCAGCCAGAACTTGTTGGCCAGGCGCACCTGGTCCAGCAGGAACAGCAACTCGGCTTCGGTGTAGTGCCCGCAGGCGTAGACAGCGTGCTCGCCCTCGTCTCGGATGAACCTGGCGTCGCCATAGTCAGGGTGGTTGGGCACGGCGTCGATTTCCGATTGCAGCGCGATGTCTGTGAGTTTGAGGTTCACAGGGCTTTCTCCTTGAGTAGTGTCAGGGCCCGGTACAGGTTGGTCGCTTCTGGCCCACTGAACACAGTGGCGCCGCTCTTGCTGATCGTGATCATGATGTCCTTTCAGTGATGTCGAACCTCTTCAGCAGGGACCGAACGATCTCTTCGCAGCTGCGCTCGTCCAGGAGCATCTCGGGGTCCTCATTCAGCCAGGACACGATCGCATACTGCTGCTCGTGCGCTCGGCAGTCCTGATCGTTGTCGAACTCGCGCCCGTCGTCGGACACCCAGACGGTCCTGGTGGTCATCCTCATGGCGTGATCAGGTTGTTCATGAGGTTGCCCTCCTCGTCCATGAGGTCGCACTGCGCGCTGCCGATCTCGTCGGCGTTTTCCCGTGCCCACTCCCGCAGCTCGACGGGGAACAGGGAGGCGTTTTCGCCATCCTCGCCGTGCTGGCACGCCTCGGCGAAGGCCGCCAGGAAGGACAGGAACGTCTCGAAGGCGCCCACGTAAGAGCTGAAGCCGCCCACGCCAGAGTAGACATGCGAGGCCTCCAGCAAGGTCTGGCCGCCTTGCGCGTCGATGGCGAACTCGGCCATCATGCGGCCACGTTCCTGGCCGCTGTTGGTGAGGCTCAGAGTGGCCGTGCCGATCTTGAGCGCCGGGCAGAGGCGAGCGGAGATGAGGAAGGGTGGGTGGAGGATCATTCCTGCGCCTCGCACCACTTCATGAACGCAGCCGGCGTGCCCGCTTTGAAGCTCTCATGGCCTTGGCACGCCACGGTCACCTCGGGCTTGTAGAAGTCTCCGACGACCTTGTAGTTGTACTCCTCCTTCTGATCCTTGGGCACGATGCACGTGCCGCCAGGCCCATCCTTCAACTCCTTGATGAGGGCGGCCGCAAAGCAGCCCATGCCGTTGAAGACGAGTTTCTTTTCGCCACCCAAGCCGTTGACAAACTTGCCCGACTTGATGAAACGAGCCAGAACCAAGCCGGCGCTGCTGGGGTAGCCGTCGTACTGCTGGTAGATGGTGACGAGGTGCTGCTCGCCTTCGTAGATTGCGATCGTAGAACGTGTGCCCATGATGTTGAGCTCCTTTCAGTCAGTTGTAGTTACCTGCAAGCGCTTCGGTTGCCCAAGCGATTACAGTGTCTGTCTTGTGGGCGTATTGGAGAATGTCCCCCAAGGCCCGGCGCAGGGCGAAGTGCTCTCGAATCAGCGCCATGATCATGCCTGCCTCGTCGCACACTTCCTGAGCGTACTCGATCATGCCGTCGTCCAGCATGCTTCGCTCATCCTTGAAGCCTTGCGCAAGAATCTTGCAGGCCACTTCCAGCTTTTCCAACGTGTCCAGGTCCATCGGACCCTCCTTTCAGTACAGGTTTTCAGAATACAACTTCTGGCCGTCCCCACCAACGCGGCGGATGATCTGGCCGGCTTCCTCAGCAATGTTCCAGGCCTGCTCCCTCGTGAGGAACGAGCCGTGGTTGTCGATGAACCCTTGGTCCGCCTTGGACCAATCCACCGTGTCAAGCTCGATCTGCGCATGCATCAAGCTGTCGTAATGCCGCGCGCCGAGAATCAAATCGTCAGGCGCGCGCTGCAGAGCGGCGCACACCACGCGCCGGCCCGGCTCAACGTCTTGCTCTGCGACCTGCAGGACGTTTGTCAGCGCGGCGATCTCCGCCTTGTCGAACGTGTTGTCGTAGGGTCGCGCCTGCAGGAAGTGCAGGCGTCGTCGCAGGGTCGCGAGGTTCTTGGATGTGATTTTCACTCTTCTCTTTCAGGTTGATGAACTCGAGGTTGCCAAGTGCGATGGCTGCTTGGAGCAGCGTGCTGAGGTCGGGTTTCACAGCTCAATGAACACGTCATCAGACGTGTTGCACACCGCCATGATGGTCGACAAGCGGTAGTTCAGCCCCACGATGTCGAACGCCCTCGCCCTGGCCACTTCCTCCGTGAAAGCGGAGATCATGAAGCGAGCGTAGTGATTGCGCCTGTGGTGGTAGAGCGAGATGTAGAACAGGGTGTAGGTGGGGTTCACAGCAGCCCTCTCTTGAGCAGTTCCGCCCGGGCCAGGGCAGCATAGTCACTCCTCCCGGCCCCTCGCTCCTTCTCCCAAACGCCCTGCACCTGCTGATCGGTGCACTGCGCCAAGTACTGCTGGAAGCCCAGCAGGCCTGACAAATAATTCGCGGCTTCGCTCATAGCAGTTGATCCTTGCTCGCGCCGTGCAAGACGGCGAGGTTGTACACCCGAATGGCTTCCTTGAACTGTTCATGAAAAGCCTTCGGCACGTCGGCAAGTCGGCCGAACTCGTAGGTCTTGTGCCCGTCGTAGTAACGATAGACGACCTGGCTGCCAGTGATCTTGATCTGGCACCCAAGGCCTGCGGGGTAGATGTTCATGGATCCTTCCTCACAACGATGCCTTGGGGGTAGCCGTCGTGTTGCATCAAGCATTGCCTGACATCCTCCTCAGTGTAGCCACGGAAAAACACGGTGTCTATGGTGCGCCCCTCGTGGAGGATGTGATACGCCTCCATGGGAGTGCAGTAGGCGCACTTGGTGAACAGCGAGCCGTAGCTGCGCTTGCAGAGGGGGCAGGCCCAGGTGGGGCCGGGCGTGTGGTGTTTGGTCATCGTGGCACCTCGTAAGAGGCGCGGTCCGAATCAGCGTCTGCTGCACTCCAACCCCGCGCTTCAGGCGGCTTGTTGCAGGCTGGCCAACCACACTGCAGGTTGTGCAGTTGGCATCCGCCAGGCTTCAGCTTCTCCGGACAGAGAGTGGGCGTGGGGGCGCACGCCTGCTGCAGCATCGCATGCATGGCGCTGCCCGACAGCACGTTGCTTCCGTCGTCCAGCACAGCGCAGATGCGCCTGGCAAGGTCTTCGAGCGCGGTCACTTCAGTGCTCCTGCGACAGGTACATCACCAGCGACGTCTTGCCGGGATCGACGACCTGGTCGATGGCAAGGTAGAAGGTCCACTCGCCGGCGGGAAAGTCGGTGTAGCCGATCTGGCGCTCCCACAAGTGGGGCTCGCCCTCATCGCGCTCCAGCCAGATGAAGGCCTTGTCGTTGGCCACGCTCATGCGCAGGAAGTGCATGTACTCCTGCTCATTCTTCCAGGCGGCCATGCAGATGGGCGCCACCTCGGTGGCGATGATGTCGAGCAGCCAGTGACAGCCGGCCTCGTCCGCCACCTCCTTGACTCCACCGCTGTAGACGAAATAGCGACAAGCCCAATGCCTCGTGCGGCCGTCACTGCCGCCGCTGAAGCCGTCCATCAAATTCTTCAGGTCTTGAGTGTTCATTACTTCCTCCTTGCTGTGTTGGGGTACATCACCATGTACATGCCGGCGCAGATCAGCGCCCGGATCTCGATCAAATTTTTGCGCAGCTTTTCCCTCTGCGCCAGCCCTGCCTTTTGACAGCGCTCCACGTACTGAGCTTCCAGCAGGTTCAAGCCTTCGATTACAAGGTGCGTCTGCAGCGCAGTCAGGGTTGGCCCTGTTTCTTTCTTCATACGGCGTACCTCACTTCGGCGATGCCGATGAATTTCGTGTCGCTGTAGGGGAAGGGGGTGACTCTCGCTGTGTGGCAGTAGATGTCGCCGGGGGTGAAGGTGTCGTGGTAGACGCGCTGCAACAGCAGGCTTTCCGCCACGTCTTGCGGGCTCTTGATCAGGTCCTCGTCGTGTTCCTCCAGTTCAAGCAGGTAGTACCAGTCCATCCCGTCGTGAGCGGAAATGCTGCCGATGGTGGTGCACTTCATTTGGGCTCCTTTTGTGCGTAGGAAACGCCGGCCAAGAATGCCTCGCGCAAGGCCCAGCCGTGCCAGGCGTGCGCGAGGGGATAGTCGGCCGTATCGCGGACCGACTCGACGTACTTGAAGGCCTCCAACACATCTGGGTGCAGATGGGTGGACGACTGCTCCCGCTTGTCGTGCTCAGGCATCAAGGTCATAGCGCAGCATCTCCGCAAACATCATGAGGCAGCAAGCGCGGTCGAAATTGCACTTGCTACGAGGAGGTCTCGGCCAGGAGTCCCTTCCAACATGCCCCACCCTCGTCTCGATCCAGAAGGTGGCGTCATCGAACAGGCTGGCGTATTCCGCCTGCAGCAGCTCCACCTCACGATGGGCGAGGTCGAAGTCATAATCCGAGCCTTGCTCCTCGTAGGCAATCGTGAGTGCTGCGCTACGAAACAAGATGCAGGAGTAGCAGTGGTAAACACCCCACTCGTCCTGTGCGTTGATCAGGCTGGTGAGCGCCCGCTTGACAACCTTAAGCTTGTTCATGCTTCCACCTTCTCTTCGGTTGGCACATTGCTGACTTGACCAGGCGGCTGGATGGGGCGCAGGCAGCGCGCCGGCAAGCGTCCGGTGTCTCCGTTGCAGCCTCCCTTGCCCCGCGTGCTGCCCGACCCACTCATCATGCCGAGGGGGCGCACAACCCACCACACTGCGCCATGGCGCAGCGCCTTGGTCGACAGAAGCGAGGGGTCATACAGACGCAAGGCGACGCAGAGTTGGCCCACGTTTTCGGGGTAGGCAATCGTGTACATCACCTCGCACAGATCGCCAGGTTGAATCGGCTTGTTCACTTCATCCGCTCCTCAAGTTCCCGCTTCAACTCCACGGCGCAGTCCACCCAGGCCTGGCCGTTGAGGAATGCTGA
>ERZ724509.500-NODE-500-length-16779-cov-4.873774_pt1 | contig 16779 bp, 16 predicted proteins | sample MGYA00376042_ERZ724509 | MGnify/ENA primary metagenome ERZ724509 (study PRJEB28724, sample SAMN07190887) | wastewater metagenome | isolation source: effluent of sewage treatment plant in Hong Hong | place: USA: Christiansburg, Virginia | collected 2016-03-01 ...
CATAATTCATAATTCATAATTCATAATTCATAATTCATAATTCATAATTCATAATGATCATTAAAAACGAATTACTTGCAGGTATTGTAATTGCTATAGCCACTTTTATATGGCTGTGTTTGGAGTTTGTGCTTGGATTGCAAGATACCTATATTGATTATTATATGTATGTAACCAATCTTGCATATATACTCCCAATTATAGGAATGTATTGGGCGATCAAAAAACGGTATGCAACATTTGCACCTGGTACTTTTCAATTAAAAGATGGCTTAATGAGTGGTGTGATTGTATCTGTTACTGCTGCATTTCTAAACTTACCTTTACAATGGTTTTTCGTAGAAAAGGTCAATCCACAGTACTTCGGAAATATGATTGCCTTAGAAGGTAAAAAAGCATTGTCAGGTGCGGGCAATACCATTGTTGCGATAACGGATGCACAAGCGTATTACAACGTGTCGACTTTTCTCATTAAAGGTTTTAGCAGTTTTTTAATTTTGGGTTTATTTATTTCGTTGATGGTCAGTTTTAGATTGGTAAAAAAGGACGCTAAAATATGAGTTATGAAGGAATATCGTTTTCTTAAGCTCCGCCGATCGCTATTGTTGGTGTTTCCGCTTGCTCAACATAATTTTAATGAGTAAATACCTACGCCGAGCAACAACAATCGAACTCTTAGTTGTTGGTGCTCTGGGATAAATTCATTCATTATCATTAATTTCAGCTGGCAGAAACACCAACAACAGCTTAATTTATGCAGTTAATGTACTTAAGGAAACGACATTGATTCAAAATTCATAAATTATAATTTATAATCGTTCCAAACCCAGTTTCTCCAACCATCCTACCAGCGCAACCGCATCATTTAATGCGATAAGTTGTGGTTCATCTTCTCGAATCGTATTATAAACTCCTTGATAAAATTTTCGGTAGTCACCCGGAAGTGTTTGATACATTTTTGATTCGCCTGAAATAAAATCAATTGAACCAAATGCATTCACATCCTCCATGCCCCAATAAGCGCCTCTTGGCTGCTCCCCTGCATTCAATTTCGCTTCCTGCGGATCGACACCGTATTTTGCGTACGTGCCTTTAGAACCTTTAATAAGCCACCTTGGAGTAGCTTGTTCTTCCAACATTCCTGCATGTATGGTATAGTTCAAGGAGCCAAACTGAAACTGTACATCAAAATAATCGATTCCGATTGCACCTGCACGTTGGGTTTTAATTTCTGCACAATAAGATGTTGGCACACCAAATAAGTAAAATGCTTGATCCATCAAATGCGGACCTAAGTCATACCACAAGCCATTACCCAATGCTGCAGATTCTTTCCAATAGGTTGTTCTTGGCTCAGGACGGTAGCGATCAAAACGCGATTCTATGGAGTGAATTTCTCCTAACACACCTTCTTTCAATAGTTGTTGTACGGTTAAAAAATCACCATCCCATCTCCTATTCTGGTAGACAAAAATATGTTTGCCTGTTTGTTGCGATAGGATTTGTAGCCGTTTCGCATCTGCTACGTGAATGGTGAATGGTTTATCTACTACTACATGTTTGCCCGCTAATAATGCTTGCTCAGCTAGGCTCGCATGCGTATCATTGGGGGTAGTTAAAACAATTAGCTCAATGGATGCATCTGCAAGTATCTCTTCATAGGTTCGAACAATAACAGCGGTTGGGTAAGCTTCGGCACCCGTCTTTGGAGTCCGTTCTAAAATAACAGACAATTCAAAATCAACATGAATGTCAATAAATGGTGCGTGCAGAAACTGTCCTGCTTTTCCAAAACCTACTAATGCGGTATGTATGGGTAATGACATTTTTTTTTAAATTATGAATGATGACTGAGCACCATTATTTTCACCCTGGTCTCATTATTCCGTATGTCGTTTTCTTCTTGACAAAGGTTGGCCGAAAAGGCACAACCTTGGCAATAACGAACCTTACAATTTCAAAATCTTAAATTCAACTCTCCTATTCTTGGCTCTATTCTCTTCTGTATCATTCGCAGCGGAAGGCACTGATTCGCCATAGCCTTTTGCAACCAAACGTGATGCAACAATTCCATGAAGAGTTAAATACTTCACAACTGATTCGGCACGTAATTGTGAAAGTTTTAAATTGTACGCATCACTGCCAACATCATCTGTGTGTGCTGCAATTTCTACCTGCATGCTTGCATTTGTTTTCATCATCTCAGTTACCCGATCCAATTCCAACTCCGATTCTTTGGTAAGTGATGCCGAATCAAATTGAAAGAATAAATTATTTAAACGAAAGGATACGTTCAATTTTAATGGTTCCAACACCATATCCTTTTTAATGGTTTGATATGCGACCGCTTTTTCCAGATCATACACTTCTGATTGAAAGCTATACCCCTTGGAGCTTACAGATACATCGTATTTCTTGCCTTTTTGTAGATATAAATTATACTTACCCGTAATGGAATCATTTTCGGTTGTAGCTATCTTTTCTTTGGTTTTAATATTACTGATTTGTATGGTTGCAGGCATAGGCTTATTGGTTGCTTCATTCTTTACAATCCCTTCCACCAACACTACTTCTTGAGGCTGAAACTCTTTGGGCAACGGCAACATATAAATATCATCCTTATTATTTTTATTGGTATTGGAAAGATAAATAACCTCACCAGTAGCTGGTACCGAAATCAATTCATCGTCTTTAGGGGTATTAATAAATTCCATCGGTATGGGTTTACTCCATCCTCTACCAACTTTTTTAGATTGATATAAATCATAGCCGCCTTTACCACCAGCTCTGAAAGATGAAAAGATTAGAGTTACGCCATCTGCCATGATTCTTGGATAGCCCTCGCATCCGCTGTTTACAGGTGGCGGAAGTGTCTTTGGGTTGATAAAGTAATTGCCTCGTTTCTCTGCACTCATCAATATGCAGCAACGCTGTCCGGTTGGTGATGTTTGATTTCCTGCTCGCATAAAATACAGTGTCTTATTATCGGGCGATACCGATGGAAAGCCATCGTACCCAGCAGTATTTACTGTTCGTCCCATATTTTTGGGCGCTTGCCACTGTTCATTTATTTTTTCGCTATACCACATATCCATACCTCCAACAGTCCCTTTCATGTTTGAGGTGAAATACAAGCGATTGCCATCGTAACTAAAGCAAGGTCCACCGATGAAGTCTTCTGGCAACAAGCGATTGTTGATTACATCCATATCTTTGGGCGTAGACCATTTGCCATTTACTTGTGTAGAAATATACAAACGCCACCGTCCACTTTTATCGGATTCAAAAATAAGTGTGGCACCATCGGCACTAATGGTTGGTGCAAATTCAGAAAACTCTGGTGTATTTATGGGAACACCTAAATTTTTCAAACTCGGGTGTATCAATGTAGGTACATTTTCTTGTGCAGAAACGCATATACTTACAAATAAAAAAAATAAAGCAGAACAATAAACGATTGTATTTTTCATGTTTACTGTGATTTAAAATGAAACTTACATATTATCCAATTCAGTTGAATCGGGCATATTTTCTAAACGTTTACGAACTAAGAGATAACCAAGGTAACCTCCTAACAAGCCTGCGCCCATCATCAATAGTAACTCATTTGTAATTGTTTTTGCTTCTTGAATTACTTCCGCATCCATTTTAACAAAACTTGAGAACAGTGCTATCATTAAAATTTCAAACAAAATCCAATAAAAAATAGTGGTTATAACCCATCGCGATTTAGACAGTTTTTTTTGTTCTGCCAGCAATGCATTTTTTTTACATAAGAAATACAATACAACAATCTCTAACATGTTTTTCTAATTTAACCGTACCTATTAATTATTAATAAGTCTATTTACAATTACTTCCAATTCGTCTTTATATTTTTCAATAGTGGTTGCTGATATTTCCATTAATCGTTGAATATTTTCAGGAGAAGCATCATCCATTTCTTGACTATCACCAATTAAATCTGGCTGTATGCGATGATATTGATCAATTGCTTGCATGGATCTAAACTGTATAATCAATTCACTTTCGATAACTTCAGATGCACCATTAATCATTACATCCAATAATGGATTTAACCAACCCAATCCTCCCCAATCTTTTACTTGTTCGTAGGTATACACTTTTTGATTTCTTCCAGTCCCTAAAGAAACCACTTCAAACTGGTCTATGGTCAACGGAATACCCTTTTCTGCAAATAAAACAGCTGCTTGCGAAACAGCACACATGGTTGGATTATTGGCATACACAGCACCATCAATCAAAGTATAAGATACGCCACTCATAGATTGAACACGTGAAGGTTCAAAATATAAGGGTGCACTAGCCGCAGCTTTACAAGCGTCTTTTACAAAGAAGTCTAAGGTTGTATCATTTTTTGCAACATGCGATTGAAAATAAACGGGCATTTTTAATTCAACATCATATGAGGTTATCAAACATGGTTTGAGTAATTCGCTTATTTTAGTTTGCTTAAAGGCAACATTTAAGACCTTTTCTAAAGGTTCATGTTTATATCTTGCTTTTAAAAAACCACCCATCGAAGCCATTTTATCCCAAACACCCGCAGAAAAAATATAACCGCCCTTTTCTAAATAAAAGCGTAATGCATCTGTAGCGTTAAACCGGTGTTGTGTTTGATCCACTACTTGTGGACATAAATATGCCGATGCAAGAATTCCGCCCGTACTTGTCCCTGCTATAAAATCAAAATAGTCACTGATGCGTACATCTGGATTTTTTGTAATTCGTTGTAATCTATTTTCAATATAAACGGCTACAGAAGCAGGAATAATACCTCGTATCCCACCACCGTCAATAGATAATATGCGAATTTTCTTTTTCATTAAAACCGAGTGATGTCTGCAGTGAATCGATCGATAACAGATGTTTCTTGATAATCAATTTCACCAACGGCATCTGCTATTTTTTTCATAAAAGATATACAACGTGTTTTCATCGCATCATCAAAATCATAATCATGACGATTTGCTTCTAAGGTATCTATTGCAAAGCTGTACGCTTCATTCAAACTTACATTTTGAACCTCTAATTGAGTAAACATGGCATTAATCCATTCACTATCGGTATCAGACAATTGAAATTCTTTGGTTGCTAAGTTCAATATGACTTCTTTTTCCTTTTCTTGAATCACACCGTCTGCTACTGCAATTGCATAAGCAAGACTTCCCATTGCTCTATGTATGTTTTCCTTTGCCATAATTTGAATATAAAATATTGTTTATTAAAATTATTGAGCGCTTGAAGCTCAACTAAATGCACACCATTGTTTTAAACGACAAATGAGCCTTTGTTGTTACAGTTCAATATACACAATCTCTTTAATAATGAGAACGCCAAGTGCATAAAAAAAGGCATATCCTGTGATATGCCTTGTACTTCTTGAGCTCTTGATTTTTTTATGGAAGCTTTCTCGCCAATAGAGTTTCTGGGCGAAATAGAGAATGTATGAACTACTTCATCTTAAGTCCATTCAAAGCCTTTGTATTTTTAGGATCCAATTTTAAGATTTTGTTCCATGCTACATCTGCTTTGGCTTTATCCCTGTGAATGGTATAGTAATAACCGATATATTCATTCGATTCAATTAATTCATCTTCGTATTTTTCACCATTTGCAGAACATAATTCAATAACTTTTTCATAATAGGGTTTAGCAATACCTAGCTTCGTTTCTGGATCTTGTGCTGCATTCGCACGAGCACGCCAGAAATACCCAATATATAAACTTGGTTTTAGTTCAATCAATTTAGAAAAGCTAGAGTCTGCCTTTACATATTCTTTATTATAATAATACGCTTGGCCTAATTCATAAAATACTTTGGGATCCTTTGTTGTTGGTCTTATTTGCTTACTCAAATACTGAACAGATTTAGAATAATTACTCTTTTCAAAATAAAATAATCCAATATTACTAAATAAATCTAGTCGTGTACTATCGATATCTACAGCCAATTGCATCTGTTGAATGGCTAAAGAATCTTCCCCCGTTCCCAATAAAATTTTACCATAATATTCATAATCTACAGAAGTAGCATTATTAATTTTTACTTTTTTGAAATATGTTTCCATATCCTTTTTAGCTAGTTCGTATTTTCCTAAACCATAATAACAAACTGCACGTCTGTTGTATATATAAGGACTAGCGTAATCTTTGTATTCTAAGCTGTTAAAAACTTCTACTGCTTCAGCATAGTTTTCATTTTTCAATAAAAAATAACCATATCTAAATTCAACATCATCATTGCGATCAATATAGGATAGATATTTCTTGTAATTTGCTATAGCCAATTCATTTTTTCTCGTACTATTGTATACATCTCCCAATGCTCTATAAATAGGACCATAAGTAGAGTCGACTGCTAAGCCTGCATTTAAATACTTTATAGCTAAATCAGTATTCCGAACGTCTGAATACAATTTACCATATTTCAATTTTAATAAAGGTATTGAATGATTCATCGTGGAAGCTTTGTTATAGGCTTCTATTTGCTTTGAACCTTCCGCTTGTTTGCTGTATGCATCACCTAATAATATCCAAGCTGTAGCATTGTTTTTAGTATCCACTTCGGTTGATTTCTTCAAGATGGCAACTGCTTTATTAATTTCAGAAGTTTCCGCATCCGTTACATAATACGCCCCGATGGCATTTAATACAGTTGTATTTTTATTCAATGACAATTGTAAAGCTTTATCAAAACTACGTTGCCCTTCAGTAGCATTTTTTTTATGCATGGCAACAATTCCTATACCAACATAATTCAAACCATTGGTTTCATCTGCTTTAATTCCCTCCATGAAATAGTATTTAGCAGAATCGTCTTTTTCTTTTTTTAGACTAATGTCGCCCAAATAATAATAATAGTCGCCCGCTTTTTTAGGAGTTGAAATCAATAAATTTTTATAAATAGTAGATGCTTTAGCATATTGCTCTTTTTCTACATACTTCTGTGCTTGCTCCTCTTGAGCAAAAACGGATGTCACAGATAAGGATATAAAAGTTGTTGCGATACAGCGTATAAGGTATTTCATATGTATTCAATTTATGAATAAGTAATAAACGTATTATTGATTTTTCATTTCAACTTCGCGACCAGGCATTCTGAAAGGTAATAGTCCTTCTTTTAGGATTAAACGCTGCCCACGGTTATGTTTCATGAAGGATACAAAAGCCGTGCCTAATCCAGTTTGTGCATCGTGATTTATAACGCGCAACACACGAATAAAGGGATATCTACCAAGTGCTAAATCATTTTGAAAAGAAGAAAATGCAGGTTCATTTTTCGTCGAACTTATTTTTAAAATTTTAATCGATTCTAAATTTGCTCTATTTTTTTTATTTTCAAGATTCACCAATGTACTGGAAGAAATACAACCAATGCTGGAATTATGTGTTTGAACGGATGCAATAATTTCAGCATCGGAGCCTCCTTTATAAATATGTTTTATTGAAGTTGGTTTGCCAAAATCTTTAATGAGGTAATTTGCAATAGATGAACCAATATCGTTCAGCTGAATGGAATAGGATTTCCCCTTTAACATACCAGTAAGAAACAATTCTTTTACTTGAGACAAAGAAAGAGAATCTTCAGGAAAGGATTTGGGGACAATCCAGGTGATGCCATCGTAGCAAATTGTATCGATGTATACATTCCATTTTTGAGATGTTACAAAATTACGTTCCGCTGTATTCAATTCACGAGATACAAATGCAGTAACATTTTTACCATTTAAAACATCTTCAATGCATTCAGATTCAGGCTTGATGCTAAGTTCAACTTCTCGAGTAGGGTTTAAACCCTCGTATGTAGAGATAAAAGTACGGAGAATCAGTTCCCACGATGGGTCACATACTATTTCTATGCGTTCCTTTTTTGATTCTATTTGTCCTTCTTTTACTTCTTGTTTAGAACAAGAAATAGTAAAAAGTAACAGTACAAAAAGAGAGCTATTTTTAATTCTACTTGTCACAAGTTAAGGTTACATATTGCGTTCGATGAACCAGGCTCTATAACCTCTGAAAGCACCGAATACGATTAACAATACACCAACAATTAATGTCATATCTGCACTTAATAAACCAGACAATGCATTTGGATGACTCAATAAATAAATGCCTATGGCCATGTATACCACGGCCATAGTCATTTTAAATCCTAAAAGGAAATTCTTCATTTTATTAATTTAATGTAAATTTAATACGCTGCGTTATTCGGACTTTTTTTGTTTCTCCGTTTTGATTACCAGGTGTAAAATCAGGCATTGATTTAATCACACGAACCGCTTCTGCATCGCAAGATGGATCTATTCCTCTACCTTTAATTACCTCAACATTCGTAACTTTACCAGTTTCCGTAATGACATAGCTGACATATACAACGCCAGTAACCTTGCGTTGTTTTGCATCTTCTGGGTAAATCATTTTACGTTGTATGTATTTTTCTACCTCTAACGCACTTTCTTCTTTTGTAGAAGTACCTTTAAATTTAGGCATTTCAGCAAGATACCCTGAAATTACTTCTGTTTTTTTAATTCCATCACCACCTAATTTACCACCTTCTTGACCTTCATCAAAGTCAATCTTTTTACCCTTCTTACCATCTACATCTTTATCAGATGGATTTGATGTGAGCAAAGAATCTAATTCTTTCAGTTGTTCATCTTTTGTTACCTTTTTATCTGGCTTAATTACAGGAGGTAAATATTTCATTTCTTCCACCTTAACCTCTTGAATTTTGGGAGGTGGTGGAGGCAATTTTTCAATCTCTTCTGCTTTCAATGGTTCTTCAACCATATCCATTTGTATTTCTACTGGTACAAATACTTCTTCGGGCTTAGCGCTAATCTTGTAATAAAAGTTAATGCATGCAGCAAGAATAAGGAAAGCCGTACATGTTACTATAACAGCTTTTGTAACATTCTTATCATACCAAACACGAAGAAAATATCCACCATACGATTTATTTCTGTCTTCAAAAACAATCTCGTCTAAGGTAGCTTTGCTTAAGTCTAAATCCTTTTCCATTGATTAATTGGTTGAAGTAGTATTTTTCTGAACAAGTACGAGATCTGCTGGTGTAGCATCTACCAATACCTTTTTGCCAATACCTAAGATGGCTAGTTCATCAATGATGTCAATTAAATTTTTATATTTCGACTCTTTCATCGGTTTTATAACTACGTTTAAGTTATTTCCGATTGCTTTTTTACGTTCAATCAAGGTTGCACGTATACCATCCGCAGAGAAGTTTGTTTCGTGAAAATCTGTTGAACCATCTTGATTCATTATATACCAATACACAATATCTTCTTTACCTAAAATAATAGTGATTGCATTACTTGCTTTCAATTCGGGTTGATCCTGTGGATTTTTAACATCCGGCGGAACAGCAAAATCAAATTTTTGTTGCTTTGTTAAGGTAGTTGCCAACATGAAAAAGGTAATTAAAAGAAACGCCAAATCCACCATGGGTGTCATATCTACTTTGGTAGACATTTTTTTGGATCTCTTCTTTCCTCCTTTACCGCCGCCGCCACCTGTATTAATTTCAGCCATGGTATTTTATAAGTTTTCGGGTTTAGCTTCTAAGGTTGTTACCAAGCTAAACAGATAAATTCTTCTTTTTTTAAGAGTAGCGATAACTTCTCCAAACTTACTGTAGTTTGCATCTTTATCTCCTTTAATCGCAATAGTAATACCTGGGCGCACACCTGTTGCTGTAGCAAGCCATTGTGCCAATTCATTGTTTGTAGAATCCGCAGGAATACCCGTTTGAACAAACTTTTTCCGAACCTCTGTAGATTGCCCCAAATACAAAGAAAGATCTGATTTCTGCATACCAAATGTTTCCGTTAATTCGAATGCCATTTTTTGATCTTCGTTTAAATTCACTTTAAACGTGTTGGAATATGCATCGATCATTTCTCTTCTGAGATTTTGATCTGGAATGGTTAAGAAAATACGATCATCATTACTGATTGAAATCCGAATCAGATTTGTCTCATCGTATTTTTGAGTAGAGACAGACGAAGGAACATCAAACTGAGCAGGCTCAGGTACTTTCAATTTAGCCGTAAGGATAAAGAAAGTTAATAACAAGAATGCCATATCGCACATGGCAGTCATGTCAAGAGAAATGCTTTGTCTTTTTGCTTTTACTTTAGACATGTAACTAGATTAATAAATAAAATTAAGCTATTACAGCTGATTCTTTTTCTTTGTTGTGTGTAGCAAAATTTTGGTTAATGCTAAAGCCAACCTCATCGATACTGTAAGTTAAGGTATCAATCTGACTCGTAAACAAATTGTAAAATACAATTGCTAATGCAGATGAAGCAATACCCAACGCAGTATTTATCAATGCTTCAGAAATACCCGAAGCTAGTGCTTCTGCATTTGGAGTACCAGAACTTGCTAGCGCAGCAAAAGCTTTAATCATACCAATTACAGTACCCAACAAACCAACAAGAGTTGCTACTGAAGCTAATGTCGCAAGTATCGTTAAGTTTTTTTCTAAGATGGGCAATTCCAAAGATGTTGCTTCTTCTAATTCTTTTTGAATGGAAACTTGCTTTTGATCTTTCGTCATTGATTTATCTGCAACCACACCTTTATATTTTTTCAACACAGATAACGTTACATTACCTAATGAACCTTTTTGTTCTTCACATACCTGCATGGCAGAGTTTATGTCATTTGAAGATAAAAACGATTTGATTCTACGAACAAAATTATCTACCGAACCTGAACCGTATGCTTGACGGATAGTAATAAAACGTTCAATAGAGAATGTAATTACCATTAAGAAAAACGACATCAAAACCGGAACAATTACTCCGCCTTCATGCACAATAGCTAAATAATTACCAGCTTTGGGTGCACCGTTGGAATCAAAATTGCTAGGTGATCCAAAAATAAATACATAAATGATAATTGCAACTATTAAACACAAAGGAATAACTAATAATGCAAACGTTGAACTAAATTTAGATTTTTGTGGGATTGACTGATTTTCCATATTCATTTTTAAATAATAAACGATTCTTTGATTTTTATTGGTGCAAATTTCGATAATATAGTATTACGGTAATGTTAATTCTTGTTCAAATACGTATCAATTTACTAACATTGAATTAATAAAGAGATTGATTGCAATAAAATTTATAGTTTTTTTGTTTTTATCCCTGTGTCATTTTTTTCTACATTAATTCTTTTCAATTCTATCATAATGCAATATTACTATTGCTAAAGTAGAAGAACAAGATAAAACAAAATTATATTTTAAAAATACTTAAATTAAGGTATCGATACAGAATAATATTACGGCAACAATAAATAAACAATTTATTGCAAAACTTTTAAAATAAATAGGTAGGAATATAATTCACCAAACATAGCATTATTAACGAATTAATACGCTTGTTATTGTTGTTGTTGTTATTGGTTTCTGCTAGATCAAATCAATGATGGTGATTAAATTTATATCAAAGCACCAACAAAGAGATGTCATTTTTTTATACTCCGCAATGAACATGTTCAAGAAAATAAATTAGAGTTGTTGGTACAGCAACAATAGCAACTCTACCCCCTTAACTCAACTACATTGATCCCTAATTTATGATAGTTTTTTGATCATTCGAGTTTTTACCTTAGAAATTGGCAACTAATTTCACAGATACATTTCTCCCCATACCATAGATTCCTCTTTGGCCATTAGGTGTTTGAGAATAATATTCAAAATATTTTAGTCGGCTCATATTAGATTGATATGAAGTGTTGAATACATTATTTATTTGAAAATAAATATTCAAGGTATTCATCTTTGAATAAGCAACTTCAGCAGAAACACCCACATTAACTAAACTATACCCTTTTGTATACGTTTCTGTATTGGACAATCCTAAATATCTGTTTTGAGCACCCGTTACATCCAATTCAATACGTGGAGTGATGGACGTAACGATTTTTGATCCTGTTTTAATATTATCCGAAACAGCACTATTTATCTGCATGGGAAGAATAAATGGTAAATATTCCCCATTAATACCTTCATTTTTATATGTAGTATTTCTGTTATACCCGTATGTTAACACAAAGGAATTTTCGAATAGAAAGCCCTTCATTCTTTCTGGATGCACATTAAAAGTAGCTTCTACACCATACAATTGGGCTAATGACTGCGTGTATTTATATGTTTTATTTCCTTGAGCATCCTCAATTGGATTGTTATTTGCATCCAGAAGTTTATTCAGATAAATGTAATTTTGAATATTGTTATTAAAAATGCTAACAGACATTGAAACCTGTTTAAACTCGCCCGTTATTCCGATATCTTCTTGCAAAGAAAACTCTGGTTTAAAATTTTCATCCCCTAAATAAACAATATGTGCACCTGGATCTAAGCCATTTGAAGATAATTCAGTGATGCTCGGAGCTCTGTATCCACGGGCAATATTGGCTTTTATATTAAATTTATTGGATAAATTTTGTGTCAAACCTATACTCGCAGAAATACCTGAGAAGTTTTTATGAGTAGAAGAAAACTGCAAATATGCATTTGTTGTATCGTTTGAAATATAATCAAAACCTGTATTGGGATTTGTTTTTACATAAATTCCCTTCCAATTTAACTTACGAATATCATAGCGAATACCTCCACTAATGGTTGTTTTATTATGCTTCCATTTTATATGTAGATACGATCCAATATCAAATAACGCATAATTTGGAATCGGGAAATCTGTAGCATTTTTACTTAAATTATGTTGTGACATCCCATTTAATCCAATTGATGTTTCAATATTTTTAATCTTTGGAGCATCATATCTAATACTATAAGTAATGGTATTTAATCGCACAAACAAACCTGCTTGAGCTGGATGTGTCGGATGATTGTATTCTCTTCGAATATTTTGTTGAAATCCAACAACAAGATCCAGATTACTTGATCCTATCCTAATGGCACTATGATTATACAGCCGATAATGCTGTATACGCTGATGTAAAGGAGATAGCTTGTAACTGTTGAGTTCTTTTTGGGAAACAATTGGTCTATTTTTTAAATCATCGTTCGCACCTTCATATAGTTGTTTTGTAAATCTACGTGTCAAAGAATCCCTACTTCCATCGGGTATCCCTTGCGCATTATCATATAAGGTTGCATTGAAATTGGAATATCCACGAGTACTTTTATAACCAATGAGTCCAGACAAATTTGTCTCCTTAAAACTGGTATTGTAAACACGACCATCGTATTGATTTCTATAATTTTTAGCAACACGATATGCCCCACGGACGGCTGCAACAATGTGTTGGGTAGAATATGTTAACTGTAAACCATTACCAATGAGATTATTATTAGCCTGATATTCAGATGTTATTTTACCATGAATTGTAGTATCATTTTGAGATGGAATACTTGGCATTAAACTCACTACACCTGCTAACGCATCAGATCCATACATTAAACTCGCAGGTCCCTTTATTACTTCCGCTTTTTGTATGTTATAGCCATCCACCTCAAGTCCATGCTCATCTCCCCATTGTTGCCCCTCTTGTCTTAATCCATCATATAATGTTAATACTCTATTGTATCCCAAACCTCTAATAAAGGGTTTCGAAATATTTGGACCCGTTTTAACTGCAGCCACACCTGGCGAGTTCTTCACCAAAGCATCTATAACATTGCTTTCAACGGTTTTATCTAACTGTTTTTCAGAAACTACAACAATGGATATTGAATTTTCACGAATCAAGGTGGCGCTGGTCACACCAGTAATTACAACCTCTTTAATTTCACCTTCATCTTCTTTTAACATAAAGTCAATTACGAGATTTGTGTCATCTACATGAATATTTTTATCTATTGATTGATAACCAAAGCAATATACTTTTAAAGCATAATCACCTGCAGGAACATCCTCAATTTTGTAATTTCCGAGAGAATCTGTGACAGCACCCAATATAGTTTTATCTAACATCACGTATGCTAACTCTACGGGCACGCCTTCAGAATTAACCGTACCATGTATGCTAACAGATTGTGCATGAACTTGATGTATTTGTATAAAGTAAAAAACGAAGATAATTATAATAGCGAAAGCAATTTTCATATAAACTAATATTTTATTTGATCATACAATATTAATAAAGTTAGACTTAACTAACAATTTAATTAGTCTATTTTAAATACCTTTTTATAAAAATAAAAAACACAGAGTATTTTAGTGCCTAAATACATGGAAGAAAATAAAGAACTGAATTATTGAAGATTATTTTAGTCATGAAGCAAAAAATAACGTAAAAATAAAAATCTTTTAAAATGAAGTATGAAAACTAACGCGAAACAGATTTTGGTTATTGGCTCTGGTACTATGGGAAGTGGTATTGCACATACGTTTGCACAACATAACTATCCTGTTTATTTATACGATTCAAATAAAGAAGCGCTAAAACTGGCCTTAGAAAAAATCACGATTAATATAGATCGACAAATTACTAAAGGAAGCATACACCCTGCTGACAAGGAGATAGTATTAAAACATATCATACTTTGCAGCGATTTAACAATAGCTGCAAAAAAATGTTTTTTAGCGATTGAAGCAGTACCAGAAAATGTAGAAATAAAAAAAAATGTATTTGAAATACTCGATGCACATTGCCCACCAGAAACCATATTGGCTTCGAATACTTCATCTATTTCAATAACACAAATTGCGGGCTTCACAGGAAGACCCGACAAAGTTATCGGAATGCATTTTATGAATCCGGTTCCGTTGATGCAACTTGTTGAAGTTATAAGTGGATTAAAAACGAGTGATGACACAAAAAAAACTGTGATTGACATAAGTAAAAAAATTGGCAAGATACCTGTTACTTGCTCAGATTCTCCTGGGTTTGTAGCAAACAGAATATTAATGCCCATGATAAATGAAGCCATTTACACCTTACAAGAAGGTGTTGCAGGTACTTTAGAAATTGATCAAATAATGAAGTTAGGAATGGCGCACCCTATGGGCCCATTGCAACTTGCAGATTATATTGGGCTTGATGTTTGTTTACATATTATGGAAGTATTGCATGCCGGTTTTGGAAATAACAAATATGCGCCTTGTCCATTGTTGGTTAAAATGGTACACGCTGGTTACCTAGGTCAAAAAAATAAAAAAGGATTTTATGATTGGTCAGACCCTAAAAATCTAATTGTGAATGATATAATAAGATAAAAAGTTTCCATATATTACTTAAGTTTCATAAATTAGAGAGATTATTCCCTTTATAATACTATATATGCTACGAATATACATATTAAGTTTTTTTATACTTTGCTTTAAATTAACCAGTTACTCGCAAGTTATTGGTGGAAAAACCCTATCGAAAGATTGGAAGAAAATTGAATACGGGTACAATCCGGATAGTATACAAATTGATAATTTGTATTATATCCAAGGCGATGGTATGTTTATGGCCACGAACAAAGGTTTATATCAATACTTAGATTCTATTTTTCGTTTCAAAAAGGTTGACGTTTCTCCCAACCTTAAAAATGCTCGCGTTAGTATTATAATGAAGCATTTAGGTTACTATTATACTGGGTTTAGAGATGGATATGGTTTATTTAGAAGTAGTGATTTAAAAAAATGGGAACCACTGGGTAGTGGTAAATTAGGGACCAGTAAAATTTTCTACTTATATAGCATGGATTCCATGTTGTTTGTTTGCAACTGGCAAAAAACAATTTACTTGTCTCACAACTTAGGTAAAAGTTTCAGATCCATAAGTGTTGGTTTTAATGCTTTGGGTAAAAGCTATATTAATAATATTGAAAACTCGGAAGATTATATGTATTGCAGCATGAATGGCGATGGTGTATATTCTTTAAATATTAAAAAAGGCTCTGCTTGGGAACATAGTGATAAAGGATTACCAACGAGTAAAGCATATGGAGATCTTGCTATTATTACGAAAAGCTTATTTTTAGCAACCAATGATGGGGTTTATCGATCCGACAATAGAGCAAGCACATGGAAGGCATATAATAAAGGCTTGGAAGGAAAAACGATTACTAGATTGGTTGCAGGAAACGGTGTTTTATATGCAGCTACAAATAAAGGTGAATTATTTTTCTCTGAAGACTTAGCTGTTACATGGAAAAAGATTGCCATAGATTTTATGCAATCTCCTATCTCAGGCGTTTGTGTAACAGACAAGTCCATATTTGTAGCTGTTAATGGTACAGGTACAAAACCTTCGTATGTATATTACCTACCCTTCTTGAAAAAATAGAATATATTACTTTCACATAAAAAATAGAGCGATAAAATTATCGCTCTATTTTTTTGTAAGGTAAAACAAATACTATCAGGTTATTATTTACCAAGATAGGCTCTATACATCCACACCAATTTTTCTTGTTCGCGAATATAGTCGCTCATTAAGGCATTCGTTCCCTCATCATTTGCTTCTGCAGACAAGACTAATAAGTCACGTTGTTTGGATATAATAACCTTAAATCCATCTAAAACATGTTGAATAGCAACTTTACCTTCAGATACATTTTTTAATGCCTTGATCTCGGACGTTGAAATATAATCGGTGTATGCATGCATTGGTGTATGTGCTAAGGTTAATACACGTTCTGCTACTTCATCAATTTTCAAAATCAAATTATTATAGAGTTCTTCAAATTTAATATGTAATTCAAATGTTCCTAACCGATTGAATAGTTGGACCAGTTTGGTGGCATAAACTGGAACAAAA
>ERZ724509.509-NODE-509-length-16664-cov-116.264736_pt1 | contig 16664 bp, 22 predicted proteins | sample MGYA00376042_ERZ724509 | MGnify/ENA primary metagenome ERZ724509 (study PRJEB28724, sample SAMN07190887) | wastewater metagenome | isolation source: effluent of sewage treatment plant in Hong Hong | place: USA: Christiansburg, Virginia | collected 2016-03-01 ...
CAATGCGAGCACGGTGCGGTTCGGTGTGCTGACTGCGGGGTGAAGTCGTGACCTGCATCAAGACCCCCGACGGCTGGGTGAACCGCAGCGACGAACCCTGCACCACCGACCAGCACGGCAACCCGACAAGGCACTGCAAGCGCAACAACCGCTGCGGCAGGCACCTCGAACCACACGACGAAATGTGCCCGGTCTGTGTCGGCAAGATCAGGACCAACCTCCTGGCCGTCGAAGAACTCGCTGCACTCATGGAAGCCGAGGCGATGGTGGCTGGGGTCAACTCCGAGGCCGCGAACTTGGCAGGCCCTTGGACTAATGCGGTGCGCTGGGATTGGGCCAGGGTCAATGCGGTCCGGGCAGCGTGGGCAGACGAAGCGGACGTCGAGAAGGTGCGCGCCGACTTCGCCGTGGACCTCCTGCACCCCGGCACCTGTTTGAGCTATTGGGAAAGGTTGCTGCGTGAGGACCTAGAGCACGATGCGGTGACGCTCGTGAGCGAGACCATCAGTGACTCACGGCGCTACCTCGACTGGGTACTGACCGATCTAGCGCGGGATGAGGACCGAGTGTTGGTGCTCGTGGAGTTGGCAGGGGATGTGCAGCGGTTGAGGACGCACATGGAGGCTGTACGGCATGACTCACTGATCCCCGAGCTAGGCGCACCCTGTCCGGCCTGCAAAGAGCCAGCGCCAAGGTTGAAGCTCGACCACGACCGCGCCGACGTAACCGGGGCGTCTGACCAGTGGGTGTGCAGCCGCGATCACAACCACAGGTGGACCGAGGCCGAGTACCGCCATTGGGTCGGAACCGCCTACGTCCAGCACGCAACCCACCTACCGAGCCGTGAACTGGCCGACCGCATCAGGGTGCCCGAGTCAACGATCCGGCGCTGGGCATCAGGAAGCACGCCACTCCTTCGCAGTCGAGGCAGGCACACCGATGGGCGGAAGCTCTACGACGTAGGCCAAGCTATTGAATTACGCGATGCTGTCAGCGTGTCGGGTTGACTTCGGGACCGGGTCGTGAGCAAATCGGGGTGGAGCAATGCGCCCTGAGCCTGATGGCCGGGGCGTTTCGTGTTTCGGAGTGCGACGTGGCCAAAGACAAGTACGGGTCAGAACATCAACGCGAACGCAAGCGCTGGGTCTCAGTCGTCGCACGCGGTGACCAACTGTGTGCCGAGATGGTCTGCCTCATGGACACACGCACCATCGATCCACGCGAGCCCTGGCACCTAGCTCACGACCCGACAGGCACCGTTATCATCGGTGTCTCACACGAGCGCTGCAACACCTCTGAAGGCGCTTCGAGGGGTAACCGGATGCGTGGACAAGGGCCTCGTGTCACGCGCTGGAACTATGGGGGGTAGGGGGCATCGCGAAATTGGCAACCACTGAGGACCCCGCCCAAAAACAGAAATCTCCCCAGGGTGAAGGGGGGGCGATCGAGCGCCAAGTGCGCCGTGACATCGATGCGCTCATCACCGAGCACCCGATGGGCGAGTCGCTAGCTCAACTGGCATTCAGACTTTCGGCCTCACTTGACGGCGGCGCAGGCCAAATGGAGGCCGCGTTGAGTCGTGAACTGCGCGCCACCCTGGACGCACTGGCTGGCATGGGGGTGAGTGGTGACAGCGATCTTGATACCGCCCTCTCAACCCCTGTTGGACCTGTCGTGTCCACCGAGGTTCGGAACACCCCGGAGTCCTGAGCGCCAAACGCTTGGACCTGCGGTCGGCATCTTGGCCGCGATGCTTGGCAAGCCGCTTATGGAGTGGCAGCAGTACGTCGCTGATGTGCTGCTAGAGATTGACCCAGAGACAGGCGAGCTTGCTTACAACGAGTGGCTGCTCACGGTCCCTCGTCAGTCCGGCAAGACAACCTTCCTGCTGGCCAAGAACTCGCACCGCTGCATGGCGACGGGGTTCTTTGGGCCTAATCAGCAGATTGCCTACGCCGCCCAAACGCAGAAGAAGGCGACTGAGAAGTTCGAGAAGGACTACGCGCTGGCGATCAGTCAGGCGAAGCGTGGACACCCGCAACTTCGTCAGATCAGGGTGCGCACTGGAAACCAGAAGGTTGACATTCGCTACCCCAACGGTTCGGTGTGGGCGGTCGAGTCCGGCACGGAGAAGTCCGGTCATGGCTCGACTCTTGATAGCGCAGATGTGGACGAGGCTTTTGCTCAGCCTGACAACCGGCTCGAGCAAGCGTTTACGCCCGCGATGGTGACGAGGCGGAACCGGCAGTTTGGTGCTGTTTCGACGGCTGGATGGTCGGACTCATCGCCGTACTTGTGGGCCAAGGTGCAGATCGGTCGCAAGGCGGTTGTGAACGGCGTCAGGAAAGGGTTCGCCTACTTCGAGTGGTCGGCCCCTGAGGACGCCGAGCCTGGCGATGAGTCGGTCTGGCTTGATTGCATGCCTGCCGTTCATCGTCCCGACTGTCTTCGTGACTGCAAGCGCCACACGATCCGCATCGAGGTTATTCGCGCCGAGTACGACAAGGCGGTTCGGGAGAACAAACTCTCGGACTTCTCTCGTGCATTCCTGAACCAGTGGAAACCTAAGCCTCGCGAGGGCGAAGAGACTGCCTTGGGTAACTGGGCAGCCTGCGAACGCATCCTTCGTGAGATGCCAGACCTTCGGACGCTTGGTGCCGCGATCTCAAAGGACCGCGATAGCGCGTCGGTTGGCGGCTGTGGCTTCCTCGATGACGAGCTGCCTTTGGTGTCTTTGGTCGAGCGCCGCAACGGTGTTGATTGGGTCGCTCCTTTCGTGGCCGATCTCAGTCGATCGCTAGACATTGCGGTGACTGTCGATATCGGCGGACCGTCTGGTGAGTCGCTAGCTGACGCCGTGGAGTCACTCGGTGGGCGCGTGGTGCGCTACCGACTGCCCGAGTATGTCGAGGCGTGCTCAGAAATCTTTGACCGTGTGGCCAGTAAGCGCCTCGCTCACCCAGGTGACGCCGACCTGAACGCCTCAGTGATTGGGGCGCGATGGCGCTCGGTGGGCGACGGTCGTCGCGTGTTTGGGCGCAAGGCGTCCGAGGCCGACGTGGCCCCGCTCGAATCCATAACTCTCGCTCTGCATGCCGCTTTGGAGGCTCGTGTTGAGCCGTCCGCTTACTTTCTTTAGGGAGGCCCTGTGGTCAAGCTTTCAGTCCTCCTTGTGTTGGGTGAGGCTCTCTTGCTGACCGGCCTGTGGATGCTGTTGCCCGCATTGGCGCTCGTCGCAGCTGGTGGGCAACTCGTCGCGGTCGCATTGGCGCGGCGCGCATGAGGCTCTTGGATGCGATCTTGGGTCGCAGTACCTACAGCGAGCAGAAGGCGTCTGGCGCTTCGGTTCTGATGACTGCCTTCGGGTCACCAGACAACGAGAAGATCCTTCCGTCATTTACGAACTCGGTTGCTGCGTACCAGAACTCGGGCGTTGTCTTCGGGGTGGTGCTGGCTCGGCTGGGCTTGTTCTCTGAAGCCGAACTGAAGTTCCAGCGCCTCTCTGACAAGTCGCTGTTTGGGACTCCTGCACTTGCAAAGCTCGAAGTCCCGTGGCCAGGTGGCTCGACGGCTGAGCTGCTGGCTCGCATGGAGCAAGACGTTTCCCTCGCCGGAAACGCCTACATCCGTGACGCGGGCGTGAACCTTGAACGCTTGCGCCCCGATTGGGTCACGATCGTCTCTGAGATTGTCATCGATCCGATCAGCGATACCGAGGTCAGGCAAGTCGTGGGCTACGTCTACGACCCGCCCGCCAGCGAGCACCGCTCTGCCGCGTTCTACCCCGTCGATGAAGTCGCGCACTGGTCGCCCATCCCCGACCCGATAGCGAACTTCCGAGGCATGTCGTGGCTGACCCCGGTCCTGCGTGAGATTGACGCCGACCTTCAGATGACCGACTACAAACGGGCCTATCTGACCAACGCTGCAACCCCCAACCTGCTCATCAAGTACGACAAGCAGATTGGCCGCGACAAGCTGGAACGCCTGAAGGATCAGATCGAGGCTCGGCATGGCGGCGTAAATAACGCCTTCCGCACCTTGGTCTTGGACGAGGGGGCCGACACGAGTGTTCTTGGCAACACGTTCGAGCAGATGCAATTCAGTGCCGTGCAAGCGGCTGGTGAGAACCGCATCGCTGTTGCTGGCGGTGTGCCTGGCATCGTGGCTGGCCTGAAAGAGGGCATGGCCGCTGCCACCTACTCGAACTACGAGCAGGCCATGCGGCGCTTCGGTGACATCACGATGAGGCCGAACTGGCGCGGCGCAGCCACCGCGCTCTCAAAGCTCGTCGTGGTCCCCCCGGGCGCGCGGCTTTGGTACGACATCTCGCAGGTCGCAGCCCTTCAGCAGGGCGACAAAGAACGCGCCGACGCGATGTTGGTTCTAGCTGAGGCGGCACAAGCTCTCGTTGTCGCTGGCTTCACTCCCGAGTCCGTAACCCTCGCCCTCTCAGCGGGCGACATAACCCTCTTGAAGCACTCCGGCCTTGTGTCGGTGCAGATGCAGACACCCGGCCAATCACCCAAGGAGGCGGCATGAGTAAGCCTGCCGCTCGCGACTTCATGCGAGCTTTTGCGTTTGACGACATCAGTATCCGTGCCGACGGTGATGGGCGAACGGTCGAGGCGTACTGCGCCGCGTTCAACGTCGATGCAGAGATCCGAGACCAAGACGGGCACTACATCGAGGACCTGGCGCGCGGCTCCTTTACCAAGACCATCCAAGAGAACATGGGCCGGTTCGGTGTGTTCTATAACCACGCTCGAACCCTCTATGGCACCCCGGATGGCGCTCTGTCGGTCCCTATCGGCGTACCTCTCGAAGTGAGGGAGGACGACCGGGGCGTGTTTACGGTTACGCGCTACCTGGACAACCCACTGGCTGACTCTGTGCTGGACGCGGTGAAGCAGCGAGCCATCAAGGGACAGTCGTTCTCGGGCCGGTTTGTGAAGTCTCAACGGACACCAGGCAAGAAGCGCGGCGACCTGATGCGGATCACTCGCACCGAGGTTGCGATGCGCGAGTACGGACCCACCGTGTTTCCCGCCTACGCCGAGGCCGCAATTCTCGGCACCCGCAACATCTCCACCTTCCTCGATGCGCTCGGCGCATGCCAGGAAGACCAGGAGCGCCTGCGCCAAATGCTTGGGCTCGCCACTCCACTGGAGCCGGCGAACCAATTGAGCGCCTCGCCCGAGGCAGCTCCAGTCGAAGAGCCGACCCGTCAAGGTCACTCCGCTCGGCAGGTCGTCAACCAGTTCGCGTTGGCGATTGTCAACACTGAGAGAGGAATCAAGTAATGAGCACCAAGCTCGAAACCTTGGCCTCCGAGTTGGAGACGCTGCGCTCCGAGATTCTCGACCTGGAGCAGGTTGAGACTCCCACCGATGAGCAGCTCGCCCGCATGGAGTCCATCATCCCCGAATGGGACACCAAGAAGGCTGACCACGATCGTCTCGCTGAGCGCGCTCAGAAGATCGAGGCGGTTCGCAGCGCATCACTTCACGAACACAACCGTGAGGCGACCGCACCCGAGGTCATCATCAACCGCGCCAACAAGGACCCCTTTGCCGAGATGGACCGCGTACGCGCGGGCTTGATCGACCCGAAGGAACTTCGTGGCCGCGCGATGGATGTCGTGGAGCAATCCGAGCGCATGGAAGACGATGCCAAGCAGCACGTCGTCCGGATGCTCGAAGGCAAGCGCGAAGGCGCACGCCACTCGCTCTCCAAGAAGACCGCCGATGCTGTTGCACGGCATATCTTGGAGACCGGCTCTGAGGACTACCACGAGAGCTTCGAGCGCTACCTCGAAGACCCTCAGGGGTACTCCGCACGAGCCGCACTGAGCCTCACGTCTGCCAACGGTGGTTACCTGGTCCCGTTCACACTGGACCCGACCATCATCTTGACCAACGCGGGCTCAGCGAACCCGTTCCGCCAGATCTCCAACGTGAAGACCACCGCTACCAACGACTGGAACGGTGTTACTTCAGCTGGTGTCAACGCGGGCTGGCTCGCAGAAGGCACGGAAGATTCCGACCACTCCCCAACCTTCGGCAACCTGAAGATCACCCCGCAGAAGGCTTCTGCGTGGCTCTACGGCAACTATGAGGTTCTGGAGGACTCGGACTTCTCCGTCCAGTTGCCTGACTTGCTGGCCGATGCCAAGGACCGCCTCGAAGAGGCTGCCTTTGCTACCGGCACTGGTACCGGACAGCCCAAGGGTGTTGTGCCTGCTGCTACGACCGTGGCGTCAGCTGCTGCGGCGACTTACGCAGTCGGTGACGTTTACAACACCCAGGCGGCACTGCCTGCTCGGTTCCGTGGTCCGCGCTCGTCGCTTGCATGGCTTGCGAACCAGGCCATCATCAACAAGACGCGGCAGTTTGACACCGCTGGCGGTTCGTCCTTCTGGGCCAACCTTGGCATGGGTCAACCCGAGGAACTGTTGGGTGCGCCGATCTACGAGAGCACCACGATGGTTGGTACCACCTCGACTGGCTCCAAGAACCTGCTTCTGGGTGACTTCAGCCAGTACTACATCGTAGATCGCATCGGCATGTCGGTGCTCTACGAACCCTTGGTGAAGGGTGCCAACCAGCGGCCTACCGGCCAAGCTGGCTGGTTTGCGTTCTGGCGAGTTGGCGCAGATGCGTCTACCACCAACGCATTCCGCGTTCTCGCCATCGCATAACCAATTGATGCAGGCAGGCGCACCTCGAGTAGGTGCGCCTGCTTTGCAATCACCACAAGTAGAGAGGTCTCAACATGGGCAAGTTGCGTGCACGAGTCTCATTCTTTGCGGCCCGTAAAGACGGCTCTGAGTCGTTCATTGGAGCAGGTCAAGAGGTCGAGGACACTCACGAAGTCATCCTTGGTCGCGAAGACTTGTTTGAGTCCGTCGAGCCCGTCGAGGGCAGTGCGACGCCCAAGCGGACCCGTAAGGCCAAGGGCTAACCGTGGCCATCGACTTGGAGGACTTCAAGGCCCACATCGGCCTGACTTCCTCCGACCAAAACGACGCAGCGCAAGGCATCCTCGACGCTGCCGTCGCGGCGGTCTCAGTGCGAGTGGGTCCACTGTCTCCGGCCAGCGCGACCTACGCGGCGCCGGCGAGCGGTACGACGATCGTCCTGCCGCACACGCGCATTGTGGAGGTGACGAGCCCGACCGGCTGCACAGTGAACGGCGATGCGGGCGTGATTTCGCTCGACGCCGGTTTTACAGCAGGACAGGTCATCACCTATACGCACGGCTTCTCGACGCTGCCCGCTGACGTGAGGCTGGCCGTGTTAGAGATGGCCCGCCACTTGTGGCAGCAGTCTCAGCGTGGGCCTTTCGGCAAACAGCCTCAAGGCGCCGTGCTTGCTGGCTACTCAATGCCCTCAGCTGTTACTGAACTGATCGACCCCTACGTGGGGCTTGGGTTCGCGTGAGCACTTCACTGATCCCTGCTGTCATCGACGCGCTGGTCACCCAGGCGAAGGCCGCACTGCCGAACGTCACAGTGATTGACGGTCTCGGCCCGGACTTCTCCGAGCCTGGCGACGTGCTGATGGTGGGTGCAGAGAACCCGCTCTCGCTCGACGGCGGACGCCCTGAGGCAGCCGCGAGCGCTCAACAGTCGTGGGCACACGCTGCTGGTCGCGCTCGTGATGAGCGGGGCACGGTCTCTCTGGTTGCCACCTCTTGGAACGGCGACGGGAACCAGAAACAAGCTCGTGATGCGTGTGCCGTGATGGTGGCCGCTATCGAGAACCTACTTCGAGCCGACCCCACTTTGGGCGTGAGCGGCGTGATCGTCGCTGAGTTCGGCACCGACATCAATCTTCAACAGATGCAGGGCGATATGGGCGCTGCTGCGTTGATCTCCTTCTCTATCAGCTACCACGGACGGATCTAGGAGCCCACTCATGGCTGAAGTCACCCTGAAGAACACCAACCCCATCGGCGCGATCTATCTGCCGCTGATTGGCCGCGACCTTGCCGAGGGTGAGGAGTTCACCGTCGACGCCGCGATCGCTGAAGCCCTGCTGGAGCAGGTCGGCAACTATGAGGCCGTAGTGGCCACCACGAAGGAGAAGTAAGTCATGGCTACTGCCCAGGATTGCTCGATTGGTCTCGCTACCGAGTCAACGTTCAGGACCTACGCCGCACCCACGCGGTTCTTGGAGTTCACCGACGAGTCGCTCGGTTGGAACAAGAACGTCAAGCAAGGCCAGGGTCTGCGCACTGGCGCACGCCTGGCCCGCTCAGGCCGTCGTACTGTCCCGACCGCTGATGGTGGTGGCGACTTCAGTGTCGAGCTTGCGTCCAAGGGGCTCGGCCTCTTGTGGAACGGGCTCTTTGGCGCTGGCACTTCCACCCTGGTGGGCGGCACTACCTATCAGCAGGTCTTTACCTTGGCTGACACCCAGCCGTCGCTGACGATCCAAAAGGGGCTGCCTCAGGTCGGCGGCACCGTGGACGCGTATAGCTTCCTGGGCTGCACGGTCGATGGCATTGAGTTTGACTTCCCGAACGGTGACATCTGCACCGCAAAGGTCTCTGTGGATGCTGCCGACTTGACGACCGCTCAGTCGTACGCCGCACCCTCTTACCCCGCCGCACCTGTGAACCTCTTCCACTTCGCAGGCGGCACCGTCTCAACCGGCACCCTGACCGCCCCAACCGCTACGGCTCTCGCTTCGGCTGTCACCGCGACCGCGAACGTGCGCTCGGGCAACGTCCAGATCAGCCGCAACGTCGTCAAGGATCGGTTTACGTTCGGTGGCGCTGGGCGCAAGAGCCAGCAGAAACCAGGCGTGCCGACTGTGAGCGGCAAACTCGAAATCGAGTACGACCAGAGCACCTACCGCGACGCCATCCTCAACGACACGGGCGTCTGTGTGGTTCTGACCTTCACTGCCGGGGCGCTCTCAACCGGCCTGGAGACCTTCCAACTGGTGCTGCCCGAGATCCGGTTCAACGGCGAACTTCCGAAGGCCAACGGTGGCGAGATCATCGTGCAGTCGCTCGACTTCGATGCACTCGACAACCTGACCGCTGCTCAGCCGATCTGGCTCGTTACCCGCACGGCGGACACTGCGCTGTGAGTTCTCGCCGCGCCGCAGTCGGTGGGGGCAACTCCACCGGCTCGCTGGTGTTCGAGGTCAATCCTCAGGGCTTCCGCGAGGTCATGAAGGCTGCCGGTGAGATTGACAAGGTTCTGACTCGGGAGCTTCGACGCAGTATCCGCACATCAGCCAAGACGGTGATGCAGCGGATGCAGGACGAGGTTCGCTCGGGGTCCTACAAACAGAACACCGGGATGCGTGACCAGATCGCTCGAAGCCTCAGGGTTCAGATTGCGACCACTACCCGGAACACGGGTGTGCGGATCATTCAAGGCGGCTCAGCGCTGCCTGAGAACAAGCGCCGCATGGGCAAGGTCTGGGAAACCCCATCGTTTCGTCACCCCGTCTTTGGCACGAGCAAGTTTGTCAGCCAGGACGGGCACCCCTATTTCTTCAAGATTGCCGGTGAGGGTCGCCAAGAGATCACTGACGAAGTGATGAAGGCGATGCAGCGCGCGGCCCAAGCAGTTGGCGGGAGGCTTGCCTAATGCCGCGTTTTCGGCTCGAAGGTGAAGTGTATGAGTTTGGTACGCCCGAGGATGTCACCCTGCGTGACCTGCTCTTAGTCGACGTGGAGACGCGCGACCTGGGCTGGTCCGTGACGCTGGGTGAAATCACCCGACTGGCAAGCGCCTTCAAGGGCTTGTCGAAGAAGGAAGCTGCCGAGCACCCCGAGGGCGCTCAAATGCTGGCCGTGACTATCTGGCTGGCCAAGCTCCGCAAGCTGCGCAACGAAGGCGACTTCACTACGCGAGTGAGCTTCGGTGAGGTCCTCGACTTCCCACTTTCACGCTTCCAGCCGCTGCCGGACGCTGAGGATCGCAAGCCCAAGGCTGGCGGTTCGGGAAAAGCGAAGCGGCCCAAGGGTTCGCCTCAGGCCGTCGCTCCCCGCACCTGACCACCCCTGACGACTTGCGCGATGAGGTCTATTCGCGCCTAGTCACTCTCACCCGCGTCTGGCCCTCGATCACCCCATGGAACGTGTGGGATCTGCGCCTGGGTGAGTGGCGCGCGTATGCCCATTCGGTCGATGAATACATCAAGTCAATGAAGGAGCGCTGATGAGTCAAGATGTCACGCTGCGCTACCTGATCTTTGGTGAGGACCGGTCAGCATCGAAGGCGATCCAAGGGACCGCGACAAAGGCTGAGCGTGCCGCGTCGGCTGTGAGTCGCTCGGTCGGCAAGATTGGCTCAGCTATTGGTGGCCCTGTTGGTGACCTCTTAGGCCGCGTCTCTGAGGGCATTGATGAAGTGGTCGCTTCGAGCGGCAAGTTCTCTACCAAGATGATTGCGGGCGGGGCTGCTGTTGCTGGCCTTGGTGCCGCCATGAGCATGTTCGGCTCCGAGAATGTCGAGGCCGAGAACCGCATCAAGCAAGCCATCGAGGCGACCGGTGAGGGGCTCGACAAGTATGCCGGGCGCATCGACGCTCTCGTGTCTGCCAATCAGCGTCTTGGAATCAGCGACGACGAAACGAAAGGGTCGCTGGCAGCCCTGACTCAACAGACCGGCAGTGCCGACGAGGCGCTGCAGTACATGGGGCTTGCTGCCGACCTCGCTGCCTCTAAGCACATGAGCTTGCAGGGCGCGACTGACCTGATTGGCCGGGCGCTCAACGGCAACACGCGCATCTTCAAGCAGTACGGCGTTGAAGCACCCAAGGGCCCCAAGGACGTTGGCCGAGCGATGGACGAGCTTTCCGCCAAGCTGAGCGGGACCGCCGCCGCTGCCACAGACACCTACGCGGGCAAAATCAAGGGAGTCAAGACCGGCCTGGTGGACACCGCCGCTGAACTCTCTGGGAAGTTTGGCCCCGCACTCCAAGCCGCCGGGGCTATTGCGATGGTGACGGGCACGATCATGCAGATCTACGCCGCCCGCCAAGCCGCCGCCGCAACGGCCACCGAGGCTGGAACTGCCGCAACGATTGGCAGCCGTATCGCCATGGTTGCCACGTCGGCTGCAACTAAGACCATGGCCGCTGCACAGTGGCTCTTGAACGCCGCACTGAGCGCCAACCCCATCGGCCTCGTCGTTATTGCCATCGCCGCACTTGTGGCTGGCTTGATCTACGCCTACCAACACAGCGCCACGTTCCGCGCCATTGTGCAGGGAGCTATGAAGGCTGTGGGTGCTGCGATCAGTTGGCTGTGGGATAACGCTGCCAAGCCTGCCCTGCACGCGCTGGGAGCCGCCTGGAAATGGTTGGTGAAGGTGATCACCCCCGCCGTGAAGTTCATCATCACCGTGATCGCTGGCTTGCTGCACATGTGGGCGCAGATGCTGCGCGGCCTGTCCAACGTCCCGGGTTTTGAGTGGGCGAAGAAGGCTGCCACTGCAATGGACCGCGCGGCTGAGAGGGCACTGGGTCTAGCTCGCGCACTCGGGAAGCTACACGACAAGAAGATCACCGTGACGGTGATGCAGAAGAAGGTCGGCTCAGCCCAGGGTGGCAAGAACGCCGCCGAGTTGGCGCAGATGCGTGCCAAGGGTGGCCCGGTTGATCGACGTACGGCGTACGTCATTGGCGAAGAAGGCCCCGAGGTCTACGTACCGAAGTCGGACGGCATGGTTTTGCCGAACGAGGTGTACCGCAACATGGTCTCTGGTGGTCGTCCGATCCGCTCCGAGCGCACACCCTTTGCTGCCAGCGCTCAGCACGACACCATCGAGGTGATCGTCAAGACTGAGGATGGCCGCGTCATCCAACAGAAGCTACTCAAACGCAAGCGCGAGCTTGGTGGCGCAGTACTCGGGCTGGCCTAATGTCTGCACCCACGCTCCAAGTCCTCACGGGCTCGACGTACGCCACGAACATCACTTCCCAGGTGTTGGGCGAGGTCAAGGTCACGCGGGGTCGGCAGGACGAGTTTGGTGAGGTTCAGCCGTCCACGCTGGACTTCACCCTAGATATCTCGGACTCAATCCCGACGCTCTCGATTGGCCTGCCTATCCGCGTCACTGCGACTGCCAACGCGGTGACGACCAACCGCTTCACCGGCACCATCACCGCGATGCGCACTGGCTGGGGTCGTGGCTCGACGGCAATGTCAACGATGACCGTGACCGCCGTTGACTCACTGGCTGCACTTAGTCGGCGGCGCTTGTCGGGCGTACTGACGCAGGCTGTGACGACACTGGCTCCCGACATCTACTACCCCCTCGATGAGCCTGAAGGAGCTACGTCATGTGGGGACCGCACAGGTAACGGCTGGCCGACTCTCGCACTCGCTCAACGTGGCACCGGGGGCACGTTCACCCTCGGGGGTGGCACAGGTCCGGCGACCGAGCCGAGCACGTCCGCGACCTTCGAGCGGGCATCAGCAACGACGGGGCCATACCTGACCGCGAGCTACACCGCGAAGCAACTCCAGCTCTTCTCAACCACCTTTGCCTTTGTCGTGAGTTCCTCAACCGTGGCCGCTCAGTCGTGGATTCGGTTGCGTCGGCCAGATATGGAATCCTCTGACGGCACGCCACTCCTGGAGATTGGCTGCACCGCCGCTGGTTACCTCCAGATCAAGTCGGCGTACCGGGCGGGATTCACCGCGGCTGGCACCGTCAATATCTGCGACGGACTCCCCCACCTAATCCTGGTTGTTTGCAACGAGTACCCCGGCGGCTTCGGCATCGCTGGCGCATTTAACGTGATGGCCGGGGTTGATAGCGACACACTCTCGCTGACAGCCAACGACGCGACCAACTCGACTCGAGTCCCGAGCATCTACCAACTCGACCTAGGCGGCTCAGCATCCACGGGCTCCAACATGGCGAGCGCCTCGATATCTCGGCTCATGCTCTGGGGTCGAGAGCTGAGTGCAGGCGAGAGGTCCTCTCTAGTTGCCGCCGCCACAACCGGCTTCATCACCGACTCGACCAACGGGCGCATCCAGCGGATCGCGACCTGGGCGGGCATCACGAACCTCGCTCTGGAGACCGGCTCTGTTACTTCTGTTGCTCACCAGGACACCACTGGACTCTCACCAATCGCGGCCATGCAGGCTGTGGCTGCGACCGAGCGTGGCCTGGTGTTTATCAACGGCTCGGGGCAACTAGTGTTTCACACTCGAAGCCACCGCAACGCGCCAACATGGACAGCCCTAGTGGATGCCAACGCCCTCGATGAGGACGTGACCTTCACGACCGACACCCAGGCGCTCATCAACAAGGCCACGGTAAATCGTCCGGCTGGTGCAGCGCAGACCTTCCAAGACACCGCCAGCATCGCGGCGTACGACGAGTACGCGACCGATGCGGAGTTGTTGTTCACCAACGACACGGACGCCTACGACGCCGCGGCCTGGCTGGTGAACACCCACGGCACCCCCGCGCCCCGTATCTCAACGGTGACGTTGGACCTGCTCACTCAAACAGCCGCGATCACCCAACAGCTTCAGGCGCTCGAACTCGGCTCACTCATCGGCATCACCGGCCTGCCCTCCCAAGCGCCGAGCGGTTACGTCGCCCTCTTTGTTGAAGGTTGGAGCGAGTCCATCTCAGTGGATGCCTGGGAAATGGTGCTCAACACTTCGCCGCTCGACTCAGGGCTAGTCCTCGACAACGGCGCTTATGGCCAACTCGACTATTGGAGGCTCGGATGAGCTTGAACACCACCCCTGCCACATACACCTCAGGCCAGACTCTGACGGCTGCGATCATGAACGCTGAGGTGCGTGACGCGATCAGCGGCCTTCAGGCTGCATGGTCCGACACGGCCACCACATGGACTGCTGCCACCACGAACCCCACGCTGGGTAACGGTGTGCTGAACAACCGAGTCAACATGACAGGTAAGTCGATCGCTGTGAACTTGACGCTGGTGTTTGGATCTACGACCACGATTGGTTCGGGTGCCTATACATTCACGCTTCCAGTCGCTTCTGTGTTCAGCACCACGACGTACGTCAACCTTGGGTCCGCCTCCATGCGCGACACATCGGCATCAGCCAACCGCATCGGTGCAGCGATCCTGAGAAGCCCCACCACCTTCCAAATCGTTGCCGCTGACGGCACCACGGTGGGGTCGGCTGCTCCGTGGACGTGGGCTAACGGCGACATTCTCAGCATCAACCTCGAATATGAGGCAGCCTGACCCATGAGTGAGACCGACGCCGCAATCGAGCGCACCCAAGGTCTAGCGCAGTCGATTGCCGAATCCGCCATGCGTTACCGGGCCGACCGCCTGGACCTGGTGCGCATCCACGCTGGCACCAAGCTGGCGATGGGTCTGCTCATCTTGTTCACGGGAGGGCTTCCAACCATCGAGTCGTTGGTGGGAGTGTGGACACGAACCGCGCTAGGTCTGGGCGCACTGATTGGCGGCTTGGTGCTGCTGGTCGGTGTCTGCCGTAAGCACATGGTGCTCGCTGGCGTTGGCCTGGTGCTGATTGGTCTGTGGGATGTGGCGATGGTGGCCGGGGTGGCCGCAACGGTGATCCTTGGCGGCATTGAGTTTGTGATGCCGTGGGAGCCACTGCCGCTGACTGCACCAAGGCCCTATGTGGCCGCTGTCTATGCCGCGCTCGCTTTGATGATCTGGGGGGTCCATATCCCCGCCTTGGTGCGGGCCTTCCGACGGGAGACGCTTCAGTGATTCCTGACGCCGCTTGGACTGGCGCCGCAACGGTGCTCGTTGCGATCATTACCCCGGTTGCGGCTGTCGTGATGAAGCGCAGCGACAAGGCAGTCAAGACCTCCGACCAGGCCAACAAGACCTCTGAGTCAACCGCAACGGCGACCCATGACCTCGACGCCAAAGTGTCAGCAATGGCCGACGCGCTGGCCGACGTCTCCAACCGCCTGAAGCAACAGGAGAAGAAGCTCACCCTCTTCTCGGTGTGGGCGCAGCAGATCACCCAATGGGCTGACACCGCCTACCGCCGTCTGCGCCAGGATGACCCCGACTGGCCCAAGCCACCCAAACTGCCCGACCTCGACACCGACTGAACCCCGCCGATGAAGCGGGGTTCTTCATTTTTAGGAAGTGAAGCCATGCGATTCATTGCTCACACCACTAACCCCCTCGACGGCGACTCGGTAGCTGGCGTGCTGAGTGCCATCAAGGCTGGCTTTGCTGGCGCTGACGTGAACGTGCACTCCACCGCTGACGGCGTGATCGTCGCCCTCCATTGGGCTGCTGGTGGTGGCTGGCCGCTCTACCCGCGAGCCGATGCGCTGACCTTCGCCCAATGCCAGGCGCGCCGAAACCGCAAGCGGACGAGCGCCCGCATCCCCAACATCACCGAACTGCTCGACGCCGCCGAGAAGGCCGACCCCGGCTTCGTGCTCTGCCTCGAAGCCAAGCCCTCACCTGGCCTTGAAGACCCGAAGGTCTGGCGACAGGTTGCTGGCCGCGACGCCATCGCGATGGTGATTCAGCGCTTCCGCACCGCGACCTGGGAGAAGGCAGCAATCCGCCGCATGGCCGCCGCGAAGGCCGCGGGCGTCCCCACGATGCTGCTGTGGCGTCACCACATCCCCGCCGACTCTCCGTGGTGGGGTGTCATCGACGCAGTCAAGGGTGCGCCGCTCTCGCAGGCGATTCCCTCGCACGTCATCCGCATCCCGCTGGGCGGCATGAGGCCCGAGAAGGCGCGCGCGATCCTGCACTCGGTTCTGGCGAAGGGCGCAGGCGTCCCTGGACCGCGACCGCCGAAGCCTGACCCACGCCCACCGAGGCCGAAGACTTTCGCGCCTCCCTCGCCGCCGTATATCCCTGCCGCGCATACCTCGGCGGGCGACAACAAGCCGATCCGCCGCATCGTGATTCACTCCACGGTCAGCCCTTCTGGTGCTGGTTGGGCGCGCAAGATTGCCGCCTACTTCCAGACTCAGCACGCGGGCGGTTCGGCGCACTACGTGGTGGACGCTGCCGAGACCTTCCAGTGTGTCTACGACAACACCATCGCCTGGCACGCACCCCCGAACCAGCACTCGATTGGTATCGAGATGTGCGACATGCCAAGTCGGGTGAGCTTCCTGCGTTGGCGCACCGTGCCTGGCAGGGCAGTCCTCGAACGCACCGCGCGCCTGACCGCCGAACTTTGCCTCGCCTATGGGGTGCCCATCCGCAAGCTCACCGTGGCCCAAGTTAAGGCCGGTCGCATGGGCATCTGCGGACACACCGACGTTTCTCGCGCCTTCCACCAGTCCTCGCATTGGGACCCCGGCGCGTTCCCGTGGCGTCGCTTCATCTCGATGGTCCAGGCCGAAGCAACCAAGATGAAAGAAGGCAAGTGATGAATCCCTTCAAGCGACACCCCCGCATCCGCCGCGCCATGTATATGGCTCAGTACGTCACCTCAGGGGCGATGATGCTGACCGCTGTTGGCTACGGAGCCGCAGATGCCCCACTGCCTCACTGGTACGGCGTCACTGCCGCAGTACTGGCGGCGTTCTGGTCCTACACCGGATTCCAAGCACACCAGAACACCCCAGGCGACGAGGGCGAAGGTGTCTAACCTCCCCCGCCTCGTCCTCACCCCCGAGGACCGGCAAAACGTCGAACTCATCCTCTCCGCAGGCGTCCTTGCCGTGAGCC
>ERZ724509.514-NODE-514-length-16596-cov-4.015839_pt1 | contig 16596 bp, 10 predicted proteins | sample MGYA00376042_ERZ724509 | MGnify/ENA primary metagenome ERZ724509 (study PRJEB28724, sample SAMN07190887) | wastewater metagenome | isolation source: effluent of sewage treatment plant in Hong Hong | place: USA: Christiansburg, Virginia | collected 2016-03-01 ...
GATTCAAAATAGGCTAGTTTTTCAAGCAACAGCGATTCAAACGGTTTTAAAGCTTCTGCAGAGAATGTAGATAAATCAATGCTTGAAAAATATCCTTTAAAAGTATCATAGCTAATTCCTTCCCGAATTAAATTAATAATATATTCAGATATTAATGGATGGTTGCGTTGTTCGCATGCATACGCAATGCGTGTTTGCATATCGATATCGTCAATCTGGTTGATAATGGATAGTAAGAATAAACGAATCTCTGGGTCTTTGCCAAATTCATCCCGGATTCCGTGCTCGTTACGGATGAAATCGTAAATCAATCTTTTGTTGAATGTAATCGATGCAGGTAGATCTTTCAGATTGTAGTGCATGTAATCAAAATTCATTCCATTGAAAAGAATGTTTCGGGCAAGTGTTCGATCCGATAATGAACAAAGAATTTCAAATGCTTTTGTTTTTAACGCATACGTTTCTTCCTTATTTGTATAATATTCACCGTCGATTTGAGTCTCTTCTTCAATCTCTGTGTCTTCTTCACAGTCTTCGATTTTAGGGGAAATATAAGGATTTACGATGTATGTAGGAGAGCAATAATATTCTTCTTCTGTATCCTCGTCTTCTTCAGAATCTTCATACGTATCAGTATTGTCAATGAACTCATACGATTCCGTCAAGGTATTAGCTGCTTCTTCAGAGCTGGGCATTTTATTGGACAATCCCGTATGCGGAGGAATATATAGTTTGTTTAAAATTTCCAAGAGCTCGTTTAAACGTGAGGTACTCGCATCAATTTCAGTTGCTAACTTTTGAATACGTGCATCATTTTTACTCAGAATAATTTCTGCTATTGTTTCTTCTTGTACGTCAAGGTTTCGGTTTTCAGAAAGATTTTTTTCAATACGAAATGGATTCCATGGGTGACTTGAATTATAGACGTAAGTGCTTTCGTTATTCGCCAATACGAATACATGCCTGGCCGAATGCTTTGGGAAGTGTAGATTGTAAATTAGTTTTTCTACAATTGTTTCCGCATCATACACAAACTCCATTTTCATGGGGTTGTAGTCGCATTGAAAAACTTCTTCGCAATACGAACTCAATAAAAAGGTGCTGGATATAATAGGTAAGTCGTGTTCTTTTGTACTGTCGATTAAGACCGCTAGGCTAGAGGCTGCGTGAAAAGCAATGTCAATATGTTGATACATGTGGTTGTGTTCTAGCACAATCTTTCCAATGCTAAATGTTGGGTGTTCTTCCACAATATAATTGAAACAATTTTGCACCATTGTTTCAATATCAGCGTGTACATCAATTTTTTCTGTAGTTGGACTTAAACCTTTCTCCCATAAAATAATTTGATGATCTGAATACGTGATTACACGATCATCCATGTAAGCCGTTGCTAAATTATGAAGAGCACGTTCGTAGTAAAAGTTTTCTTCATTCAGACTTTCAAACCAATTGGTATAAGTCGCTTGATCGTTTTCATTCCGCAACGTTGTAAATAAAAATTCTTCTCCCGTACTGATGATAGGCACTTCGGGTTTGGGTGCAAAGTAATACGTGGGGGCTAAATTATGTTTTGTTGTACGTATACAAATCGGGGTTGCAGGGTCTTGTATATTGAAAATGGATTGGCTAATCATGTAGTCGCCAATAAATTCAATAAACATATTTCTGGGTGTATAGTCTTCTTGAATTGTAGAATGGACTAGTGGATTTGTTTTGTCTGTTACATCAATAAGAATCAAAGAACCAGCGCCACCACTTGCAACGAGTAGATTGTTGTGTACAAATAATTTCCCCGCAGATTGTATATAGAGCGAATCGGATATCGGGTTTGATTCCGCTGTATGTAAGCTGTAAATCTCTAAATAATTGTTGTTGCAGGCATATACATATCCATCAGCAATGGTATGACTTTGGTAATTTTTTTTTGCTTTTTCATTTATATAAGCAAGCTTACTTTCTTCAATTCCTTTTTCGCTTGTGTTGTAGCCGATTATTCCTAACTCGGTATCAGTTATATAAACAACACCATCAGTATAGCTACTCAAATCTACTTCATGTGTTGTTGGAAGTTGCATTTGTTTAAGGATTTCAACTGTTTGTTCATCTGTGATTTTGGACACGGTGAGTACAGGTCCATTTTCTTTTTGTGTTGAAATAAACGTTTCTGCATCTAATGGGTAAACCCAAGTGTATTTTTCTACCTCTATTTTATGTGATACGTAATAACAGTGTTCGTAAGAAGTTTTGTGTATTTCTTCGGTCTTGTTTTTTTCTGTGTTGAGCGAATGCTCTTCAACCTGTTTGTCAAAAGCTACCGCACGCTCTTTTTGTTTAATCTGTTTTTCGTAGGCTTCAAGGATGTAATCTGCATTTTTTAATTCGTGTTGAAGTACAATCTTTTCAAACGTTTCGTGTGTAGGTACAGATTGTACGTGTAGTAATGCATTGTCACGTTCGTTTAGTGCAACACACACTTTGGTAAGCACGACTGATAATAGGTAGAACGCTTCTTTGTTTTTGTAGGTTTCTACTAAAGGGATAAGTTTTTCTTTCAGTGCTATTAACGCATCCTGTTCCATAGGCTCCCTAAGAAGCCATAAGGTATCTAACAATTCAAGTGTTGCTACTTCTTCCTTTGTTTCTATTGTTGCAGCGTAGGTGGTATACGCTTCTTTATTTTTCAATAAAAATAAGGAACATAGATATTGAATTTTCTGAAAATCAGAAAGCACTACCACAGTATCAAATACATCGATTGATTCTTGAAAACGATTTAAGAAAAATAATTGACTTGCCAGATAAGTTATGGCTGATTCGTACTGTACATTGGTTTTGGGTATCTGCTGAAGATAATAAGCGTATGCTTCTTCGCCATACTTAAAAATTGTTTCTCTGTGTGTGCGATAGATTTCAATATTGTATTCCAACACCATACTGAACCAAGAATCAAATGCTTCGTTTTCAGTGATTGGGTTCGGTATGTTTGCTACTATAAATTCTTTTTCTGGAAACGTACTGAAAAAGGTATTGAATGCTTGAAGGAAAGCCTGTTCGGCTTCAAGTGCTGTTTTAATTTCTGAGCCTTTTGAGCATAAGCTCCAATTTTTAAATTCATCTTTTAGTCTAAAAATAATATCAGTATCTTTTCGATACATGTAGGCAATCTCGCTCGTGTCATAGCTGTATACTTCTGATTCAGTCTTGGAACGTCCTGTTAGCGTTCCATTCATACAAAATAAATGAAACCCTGTTTGACTGAACCGTAGAAAATGTTTCGAATAGTTGTATTCAGGTATATTAAGATTTACCTGATAAAAAGGGCCGATACCTTCCGTATGGTTGAAGGCCTGCAATACTACTTTTTCTGTTAGATCGAAGCGTAGAGCATGCGTGAAAAAACCAACGATATGTGTAAAATCTTCTTGCGAATAGGAGGTAGCTACTTGTGCAATGCCAACTTCAATTTGTGTAAGTAACTCTTCTCTCAAACAAACTAAAAAAGCAATATATGCTTCATTCAGAATTTCTAAATGATTAAATCGTATGGCTGGCTGCGTTGTTAGATACTTTTTAGTTATTTCTTTTGCTTGCTCAATATAAGTGATGTCAATATTTTGCTGATTTTCCAGTGCTGCATCTGCCACATCAAGCCACTCTGAAATATTTATTGTACCAATGATTGCATGATCTTTTTTTGAAAAATAACTATCCCAATCGTTGGTAATATACACGTCTAATTTACCGAAGTTACTATCTGGCGACAGTACAACCATTCGAAGCGTTTTGGTGCCAATCTTTCCAGATTGTATCGCATCTTGAAGAATGGTTTGTAATTCACGTTCTATGGTTGATTGTATGGTAAGTGGTGTCATGCGAACTAATTATTTTAATTTTAATCAATGTGATTGTTTATTCCGTTTCTCACTATAAATAATGATTTGTTAAAATGGTTTTACCTTTTCATAAGTGGATGTTATTGCAATTATTAAAAAGGTGTCTCTTTCTAAATAAACGATTCCAATTTATAAATCAGTATCGGATCATAGTCGTGCTCATTTCCAATCAAATAAAAGGGCCTCGCAGTAGAAACACGATGAAACGCATCCGTACGAACAAAATGACTGAAGGAAATGTGCAGATGCAAAAAGGATACAAGACTTAAATATTCCTGCATTTCGCTATACACATTTGGAAAATTTTCAGTTAATTCATCCATACCTTCATAGATCATTCCGAAATCAAATGTGCCGGATTCTGAAAATAGCTCTTTTTTTAAATTTAACGATTCATCGCAATGCGCATACCCATTAGCCATTGCTACCGCATCAAACGGATCCGTTACAGCACCGGCATACTCTATATACAGTGCTTGCAAGGGAATATCGCTTCGACCAGGTTGCTCTACATCTCTTTTGAAAATTTCAAAACTTTCTATTAGATTTTCCTTTAAGGCAGGAATCGTTACAGATAAAAGCGCATCCCATGGCATTAAATAGCCATCTATCATAAGCTCTCTTGTGGTCATTTCTTTATAAAGTGATTGTGCTCTACTTAAATGAGTTAAAAATACAACATCTGTTTTGCAATGCACACAGGATGCATCTAAGTTGTCAATATCTATATCGCTAAATACTTCAGCATCCGAAACAGTGATCCCTAGCAATGTACGCACACTCTTCTTTTTGCTTAAGGAATCAAGCGGCATAATGTCTGTGCATTTTTCTAGATCATAATACGGCAACATTATTTTTATGATTTCTTCACGACCTTCTGCAACAGCTAAATGTAGCGGTGTATATCCTAAATCATCTTTAACCATAGCATAGCGGTTGATTGTACTTTTATCTAGTATTGCTTTTACAATAAACGGATGGTTTCGTTCAATGGCTGTAGTTAATGAAGACTCCAACCCATTGACAACTCCTTGTTCTAATAAAAAATCAGCAAACAGTACATTATTTCGATACGAAGCACGCCACAAAAGTTTGTCTTGATTGATATCAGCACCAAACTGAATGAATAATTTAGCCAATTGTACACCGCCATCGTTCATTTTTATGGAACATGCCATGTTTAGTGCAGTATCGCCATCAATTGCTTTAAAGTTTGCATTTGCTCCTTTTTCTAATAGTATTTTTGCTCTCTCCAAATACGAATCGTTTTCAGTTATGCCCCATTTATGTAACAAGTGAAATAGTTTTTTTGTTAATCCCTTTAATTCTAAACTACTCCAGTAAGGCTCGTCTTCTAGCCAATCTGAATATTCTTCCGTTTTTACAAATGACACGTGATAAAGTTCTAAATCGTCTGTTAAGGATTCTAAATAATCTTTGAGATCTTCGGTGACAATAATGAGTCTAGGGTCATCCTGCATTCTGAATATTTTCGCCCCATTTGTTTTACGTTCATCAATAACAAGAGATTTTATGTAAAACCCTCTATTTGAATCAAGCGTATCTATTTTGCTCTTATTTTTATCCATGCAATCATAGAGCGCAACAATATTGGCTAGTGAATAAGAAGTTCGTATTTCATCTGATTCTTGTTGTCGCAAAACAACTGGAGTATATTGAATGGTGTCAATACCAAAATCTGTCAATGCTTGCACAAAAGAGGAGTGAAACATGGGTAAAAAAGACAAAATCAAACTGCCGTAATCATCTTCACTTATTAAAGAAAAATCAAGCCTTAGATTTTCTGGAGGCGAAGCGATACGTTCACCTTTCAACCAATCACTAGGTTCTACTGAGTCAGGAAGGACTTCATCCAACTCAATTTCATTCATCGGATCTTGTTTTAATATATAGTAGTTCATCGTTCTTTTCAGTTCTAGTTGATTGGTAAAATCAATTAACAATATGTAATAATTCGTTTAGGATACGCTTGGTTTATTGATATTCATTGTCAGATTTGGCACCCTGTGCAAGTTGGTTTGGTGTTCGGTTTCCGTTATGCCACACCATTGTTGCCATTGGACTTGATGACCAATAATCGGTTTCTAATCGTACTATAGCATCATTGTAAATGTTCCATAGAATGGGATTTTTTTCTACGTGTTGTTTTTCGATAAATAGGGGTAAGGCCTTTTTATAATTCAGTTCGGTTAAGGCAAAAATCGCAAATGTTGGATTTTTATTTTTTTGAATATGAGCCAATGGGTCTTTTGTATTCTTTGTTAATATCCATTTGGCATACAAGTATTGTTCTATATAAATGTCTTCTATACCTTTTTTTTCGGACTGTTTGATTGCATTGTCTATGACCTGTATATCAAATTTTGTTGTAAAGTCGGTGAGTCGAATTGCTATAAAACCAGAAGCCTGTTTCATAGCATAACTTTTATTTTCAGTACAACTATACGTAAAAATTTCAAAAATTTGTTTTGCAAATTGCTCCCGTTCATCATCATTAAAAGAAGCAATCGCTTGGGCAAGACTTAATAATGTTTCAGGTTCTGGCTCTTGATCTACAGGATTATATTCTTTCGCATGTGTTAGAATATCGTTAAATGCTGAATTGAAAAAGCGTATAGCAGATTCTTTGAACGCTGGAAAATAATAAGCATCTCTCATTGCGAATAGTGATTGATCTGTAATAGGTAGATTATGTTCCTTTAAAAAGTGGGAACCTTTCAGAAAAGCTGTTGCATGCGCCAATACTTTATGGAATGCATTTTCACATCGTAGCATAATTAGTCTACGGAATGGATCGTCGAATTGATTTTCTGCAAGGGTAAGAATTTCTTCTTTAAAAGCAGTATTTTCAGAAGATCTATAATCCGTTATTGCTGTGTTAAAATAATCATCTTTTAGGCGTTCTTTAAAGATCTCAAAGGATTCCTTATCTGCTGCATAATCTAAGTAATTATATGCCGTAATTTTATCAAATAGTATTGCATACGCACTTGGATGCTGTTGATAAAATGCTGCTAATTCTAATTTTATAGTGTCTTCTAAATGTCTCATTTTATGCTTGTGTTTTAGAATGTATCTTCCAGTTGAATAGACCAAATCATTCCATTATCCCGATTACGTAGATGCGTAACATTTCCTAAAATAACAATCTCTTTCAATTCTTCTAGGTTCGAATGTTGAGGAAAGACGCCTTTAATGTCTACATATCTTTCCTCAAAAACGGGTTTATTGCTGATGGAAAGTTGTAAATCATCTGCGCTAAAATTTAAATATCGAATCTTTTTAGAATATTCATTGTTAGAATAGTGAATGTGAAGGATAAATAATCCGGAGCCTTTGCCTACGTGCAATGTTTCGCCTATCAATAAGCAATTGCTGTTATTGCCCGAAACAAGCGCGTGTATTTTAAATACCTCAGGGTAGTCATTAAATAAATAGGATAATGAAAAAATATGACCAGCAGAAGTTATTCTGCCAAACAAGGCTTCTCCTAAATAACGATCCGAATTTTTATAATCAAGACCAGCAAACCAAACACCATCCGAACTGGCTAGCTTTTTTTCGAACGTATTGTACCGTGCCATATAGGTTAGGGGCATTAATTTTTCATTTCCTATATCTCCCAACCCTTTATTCCAAAGCATTTCTCCGGTACTGGTGTATTTAGAAATGCCAAAGTTTTCGATCACAAAAAAACAGTTTAAATTGGAATCAGAAATTGAAACTGGAAAATAATCTTGTGTGTGTAACGCGTCGTTTTCTTCTGGAATATCTGCTCCTTCATTACTGATTGTAGCCTCCCATTTTTCAGGCCAAAATTCATCATGTCCGCCAGCACGAATGCATCTATACCAATTGCCTTCAATTAAAATATCACCACGTTTTGTTTTTTCTAATTTGATTATTTCAGAATCATGTCCTTGGTCATAGCTGCATGATTTGAGCAAGGTGTTTTCCGAAAAGAGGGATAAGGTTGCACCCGAATGGATTCTAGAATAGCTACTTCCTAACCAATAATTGGAATTGTCAAGTGCGTACATGCATAACCAACGGGTGTATTTTTCTGGATTGTGAATGGAATAAACGTCTTTAATGTTCGCCCCCTGAATGCAGATTACAACTTGCTCTATCGATTTGTAGGCATCCGTTTTCCACACGTTTACTAACGCAAAACAAAACGCTGTACCTTTAGCAACAGATACCAACTGTACGCAATGCGCATTGGGGAATTTCTCTTTTAAATCTGTTGTTTGTACCTGCATGCGAAAATAATATTTGAACGTATAATCTGATTTACTTTATTAGTTGGTGAAACATGTTATTTAGTTAATTATCCGATTCAACTCTTTTTTCCAAAATTGAATTTCATATCTACCATAACTTATTACCGTTGAATCGAAATAGGCAGTTGCCAAGTTGTCGCGCGCACCGATATTTGTGTTGTGTTCACTTTCTTTGCTTGGAAGCCAATTGGTATAACGCGCATGTTTATCTTCTAGTTGAAGCGTAGTAAACAGATAGTCATCGCCGGTGCTCAATAGCAGCACTTCAGGTTTTGGTGCAAAATAATAAATTGGCACTACGTTTTCTTTTATCGTTCCAATACAGATAGGAGCGGTAGGGGCTTTAATATTATATATCGAACGACATATCAAATAATCACCAACAAATTCAATATGCATGTTTCTTGGTGTTTCATCTTCTTCAAGCGTACATAACCAAACGGGGTTTGTTTTGTCCGAAATGTCAATCAACATCACATAACCATGGGTGGAGCATACGACAAGTAAGTTGTGGTGCACAAATAACTGACCCCCAAAATGTATGTAAAGCGAATCTTTGAGTGCAGGTACTTCTGGTTTTTTTAGATCGAATATTTCTAAAAAACAATTATTACTTGCATACAGATAACCATCCGCAATACATAGGTTTCTATAGTATGCAGCGTTATTTTTATTTTTATAAACAGCAGAACGTAATTCAAATGCATTCGCTGTTACGGTGTAGCTTACAATGCCTCGTGATTGGTCGGCTATATAAATGACACCATCAAGATAGGTACAAGATGCTACATTGTGTGTTTTTGGCAGGATGGTCTGGTGTAAAATTTCAACCGTTTTATCTGCCGTTATTGAAGCACGAACAAGCAGTACCTCATCTTCTTCGATCACCGCAAGGAACGTGTTTGCATCTATTGGGTGTACCCATTGGCAATCTTGTATTTCGATGCGGTCTGTTAAATAATAGCAATCGTTGTATGTTGTATAGTCTATTGGTGTTTGTTTGTTTTTAGACGTATTGAATGCCGCTGGAATTTCTTGTTCTCTAAACGCATTTTCTTTGGCTTCTTGTTGAACCAACTTTTCATAAGACTGACTTACACAATCAGTCTGTGGAAGTTCATATCGAAGTAAAAACCACTCTAATGTATGGTCTATAAATAAACGCTGTGTTTGCAATAAGGCGTTGTCGTGATCTTGAAGTAAGGTGTATAGTTTAATTAACACAACCGTTCGCAACCCTTTAATGCTATATGTTGGTATCGGAATCGTTTTAATCTTCTGTTCGAGCGCCTTTAAGGTATCTTCGTCCAAAGGTTCTTTTAGTATCCATAATATATCTAAAAGTTGGAGTACCTCTTGGCTGTAATCTACTTCAATACTTGATCGATACGCATCGTAGTCTTCTTTTTTATTATCTAAAAGTAACGCACATAGATATTCTAATTTATCACTGTTTTCCAGTTTAAGCATTTTTTTGAATGCCGTTACCGACTCTTCAAATCTACCTACACGAAACAATTTGCTTGCATGAAAAGATAAGGCTCGTTGGGATTGAAGCGAGTCTGTAGGCAGTGATTGTAGGTAATAGTTATAGGCATCATCTCCATAATCAAACACCGTATCGTGGTTGCCCATATACACTTTTTGTTCCAACAGAAAATGCAACCATTTATCAAAGGCATCTTTGTTTGTTATTGGATTGGGTACCGTATCCTTATCCAGTACTTTTTCTGCGAAAGCTTTTAAAAATAGATTGACGTCTTTTAAAAAGTTTTTTTCTGACGTGTTTTTGGTTGTTTGCAAATCATCTTCTATTGCCGTTATAAAAAGGGTTTTAGTGTCGCCATTGATTCGGATAAATAAATCTTCATCATCTGCATACATAAACGTGAAGTCCTTTGCTTCATAGCTACAAACAGAAACATCATTGAGTTGGTAACTATTTTTTTTACAAAATAATTGAATACCTTTTTCTGTAAAACATAAAAAATGATTGGACAATACTTTGTTTCCATGCATTATGCTTACATTATAGAACGGACCTTCCGTTTGTTGATGCAGAAATCCATGCAATAACAAACCATCTTCCTCGTATTCTATGTCGTCGTATTCGTAGGTGATATGGTTTGTTAAAATACCAACAGCATGTTTAATTGTGTTGTCCGAAACCGAATTTGCCACCTGCACGATCGATGCATTCAATTGTGTTAGCATTTCTTCACGTAAACAAATCAATGCTGCCCGTTGGGCGTCTGTAGATATTTCAAAATCTTCGAAGGTAATTGCAGGTTCTTTTTCGGTATATTTTTTTTCTATTTCGGTTGCACGTTCAATATAAACGGGGTCGATTGCTTTGTCTGTTTTTAATACCTCATGAACCACAGCCACCCATTCCGAAATGTTTATTTCGCCAATCATTGGAGCATCTTCATCCAACCTATGTATGTTCCAATCATTTTGTGCGTAGACCTCTAATGTATCTAAGCCATCATTGATAGAAAGAATAATCATCCGAAGCGTTTCTGTGTCAATCTTTTCAGATTGTATGGCCTCTTGAAGGATAGCGGTTAATTCCGTTTTTATTTTTGATTGTATATTTAGTTCTAACATATAATTATTTTAATCTATTTAATTTCGATAAGCGCATCTAAATCTACTTTAATAGTTGGGCGTGGCATGGGATCCATGTGTCCATTCAGTACAATTTCTACTTCACCTGTTTTTTTATGTAGCGTACTTATCTGAAGCGAATAGGTATTGTGGGTATCAATACTATAATGTTCTTCTTCTTCATGAATAATATTTTTAAAATCAGAAGAGAAGTTTCCTGTGTGTTTTTTTATAAATTCCAATGCTTTTTTATCGGCTTCGGTTTCAATATAAAATTCGGATGCAAACGTGTCATCAAAAGGCAAAATGGTATTCGTATTTAAGTTAACGTTTATATCATACGAAAATCTTTTTTCTGGATGTATTCCTAAAGGGGTATAACGCACTATTCTTCTAAATTCTACTAGTGCGTTTTTGCTATCTCCTAAAACGATTTTTTCATAATCATCAAAATTTAATACGATTGCCGGTTGCTCTTTCGTAATAATTCCAATAGCGATACGTATAATGGCGTTTCTGGTAATCCGACTTATTTCATCCGTATCGTAGAGTTTTAACATTTCTTCCCGTTGGTATACGTCTTCTACTACAGGTTTTGGTATCTCTATCGAATAACTTCCTTCCATTACACCCGATTTGAAACCTGTTTTTTTATCGATAAAGAATTTCCTGAAACCTATTTTATTTGTTTCACTAATCCAGTAATGATCTTCATTTTCAGTAATGGTGATGTCTGAGGTAGACTGTGACGGTAAATCGCTAATCGATTTTATAAAATCTAATTTCTTTTTGTCTGTTTCGGTGGGTACATAAAAAGTACAGGTATATCCCGATTCAAAGGGGAGGATCTGTTTGGTGACAAGGTTTACCGTGATGTCGTAATAATGTTGGGGTTGCGCATTCAAGGCGATAAACCGAATGTATCTTCTAAACGTAACAAGCAGTTCTTTGCTGTTTTTCCAAGCTGTATATTCAAACGCATCCCAATCAATTACCAGAGAAGGTTGTTTCTCTGTAAGAATATCAACGGCCATTTGAATCAATTCTTGTTTGGTTTTTTTTGATTGTAATGCCTCCATTGCGTGTGTTGTTTTAGGATCCCTATAATTTTAGGAAGTAACAGAAGTGCTTGTAGTTGCTTCCTAAAATCTGGTTTGTATGTGTAGGTGACAAATTGTACAATCGGCATATACACAACGAGGGATTCTTGTTTTAAAGCACCAACTCAATCGACTGAATAATAGCTTCTTTGTCTATTGCAAAAGAAACATAAGCCGTGTGCGAAAAGGGGATGGTTAACGTTTTGTTTTGTAGCGCTGTGTTAGATTTTTCAGCAACCTCCAATACTACTTTTTCGATGTTGGCAGTAACGGATTGCATACCCATGCTGTCTTTCGTTAATTGACCGAAAAATTCAGGTAATAATTCTGCTATTTTAACAATACGATTTTTGTTTTTGTTTGTCGTATCATTAAAATTAATTGAAATTGAAATGCGTTTCGAAAGCAGTTTTTCAAGGCTGTCTTCTAACTGATTTATTTTTCGTTTTAAATCTAAATTAGAAATTATGGTTTCATCGTCTGCTAACACTGCAAGCATCGCATGTGCATCTAGAAATGAAAGAGCTATAATTTCTTGTGTTTGAATGAGGTGTACACATTCCTTATTTTGAACGCTTGTATGTTCCAATAGCATTAATAAGCGATCACTTTCAGACGTTTTTAAACCAACGATAACTCCAGTAAAGGTTCTGCCAGAACGCAAAGACACTTCAAGCTTTGGTAAGCTTAAAGTGTCTGTTGTGTTTTTTGATTTTTCTGCAAGTAGGTCAAACCACTCCGAAAAATCTTTCAATAAATCTTTTTGCAAGGATTCAATCAACATATTATAATTGTTTTTCTACGTAAGATGCCATATCAGAATCTGTATATGAACTAAAAGTGCCACCAGCAAGTTGAAAATGAAGGTTAAACGTATTGTCTTTCAATTCCATTTTCAAATCTTCTTGTTTATCTGAATTTGTAATTTTAATGGTCGACATTTTTTCTTTTAATGCTTCTTTGCCCATATCATCTTTGCAGATTTTTTTAACAAAACCTTCTATGTCGTCAAATACAATATCCAATCTAGAAAGTGGATAGGAGTCAAAAGCGGTGAATGATGCCCAGTCGATATCAACTTTGATTGGGTAACCCGCTTTGTCATTCAATTTTGATTCAAATGCTGGAAGTTTGTCTGTTTTAATTTCTTCCGCTAATCTTTTTTCTGCTAAGCCCATTGTGTTTGTTTTTTTTAATTGAAAATGAATGTTTTTGGTTATACCAAGTCAATACTTAAGAACGGTTCATGTTCCCTAGTGTATAGTCTTTCGTCTACTTGCTGGTTGTATTTTTGATCATACACCTTACACAAGTCACTGTAAATGCACTTTCTTGATATCGAATATTAAATTAAGAAAAAACTTCTTTTAATAAAGTGTTATTTATTTAACGGCAGCTTTTGGATGATAAACGGTAGAGAAATTGTATTTATGTTGATAAAATGTATATGTGTGAACATTTGAGAGATTTTCTATCGACATATTCATACAGGTAGGTTATTTCTGTGGGCGATACTTAGTATGGATCGATTCTTCTAGTGGCGCTGCGCCTATTATAACATTAATTCCTTACAGGCTTATTGTTTTTTCATAGGGAGCATTGGTTTTTAATGGAAAGGTGTTCATAAGTTGTTCATTTCGAGTCAATCACTCACCGTCGACTATAACCCACAGACCACCCAAAATAGATAAAAGTTATTAAGGTAAGGTGAAACAATTAGTTGAGTAGGAAGATGGATTTGTGGATGAATAATCTGTAATGGTATGTGAGCTAAATACCATGGCAAGGTCGAGGGCGTTAAGATGTGGTTTCATAACAGATTACCCTTCAAGCCTCTACGGCTTGTATGGTAAACCTAGAGGCATCCCTCCTAGGTAGAATTTATATTTCCCCAGTTTATAAGGCACAGACTTCAAGCAAAGGCATCGGTATTTTAATCCACTTTAATAAGACCCATTCAGGTATGATTTTCAACTATATTAAAGCAACGCATAATTTGAAATGTACGATAATATCAATACTTTGGATATGTATTCATGTATACAATGAAACAGTATTATTGAGAGACGTTTAAAAGTAAAATCAGCAATATGTCTATTACTACAGCAGAAGAATTAGAAGGAATGAAAAAGGTAAGTGAAGCTGTTGCTTATACGCTGAGGGAAATGCGTAATTATGCTCAGCCTGGTATTACTACAAAACAGTTGGATGATTTTGGTGGAAAGATTCTACTGGACCTGGGTGCAAAGTCTGCACCTTATGTTACCTATGGTTTTCCGGGTTTTACCTGCATCAGTACAAATAACGAATTCTGTCACGGCATTCCATCCGTTAATAAAATATTGCAGGAGGGTGAATTGATAAACATTGATGTATCTGCAGAGCTGAATGGTTTTTGGTCGGACAATGGTGCATCGTTTGTTTTGGGTAATGACGTTAACAATCATCAAAAACTTATTGATGCATCTAAACATGTTTTACGCAAAGCAATAGAAAATATCAAAGGCGGAGTGCGTATTTCTGATATTGGGTTTTTGATGGAAACGGAAGCGAAGAAACACGGCTTCAAAGTCATTAAAAATCTTACGGGGCATGGTGTGGGAAGAAGTCTGCACGAAGAGCCAAGTGAGATAGCGAATTTCAGGGATCCATTTTATAAAAAACGCTTTACAAAAAATTCAGTCGTTGCTATTGAAACATTTATTTCAACGACTTCTACCTATGCAGAAACGCTGCCAGATGGCTGGACAATGGTTGGTAATAGAGGAGGATTTATGGCGCAACACGAACATACGATTGTTGTTACGGATGGGAAACCAATTATTTTAACAGCAATGAATGGTATTTGGAATTAATATTGTTTTTATTGGAATGAAAACAATTTCTCCTTCTGTGTTTATTTTCAGCGAAGACGTAAATATCTAACAATTTGCCCTCAACGATCACATCGCTTTCTTTTTAGGCTATTAGCCAAGAACGATTGCGTTGCATGCTGTTCAAAAAAGCAGAAAATAATTTCTTATCATAAATCAATTTTTTTTATTTCTATTGAACTCATTAATGAATGTGAATTATAATACCAATTTTTTTTGTTTGAATGTGACGTATTCACAAATTATTCTTTATAGGTCATGACCCAAGTAGGGGGCACATATTTATAGAAAATAATTCCCCAAGATATTTTACGTACAATCCTGTAAGGATTAAATATTTTTTTTAGATAGAATTGAGTAGCTCCCTTCGGGAGTGCGCGTGTGTGTTGTTATTTTGTTTTTACTATAAATATGTGCACCCTCTGGGGTCAGTGCTTTTATAGGTTTTATTCTAAAAGAAAAATTAACATTGAAAAAAATCATTCTCTTGATTGACAATTAGCTAGTGGTAAAACAATCGAATGATATGTTGTTAAATTAGAAGGAACATGTCCAAATGAATAAGAAATCCATTCCAATGGCTTCGTATTAAATGATCCATACTTAAAATTTCTTATCATAGATCAATTTTTGTCTCACATATAAAAGCTAGTATTGTATCATCAGTAACAGAACGCATAGATACGAAGATATATGAAAGCATTACAAGTAACCGCATACGGAGAAATTAAAGACAGTTTGGCCTTCAATGAAGTCGCCAAACCAAGCATTCAAGCAAAAGATGTATTGATTGAAGTGAAAGCTGCTGCCATCAACCCAATCGACAAAGTTATTATTTTAGGGTACTTAAAAGGAATGATTCCAATCCCAATGCCAAGTACGCTTGCCTATGATGTAAGTGGTATTGTGGTTGAAATAGGAGCGGATGTTAAGGGATTTGAAATAGGCGATGCCGTTTACTCCAGAGTGCCGCAAGAACAAATGGGTACACTTACACAATTTGTTGCGGTAGACAGCACGGTAGTGGCTAAAAAACCAGAGAATGTTTCGTTTGAAGAAGCCGCAAGTATTCCCTTGGCTGGACTTACGGCATTTCAGTGTTTGGAACATGTGGGTATCAAAGCAAACGATAAGGTCTTGATACATGCCGGTTCGGGTGGTGTAGGAAGTTTTGCGATTCAATATGCAAAGTCTAAAGGAGCGTATGTGTATACGACAACCAGTACAGAAAACGTAGAATGGGTGAAAGCCTTAGGTGCAGACCGAGTAATTGATTATAAAAAAGAAGACTATAAAAACATAGTAACAGATGCAGATAGTGTATTTGATACACTTGGTAAAGAATATTCTACGGATGCATTTGGCGTGATCAAAACAGGTGGTAAAGTAGTGAGTATCGCAGGACCGATGGACGAAGCCACTGCACATGCATTTGGAATGGCGGATTATACTTTACCGGAAGACTTAGCTCAAGCAATTGAAGCTAAAAAGGCATCATATACATTTATTTGGATGCACCCAAGTGCGGAAGATTTAACTACAATTAAGGGTTTAATCGAAGCAGGTAAAATAAAACCTGTTATTGATAAAATTTATCCTTTTGCAGAAAGTATTGCAGCATTCGAACATCTTGCTACGGGAAGAGCAAAAGGTAAAATTGTGATTAAAATGAACTAAGTTTTATCTATTGAATTTACAAGAACTCGGGTGGAAATGCTCGAGTCCTTTTTTATATACCATCATTTGGGCACTTTTATCATTCATCTGAACAATTCTTAGAAATTCCAAATTTCAAAAAACAAATTCCAAACAG
>ERZ724509.516-NODE-516-length-16582-cov-19.371816_pt1 | contig 16582 bp, 27 predicted proteins | sample MGYA00376042_ERZ724509 | MGnify/ENA primary metagenome ERZ724509 (study PRJEB28724, sample SAMN07190887) | wastewater metagenome | isolation source: effluent of sewage treatment plant in Hong Hong | place: USA: Christiansburg, Virginia | collected 2016-03-01 ...
GAGTCCTGCCCTCGTGAGAAATCCCGTCCGGCTTCCGGGTCGCTGAAGTCATTTGCGCTTCTGGGCTTGAGCCATCCCAGCACGGAAGCTGGATTGGAAAACCTTGTTCCATTGGCCCATGTTTGCCGGTGCTGCGGCCTGACCACGAGCCGCTTGACGGCCCCACTTCAAACCACCTGCAGCAACGGACCGATCATTGGCTTTCGCCCTGGCATAGGGTTCCGCCTTTGATTTTGGCTTAGGAAGGAGTTGACTTCTGGCGATGGCACCAGGGCTTCTGGTGTATTGATTCTTACCCGTGGGATTTGCCATATTTTTTCTCCAGCTGTTGCAGGGTGAGTTGGTTTCCGTTATTGTCAACCAGTTGACGCAGCGTTATTTTACCCTCTCGGAACATGGTCGCACGGCCGACCCCCAATTGCTCGTTCTGTTGGGCCACTGTCCGACGGCTGAGGAAGGAATCGAATGTGGTGTTCCTGTCGATCTGCCCTTCAGCCGACGAACGAGTCATGCCCTTGGTTTCTTTCAGCCCGTAGTCGGTCAGCGGGCGCATGATGCCCAGCATCACCGAACGGCAACCCCAATGGAGTGGAGTCTGCTTGAACGGAAGGTTATGCCCGATGGGGTCCTTGTCCAGTGTCCACTTCAGCCCAGAACGGGCCATGCACTGGGAGGTCGTATGGCCGTCTAGCGTGCTCAACTGGCGGTATCCCACGTACAGGTCCGTATTCGCGTCTATAACGGCCATCCGTGCGTCTCCAGCGACCTGCATTATGGATGTGTGAACCAGTGCACGGCTGTTCTTGGCTGCGAGGTCGGTAATTTGACCCACTCGACGGAAGATCTGGTCATTGGTCTCCCCCTGGGCGATTCCCTGACGGACGGCATTGCCAAAGCGGAAGGCTGTGTCCATACTCTGACGCTTCCACCAGTTCGCACTCGGGGCTCCTTCAATCAGAAGGTCTTTGATCAGCGCATCGATGACCTTCTGGCTGGGAACCGTCGCTTGGAGTAGCACATCCACAGTGGAGGTGGGTCCAGACTTGACCAGGTACCCGGCCGATTCTGCATTCGCGATGCTGGCCTCGTCCATGGCCACTGGAATCACGCGGTTGGAAGCGTCCCGCAGTGCTGCATACCGATGTCGACCATTCTCGAACCCAACCGAGCCATCCGGACCAACGATTACTGAGGACGCCTCGAAGGTTTGGTTATCCGTGATGAACTGCTTGACCCTGGCATACCGTCCGTTGATCCCTCCAGCTCCATCAGGGCCGACGTAGAAGGCTGAGTCCCGTTTGAAGGCCTCATCCAGTTTGGCTACGTCGATATTCACCAGCTTGTAGCCCAGCTTCTCATCGTACTTGGACATGGTGACCGCCAGATTACCGACGGCCAGGGGCTCATAGGCTGCCACCACACCCGGAATCTGGGCGAGTGACGGGTTGAGCATCTTCTGGGCCTGCTGGAAGTACCGATCTACCGCCTGGGCGGTGTCCTTGAGCAGGGCATTCAGTCGAGCCCGGCCGAATTCGGTCAGGTTACCTTTGGACAGCTTTCCCACGACATCTGCTCGCATCTGTTCCATCAGGTCGACGATTCTTGTCTCGATAGAACGCGAATGCCGGATCAAGTCCAGCTGTAGTGAGATCGTTTTGTCGATCGCTTGAAGTTCTACCTTGTCCATCAATCGTACTCCTGATAGATTCCGCAGTTAGCACACATGTGGCCATCGGGGGTCAGCAGGAAGAGCTGGTTGCCACAGTAACATGAACGGACCAGCTGCCCAACGCCCGGACTGAAGGCGAAAGCCCAGTGACCCTTCATGGATTTGCAGTTGGGACACTCCAGGTCAATGGTTCCTGTGGGAGCAGTGGCCGCCCAGCGGTGGTCGCAGGCAATACAGAAGGCCTCCCCGCAGGCGGTCTGCTCATACTCCTCGGGTTTGCGACGCTTGAACTCAAGGACGGACATGAACTTCTCCGAAGATTCGGTCAACCAGGAACCGGTCGTTGAGCCGCATGATATTCCTCTTGCTGTCCAGGAGGAAGCGGTCCACGAATCCGGCCTCCTCATCGACGTATGTGACGAGCCCCGTCATAAGCTCCCCATTCAGCTCAACCTGAGCCGACTTGGAGAGTTCGGGATGGTAGTCATGGTGTTTGGGGTCCGCTGAGAGTTTCATGCTATTCCTAACCGGGTCTTGTATGCCGAGTCCAATTGCTGGGTCAGCAGGGTGAAGATGGGAGCAGCATCTGAGTATGGCATGGAGATGATCCGCTCCAGGGTCAGGGGCTGCCCGTCGATCTTTGCCAGTCTGTGGGCCAGGATAGACATGGCCAGCAGTCCCGACTGAGTGCTGAATGCAGCCGCCATGTCAGCCACGGTGATGGTTCCCACTTCGCAGAACTCTCCCGATGGGAGTACTACCTCTCGGCTCATACAGGCATTCCGGTGGCGGGGTCGATCGGCAGGCCTGTTGCAGGATCCACAGTAGGAGTGGTGCCCAGCTGGGGTGCCTGCTCGGCGATCTGTGAGGCCTCGTCTTCGTAGGTCTTCTTGTCGTCGATAATCTCCCCGGCCTTCAGATTGTCGAACAGTGTCTGCGGGCTGATAGCACCTTGCTGCCAAGCGGAGACCAGTGCACCGAGGTCCTGAGCGGACATGGATGTGGGCAGGAAGTCACGATTGAGCTGGTACGTGACCTTGCCATCCTGACCCTCCCACCAAGTGAACCAGTTGAGAGCCTGCTCGAGGCCTTGGCTGATGTTCTGGGCAATGGAGGATAGGACGGACTCTTCACCCGACTGACGACGGGCCACAGTCTCGGCAGCCTCGGTTTGCCCACCTGCCCGGCTACCCTCCAGCATACGGGCACCAAGGACAGCCATCTCCTTCTTCTTGTCTTCCAGATTCGTGCGCAGAGCTTCGAACTTGGAGGCTACCTCGACGTAATAGGCCTTGGCATTGGGGGAACTAAGCGCATTGGCCACGTTGCCACCGATGGAGATTTCCTTGTCGCTGTCTTCCATGCCAGAGATGAACATAGTGGGCAGGCCAGAGAAGAAGCAGCCCCGTTCGTAGCTGGTAGCCTGTAGGTAGTGATGAAAGTTCGTCGTCACCAGGTCGATCAGCGGAGGGGCGTCCACATCCATGCCGACGTCGTCGACCCCCATGACCACAAAAGGGATGAATGGAAGAGGAGCTCCGTCCTTCAACGGGATGATGTCCTCTCCGACCTGTACCTCAGCGCCTTTCTCGTCGACCCGGTAGACCCGTTGACGGTACTTGCCCTGATCCAGGTCGAGGATTCGGTAGCGCTTCTCGCACTTGGTTTCGAACTCATCCTCGGATTCCAGTGTGAAGTCTTCCGTGAGGCGGACCTGACAGAGGATGGTGGCACCATTGACCCGGTCCAGGTCCCAATTGTAGATGGACTCCGCCTTGTATAGCGAAATGAGCGTACGCAAGCCGGCCGCTTTCTGATCCGCTAGGGTAGTACCAGGGGTAGCGGGCGGGAAGTCCACCATGAGCCCAACGCGGCCCACCGTGAGGGCTTCTTCGACCACTTCCTGTGCCAGTGACAGCAGCGTCGTGCCGGCGAGGTCAATATCCAGCTCAGCCTCGGTCAGCCGTGTGGTCAACTCGGCCTTGGGCGGCTTACGGAAGAGCATGCCCCTGAGCCCAGTGATGGTGCGCCATGTGGCATTGAAGAACGGGGTCATCATCAGGCGGAGCTTGTAGGAGTCATCCTCCTCGTCCTTCAGGCGGGGTAGGTAGGTCTCCCGCTTCAGGTGAACGGCATGCTCTCCTTCTGATGCATCACGGCACATGGTCCACCGTTCATGCATCGCATCGTAGTCTTTGTGCTTGGTGATGACGCTCATTTCGTCTCCTTACGGTTAAATCGTTGGTACCAGGGTGTCGGTTTGTGCTTGGCCAGCTGATCCATCAGGACAGGGCGCATGACCGTTCGATAGAGAAGGTTCATCAGGTCTCGCTTCATGGCTTCGGTGGGAGTCATCATTTTCTCCGCTTGGAACGGGCGTGATGAAGGTCGGCCTCAGCCTGCATCAATGCGATGGACTTCAGCACTCCTGCCTGAGGACGGTACTGCTTGGTAATCCGTCGGGCCTCACGCAGACCCTGAGCTTGCAGGTTCCGGTTCGCCTGAGCCATGGCGGTACGTCCGCCGGAGAATTGGTTCTTACCTGTTGGATTGCTCATATGCCACCTCTTACGTTGATCGGTCCCGATGGGCGACCGGTGATTGGGAACTCATAATCGATGAAGTATCGGACTGCAGTTCCGATGTGTTGATATTCGCTGTCCTCTTCCAGGAATGTCGAGCCCTTCTTGAGCTGTCCTGTTCCCAGTGCCTTGTGTACGTACGGGGCTCGGTTCGTGTTGACGAATAGCCGACGTTCATTGGCCGCATTGGCTATCATTGCCCGAACTGCGTTCTGTCCGTCCTTGATGGACCGAGTGCTTGGACGAACCTTCCTGATGTATCCCCAGTTGTTCTGCCTAAGGACCCGTTCAATGTTGGTGTAGTCAGATTCATGCCCGTGCTTCTCGCCGGCCTTGCCTGACGGGTCGCCATAGATGATGACCTGTTTGTTCTTGTGGTTCTTGAACTTCTCGACAAACTCCAGGGCGGACTGCTCAGCCACAGCAGAGGTCAGCACTACCTCATCCAGGAAGTAAACCCCATCCTCACGAATCACTGCCACAGCAGAGGACAGTGGGGTGTAGTTAAAGTCATGCGTCCAGAGCAGTTGCTCATGGTCCTGGATAACCGCCTTGGTGTGATTCTCTGTGGAGTAGTCGTCGTAGATCCGTCCACTCGAGTTCTCGAAGGCAGCCTCGTATTCCTGCCTGAACTGACGCAGGGACATCCGACGCTTGGCGGACTCAATGACGTCAGCGGGCAGAATGTCTGAGGACTTCCAGGTGTACAGCTTCCAGTCTGGGTCACCGGAGTTCTTTGCGTACTCGGCAAGGTCGAAGTAATGGTTCAGGCCGTCAGGAACACCGATGAGCCACACCCAGGGTCGGTAGTCTGGGTCTCGTGGGTCGAAGGTATCCAGTGCCGGACCAATGTTCTCGGTCCATGCAGTCTCCTTCACGTCGGCAATTTCGTCGATGATGCCGCCTTTCCAGGGAGTGCCCTCCATACGCTGCGGTTGATCCAAGCCGATCAGCGAGATAGAGCTACCATTGGGAAAGTAGATGACCAGCTCGGACTCACTGGGCGCCTGAGGCATCAGGGAGCAGAAGCTGAGGAGCTTAAGATCTTTCCAGTAGATCCGCTTGACCTGTTCCCGTGTGGGGGCAGCAACGAAGTACTGACCGGGGATCTTCAGGGCTTCCTTAACTACGTGGCGCTTGGCCTTCTCGGTCTTCCCTGACCGTCGTCCTGCGGGTACTACCTTGACTCGGACCTTATCACTCGACAACGCATCCTGGATGGGATGCGGAGTGAGCGGGTACCAACGGGCTAGGCCGGTTTCGTAGGATGGGTTCATGTTGTCGGGGGTTTCCGACATTATACCCACTAGGGTGTTTTAGCCGTACTTGGAAGGACCGCGGACCTTGGAGGTCTTGCCGCTTGGAACGAAGACCCGGGCATTGGGAGGACCCTGCCAGGTACCATGGATCACGGTTACTTGATTCTTCGGCTTCTTGGGTTTGGCTGCCGCAGGACCTGAAAGCTTGGCCGAGTGCTTGGCATGTGACGAACCCCCGGTGAACTGATTCTTGCCTTCTGGATTTGCCATTTCAACCCCTTGGATTCTGCGGAACAATATGGGCATTATACCCAGAAAGTTTTCAACCGCGTTTCTTCGAGATCAGATCTACGATCGTGATGATGACAATCGTGACGCAGATAGGGATCACAATAAAGAGACCGGCGGATTGGATACTGTCACAGCTCATGTTAACCTCCACAGACGGAACGACCAATGTCAAGATACTGCTGATGGCGTGGGTTCTCCGGATTGCCAAGACCGACCCATTCGTCAGCAGGAACCATCGGGCCAAGCCATGTGAATGGGGCCACCAGTGCGACCTCCTTGTGGCTGTGTGCCCAGTTCATGAACGGAGTAGGGTCCTGGCCGAACGCACCACCCGGAAGCAAGATGGTCTTGGCATCAGGACGCTTGGCCATCAGCAGGTCCTGGTAGACCCCTGTCAGCAGAGTGGACTTGGCCTCATAATCATCCACACCAACCAGGTCGAACTGCTCGATGCAGGTCCATGACCGGGGATTAGCGGCATACACCACAGCAAACCGGATGCCTGCCAGCTCCGTGTACTCGGCCGCTACCTTCCGACATGCCATGATTCCCGCGAGGAAGTCTTCGGGTGTAGCACAGTTCGTGTTCGGTTCGTCCAGTGGGCAGAGATACTCGACCCGTTGCAGAACTCCCCGACTCTTGAGGTAATCGAACAGGTCTCGGAGATTCTGTTCGGCGGTTGGGTGTACCGCGTAGTTCTTGCCGTGGTCGGCGATTCGATGGAAGCACTGGTTAGCCACATCCAGCAGTGTCGGCAGGCCCGCAGACACCATGTTATCGGCAGCCTTGGCCCATCCCTGGAACTGACACTCCCACAGCAGATTCACGCAGCCCCTGGTCCAAGCCACTTGGTCGTTCATGGTTCCGTAGTAGCCGTAGAGCAGGTCATGCCTGAATCCGTCAGGAGTCGGTACTTCGATGTCTCGGACGGTTCGATGCTTCCACAGATACGCACCGACGATTATGACGAGAAGGGCAATGGTAGCATACATGGTAACTCCTATCCAGGAAGTTTGTTGGCAAGATGTTGAAAGACCTCTTGCAGAGCCTTGGGATCATTGGTGTCAAGGGAGATTCTGTCACCGAATACTTTGGGCATCATCTTCGCCAGCAGCCACTTCCGGGTGGCGACCTGAAGCTGACGATGCCCAAGCATGTCTTCCTTGGTGACTCGCTCTTCCACACCATCCTCATTCCAAGTGATGACGGTTGTAATTCCTTCATGTGGATTATCAGCAATCTCCTGCAGATCTTCAGCGAACATGAGGTAGCCTCTCATCCTAGAGGCCGCGTAAAGTTGCATTAGGTTGGTGTCTTCACGGGTCCAGCGTTGGAAGTTAACTGCCGACGGTGCACCCTCAACCTCACGAACTGCAGTCCACAGACTCTTACCTTCCTCAAGCTTGTCGAGTATCAACGGGATGAGCCGCTCCTTCTCCTCCTTGGTGAAGTGCGTCGGTACTCCTCCCCTTGAGCGGTCTACAGGACGCGAGGCCAGTTCCTTCTGCTCGGGAGACCAGGCGGCTTTATTGCGCTCCCTGGCAGTCGTTCCAGCGGCCTGCTTGGCACTCTTCTTCCTGGCTGGCTTCCCAGCTGGTGGCACTATCTCCTTCTTAACCATCTTCTTGGCTACCATGTCAGACCCTTTCAATTGAACAGTACATCACATTATCCCCCTCAACCACTTTCCCGATGTACCCATCCCGGAATAGTTTGCTCAAGGACCGCATGTAAGCCTTCCTTGTGTCGGCATCCACATCGCAATCCTCAGCCATGTTGTCAATCTCCCGATCATCAGGGTATAACTCCACCTGCTCGATAATCTTCTGATCCAACTCCGAGAGCTCCCGTTCGTGTCGCTCATTCATGAACCGTCCATCCTCAGGTCCATGGGCAACGGGAACTCCTCGAGAGAACGGGTCAGGCTTCGGACTATTCACCACTTTTGGTTTGTGAGACACGACTTTCTCGGTTCCGATCTCATAGACCCAAGAGACTCCCTCCTTCCGTCGAATCACTACCCCCTTCTCTAGCAGTGGGTCCATTCGGCTGGAGAACTTTCCCCGAGACCATCCGAGTTCAGTCTGTAGCTGCTTACTGTCCAGCCCTGTGGAAGTAGACACCAGCTTCAGTAGTTCGTCATCCCCAGTCTCCTTCTCGGCTCTAACTTCCTCCCGACTACCAACGGCCGGATAGCGGAAGTACCTGGCCCCGTGAGTTCCATAATTTGATGAGACCCTTCCTTGTTCGACCAGGAGGAAGAGTTCGGTGGTGTCCCACTCCGGACCCATCCATTCAAGAAGTTTCTCTCCGGTGGCCTGTCCAACTATTTCAAGGTAGTCAATTAGATTTTTCATGTGATCCCCGTAATAGGATAAAGTTTCGATACTGCGAAAAACTTTATTATATTCTTTTTAATATAGGCTTTTTTAGCAGTATGTTCGATCGCAGTATATTCGCAGTGATTTTCCCAGTGTTTATCAGTACTTACATATGCTGCGATAGCCCCGCAGAACTTTCGCAGCATACAGTTCGTTCGCAGTGATTTTCGCAGTATTTTTGGCACACTCTTACCTATACTGCGGATACTGCCAATGGAACGGATCGCAGTATCAGACATGGGGCGTCCCCAGGTGTTCAGCCATCTTCGTCAGCAGGATCTCCACCATTGCATGGGCCTTCTCTTCGCTGTCCACGGGCAGCACGAATTCTGATCCGCTGGCCATCCTGATACAGACCGCAGCCCCGCAGGCCTGCAGCATCTCGACCTGGGACATCATCAGATGTTCGCCAGTCTTCAACTTGATAAACATAATCTACTCCTTCAATTCCGCCAGCCATTGGGTGTACGAACGCAAGCCCGCAGCGGTCACACTGAACTGCCCACCGGCCTGCCAGATCAGCTCATCCCCGAGCAGCTCGCTTACGACGCGGTCGGCCTGATCCGCCCCCAAGAGCTCGTACAGTCGACCCCGACGAACTGGGGTCACGAAATACTTTAGGAACCTTCTCATTCATTAACTCCTCAAAAGCTGTCACTACAAGAATAGGCCAATGGCCACTACATCCACGTTGGATCCGGAGAGCACTAGCCAGATACCCCATCCGATGGCCGGCGACCCAGATCGTCGATTCCTGGCCGATCTCCACTCCCTTGGTCGCGGCATAGTACCACAGGATGGTATAGGGTGTGGGATACAGGGAACCGTCGTGGATGCCCGCGCACATCTCCCTGACCAGTACGTCATAGTCGATCGGATCCGAGGCCCGCACGAGTGCCTCTAGACCCCTGCATCGGCGTTCGTAATCCCCACACTCAGGCGGCCTGCTTATCTTCATGTTGGGTAATTCCATACCGTTCTCCTTTTCTAAATAACTGACCATCCTTGAATAGTGCATCGACGACCTTCTCCAGCTGGTAACGGGACAGGCCCATCTTCCTGGACATCTCGGTCTTGGACATTAGGTCATGTGATGTGGCGAGAATATCCATGACCTCCTGCTCGTAGTTCGCAGTGCCCCCTTCAGGGTTATGAACCCCGACCTCAGTGGAGTACTTGGGATCTCCCTGTTCTCCGATGGTCATGGTGACGTCGATCTTGTCGTACAGTCCTGCACCGCGGAACTCCCTGTCGATGGTGACCACGGCCTTGCCGTCACGGGGTTCCTGGGTCTGGAGATACCAAGCGGACTCGATCCAACCGTGTAGTGTGGTAGACCCCAGCATCCGCTGACCGCCCCGCTTTTCACTGTTGCCCTTTCCGTAGTGATGGACCAGGATGACGGCGCAGTTGTATGTCTGCTTGATGTACAGAGCCCACTGAAGGACGGGACCGAGGTCCTTCGCTGAGTTCACGTCCCCGGCGAACATCAGGTAGAGCGGGTCAAGCTGGATAGCCACAGGCCTCATCCTGTCGATCAGGTCCTCCAGGGCTTCCTTGTTCGCGGCGTCATCCAGCATGAAGGACTGCTGGTTCACGAAGAACATGGGGAGCTTCCTAGCCCACTCGATCCGCATCCGCTTGCCGCCAGCACTCCTGACGTTTCCGACCTCCCCTTTGGAGAATGCCAGTTTCTCGAGACGGTCCTTCATGATCCACTCGGCATTCTCGTTCTGAACGATTAGCACTGGTCCTCCATACTCCACCTTGTGATCAAGGAAGCTGGTATCAGAGGCGACCGAGAACAGGAGGTCCATGCTCAGTGTGGACTTGAAGGACTTGGGTTCCCCGGCCACGATACCGTGTGAAGCCCGCATCCAGAAGTCCCGAACCATCCATCCCGGACTGGCTGTCTGGGACATCAGGATCTCGGAATAGTCTACTACCTTCAGTTCGACGGATTCAATGCGTGTGACGCTGGCCTTCTCTCCCCTGTCCGCTTTGATCTTGTCCATCTCCGACTGGAAGCGTTCATCTTCGTCGTCCCGTCCGCGGTACTTGTTCCAGTCGGTATCACGGAGAATAGAGATGACGTCCTTGAGGGGTATCCCAAGGTCGCAGAGTTCGTGCTCCAGGAACCACAGCATGTCACTGCGCTTGCCCACCTCGACGGGACCTTCGATGATCCGCATAATTTTCTTGGGGATGGTGGAGCGCCATCGGTCTATCAGGGCCTGGGGAACCTTTCGCAGGAGTTTGTCTGTCCAGTGAACCAGGGAGACGGTGGGCTTGTCATCGTACTTGAGGTTCGGTGTGCCGGGAATCCGGAGGACCTGGGTTAGGTCCCATCCTCCACGGTCAGCACCGATGTAGTAGGCCATCTGCTTGGACATCTGGGCGGCTTCATCGGGGGTCACTGCCTTGGGCAATACCCATAGACCCTGGAACCGGCCGGGGCTGGATTCCCACAGGACAGAAGGCTCAGACTTGTGATAGTCCCCGTCGTCGATGTCTGACCAGAGAACCTTCGACCGAACCACGCCATCCTTGGCCCGCTTGGGTCCAGAGAACGGGAGTGGACAGAAGTACATGTCCTTGGTCTTGTTGGCTGATAGCCATTGGGTAAGCTTGGGTCCTAGGGAGTCGTCGTAGGGAAAGGAGAAGTCCTTCCATCCGCTGCCCTTGGCCGATACACAGATGAAGTCGCCTGGCTGGCATTGCAGACTCCACACCTTCAGGAGGAATTCGGTGGAGTTCATTTAATGCTTACATAATTGGTAAGGGGGTGTCCTTTAGCTCGGTAGCTTTCAATGGTTTCTCTTTCCAAAACCCCGGCATCACGCTCAGAAAGGCCCATCTTCACCACCTCAAATTTTATATTGGAAAGGCCATATTTTTTTAACACTTTGTCATACTCAAAGTTATGACGACCACTGTTGAAGTCGGTCAATCGCCCGGTTTTGCTTTTTCCAACCCAGAAAACCTTTCCTTCGGGGGTCAGGTGAAGATAGACGTAGTAAACCAGGGCTGATTGATCCCTATTCTTTTTGAAGCGGTTTAGCTCAGAACGAGAGATTACCCATATTCCCCTTCGTTTCACCCCGGCTATTTTCCCCCTCTTAATCCGGTTCAAGACCGATTGATGGTTCAATCCTAGCTCTTCAGCCACCTCCCCAACTAATAAGAAACCCGTCGTCATAAGCCTGCCCTTCATGTAAAATTACCCAATTATATTCCATGGAAATTTGAACCCCAAACTCCATAATGGATTGCTTAAAACTATAGGATATAATGTCCAGACATCCACAAACCAAGGAGTAGCAAATGGTGATCATCGAAGGAATGGATAACTCAGGGAAAACAACCCTAGTCCGGGCGCTGTCTGAAGACTGCAAGCTGCTGGTAATGAATAACCGACGAAGGCCCAAGTCACGGGAAGACGTCCTTGATTATGTGGACATGGTGGTACCCCTGGCTGGCCGCTTTCCGGTGATCCTTGACCGGTTTGCGCCCATCAGTGAGCCCATATACGGACCCATCTGCCGGGATAGCCACCTGCTGACCAAGGACGACGTCTCCCAGTGTCTGCTGAAGGTTACGCAGGACCGTAGGAAGTATCGGGATGGTGGGAATAACTCCGCGGCTCTGATCATCTACTGCCGTCCGAAGGACTCCACAGTCTTGGGTTTCAAGCCGGAAATCAAGCAGATGGATGGGGTCATTGAAAAGGCCCAAGAGCTCCTGATGGCCTATGACAAATCTATGAAAGAACTCGGCAGTTTCTGGTTCACTGTCGTGCACTATGACTGGGAGCTTGACTCCTACAGTAGTATCAAGAACCTGGTATCTCAACACTTCCAAAATCATGCAAACTAACTTTGATGACGTCGCTGACTTCCACCTCAAATTCTGCGTCCCCGTGTCGCAGGCCCCGGCTCTCCTGGATCAGAAGGCCAATGACTTCCGGGTCAACTTCCTGAAGGAAGAGCTCAAGGAGTACGGGGATGCCTATGCCATGAACGACCTCGAGGGTTGCGCTGACGCGCTGGTCGACCTGGTCTACATCGCAATGGGAACCGCCCACATGATGGGTATCCCCTGGCAGAAAATCTGGGATGCGGTACAGACAGCCAACATGACCAAGCGACTGGCCAAGCCTGACGGCAGCGACAGCAAGCGCGGCAGTCCGCTGGATGTGGTCAAGCCGCTCGGATGGGTAGGCCCCGATCACCGACCAGCGCTGGGATATGGCGGCACCGTTCTGGTCTTCGATGCCACAGAAGAGATGGCCCGTCGCTGTGAGGCACGGTCCCGGAACGTGGACCCCTTCAAGAAGGAACACGACCGGGCCATGCAGCTCCAGATGGACTTCCAGTCCCAGACGAAGACTACGCTGTGAACCATCCTCACATCCAGCTGGACCTTAACAGCGTTCAGCTAAGCATCAATACCATCAATGCGCACACAGGGGAACCGACGGACCCCTACAGGGCAGAGGCCGCGAAGGTCTTCATCGTACCTGAGTGCCAAGTCACCCCACAACAACGGGACTGGGTCAAACGACGCATGTATCTACATACCTATGGAGCACCGAATGGAAAATAAAATCAAAGTCCTCGACCATGGATTCGTCCAGCTACGAAACCTGGCTGGACCAACGCGTCGTCAGTGTTACACCGGACAAGATGAATTGGTACCTGGGGAGCTCAGGCCCTTCGATGCTGACGATACGGACCCGGCCAATTCCGCTCGTATGTCCTTCGATGGAATGGACCAGGACAGGGACTACGAGACCGAGATGAAACTCAACCGGTACCTGCTGAAGAACCGGCACATGACCCCCTTCGAGATGGTGGTCGTCTGGCTGGAGATGAAGCTCCCCATCTTCGTCGCCCGCCAGTTCGTTCGGCATGGAACCGCCCGACTGAACGAGGTCTCGGCCCGCTACGTACAGCTGCCCTCTGACTGGTACATCCCGGAGCTGGCGTCTGTCCTGATCCAGTCCAAGGATAAGAAGCAGGGGGGCATCCCTGTGGACCTGATAGACCGGGAGCAGTATGCCATAGCGCAGGGGTTTATCACTCGCCTGGACGACGACTGCCACAACTCCTATGTGCACTACCAGCGAAGCATCATCGATGGCATAGCGATGGAACAGGCCCGCCTGCATCTGCACGTGAACCACTACACCCACTGGCTGTGGAAGCAGGACCTGCGCAACATGTTCGGGTTCCTACTCCTCCGGGATCACGGGCACGCCCAGCAAGAGGCTCAGGCCTACGCCAAGGCCATCACCCAGCTGCTTGACCCGCACATCCCCGGGCTCATGCAGCTGTACCGTGACATCGTTCGGGGGGAGGGATTATGATCACGTCCATTCAACCGCCATATCAGCTGGCCAAGCTGTCCCCGTCTCCACACGGGGTGGACATTGTTCTGGGCGCTGAAGGACTGGGAACCGTCCCAATGACCGAGGAGCTTCAGAAGCTTTTCGAAGCCCGTGACCACCTGTACTTCGAAGTCATCTTCCGCGATGGCATCCTGACACTACACAAGAATGTGAGCCCTCCATGATCAAACACTGGAGAGAACTCATCTGGGCAGCATCCACAACCAAGACCCTGGCCATCACGGGGGTCCGTAAGGTGGCTGCTGACCAGTCATTCGAGCTTCCCTGGGAGGCACTGGTGGCCAGCAAGGTTCGCTACGAGGACATCTGCTACACGAAGGCCAAAGGGGCTCAGCTCCTGAGGAACTACTGGAACCAGGAATATGTGGATGCAGCGGTGGAGAAACTGTTGGGACGGGCTGACAAGCCCCACAGCAGCATCTCTATCCAGCTTCAGGGAGGAGTCAAAGACTCCCGTAGCCAGGGGTACTGCATGCAGAACATGGTGATTACCCTGACACCGGACACCTGCACGATCGACATCTACTACCGGTCCACGGAACTGATCCAGAAGTTCTTGGCTGACCTGATCTTCTTTGCGAAGCAGCTGCCCCCGATCTTCGAGAAGCTGGGCAGGACCCCAACGACCATCAGGTTCAAGTTCGCCAATGTCTACCTATCAGCGGTATTCATGCCGATCTTCCTGCGGTACGAGACGGACCCCCTGGGGTTCTTTGAGGCACTGCAACGGGGAGACCCAAAATTCTTCCGTACCTGTGGACTCGCCACCCGTCGTTTCTTTCATCCGGACCATAACTACACCTATCGAACCCGTATTAAGATGTTCGAATACTGGAAGGAGCATGTTACCCCAAGTGCTCCCCTGCAGAAGATGCTTGCAGGACTGAAGGGGGAAGTAATTGACACAGAGGATGACGAAAATGACTCTAGGTAAAAACGTTCACCATGCATCAGAGAAGAGCAGCGACGTATGGCTCACCCCGCCAGACCTCATTAAGCTCCTAGGCCCCTTCGATTTAGATCCGTGTACCCCTCCCGTTATGCCCTGGAGTACCGCCAAAAAGATGGTATCTTTACCAACCGATGGATTGACCATTCCATGGAGGGGACTGGTCTTTTGCAATCCGCCATACTCCAGGGTAGGTCCATGGGTAGACCGCATGGTCGAGCATGATAATGGGATCATGCTGGTGTCCGCGAAGAGCCCTGATTCAAATTGGGGAAATAAGCTATTGAGGGAGGCTGACCTGGTTCTTTACTTAAAGAAAAGAATTAAGTTCTATTACCTTGATGGAACCCAAAGCAAGGGTAAAATCTTACCGAATGCCTTGGCCGCCTTTGGCCGTGTAGCCGTAGAAAGGCTAAAGAGATTGAAAAACACTTCTTATCATGGGGTCTATATGCAACAAATAGGAGATGACGAATGAACTTCGATGACATAACCGACGGAATCTTGAGGGGCCTTCGGTTCGCCCCTGTGGTACATGCTCCGCGCTGGCAGACAGTGGACGTATCTCAGATGCCGAACCTGGCCACTCACGAACTCTTGAACGAGACCATCAAGTGGGACCTGCCTTCGGAAGACCTGGGCTTCTACCGTACCGAGATCAAACCCAACCTTCCATGGGCGGATGACCACTTCCTCATGGAGCGTGTCGGAGGCCAGCCACTGAACCCCGGAAAGGAATGGAAGAATTGGCCCTACGCCAAGAACGCCGCCACCCACAAGGAGCAGGGTCACTTCAGCCACAGCTATGCAGAGCGTATGTGGCCGCGGTACGCTGGGCAGACTGAAGGCGGGGAGCTGATGGGGTCCGACACTGGTTCTCCAAACAGGGGCATACGGTTCGAGTATGGGGACCTAGACGACCTCGTTACGGTCCTGGCTAAGGAACCCCTCACGCGCCAGGCTTTCTTGCCCCTGTGGTTCCCCGAGGACCTGAAGGCCATCACCAAGAACGAGCGGGTTCCCTGCACCCTGGGCTATCAGTTCATCATGCGTGAAAGCCAGCTGCACATCGTCTACTACATTCGGAGCTGCGACTTTGTTCGTCACTTCCGGGACGACGTCTACATGGCTGTCAGGCTTCTGCTGTGGGTTCTGAAGCAGTGCCGACTGGCCGCTCCTGAGAATCGCTGGGACTTGGTGATACCGGGAACCTTCACCATGCACATCACATCCCTGCACATCTTCGCGGCGGATCACAAGATCCTATTCAAGGAGCGGAAATGAAAGTACTGACAGACGATGATCTTGCAAACCTGAGCCGGAAGCACGGCCCATTCGCATTTGACGTGTATCGAGCCATCGAAGCCGAAACCATCAAGCGGCTGGCCGCAGGGGTGAGCGTGGAGCCTTACTGTATGCATTGGGAGGATCGCTGGGGGTGCAACCACTACGCCGACCCAAAAGAGTACATCGGAGCGAACGCACAACCACTCTACACAGCCACCGCCATCGCAGCAGCGCGGGCGCAGGAGAACGAACGGTGTGCGCAAGCACTGGAAGCACTATGGCACAGCAATGATGACAGCACCAAGAAGTGCATTGCAGCGATACGCGCCCTGCTGGGAAAGGAGCAATCATGAAACTCCAAATCACTCTAAGCAAGCGCGATATTGATGCACTTAAAACAATGGCCATGCATGCTCAAGCAGAAGCAGATGCAATGCTTTCAGATAACAACGACAAGAACCAGATGAAGGAAGCCTACAAAATTGAGCATGGTATTGCTCTGGTTGATGAGCTTATCGACATGGCGACAACTCCAAAGGAACCAACATGACACACCCCGACACTTTGACCATCCCCCGCGCAGTGGTGGAGCAGTTGCACGTACGCCTACTCAGTGGAGAGTTCTACGATGACTACGATAGCGACATGTCGCTGGTCGGAGCCCTCCGCGCAGCACTGCAACCACAGGCTACGCAAGCCGCATCTGACTGCCGTACCTGCCAGCACCTGTCCGAAGCATGGGGCGTTTGCGAGG
>ERZ724509.517-NODE-517-length-16577-cov-9.523302_pt1 | contig 16577 bp, 23 predicted proteins | sample MGYA00376042_ERZ724509 | MGnify/ENA primary metagenome ERZ724509 (study PRJEB28724, sample SAMN07190887) | wastewater metagenome | isolation source: effluent of sewage treatment plant in Hong Hong | place: USA: Christiansburg, Virginia | collected 2016-03-01 ...
AACTGGCGGGGGCATCAGGCCAATGTCGCCGACCTTCAGCCTGCGCAGGTATCCCCCGAATCGCAGTCTGTGGTTGTGGACAGCACCCGGGCGGGGGAGGGCGTCTGATGCTCAAGCCTCAGTTCATCCTTCCGCTGGCCGACGAACTCGTGGTCGACCTCTTCGCGGGCGGCGGTGGTGCCAGCACCGGCATCGAGCAGGCCATCGGCCGGCATGTGGACATCGCGGTGAACCACGACCCCGAGGCCGTGAGCCTGCACCAGATGAACCACCCGCAGACCGAGCACCACGTCAGCAACGTGTGGGAGGTGGACCCGCGCGTGGTGACCCAGGGCCGCCGCATCGGCCTGCTGTGGGCCAGCCCGGACTGCACCTATCACTCGAAGGCGCGCGGCGGCAAGCCGCACCGCGACCGCAACAAGGCGCGGCGCCGTCGTGGCTTGGCCAGCATCGTCGTGAAGTGGGTGCGGTTGCTGAAGCCCACCGGCCAGCACCCGCGCGTCATCAGCCTGGAGAACGTCGAAGAGTTCCAGCACTGGGGCCCGCTGCTGTCCGACGGCACTCCGTGCCCGGAGCGCCGCGGCGCCAGCTTCCAGCGCTGGGTGGCTGAACTGCGCGGCCTGGGCTACGCCGTTGAGTGGCGCGAGCTGCGCGCCTGCGACTACGGCGCACCGACGATCCGCAAGCGCCTGTTCCTCGTTGCGCGCTGCGACGGCCAGACCATCGTGTGGCCCGAGCCCACGCACGCGCAGAAGCCGGCGAAGGGCAGCGGCCTGAAGCCTTGGCGCACGGCCGCCGAGTGCATCGACTGGTCGCTGCCGTGCCCGAGCATCTTCGAGCGAGAGCGCCCGCTGGCCGACGCCACGCTGCGGCGCATCGCGCACGGCGTCATGCGATACGTGGTCAACGCCGCCGAGCCCTTCATCGCGCGCATCGGGCAGACCGGCCACGGCGACAGCGGCAAGGTGCGCGGCATCGGTGAGCCGGTGTCGACCATCACCAGCAAGGCCGAGCACCTGCTGTGCAGCCCGACGCTGGTGCAGACCGGCTACGGCGAGCGCAGCGGCCAGGCGCCGCGCGTGCCCGGCCTGGACAAGCCGCCGGGCACCGTGGTGGCCGGCGCGTCGAAGCATGCCCTGGTGGCCGCGTTCTTGGCGAAGCATTACACCGGGGTGGTGGGTAGCGAACTGCCGGCGCCGCTGGGCACGGTGACGACGCAGGATCACCACAGCCTGGTGACCAGCAACATGGTCAAGCTGCGCGGTACCAGCAACAGCGCCGCCACGGACGCGCCGCTGCACACCGTCAGCGCGCAGGGCCAGCACCACGCCGAGGTCCGCGCCTTCCTGACCGCTTACTACGGCAGCGACCAGGACACGCCGCTGGGCGACCCCATGCACACCGTCACCACGAAGCCGCGCTTCGGCCTAGTGGTGGTGGACGGCCAGCCCTACGAGATCGCCGACATCGGCATGCGCATGCTGCAGCCGCGCGAGCTGTACCGCGCGCAGGGCTTCCCCGACGCCTACGTCATCGACACCGGCGCCGACGGCCGCGCGCTGCCGAAGGACGCCCAGGTGCGCATGTGCGGCAACAGCGTCTGCCCGCCGCTGGCGCGCGCCATCGTGGCGGCGAACTACGTCGAGCGCGCGGCGCTGAGGCGGGCCGCCTGATGGCCGACCTCCTGTCCTGCTCCGTCTGCGGCGCCACCCTCAAGCCGCGCCAGCGCCGCTGCTGCAGCCGCCGCTGCGCGCTCAAGGCCGGGCACACGCCGCAGTCGATGCAGGCCCGCGCAGCACTGAGGGCCGCCCTCGACGCCGTGCCGGCCGCCGTCATCGACGGACCCATCGACCGCGCCCGCAACTTCAAGCACGCCCACCACCGCGCCAGCGTCGCGCTCCACCGCCGCGCCGGCTGGAGGCTGTGCGAGTTCTGGCTCGCCGAACTTGGAAAGGCAGCAGGGACATGAGCCCCGCCGAAGAACTACCCGCGCCGCTGGTGCCTGCTGAGGTCGACCTGCGCGACTTCCAGTACATGGAGCTCGACGTCCGGGTGCTGCGCGACTCGCGCTTTGGTGCCGAGGTCAGCGGCGACGCTTTCCGCGCTGGCGTGATGCTGTGGTGCGCGAGCTGGCACCAGGTGCCCGCCGGCAGCGTCCCCGACGACGACATCGAGCTGGCGAACCTCGCCGGCTTCGGCCGCTTCTTCAAGGAGTGGCGCAAGGTCCGCGAGCAGGCGCTGCAGGGTTTCGTGAAGTGCAGCGACGGCCGGCTCTATCACCAGATGGTCGCGGCGAAGGCTGCCACCGCGTGGACGAGCAAGCTGCGCCACCACTACGACCGGGCCTGCGATCGACTGCGCAAGGCCAACAAGGCGCGGAAGGACAAGGGCGAGGAACTGATCCCGGAAGTGTCGTTCGAGGTGTGGAACGAGCGGCGGCTTGCCGCAGGAATTCCGATGGAAAAGGCGGAGGCTTCCGCTGGAATTCCGCCAAACGTTCCGGCGCCGAAGCCTGGAATTCCAGCGGAAAACGCTCTTAGAGGGAGAAGGAACGGAGAAGGAGAGGGAGAAGGAGACTCTCTTTCCGAAGCTACCGCTTCGGGCGCTGGTGCGCCGCCGACCCCTCCGCCGGATTCGCCACCCCCGCCACAGGGCCCGCCGCCCACCGACCGCGACCTCGTCTTCGCCAATGGCGTGACGCTGCTCACGGCCGCAGGCGTCAGCGACAAGAACGCCCGCAGCTTCCTCGCAGCGCAGTGCAAGGCCCATGGGGAGCGCGCGGTGCGTCTTGCCCTGGAGCGCTGCGCCACCGAGCGGCCCATCGAGCCCGTGCCGTGGCTGGTGGAGTCGCTCAAGGCCGCGCCAGCAGGGCGCAGCCCCACCAAGCCCGACCGCCTCGCCCAGGCCAATGCCGAGGTCGCGCGCCGCTTTGCCGAAAGGACCGGGACATGAACGACCGTGAGCGTCTGCTGCAGACCCTCGTCGCCGTCTACGCCTACTACGACCGCGAGCTGTCCGAGTTCGCGATCACCGTGTGGCTGGAAGACCTCGAAGGCCATCCCATCGATGCCGTGTGCGAGGCCTTCAGGCGCCACCGCCGCGACCCCGAGCATGGCCGCTGGCTGCCGAAGTCGGCGGACATCCTGCGCCAGCTGCAGGGCGACAAGGCCGAGGTGGCGCTGCTGGCGTGGTCTCGCCTGCAGGAGCAGATCGGCGCCGTCGGCAGCTACGGCGTGCCCGCGCTCGATGCCCCGACGCGCCTGGCGCTGCAGGCCCTGGGGGGATGGGGTGCCGTGTGCCGCGCCACGGAGCGCGAGCTGCCGTTCCTGCAGAAGCGCTTCGCCGAGGCGTTCGGCGTGCACCAGGCGCGCGAGGAGCGCGGTGCCTCGACGCCGCTGCTGGGTCAGGGCTTTGCGATGCCGAGGCTGCAATGACGAAGGCTTCGACTTCTGGCCGCGACAAGGCGGTGGCCGACGACTTTCTGGCCGGGCATGGCCGATGCGCCTTTTGCGGTGTGACGGCCGAGGTCGAGACGCTGAGCCGCAACGGCGCGCGCTGTGGCCCGTGCTTCGACGCCTACCGCAGCCAGTGCAGGTCGCCGCAGCCGATGCCGACGCCCGACGAGCGGCGCGAGATCCTGGAGCGGCTTCGCACGTCGTTGACTGCTGCCGGCACTCCCGGAAAGGCCTGGGCCTATCGCCTGCAGGAGCGCGAGCACCGCGGCGAGACGCTGAGCGTTGCCCAGCGCACCAACTGGCGCAGAGCCTTGGGCGTGCGCGACGAACTGAGCGGCACTGAGTCCGCGCCGCTGTTCTCCGCTCAAGCCTCCCGGACCGACGAGGAGGCAGCATGGTGACGCCCACCCGCACCCTGGCCCAGGCCGTGGCTGAGCGCACCGAACGTCAGGGCGCCTGCCTGCTCTGGACGAGGTCCAGCTCCGGCGGCCGCGACGGGCATCCGCAGCTGAAGCTGGGCGGCAAGGTGCTCAACGTGCGGCGCGAGCTGGCGAAGGAGTACGGCCTGGAGCCTGCCCCCTCCGAGGTCGTGCGCATGTCCTGCGGGCATGGCCTCTGCCTGGAGCGCGCCCACATGGTGCTGGCCGATCGAGGCATTGTGGCGGCAGCCAACAGCCGCGCCGGCACGCGAGATCGCGCCAAGGTGAGCGCCACCGCCAAACGGCACACGCGCTCGGCATCGTCGCTGACGGTGACCGACGTTCGGACGATCTTTGCCAGCGATGAGTCGCCGCGCCGCTTGGCCGCGCGCTACGGCAAGTCCCGATCCATGATCCACCGCATCAAGCGGCGGGAGGTGTGGGCCGACGTGCTGGTGACCGAGGCGAAGACCCCGCCGAGTCGCTATGCGCCCGAGGCCGTGCCATGCCTGTTCGCGGGCCTGGGCATCGGCTGCTACTTCCCGGGCGAGTCGGCCATCTCCAAGACCTACGGAGCGCAGCGATGATCACTCTGACCCTGCCTTACCCCGTGAGCGCCAACCGCTACTGGAAGGCGATCACGATCCCCGGCCGCACGATGATGGCCCCGACGAAAGAGGCCGTCGCGTACCGCAAGGAGGTGGCGCGCATCGCCATGAGCGCCGGCCTGGCCAAGCCTTTCCCTTGGCGCGTGGCTGTCGAGCTCGACCTCTACCCGCACCGGCCGCAGGACTGGGCCAAGCGCAGCGCACGAGACCCCGCCGGCTGGGATGACGACGTGCGGTGCATCGACCTGGGCAACGCCGAGAAGGTGCTCAGCGATGCGCTGCAGGGCATCGTGTTCGAAGACGACCGCTGGATCTGGGACCTGCACAAGCGCCGCAAGGAGCCGGACGCCGACGGTGCACGCGTCGTGCTGACCATCCGGCCGCTGTCGAAGACCGTGGTCCAGGGCTCGCTGTTGGAGGCTGCCTGATGCCAGCCAAGAAGGGCGACCAGCGGGGCGGCATCCGCACCATCGAAGGACTGCGCGTGCGGTGCTTCAACAACCCCGACACCCTGTGCTGGGAGTGGCGCGGCGCCTGGAACATCCGCCGGCCCGGCAAGATCGAGATGCACCTCTGGCTGGCCGATGAGCGCAAGTCGGTGACGATCATGCGCGCGTCGTGGCTGCTGTCCGGCAAGCGCACGCTGAAGCCTGGCGAGACCGTGTGGCCACGCTGCGGCGTTGATTCGTGCTGCAACCCGGCGCACATGATGGCCGGCACCAAGGCGCAGTGGGGCGCGTGGGTTACGGCGCAGGGAAACCTTCGCGGCCGCCCGGAGCGCTCAGCGATCAACCGGAGGATCAAGGAGGAGACCGGGCAGACCTCGCTGAACATGGAACTGGCGGCATGGATCCGCGAGAGCCAGCAGCGCGGCCGCGTGGTCGCTCACGCGCTGGGCGTGTCCGAGCAGGTCATCAGCCGTGTCCGGCGATTCCAGACGTTCAAGCCACCGCGGTCGGCATCGATCTTCACGATGGCGCAGTGGGCGGCGGCGCCTGAAAGGAAAGCCGCGTGACCCCGGTCGAGCGCCGCGCCATCGACAACGCAATCCGGCAGTGCTCGGACACGCTGGAGCGCGCGAAGCTGGCGCTGTCGCACCTGGCGCAGCTGCTCGACGGCACGCCGCCTGAGCCGATCGTCTCAGCGCCTGCCGCTCCTGCACCAGCACCTGCCGCGCGTGCTCGCGCCACGTCGAAGCTGTACGAGTTCAACGGCCAGGATCTCACCTGCCAGCAGCTCGCCGATCTGGCAGGCTGCTCGCACGCGCTGATGTGGCAGCGGCTGCAGAAGATGACGCCCAAGCAGGCCGTCGCCATGGGCGCGCCGAACGCTGCTCGGCGGTGGAGCGGTGAGCAGGTGCCCGCAGCGCGCACGGCACCGGCCGAGGCAGCGCCAGCGCCCAGGCCGGCGGCACCGAACCCCATCTCCGAGGCCAGGAAGAGGGCGGCCGAGAGCGCGGTGAAGCTGAGCACCGAAGAGCCAGCCATCGTGCCGCCAGGCGTCGTGATCCAGCGCGCGCCGACGCACCATGACCGGTTCCACGTGGATCCAGCCACGGTGCCGAACCACTTCGGGCCCATCGGCCAAGTCGAGGACACCGGCTCGGCCGTGTCGCGGTCTTACCCGGGGTCGCGGTGACCATCGTGGTGAAGCCCATCGGCCCCGGCAACTGGAAGCCCATGCTGCTGCAGTACGCCGGCCCGCAGCTGGCCCCGTTCACGGTGGCCGTGGGCGAGCGCTTCACGATGGGCGGCGTGGTGTGGCGCGTGTGCGAGGTGCGGCCGTAACCGCTCATGCATGGCGGCGACGGCCCCCAGCAAATGACGCTCTTCGCCGAGCTGCCATTGCCACCCGACGCCGCGGATCACCCCCCGCGGCGTTTGCGCATGTGCACACCCTGGCGAGTGGCCGTCGCCGCCCTGCTGCCGCTGCTGCAGCGCCCCCTGACCTGGCGCCTGCGGGAACTGGAGACGGACATGGACACCGAATTCGACATCCCCCGCCGGGCCGTGCTTCCCGCGGCCGCGCTGCCGCCGCCTGAGACGAAGGCGCCGCGCAGCATCTTCGACATGGCCGCTCAGTTCCGAGGCGGGCCTCGCGTGCGCTTCCGCGAGCAGGCCCCGGCGAAGCTGCCTTCGACCTACCGCGTGGAGCGTGACGCCGACCGGGTGCGGGTTGTCCGCGTCCGGCCGGAAGAGACCGAGGAGCGCATCGAGCAGGAGCGCGCCAGGCGCGCCCGGCAGCGCCCGCCGCGCCCGACGGCCAAGGCCAAGACGCGGGGCAAGAAGGTCCGGGCGTGGGATGGCGAGAGCATCGAGGACTGAGACCATGGACGACACCAGCGCCAGCACCTCGACCACCGAGAAGCCCGGCTCCACGCCGCTGAAGAACCCGCGGCACGAGCTGTTCGCGCAGGAGATCGCGTCCGGGAACACCAGGACGGCCGCCTACATCGAGCTGTACCCCGGCTCGGAGAACTGGAAGCCCTCGGCCGTGAACACGAAGGCGTCCATGCTGGCGGCACGGCCCGAGGTGCGCGAGCGCGTGGCCTACCTGCAGGAGAAGGCCGCCGACGCCTCGGTCTACACGCTGGCCGCGCACCTGGCGCGCCTGAACGCCCTGTCTCGTGCTGCCGAGAAGGCCGGCGACTTCACGCCAGCCGTGAAGGCCGAAGAGAACCGCGGCAAGGCGGCGGGCTTCTACCCGAACCGCGTCGAGCTCACCGGCAAGGGCGGCGGCCCCATCGAGACGAAGCAGACCCGCGACATGACCGACGAGGAGTTCCGCGAGGCCTGCAGGAAGCATGGCATCGAACCGTGAGCGGCTGGCGCTGCTGCTTGAACGCCAGCGCCGCCGATCCATCGCCGAAGACCGCGAAGCCTGCAGCCGCAGCCTGGTCGAGTTCATCCGCCGCGCCTGGACGCAGCTGGAGCCCGAGGAGCCTTACGTCCACGGCTGGCACCTCGAAGCGATCAGCGAGCACCTGGAGGCCATCACCCGGGGCCAGATCAAGCGCCTGCTGATCAACGTGCCGCCGGGCACGATGAAGTCGATGGCGACGGCCGTCTTCTGGCCAGCCTGGGAGTGGGGACCGCGCGGCAGGCCTTCCATGCGTTTCATCGGCGCATCGCACGAAGAAGGCCTCGCCACGCGCGACAGCGTGAAGATGCGGCGCCTGGTGCAAAGCGAATGGTTCCAGGACCGGTGGCCGCTGCGGATGGCTGGCGACCAGAACGCCAAGACCTACTTCGAGAACGACAGCACCGGCTGGCGCCAGGCCTGCCCGGTCAAGAGCATGACGGGCCGCCGCGGCGACCGCGTGCTGTGGGACGACCCGCACAGCGTCGAGGATGCGCACAGCGCCTCAGCCCTGGGTGTGGCGAACCGCGTCTTCCGCGAGACGCTGCCCACGCGCCTGAACAGCCCGAAGGAAAGCGCCATCGTTGTCGTGATGCAGCGCCTCAGCGAGAAGGACGTGTCGGGCCTGATCCTGTCGGAGGACTTCGGCTATGACCACCTGTGCCTGCCGATGGAGTACGAGGCGCCGCGCAAGGCCACCAGCATCGGCTTCGTCGATCCGCGCCGCGAGGCCGGAGATCTGCTCTTCCCGGCGCGGCTGCCGCGCGACGTGGTCGAGCGCGACAAGAAGATCATGGGCACCTACGCGGTGGCCGGGCAGTTCCAGCAGCGCCCGGCACCGGCGACCGGCGGCGAGTTCGACATCAACATGATCCAGATCGTCGACGCGATCCCGGCCGGCGTCATGCAGTGGTGCCGCGGCTGGGACTTGGCGGCCACCGAGGGCGGCGGCGACTACACCGCCGGCGGCAAGCTGGGCAAGCTGCGCGACGGCCGGATCATCATCGCCGACGTCGTGCGCAAGCAGTACGGCACCGCGAAGCGGGACATGCTGATCAAGAACACGGCCGACGCCGACGGCCGGGGCGTCGTCAAGCAGTCGCTGCCCCAGGACCCGGGCCAGGCCGGCAAGGGGCAGGTGGCGGCGCTGACAGCCATGCTGGCAGGCCACATCGTGCACGGCAGCCCCGAGACCGGCGACAAGGTCGTGCGGGCCCGGCCGCTGGCCAGCCAGGTCAACCAGGGCAACGTGCTGATGCTGCGCGCCACGTGGAACACTGAGTTCACCGACGAGCTGAAGCTGTTCCCGGCCGGCCTGCACGACGACCAGGTCGACGCGGTGTCCCGGGCCTACGCCGGCCTGATCGGGCCGGCAGTGGGCCTGATTGGCTGAGCCGCTACCTAGCATGCGGCCGATGCCCGCCCCCCAGACCTTCGCCATCAACGAGTCCACGCTGCGCGAGATCGTCGCGTCGCGCGAGAGCCTGCTCGGCACGCTGGACAACAAGCGGCCGAAGGCCTGGACGCAGTACGGCTACAGGGAGACCCTGACCTTTCAGGACTTCCTGAACGCCTACAAGCGCGGCGGCGCCGGGCATGGTGCCGTGCACCGCCTGCTCGACAAGTGCTGGCAGCAGCGGCCGCGCATCATGGCCAAGGGCAGCGACGACGAAACTCCGTGGGAAGAGGGCGTCGAGGCACTGCTGACCAGCATCAACGGCTGGCAGAAGCTGCGCGACCTGGACCGCCGCAACATGGTGGGCCGCTACGCCGGGCTGATCCTGCGCGTGGCCGACGGGAAGAAGCTCGACCAGCCGCTGGTGCGCGGCGCGTGGAAGCTGCGCGACCTGGTGCCGGTGTACGAGGACCAGCTGCGGGTGTCGGCGTGGCAGAACGACCAGGAGGCCGAGGACTTCGGCCAGCCGACGATGTGGGAGTACCGCATGCGCCGGCCCACGCTGACCGCGGGCGACCAGCAGGCCGCGCCCGACGCCTGGGCGAACGTGCACCCCTCGCGCGTGGTCATCATGGCCGAGGGCAGCGTCGGCGACTTCCTCGACGGCGTGCCGCTGCTGGAGGCGGGCTTCAATCATCTGGTGGACCTGGAGAAGATCGCCGGCGGCAGCGCCGAGAGCTTCCTGAAGAACAGCAGCCGGACCCTCGTCTTCAAGTTCGACGCGAACAGCGCCCCGACGCTGCTGTCGAACAACACCGACGGCACGCAGAGCACGCGCCCCCTGTCCGAGGTGCTGGAAGAGAAGTCGCAGGCGCTGAACACCAGCATCGACGCCAGCGTGGCCACGGCCGGCGGCGAGGTCACGACCCTTCAGACCACGGTCGCCGACCCGGGCCCGTCGTTCGAGGTGGCAGCCAACCTCTTCGCCGCCTCGGTGCAGATCCCGTTCACGATCCTGTTCGGCCAGCAGACCGGGCGCCTGGCCAGCGACCAGGACCGGCAGGACTTCGCGGCCCGCTGCGGGTCGCGGCAGGAGAACGAGCTGACGCCGGTGCTGTACGCGGTGATCAAGCGCCTGCAGGACGCCGGCATCATCGAGGCGCAGGAGTTCGAGATCGAATGGCCGCGCGTGGACGCACCGAGCGAGAAGGACCGCGTCGAGATCCTGGGCAAGATGGCTGCGGCTGCAAAGTCGCACTTCGACGCCGGCGGCGGGCCGCTGTTCACGACGGACGAGATGCGTGCCGTGGTGGACTACGAGGCCGATGTCGACGGCGAGCACCTGCCGACCGAGGGCGATCCCGGCGCGGACGATGGTGCAGACCCGGCCGCCGGGCCTGGTGGCGCGCCGGCGCCGCAGCCGCGGACACTTCGCCAGGCGGCATGACCCCCAAGCCGCGGGCCCGCAACCCCGCGATCCCCGGAACCACGAAGGACCGCACCGGCGCCGCCGGCATCCTGCGCCGCGCCGGCGCCGACATCAACCGCCGCTTCGCCGGCCTGCTGCGCGACGTGCTGGCGATCTTCGACGCCATCCGCATCATCGAGACGAACGACGACCGGCTCGAGCCGCGCCCGGTGCTGTACGCGCTGACGCCCGACGAGCTCGCCGCCACGTCCCGCGCGCTGCAGGAGGCGCTCGACCGTTGGATCACCGCCGGCCGCGACCCCGGGAATGCCTTCTGGTGGGCCGCCTACGATGCCGAGGCCGCGCAGCTGGGCACCGCGCAGACAGCCGCAAACCTGGGCAACCTGTCGCCGGCCTACGCCGCCGCGCGCAGCCTGGAACAGATCGTCTACAGCGAGGCCTATCGCACACGGGTGGGCATCGCGCAGGTCAAGAGCTACGAGCACTGGACCGGGTTGTCGGCTGAGCTGCGGGCCGAACTGTCGCAGATCATCGGCCGGGCGGTGGTGGACGGGAAGAACCCGCGCGTCGTGCGCGCCGAGATCGCGGAGCGGCTGGACGTGAGCCGCAGCCGGGCGCTGCTCTACAGCCAGACCGACATCACCGACACGCTGCGCCAGGCGCGGATGGCCGAGGCCGACCACGCGCGCGAGGTGTTCGGGCTGAGCATCGGCCTGCTGTGGACCTCGGCGCTGATCCCGACGACGCGACCGTGGCACGCCAGCCGGAACGGCAAGGTCTACACGTCGGCCCAGGTGAAGGCGTTCTACGCGGTCAACGGCAACCGCTACCGCTGCCACTGCGCCACGACCGAGTGCCTGCTCGACGAGGACGGCAAGCCCATCCTGACCGACGCGCTCAAGCGCTCGATGGCGAAGGAGCTGGCGGTGTGGGAGCGGTCGGCGAAGGCGAAGCGGTAGGGCTTGCGCCGTCGCTCAACGTGTGCCAAGCTATGGCACATGAAGCGAACAAACATCTACTGGCCCGACGAGCTACTCGAACGGGTCCGCGTGCACGCTGAGAAGACCGGCACCACGTCGAGTGACGTGATGCGGACGGCGGTCGAGCACTATCTCGCCTTGCAGGACATGATCGACGGCCCCAGGCAGGGCATCACGTTCTCGGTGCATATGGACAAGGCCCTGCGCGGAGTTAAGGCCGAGATGCGCAAGGTCAGCGAAAACCTTATCGAAGTCACCGTGTCGCGCAAGCCAAAAGACCAAGGCGGCCGCGATGGTTGACCTTATGAAGGTGTGCACGCGGTGCGGAGAGTCAAAGCCGCTCTCTGAGTTTTCTCGGCGCAAAGGTGGCGCTCTCGGACTTTGCGCAGATTGCAAGACGTGCGCGTACGCAAGATACAAGGATTGGCTTGAGAACAACAGAGAGAAGGCCCGCTCGGCATGGAGTAGATACAGGAAGGCCAACCCAGACAAGATGCGCGAGAAATCCGCGCGCCACTCCAAGCGCGCCAGCGAAGCATTGAGCGACGTTTGGATTTCGGGGGTTCTTGTAAAGCAAATGCGAATTCCAAAGCAGCAGATAACGGGCGAGATCATCGACCTAAAGAGAGAGCAACTAACCGCGCATCGATTGGCGCGACAACTCAAGGAAGCGATAAATGAAAGCAGCAAAGACACTGACCGAGTCCCTGGGCGACATGGGCGAGGTGACGACACAGGGCGACTTGCGCCGCATCGTGGCGAACAGCCTGCTGGCGCTGGCCCGCAAGGAGATCAGCGCCACGGACGTGGAAGCGATGGCCAAGGGCCTGGACTCCATCAGCAACAGCCTGAACGCTGAGATCAAGGTCGCCAAGACCAGCATCGAGCTGCGCGAGAAAGGTGCCAGCCTGGGCAAGGTCGCGCACCTTGGGCAGATGGTCATCGGCAACACCAGCGGGCAAGAGGGCGCTTCGCCGAGCTGATTCGTAGCATCCACCTCGCTGCGGCCTTGGGCGGCCTGCAGTTGTCTCGGAAGGAAAGGGTGTGCCCCGGGGTCGAAAGGCTCCGGGGCTTTTTTCTGCCCGTTCCTAGCATCGCGCGGCATGACCCAATCCCTCACGGCCCAGGAAGTGGCCAAGCATGTCCGCTACGAGCCCGAGACCGGCCGCGTTGTCCGGCTGGTCGGCAACTCGAAGTGCCCGGCAGGCGCCGAGGCCGGATCTGCAGACAGCAGGACCGGCTACCGCTACCTGAGCGTGGCGAGGCGGCGCGTCGCGGTTCATCGCGTCGCCATCCTGCTGAGTACCGGCCGGTGGCCGCGCGGCGAGGTTGACCACATCAACGGGGTGAAGTCCGACAACCGGCTGCAGAACCTGCGGGACGTAGACCGCAGAACGAACGCTCAGAACCTGCACGGCCCACAGCGCAACAACCGCTCCAGCGGCCTTCTCGGCGTGACGTGGAACAAGCGCGCAGGAAAGTGGCAGGCCCAGATCAAGGTGGGTGACTCGTTGCGCTATCTCGGGCTGTTCGTGGACCCGAACGACGGGCACCAGGCCTACCTGCAAGCGAAGCGCGAGAGCCACCCGGGCTGCACGATCTAAGGAGGGCCCATGGCCAAGAAGCGAATCCACATCCTCTCCGCAGTCAACGCGGCGAACGTCAGCAAGTCGGGCGCGACCTACACGATCAAGAACGTCTGCGGGGCGCTCGATGGAATCGTGATGAACGGCATGCTGTACCCGGCCGACCAGCTGGCCGACGGCGTGGCCACCCTCAACGGCAAGCCCGCCCCGGCCGGCCATCCGAAGGACGCCGAGGGCCGCTACATCAGCGCCACGAACGGCGATGCCCTGCTGACCGCCTACGTCGGCGCGATCTGCCGCAACGCCCGGCACGAGGGCGGCCGGACGCTGGTCGACGTCGTCGTGAACGAGGCCCAGGCCAAGGCGCACCCGGACGGCGCAAAGCTGGTCGAGCGCCTGGACGCCGCCATCAGCGGCAACAACGCCGACCCGATCCACGTCAGCACCGGCCTCTTCGTGCAGCCGATCCAGGCCAACGGCGAGAGCCGCGGCAAGAAGTACGACCGCATCGCCACCGGCCTGCAGTACGACCACCTCGCCATCCTGCTAAACGAGCGCGGCGCCGGCACGCCGGAAGAGGGCGTCGGCATGTTCCTGAATGCCGCCGGCCAGCCCGAGGAAGTGGAGGCCGTGCAGGTCAACGTCGAGCCGGAGGACCGCCGCTTCGAAGGCCTCACCGGCTGGGTGCGCAAGCTGCTGGGCAACGGCTCCGAGCTGAGCTTCGACCAGATCAGCAGCGGCCTCTACAAGACGCTTCCCGACCGTGCGTGGCTGTGCGAGGTGTTCGCGCGCTATGCCATCTGGGCTGACGCCGAAGGGAAGCTCTGGCGGCAGGACTACTCGGTGGGCTCGGATGGCTCCGTAGCATGGTCCGGGACCGCTGAGCAAGTGCGTCGAAAGACTGAGTACGAAACCGTCACCAACACTCTGGAGCGTGACCCCATGAAGGACAAGATCCTCGCCGCGCTGAACGCAGCCGGCATCAAGACCGAAGGCCTGGACGAGTCCGCGCTCCTGGCTGCGTACAACGCGCTGGTCAACAAGCCGCACACCGAGGCGCTGGCCGCCGCGAACGGCAAGCTGGCCGAGTTCGAGCAGGCCGCCAACGCGGCGCGCGACGCCGAACTGAACACGCTGGCGACCGAGCTGGCCACGAACAGCAAGGTTCTGACCGCCGCCGACTTCAAGGCGATGGGCCTGGCCCGCTGCAAGGAACTGAAGGCCAACGCCGGCGCCGCGCCGGTGCTGCCCGGCTCGACGGGCGGCAGCGCCGACGACGAGTTCAAGAGCTACTCGATCAACGCACTTCTGGAGGCGAAGTAATCATGGCTTCTCGCGCCTACCGCGGTCCCAACGACCGCCAGCCCAAGACGATCAGCAGCAAGACCGTCGGCGCGGCCCTGCTGCCGTGCACCTTCGTCACCGAGTCGGCCACGGCCTTCGCCGCCGCCACGACCTTCGGCCCGAATCTGCGCCTGCTGCTGGACCGTGACTTCTACGCCTCGTCGGCCCAGGCCCTGACCTCGACCGACCCGCTGCTGACGGCCTACGCCAGCGGCGACACCGGCGTCGCTGCGGTCATCGAGCCGGGCCAGACCTACCAGGTCGCGCTGGCCGCCGCCACCTACACCTGGGGCCAGGAGGTGACCGTCGCCGCCGCCGGCCGCGCCGCCGGCGCCGCCTCGACGAACGTCGTCGTCGGCTTCTGCCGCTTCGCTGGCGCCAAGAGCGCGGGCGACCTGGGCGACATCGAGTTCTGCATGCCCTACGTCAAGGCCTGATCGGAGATCACGAACATGCTTCGCTTCACCCCCGCACAAGAGCAGGCCATCAACCGGGCCCGCGCCGCGTTCAACCACCAGCAGACCGCGCTGGCCGCCGCGGCGTCCGACTTCGTGGGCAACGCCTCGCCGGTGCCCATCGACGCCTGGCGCCGCATCGACGGCCGCGCCACGCGCATCCAGCGCGACGTGCTGACCGTCTTCAACCGCCTGGCGCTGGCCAACAGCGTGCCGGTCGGCCTGGGCGACCTGGTCAGCTACTTCCCGAAGGTCAGCGACTCCGGCGAAGCGCACGTCAGCATGGACGGCCGCAGCGAAGGCAGCGCCGATCAGGCCGTCGTGAGCTACGAGGGCACGCCGATCCCCATCGTCGACGGCTTCGCCCGCATGGGCTGGCGTCAGATGGAAGTCGTGCGCAACGGCCAGACCCAGCTCGACGTGGAGTCCATCGCCAACGTGCAGCGCAAGGTCGCCGAGAAGGCCGAGGACATCGTCCTGAACGGCCTGTCCTCGGTGGTGGTGGGCGGCTCGACGATCTACGGTCTGCGCAACCACCCGAACCGCAACACCGACACCCACGGCTTCGACCTGAACAGCACCGCCACCGGTGCGAACTGGCTGGCCGCGTTCGTGAAGCTGGTCAACGCGCTGGTGGGCGACAACGCCTACGGGAAGATCACGGTCTTCCTGAACTACAGCGACTGGACCTACGCCTCGCTGAACGAGTTCACGGCGGGCTACCCGAAGACGATCCTGATGCGCCTCAAGGAGATCGAGCAGATCGCCGAGATCATCCCGGCCAGCAAGGTGCCCGCCGACAACATCATCGGCGTGGCCGGCCTGGACACCGGCGACTGGGGCTCGATCCTGTCGGCGATGCCGATGGTCACGCGGCCGAAGACGCGCCTGAACCAGGAAGACGACTATGTCTTCGGCGTGCTGATGGCCGCTGCGCCGCAGTTCCGTGTGGACGCGAACGGCCAGACCAGCATCGCCCACCTGACGGCGTCCTGAGCCATGAAGGTCACCGTCACCCACCTGAAGGCGCCCTGGCCGGCGGGCGCCGCCGTCGGCTCCGTGGTCGAACTGCCGGGCGACAAGATCCCCGGCTGGGCGAACGGCAAGTGCAAGCCTGCCGACGCTGACGCCGAGGCCTCGCACGTGTGGGAGCCCCCGGCGCCCGCCGTCGAGCCCAAGGCCGAAGCGCCCAAGGCCGACGCCGGCGAGGAACTGCAGATCGCGCAGAGCCTGCTGGAGGCCGAGAAGCAAGCCGGCGACGAAGCCCGCGCGCTGCTGCAGGCCGCATCCGCCCAGGTCGAGGCGCTCACCACGGCCCTGGCCGAAGCCAACGCCAAGCTGGCCGAAGCCACCGCGAAGGGCGGCAAGAAGGCCTGACCGTGATCACCGCGGCCCAGGCGCAGGAGTACCTCGACGCCGTCCTGGGCGTCGCGGTCCCCGCCTTCCTGCTGACGGCCGCGCTGGACGACATCGAGGCCCTGGAGCCTGCGATGCTCGACGCCGGCTACAGCGAGGCCACCATCACGCGAATCCAGGCGATGACCGCCGCCATCGTGGTCGGCGGCGACTTCGCCCGGACCATCAAGTCGCAGAGCGCGCCCTCCGGCGCCGCGCGCAGCTTCGACAAGACCGACAAGGCAGTCAGCGCGCTTCGGCGCTCCCTGGCCGCCCTGGACACCTCCGGCGTCACCGCCACCCTCATCGGCCCTGATCCCTCGGCGCTCTCGGTGCTGATGGTGGTCTGAGGCCTTACCACCTGAAGGACCGCCACCGTGGCCAACATCGTCTTCAACATCGCCAAGGGCCGCGTGGCCGAGCTGTACCGGCGCGTCAAGAGCGCCGACCCGGCAACCTGCGCCCTGGTGCTGGTGCCCATCGAAACGTCGGGCCTGGAGGCCGACGCCACGCTGATCGACGTCGACACCCTGGCGGCGCTGATCGCCGGCGCCACGAACGAGCAGACCACGATGGGCCGCAAGGTTCTGGTGGCTGCCGACCTGGCCGCCTTCCCGGCGCCCGACGACACCAACGACCGCATGGACGTGT
>ERZ724509.524-NODE-524-length-16489-cov-4.339297_pt1 | contig 16489 bp, 15 predicted proteins | sample MGYA00376042_ERZ724509 | MGnify/ENA primary metagenome ERZ724509 (study PRJEB28724, sample SAMN07190887) | wastewater metagenome | isolation source: effluent of sewage treatment plant in Hong Hong | place: USA: Christiansburg, Virginia | collected 2016-03-01 ...
GTCAGCGATGCGACGGTGGCGAAGCATCTTAGCCTGGTTGTTATACGTGTTCCACAAACGTTTCGTCCAAGTAGGGCCCTCAACCAGCATCAGGAAGGTGAGTACTAGCACTAAGATAGCTGCTGTAATAAACGTAAAGAATGAACCGATGCTTGCAATGATTCCCTTACTGATGTTTGTCGCCCACGAAGTGGCACTTTCCTGAACTGACAGCAACGCCTGGTCAACTTGACCGCGCAGGTTGTATTGATCGATCACGTCGTTCAGGCCATGCCACTGACTGGTTGCTGACTGCACCAGGTGCGGTAAATTCTGTACCAAGCGGATCGTTTGATCAACGATTGATGGCACAACCAGAAACGCAAACGCACCAAGCGCCAAGATAACAGCAAAGTAAGCAATCGCTGTCGCACCAACACGTGACTTACCGGGCAGACGCTTGGCAATTTTGCTGACAGGCACGTTTAACGCAAGCGCAAAGAAAATTGAAATACCAATAATGCCCAATGCAACCTGCGCGCTAATAATTGCCAACCCAGCAAGTGCAAATCCAATTACCACCAGCCAAAAACGCACAAATGTCTTCGTATCAATCTCAATCTTTGTCTTCATGGTCTGTATTATACACTTTTTAAAGATTACGGGGTAGTAACACTCGACAAGTCGCTTATGGCTACGGTATAGTAACACTATATGGATACACTCATCGAAGACTTACGGAAGATCTTTCATGGCGAGATCAAACATGACCTAGCAACACGCGAAGAATATAGCCATGACGCGAGCGTATACGAACTCATGCCAGACGCCGTCCTCGCTCCGCGTGACACACCTGACATCAAACGCCTTGTCGACTTTGTAGCGTCACATAAACACAGTTACCCAGCACTATCTATAACAACCAGAAGTGCGGGTACGGATATGTCAGGTGGACCGATTGGCGACTCGCTTGTCATTGATATGACAAAGCATTTCGGTAGCATTCACTCAGCTTCACCAACCATGTTACATACCCAACCCGGCGCATTCATGCGTGACATCGACCCTGCATTACTCGCACACGGCGCAATGCTTGGTTGCGTGCCGGTAAGCCGGGCAATCAACACCATTGGTGGCATGGTCGCTAATAATTCGGGTGGCGAACAATCACTTCGCTATGGAAACGCTGATAAATCGGTTCGCGAGCTGAAAGCCGTGCTTGCCGACGGAAACGAGTACACATTTAAACCGCTCAACAAAAAAGAGTTAATGACAAAGATCACTAAAGGTGATTTCGAGGGGGCCCTCTATAAAAAAGTATATGAGCTCATCGAAGCAAACTATGATCTTATTAAGAATGCACGACCAAACGTTCATAAAAATTCAATGGGCTACAATCTTTGGGCGACTTGGGATAGAGAAACCGGTATATTTGACATGACCCAACTGCTGACAGGCAGCCAGGGGACCCTGGGAATCATTACTGATATCAAAATTGCTGCGGTTCCTAAGGCACCGCACTCTGGGCTACTACTTGCATACCTTTCTAACCTTAAGCAGCTAGGCGACGTCATCCCTCTGGTTACCAGCCATAACCCAGCGACATTCGAGGGCTTCGATGATATTACCTTTAACCTCGGAATCAAGTACTTCAATACCTTCCGTAAACAACTTGGCACAAAAGAATGGGCAAAGCAGCAAGCCCAGTTGCTGGGCAGTGTTGCACGCCTCAAGGGTCACATCCCGAACATGTTATTGATGATCGAGTTCGATGGTAAAAGCTACCAAGAGGTAAATGAAAAGATCGTTACGCTTCAGCGTGACCTCCATGCCCGATTTAAAAACATCCGCACGGAGATTGAAGGTAATGAGTCAGCTAGTGCGCCATTTTGGAGCATTCGCCGTGCAGCTCTTGCGCTACTTCGCAACCAAATACACGGACGATATGCATCGGCCTTCATGGACGATATGGCCGTCAATCCGAAGCATGTCCCCGAGTTTCTGCCTAAAGTACGCCACATCATTCGAAAATATAAGCTCCCCGCCACAATTCAAGGGCACTTTGGCGATGGGAACTTCCACATTATTCCATTAATGGAGATCACCGACCCTAAAGATCAATTGAAGCTAGAGCCAGCTATGCGTGAGCTCGTCCCCATAGTTCTTGAATACGGCGGTACCATGGCAGGTGAGCATAATGACGGCATGATCAGAGGGCCTTGGTTACCAGCAGTATTTGGCGACCAAGTATATGAACTATTTAAAGATACCAAAGAAATCTTTGATCCACACTACATCTTCAACCCAAACAAAAAGACGGATGCAAGTTGGGACTTCAGTATGGAAAACCTTCGCAGCAACCGTGCCCGTAATTTTTATAAATAGGGCCCGGTAGTGAAACGATTCGACAACAAAGAAGCGGCCATCAAGAAAGCCAATCAACGCATTGTCGAAATGGTATTTGTCACGCTGGCTGTGATTGTCATTGCTGTCCCGCTGATTGTTGTCACCGAACCGATCATCGGTGTCGATGGCGTGTTGGCACTCACAAACAGTGTCGTCTTTATGTACATCTTACCAATCTCGATCACGACGCTCGCGATTGGCGTCTATGTGTTAGTGAAGCGCATTGGTAGCGCCCAATTTTTACCGTATTTGGCACTAACGGCACTGACCGCATACGGCGTTACAATGGGCATTTTATATGCAATTACGTACCTGACATTGTTAGCCAATTCGTAGGCATAGTGTATGCCTCAGCGCTTTGACAACAAACGCTAGACAATGTATAGTGTGACTATTATGACAGCGCCCAAACAAGCAGTCGGCTGTGTCGACGCAGCAACAGCAGTACTCGGTGACAAATGGACACCTGTTTTGCTGCGCTTTTTCATAAACGAAGACAAGGTGCGTTTTTGCCAATTACAAGACCTGGCCGACGGCATTAACCCACGTACACTATCTGCACGTCTAGATCATTTAGAACAGCACGGCATTATATCCAAAGACGCCACAACCAGCATCAGCCGCTGCGAATATAGCTTGACCTCTAAAGGCCGTGACTTGATGCCCATCATTGTTGATATGGAATCATGGAGCACGAAATACGCTCCTGCCGCCCCCTAAGCCTCAGCATTCTCTCAGATTCGGCGTATACTATAGATATATGAGAATTTTAGTTATTGAGGATGAACACAAAATTGCAGGAGCGCTAAAAAAGGCACTTGAGCAAGAAAGCTACGCCGTTGACGTATCGTATGACGGTGATGATGGATACGCCATGGCAACCACCGAACCATACGACGCTGCAATTATTGATCGCATGATCCCGGGCGAGTATGACGGCCTGGCCATCGTCAAAGCCATGCGCGAAGCCAAGATCCACACACCCGTACTGCTACTGACTGCAATGGCCAGCGTGCATGACCGTACCGAAGGACTAGATAGCGGTGCAGACGATTATTTAACTAAGCCTTTCGCGCTCGAAGAGCTGCTGGCCCGTGTTCGCGCCTTGCTACGCCGCCCAACCGAACAGCAGTCAAACATACTGAGCATTGGCGACCTAACACTTGATACCGTCAACTACAGCGTTAAGCGCGCGGGTAAAGAAATCAACCTGACCAGCCGTGAGTTCGCTCTGCTTGAATACCTCCTGCGTAATCCGGGGCGACCACTCAGCAAAGAGGTTATTATCAGCCATGTCTGGGACTACGATGCCGATGTCCTACCGAACACTGTCGAGGTCTATGTCAAATATCTGCGCGCCAAGATCGACACACCGTTTAAAACGGAGTTGATTCACACCATCCGTGGATTTGGTTATAAATTAGAGGCAAAGTAATGTTTCGATCCGCCACCCTTAAACTCACCGGTTGGTACTTGCTAATTCTGATGTCAATCAGTGTGTTATTTAGTGCGGCGATTTATCAAATTACGTCCACCGAGATCAGCATTCGCCTAGAGCGCTTGCAAACCAATCTGCAAACCATGGGTCAGTTCCCGGCGCGCGCGCCGGGCGACGTTTTTCGAAGTGGCGAGGAGGCTGAAGCTGCTGGGCACATTATCTTGGGACTCGTGTACGCCAATCTACTGATCCTTATCGGTGGTGGTGTCGGCAGCTATTTGTTAGCCCGACGGACGCTGCGACCGATCGAAGAAGCCCACGAAGCCCAATCGCGTTTTAGTAGTGACGCGAGCCACGAACTACGAACGCCCTTGGCCACGATGAAGGCAGAACTTGAAGTTATCCTTCGTGACAAAAATACCACCAAGAAAGACCTTGAGGAAGTGTTAAAGAGTAATCTGGAAGAAGTTGAAAAACTGACGCGCCTATCGGAAATGTTGCTCAACCTATCACGCTTGGAGCACGGTAAATTGGAACGATCGATCATTGATATCGCCGATGTGACCAATGACGTCGTGCGACGCTTTAACCTACCAAAAAGCCGACTTGAAGTCAGATCAGTCAAACACGCCGTGGCAGTCGGGAACGAAGCCGCTGTGTCCGAGCTGGTAGCGATCTTGGTTGATAACGCGATCAAGTACAGCCCCAGTAACTCACTTGTTGTGGTTACGTTGTCGCGTCAGGGAAAGTTTGCCCGTTTTGACATCACTAACACGGGACCTGGTATCGATGCAGATATCTTACCGCATATTTTTGATCGCTTTTATCGGGCCGATAAATCGCGTAGTAAACGATCACAGGAAGGCTATGGGCTGGGCCTATCCCTTGCCAAGAAAATCGTTGAATTGCATAACGGTGAACTAACGGTCACCAGTACGCCTGATCAATCGACATCATTCACCGTATTATTACCAAACTCTCAGGTACGTATAAGCAAAATCTAAGTATTGCCGTTTATACTCCTTACATAACCAATAATTGTAAGGAGTATACAATATGAACGTAGTAACCCGGGGCATAAAAAATGCCCTTCGTAGCCCGCTAAGAAGCGGAGCGATAATCGTGATGCTGGCGATCAGCATTGGATTGATACTAAGTATGCTGGTTGCCCGTAGCAGCGTCATCGCGAAGATTGATGATGTCAAAGCAACAGCCGGAACATCGATCACCGTGACGCCAGCAGGCGTGATGGGCTTTATGGGCGGCGGAGACCCCCTAACGAGCGAACAGGTGAGCACAATCAAAAGTACAAACCATGTAGTCGCATCGTCTGCGACGCTTACCGACCAACTGGGAACTGACGACACCAATCTTTCCAGTTCATTAACATTGGGATCGTTCGGTGCGCGTCAGCAACGATTTGAATCGAGCACGTCAACACCCCCAGCCGGCGCGGAGTCATTTGCTGGCGGCGATGATTCATCACGGCCAACCCCAACGCCTCGTACTCAAGTAACGGGTACGACAGACGCCAGCTCGGTATCAACCAACGGTGGTGACCTTACTATTACCAGCGGAGTTACCATCGATGGCAACAGCAGCGACTTAACCGCACTTGTTGGTACCGACCTGGCAACAAAAAATGAACTCGCCGTCGGTGACACATTCACCGCATATGGAAAGACTGTTAGCGTCGTGGGTATCTACGACACGGGCAACGCCTTCCAAGACAGCGGACTTATTATGCCGCTTGCGACCCTTCAAGGTCTGACCGATCAATCAGGCGCTGTCACCAGTGTCATAGTAACCATCGATAGTAGCGACAATGTCGACTCGGTCGTATCAACGCTTAAATCAACACTCGGCGACAAGGCAGATGTAACCAGCCAGGCCGCACAAGCAGCCAGCAGTGTCTCGTCACTAGAAAGCATTGCTAGTTTAGCCACTGCCGGTGTCGTTGGCGCAACCATTGCTGGTGCGGTGATCGTGCTGCTTGCCATGGTAATGGTGGTGCGGGAACGCCGCCGCGAAATCGGCGTTATCAAAGCCATCGGCGGCCCAAGCCGTAGCGTTATCGGACAATTCGTCACTGAAGCTCTGACGCTAACCGTCATTGGTGCAGCTGTCGGTTTAAGCCTTGGTATCCTTGTCAGTGGCCCAATGACACAGTCACTCGTGACAAGTAGTAATAACTCAACCTCATCACAACAAGAGGCCGGCCCTGGCGGCTTTGTACGCGGCGGATTCGCCCAAATTGGCACCAACGTAAATGAAGTAACTACCAGTTTAACCCCGCAGATATTCGCCACAGCAGCAGGAATTACACTTATCATTGCCATTGTTGGCAGCGCCGTACCCGCCTGGTTGATTGCCCGAGTCCGCCCTGCAGAAGTATTAAGAAGCGAATAGGAGATCCCCATTATGTTAATAGTTAAAAACCTCACAAAATCATTCGACAGCCCAAGCGGCACAGTCACAGCGCTTGATAACGTCAGCCTGCAGGTCGAAACCGGTCAGTTTGCAAGTATCATCGGTAAATCAGGTAGCGGCAAGAGCACCTTGCTGAGCATGCTAGGGGCACTAGACGTGCCCACCAGTGGCAATATTGAAGTTGACGATGTCGACATTGCCAGACTGTCGGGCAGCAAGCAAACAGCATATCGCGCACGCAAGATTGGGTTCGTGTTTCAGCACTACAATCTGATTCCCAACCTTAGCGCGCTCGAAAACGTCATGCTGGCCCTAGAGTTTGGCGGCATGCCCGCAACACTACGAAAAGGTCGCGCCGAACAATTGTTAAATGACGTTGGCATCAACGAAGATGAGCAGTTGCGAAAACCTTCACGACTGAGTGGTGGACAGCAACAGCGCGTATCGATCGCCCGTGCACTTGCTAACCGACCGGCCATCGTGCTGGCAGACGAGCCAACCGGCAACCTGGATAGCGAAACCGGACAAAAGATCTTTGACCTGTTACACAGCCTGTCACGATCAGAAAACACCACCATTATTGCCGTCACACATGACATGGATATCGCTGGCAAAACCGACAAGACCTTCCGCCTCAAGGACGGAAAAATTACAACAAAATAACGTACTTTTCTCAGTTTGTCCTCAGCGTTCTGCAGGACAATAGGGGTAACGGTCAGCCCATAGGGACAAGACCATGACAACAAAGAACAAAAGGAGGATTCAATCATGAACACCGCCACCGGACAAAAAACCATACTACTCAGTAAAAAGGGTATGAAAGAGCTACAAAAAAAGGTTGCCCGTCTGGAACACGACCGTATCATGGCAATCAAATCGTTACGTGAACTTGATAAAACATTGGGCCACGATGAGCGCCTGGAACGCATCGAAAAATTAGCACAGCTTGAAACAATCGAATCAGAACTGGAAGACAAAAGTCACCAGTTATCTGGTGCTCGAGTGATGCCAACTCGCCGCGCACGGCTGCAGGTCGCCATTGGGTCTGTCGTCGATTTAATCGATCAACAAGGCCGTCTGTTCCGCTATACGCTAGTGAACAGCATCGAAGCCGACCCAAGTGATGGTCGCATTTCGATTGAAAGCCCGCTGGGCCAAAGCTTACTGGGACGGACCGTCCAAGACATCGTCGAATGGGGGACCAGCAACATGCGCGCTCAGCGGCTACAACTTGTCCGCATTATGTAGCATCAGCCCTCATGACAATAGATACTCATTGCGCTATAGTTGTCCTATGATAAGAGATATGCCGGCCGATAAATTCGAAAAGCTCTCAAATGAAGCAAAAAAGAAGTATGTAGTACAGCTGCTCATTAAAGAATCCGGTGCGTCTCCCGTTCACCCGGGCCTGCCTCCTGTGGCATTTGTCATGGCAGGGGTGCCCGGTGCTGGGAAAACAGAATTCCTAGACTCGCTCGTAGAGGAACTGGAGCAGGAAAAGCAGTATGGTGAATTTGTGCGTATCGACCTTGATCAGATAGTTACAATCTATCCAGAATACACCCCAAAGACCTATGCCAAATTCAGAAGCCAGGGCAGCAGTGTGTTGGCGCGCTGTATTGATGAGCTAAGGCACAAGCGATATAACATGATGATCGATGGTACATTCTCTGGTGAGGCTGGATCATCGGTCCGAAATGTAGAGAAGCTACTATCGAATGGCTACAGGGTCATCATGGTTTATATGTACGACAAGCCCGAAATAGCATGGAACTACACGCAATTAAGAGAGCAAGAAACCGATCGAGGTATTACGATCAACGGCTTCATCCACGCATGTAAAAATGTCTCAGTAAATCTGAAAACCACACTTACAAATCACAGAGCGAATATTAATTTTTCGATTTCAGTCGTAAAACAAAAAGAGCTCCGCGATCGCAACTACGAGATAATAACTGATGAAAAAGAGGTTGACAAGATCATAGAAGCAGGATATAATATTGACAGTTTGAAGGAAACATTATGAAAAATATTTTCACCCTATTTAAGAAAGCAAGTCCGAAGACACGTCAGCAGATTCTGCTTGATTTCGTTAATGATGCAGACAATATCGAGAAGGCCGTACAGGGCTCAATGGAGAAGCGTATCGAGCTCATTGACCGCGTATCCCAAAAACAATTAGCCTAATTGGTCACGGTTCGCGTTTTTTAAGTCGCTTACCGGCAGCGTTTGCAAGCACCCACTGAGCCGAGGCGGCCAAAACAATCAAAATCGCCAGCGGCCAGGTGTCTTGCCAGGCGGGTGTCGTAAAGTCAAAGAAATCACGAGCAAAGCTGAGACCGAAGCTTGGCGTCACGACAAAGATGACCGCCAAGACATATAGCAACCGTGCCAGGCGTGCCGTACGGTTGTTTTTAACATCAAACATACGCGGCACCAAAAATACTAGATAGATACCAAAGAACGTCGCGACCAGCACTGTGGTGGTGGACACGCCTGATGGGTCAAGCGGGTGTAACATATGGAGGATCGTATATACCAGCGTCACCGTCACGCCCGTAATGGCAGCGATGGGAGCGACCGCCAGGAGTGTGTCCTTCCAGAAAAAGCGCGGCGATAAACGATGCCGTGGCATCGGTGCAAACAGCGTCCACATGATCGTCGGCAAGGTGACCAGGAAGATATTCATGAAAGTGATGTGGCGGGGTTCGAACGGATAAACAATGCCCAGCGCCAGCGTCGCCAAAAGCAGCACGACGCCATAAGTAAGCTTGTGAAAAAACAGCGTGGCGATAATCTCGATAGCCTGCATAATGCGGTTGCCCAGTCGCATACCAAGCGGCAGTGAATTGAACGAATTGTTCATTAACACAATGTCCGCCACGCGCCGAGTCGCGCTGGCACCAGCGTACATCGCCACGCCCAGATCGGCCTTTTTAATAGCCAGCGCATCGTTGACGCCGTCACCAACCATGCCGGTAAAGTGACCCAGGTCGCGGAAGGTACCAATAATGCGTTCTTTCTGTTCGGGTAATACCCGGGCAAAAATCGTATGAGCAGCGACCGTTTTATCCCACTTTTTGTCCGAAACTTTCGCCAGCTCTGCGCCAGTAATTACTTTGTCCGCATCGGCAATGCCAACCCTCTGGGCTACAAAGCGGACCGTGTTTGGATTATCGCCACTAATTACACGAATACTGACGCCGTTTTGTTGCAAATAGGCGACCGTTTTTTCAACACCACTGCGCAGTTGATTGGACAAGATGATAAGGCCTAGTGCCGTTCCGGAACCAGCAGCCAGTTTTTTTAGCGAACCAGCCGCAGGGAAGCGAGCGACCAGCAGAACGCGTTGACCCTCGCCGGTTAGTGTATCAATGCGGCGCAACTGCGCACGGCTTAACGGCGCCAGGTCAGCCAAAAACTCTGGGGCACCCATCACAATGGCGTGAGCCTTACCGTCGATCGTCACGCGGACACCGCTCATTTTGCGCGACGACGAAAACGCCAGAACTTCTTTCACAACATAATTCCTTGGTGTTGGCAGCGCTTCAATAATGGCATCGCCCGTGCTATTGCCTTTGCTCGTTTCACGCGCAACAATACCGATCAATTCGTTCAGTCGGGTTCCTTTTGTGTCAAACAATTCCAACGAGTCAAAATCGACCGTGTCGCTGGTCAGCGTGCCCGTTTTGTCGACACACAAAATATTCAGTAGCGCCATAGCCTCGATAGCGCCTAACTTTTGTGGCAGCACCTGCGCCTGTGCCAATCTGAGCGCACCAAACGCAAGCAGCAGCGAACTGGCCAGCAGCAGGCCTTCGGGGACAACCGTTACGGCTGCAGCGGTGATTGTTTTAAAAATAATGACAGCGTGCAGACCAGCAAAATAATACACAACAAATATCAAGCCCGCCAAAAAGAGCGCGCCCCAGGTCAACCAAGTAATGGCACGTCCGATCGCACGCTGGAGTGGTGTCGGGCGGGGGACATAACGTTTTAACGCCTGGCTCATCATACCGACCTTCGTCGCTTCACCTACTGCCATTACACGGACGGTCGCGGTGCCCGCCATAATGACACTCGCGGCGTATACGACGTCGCCCTTCGGTTTATCAACCGCGGCCGATTCGCCGGTCAACATACTTTCATCAACTTCCAGCCCGCTACTGACTGTGACCGTGCCATCGGCCGGAACCTCATCGCCCGCTTGCAGCGCAATGTGGTCACCGACCGCTAACTGATCAAATAGCACTTCTTGAATCACCCCATTTTTACCAATGCGACGGGCGAGGGGCCGATTCATCAGTTCTAGTTTTTTGAGCGCTCGTTGCGCTCGAACCTCTTGAACGATAGCAAACAACGTGTTGACCACGATGACAAATGATATAAACCATGCATCGCGCGGTTCACCCAGGGCCAGTAAAATAGCAGCTAACACCAAAATCGCAATAACGATCGGCGACGCAAAGTTACGACCCAGGATAACCAAAAAATCTCTCATATCCTGTTATCTATCATAGTTGTTCGCATGATGAATAGCTATAGCGGTTCATATTGCCTAGACACCACTACCTAATATGGCCTATTATTGTTAAGTTGATTTATTACGTATAAGAAAAGGGGACATCCGTGGCAAAAGCGCACACATCGGCACATGATCACGTGTCAAAGTTCACCGACAGACAAAAAAAGATTGCACTGATTGTCGTCGCAACAGCCTTTGTCATGGACCTGCTAGATTCGACAATCGTTAACGTGGCAATTCCGTCGATCCAGGCCGATCTGGGAGCCAGCTTCTCGTCAATCCAGTGGCTGGTTGCTGGATACCTGCTGGCGTTTGCCACCTTTTTGATCACCGGCGGTCGCATGGGCGACGTGTTTGGGTACAAAAAAATCTTTATCATCGGTGTGGCCGGATTTACCGTCGCATCGCTGCTATCTGGCCTGGCCTGGAGCCCTGAAGTCCTGATCTTTACCCGCATCCTGCAAGGCGCATCAGCCGCGTTGATGGTGCCACAGGTCATGTCGACCATGCAAATTATGTACAAGCCCAAAGAGCGCGGTGCAATCAATGGGTTATTCGGTGCCCTCGGTGGGCTGGCCGCATCACTGGGACCAGTGATTGGCGGACTACTGATCCAAGCGAACCTGGTGGGGCTCGACTGGCGTCCGATCTTCTTGATCAACGTACCTATTGGTATTGCGGCGCTGTTTTTGGCCGTCCGATTCCTTCCAGAAGGTAAGTCACCACATCCGCTCAAACTGGACATTATCGGTACGTTCTTGGTCGTCATTACCCTTAGCCTGCTTGTATACCCACTCATCCAGGGCCGTGAACTGGATTGGCCTATCTGGACCTTTGGCATGTTGCTGTCGGCCATTCCTGCATTTTTGGTGTTTATCTGGTGGCAGCGCAAAAAAGACCGCAAAGATCATTCCGCCTTGGTGCAACCGTCACTCTTTAAAGTCAAATCCTTTGGCTATGGCCTAGGGCTCAACCTGGCTTTCCAGATTGCGATCGCTGGATACTTTTTGACCTTTGGTCTGTTCACGCAGATTGGGCTTGGCTTCACGGCCCTCGAAGCCGCCTTTACAGATCTGCCGCTAGCCGTCGGTATTACCTTTGCAATGATGGTCTTCGGCAACACGGTCATTCCAAAATTAGGTCGACGTGCCATCAGTTATGGTGCGGCCACCATTGCGGTCGGCATGGGTATTATCATCGCTACTATCGCGCTGTTTAGCGACAGTTTGACTGGCTGGCACTTCATCCCAGGACTGATCGTCACCGGTGTCGGTATGGGCTTTGCCTTTGGCTCGCTGTACTCGGCGGTGTTAAACGGTGTTGATACCAAACACGCCGGATCAGCCTCGGGCACACTAAGCGCCGTCCAGCAGGTCGGTGGGGCAGTTGGCGTTGCGATCATCGGTGTCGTGTTCTTTGGCCAACTATCATCGGGCGCCGCTTCGCACTTTGACGACGTCGTGCCCGCGCTGAAAGACACCCTAACATCACAGCACATCCCTGCCGAGGCCCAAACCGCTATCATTGATGGTTCGAAGACCTGTTTTGTTGATCGCGCAAAAGAAAAGGATTCATCGATCGTGCCTGCCAGTTGTACGGCGCTTTCAAGTGCACCTGGTGGCTCACCAGAGCTTGTCACGGCCATTACTGACGCCGCGACGGACGCCAACCGCATTAACTTTGAATACGCCTTCCGCTGGGCAATTGCGCTCGAGGTCAGCTTCTTAATCATAGTAATCGGCCTCAGCTTCTTGCTGCCAAAATCATTCGTCCACGACGACACAATGATAGCGTAAACGCTGACCAATCAAAAAGCCCTCGATTGTGAGGGCTTTTTGATTGGTCGCGGGGAACCTAGGCCGTAATCGACAGCAGTGTCCAGTTGCCGCCACGGTTGTCGCTGCGTAGGCGAAAATTAGCGCGGCCATCTGACAGCGTCAGAATCTCGGCGATGCGACCACCATGGCGCACCAGGCAGCGCAGTCCTGCATCCAAAAAGTCATAGGTTGCGCCCTGGTATTCCATGCGGCGTGGATAAGCCGCCAGGTCCTTTTTGAATCCCATGACAGTGACTTGTACTTGTTCGTTGATGTTTGTTCGGTTCATAGTGTTATTCCTCCAAAAGATAAAGATTTTTATTGTAAACGCAAAAATGCCGACTCGAGGTGATTGGTCAGCAGCGGACTTTTAGGAGATCATTACATGGGAGAGGAAAACCAGCCGCATACAGGTTTTCTGTTTACTCAGTAACGGGTGTAAATTGTACGGATAACAGGGGCGCTTAGTACCGTTATGGTCACCAGTGTGCGTGCCTCCGCGAATGAGAGTAAGACTCTATAAGCCTGTAAGTGAAAAGGTATTCCCACCAGTACCTACATGACTGTATTAACTATACACCCGGGCATGAAATACATGTCAACAGTCATAGCACCCAACACCGGAGGAATCTTTACAAATTAATCATTTTGTGTTAGAATGGCAAAGTCAATAAGCGGTCAACAGAGCTCGAGAGCTCTAGCCCTGTTGGCAGTACATCTGACAATTAGGTACTATACGTAACTAGCGTACAACTCAATACAGCCACTTGTTCCTCCCGATTCAGGGAACCAAAAGGAAAGAGAACCCAATGATTGGCTCCACCCGAATGAAGGTGGCAGGCATCACGAGCGCTCTCGCGCTGGTGATTGGCCTGTCCATCTCGGTGCCGCTGGCGGCACTCGCGGACGATGCGGCTCCGGAGACGGAGACGACAGTCGTCGACGAGACGTCCACATCCGTGGACGAGACCGCCACCGATGACACGGAGGAGACGGACGACGAGTCCGAGGACACCGATGACACGGAAGACACCGAGAACACCGACGAGTCCGAGGACACCGATGACACGGAAGACGACGGTGACACGAATGACCCGACCTGTGTCGAGGATCCGACGTTCAGCTACACGTTCGACGGCGCGACCGGTGAGGTCGTACTGACGGTCAGTGGCGGCGACGACGGTGACCCGATCTGCGATCCGCTCGCGGCCCGCACGGCAGCCTGGACCTACGACCTGCCCGCATCTGGAAGCCCCTCGTGGCCCCAGACGTTGGCCGGTTTCACGGACCAGCTGATCGACGTGATCGGTGACTACAGCTGGGCACCCCCGGCGCAGGAGGCCTGCTACCAGTACGACGCCTACGCGGCGTTCGTGTCTGATGGTGGCTTCGACGCGCTTGGCCTGCCGGAGAACTTGCTTGGGTCGCACAACCCCAGCGAGCCGGCGTTCCTGCACGAGACCCTCCCGGGCTCGGGCACGAACCCGACGTGGTCGTACACCACGTCGGAAGGTTGCAACCCGCCGCCGCCCCCCGTGGTGGTGCCGGCCGATGTCACAACCGGCCTGTTCGCGGAGTGCAAGGCGTTCCCGGAGGGCGAGAACGGGCTGGGAGGCTTCATTGACTTCAGCTCGTCCAATGCCCTGGTCGCTGGACCCGACCCCGTCGGCACGTCTGCCGAGGTCGAGTACTTCGTCAACGGTGTGTCCGTCTATGGCCCGGTAACCCAGGCCCCGGATGGCACCATCGAGGGCTACAGCTACATCGTCCCCGAGGACAGCGGCATCTACAGTGCGACCATCGAAGTCGATGGCATCGTGGTCAAGACGTTGGACTTCTTCAACAGCGACTGCGGTACCCCCGACCCGACGGTCATCACCCCGGCCCCGCCGACGGTGTACTGTGGTGTCCTGACCATCCCGGGCGTGCTCGATGAGCGCAACGCAGATGGCAACGTCTGGGTGACCGCCCAGGTCGGCTACGTCTACGACAAGGACGCCGGCACCGTGACGGGATACCCCAAGTTGGGGTTCGTGTTCGCTGAACCCGGTGACGGGGACACCTACACGCTCGACAAGGACGGACACGCCATCTGGGTGATCAGCGAGCTGCCGGACGCATGTCCGCCGGTTGATGACCCGAACACCGGTACCTTGGCCCTCACGGGTCTTGGCATCGCGGGTCCGCTGATGCTGGGGGGTTCGCTCTTCGGCGTTGGAGTGCTGCTGTTCGGTGGTTACCTGCTCTCGCGTCGCCGCAAGGTGGCTGCGAAGCAGGAGACCGCCTCGGTCACCGTGTAGTACCTAATCTGGCTTCGGCTGGATAAGGCTCTGCTGAGCAATCAGCACGAGTAACAGGGCGTTCTCTCTGGCTTCGGCCAGAGGGGACGCCCTTTCTCATGCCCAAACGTCATTTGAGCGTACTAGACAACACCTTAAAACGAGTGTATTGTATGGCATAACAGCATCGCCTCAATGATGAGTGATGGTGCTGTGAATGCACACGCTGTGCCCACATGGGCAGAGCGCACAACAATTTGGACAGAGAGGAACCACCGTGAGTATTTTCGCCATCAATGCGATGACGCAGGCAAGGACGAGTTTTGACTATTCGACCTTGCTACCGGCAGCCGCCACTGAGATCGCCACCAAGACGCTGGCCATCGCCTATAAGAACCACGAGCGATACTGCCAGCGCTGGGAACGCATACGTGAACGCGACCTGCTGGATCGCCCTACCATGAACTTGCAACAGTTCATGACCCACACGCCACACCGTTTTTGGCGACTGGCCGACGTGGTGTTCATCATCGAGCTGCCCGGCGTCCCGGGCAGGAGTCTGCTCAGCAGCACCCTTTCAGAGCTGCAGCGGCTCATGGACGAAGAGCACCCTGAGTGGCCGACGGGCACCTTGTGGCACGACACCACGCGCCTTGGCCCGGTCGATGCATCAATTCTGCCGTTCACCGGACGAATGTGGCACCGCACTCCGCTGCGCGTATAACCCAGGATAGCCTTCGGGCTGTCGGCGCGGTCGGAGTCCTCTCTGTCCACGCTACCAAAGTGGTGCAACCTGCACCTTTTTGGCAGCGGTCATTACACTTATGCTTGCGATGAGTTTAGATGCCTGTAAAATAGTCGTAATGACTGATCAATTTTCTGAATTCAAGCAACCACAAGATGACATGGACAAAACAGAGGGACATGTGGACATGCTTCGTGGGGTAGTGGAAGCGCTCCGTAAGGATTTCAACAGAAAAGTTGCCGCCGGATTAGTACGTGACCCACAAAAGCTTAAAGGCCTTGCTGCTAAGATTTTTGAAATCGCAGACGAAACTATCTATCTGGCCGAGGAAGTTCAGCGAGTGGCTGGCGTATATGATGACAGCGAACAACCTGTCGCGCCACAGCCCGACATGCTGACAGAATCAGGCGAACCAATCGTCCTCAGTAAAGACGCCCGTGAATTGCTGCACATTTTGAGCGCTCACGACGGCAAGCCAATGTCACCGAGTGAGCTGTTGAGTGCTGGGTTTAAGTCAGACAGCAAAGAACAGACACGACAAGCGGCAGTATCAGTTGCGGCCAAAATACTTTCGCAGATGCTTACCGATCAGGCCGGTGTATCAGCACTCGGCGTCACGGGTAAAACTAATGCCCGTCGCTACTTTTTACAATCAAACGCATTGATGCCCGACTCACAGATGAAAAGCGTGACCGACATGGCGCCCAAGGCAGTCGCATCGGCACCAGAACAACAAAAAGTGTCCGAACTGCCGACAAATCTGGAAGATAAGCTAAAGGCGGGGATACAGTCAATACTCGCCAAAAACACAAAGCCGGTTATTACAACCAGCGCAATCATTCACGAAGCGTTTGGTGTTAAGTTCGACAC
>ERZ724509.530-NODE-530-length-16394-cov-6.653651_pt1 | contig 16394 bp, 12 predicted proteins | sample MGYA00376042_ERZ724509 | MGnify/ENA primary metagenome ERZ724509 (study PRJEB28724, sample SAMN07190887) | wastewater metagenome | isolation source: effluent of sewage treatment plant in Hong Hong | place: USA: Christiansburg, Virginia | collected 2016-03-01 ...
ATCAGGTCAGTACTTTGCTGCTTGAGGACCGCCGCCGTTTGACGGTCACCGCTGATCGCAGCCTCGTTGGCCTTCCACATCAGCGTATTGGCATCTTCACCAATGTCAGCTGAGTTCCAACCGCGAACAAATTGGTTTGAGCCGTTTACTTGCTGGCGCTGCAGAAGGTCTTGATCAACCCCAATTGCTTGTTTAAGTGTGGGTAGCGCGACTTGTTCGAACATGGTAGTCCTTATTTCTTGTCGAGGCCGAGAAGACGACGGGTGTCGTACTCATCTTTGGGTATTGCACTTGAGCGAATTGCCGCTCCGTTATCAAATGTCTCAACTGCCCCAAACGGAACAACAACCCCGTTACCACCCGTAAACACGTCACGAAGACCTGCTGTGCGCTGACCTGTGTGGTTGATTGGAAGCTCAGTTTTTGCTCCCCCACCACCCATCTCTTTAACCGCCTGTTCGGCCATGAAGCGGCGATACAACTCGGCTTGGGTCAGTTTGCTGCGCGGGTCATTCTGAGCGAACGATGATTTCCAGCGAGTGTACTTGGCCAGAGCTGCGTTGTTTACAATCTCATCTCCGGTCTTCGGATCGTTAGTGGTGAAAAAGAGTTTGTCAGCTTTGTCGTTCTTCTCTTGAGCGTCTTTTAAACTAGCCGCAAGAGCGGCGCGTTCAGTGTTGCCCTGCATTGCCGCATGCGATGCTTTGGTAATTTCTTGTTGCTCTCTTTGAAGACCTAGCGAAGCTTTTTGGTACGGCGTCATCACTCCTTCACGCTTTAACTTCTCTTCAACGTCGTACTGTGCCAGTCCTCGCAGACCTGCCGCCTGAGAGCGAGGGTCTTTGATCTGATCACTGGTCGCGTTGAACTTGGCATTCTCATACTGTAGCTGGCGCAACGAGTCCTTGGCGGCAATGCGTTCAGGTGTCATCCAGTTACCACCAGCGTCTTTACCGTAGCCAGCCGCTGCAAACTTAGCCTCACGAGCTTTGTCAATGTCGGATAGCGAACCTTGCTCAAGCCCTGAATTTACAATCAGCTGACCTTTGGCATCACGACCCGCATATACCTTGCCGTTACCAGTCTCGATGGTGCGTATACCCGTCTTGCCAGTCTTGCCGTTCTCGGTTACGTCACCCTGTAGCGGGCCAGTCACGCCAGATGCACGTAGGCCAAGGACATTTGGGTTCTGTTCGGCAACCATGATAGGCGCAGCCTTGGCACGAGCAGCTTCCTTGGCGTCGTAACCCGAGTTGTAGTCGCCGGTAGCTGGGTTGGTCTTTGCTTTGACCGGCAGTTGTGCGGGAGCGGTAGATGGCTGCGTGCGTTGAGCGTCGGTCAAGGTTTTACCATGACGCTGTTCCCACGCAGCATCTTGCGCAACCAACGCCTTGTTCACCTCTTCGTCGTGCTGCGGAGTTCCTGCCAGCTCCATGTTTGAAGCTTCTGCTGTAGCGCGACCACGAAGAGACGGAATGCTGTCCACAGCATGCGCGATCATCGTGCCGATACCGACACCGTTTGCAATCGGGCCGAGGTAGCCCAGCGCACTGCCAGCCAGCCCAGCCGCTTTTGCAACCGTAGGTGCTGCTGTCGGCTTGGGTGTTTCAGCGGCTGACAGCCGCCCCATTTTTTCATAGAAGCCCTGTGGTTGTGCCGTGCGTGCCTGCGCGGCGACGGCTCGACCATCGCGCGCAACTTCAAGACCTGCGTTTGCCGCAGGTTGAATCACAGGTGTCTGTGCAGCGCTGCGAAACTCAGGGCGCAGATCGTTCGGGTTGATCATGTCTCCGACAACACCTGTCGAGGCGTGGACACCTGATCGTAGTCCGCGTGCAGGCTCTTTGCCGTTGGTACGTTCAATCAGCTCGGCCACTGCATCTGGCCCACCGAGAGCCGCCACGGTAGCTGCTGGTAGCACAGCTTCGTCCTTTGACAGCTTGGCGTTCACGCTGTCACTGGTCGTGGTGCCGGGACCATGGACGATGCCCGGCCCTTCGTGAACAGGTACGCGCCCGTCCTTGTAGCCAGCCGCAGCTTTGAGAGCCTCGTTGCGCGCACCGACCACACCCATCGCATTGCCAATCATTCCACCGCCGCCTGAGCCGGCAACTGGCGCCGCGCTGACAACGGGTGCTGCTGCCACCGCTGCAGGCGCAGAGCCGTAGGCGCCTTGCGACTTCGCCAACTCGCGCTGAGATGCTTCAAGCTGAGCAATTCGCGGATCAACGACAGGTGCCGCTGGAGCAGGCTTGGCGCCGCCAAACAGCTTTTGGACGAAACCTCCCGCGTAACCGGGGAGGTTTGCTGATCGCAAGCCCTGTTTGGCTTCGAATGCTTTGGTTATATTGCTCATTTGAGTACCTCAGAATTTGTCAGAGTTTATCAGGATTTAGGTCGTTTTATCGGTTTTCTGGTAGTTCCAGTGGCCTGCCGACTGCACTTGGAAGTTCGCCCCTGCCTGCGATGACAAGCTCTGCTGAACGTGGATACCAGACAGCGCTGACGAAGCAAGCTGGCCAGAAATAGTCGCTGTGGACTTGGCAGCCTCTACGGTCATTTCCGCCGATTTGTACATGAAGTTTCCGTTGACCTCGAACTTTTTCAATGCAGCTTCGTACTTGGCAATGGCTGCATTCAATTCGGTTTTGTAGACTTCGTGCTTCAAGCGCATCTGCTCAAGCTCATACGTGCCAACCTTTAGCTCGTACTCGATTTGCGTCTGCTGTATATCCATCTCTTGTTTGCGAACCTCGTACTTTTTAACAAGCTCGGTGGTTTTCGCGTCGTTGCTTGCAACAAACCCTTTTACGTTTGCGTCCTCTTTTGCAATAGCCACGTCGGCGCCGATCTTGTAAACCTCAGCACCAACGCCTGCTGCTTGAACCTGCGCGCTGTACGATTTGACCATCTGCTCGTAGATTTGAAGAGGTGCCATAGAGGCGCTGACTTCGGTAGCGTAGGCTTCGTACTGAGCTTTACCAGAATTGATCACGGCCACGTAGGCTTCAACCTCTGTCCGGTACATGTCCATGTGCTTGACCTTGGCCTCAAGCTCGGCTTTCGCTGCTTCAACGAAGGTGCGGTACGCTTCCACGCTGGCGGTGACTCCCTGCATGTGAGCCGTGTAGCCGTCCATGGCAGTCTTGTCCACTTCGAGAGATGCCTTGGCACCTTCGATCTGCGCCTTGAACAGATCGACCTTGGACAACTCGCCTTGAATCTTGGCCTTGTAAATGTCGACGAGTGCTTGGAACCCGCTCTGCTTGGCGTTGAAGACAGCGACCTCGGCGTTGTAAACCTCGATCATCTGCTTGCCGTAGCCAGTGAAGATGTCCATGATCAGACGCTTACGTTGAAGCTCGATGTCGAGCGCCTTCTGTACGAGCTGTGCGCCCGTCGTCAGGTTGGCCTTGTAGACATCCACCTCCATCTGCATACGGCTGATAGCCACGTCGCGGCTAGCGAGACGAATCTTGGCGTTGGCCTCGGCGCGAATCACGTCGGTGCGGCGACCCAGTGCACCCGGAGGTGCTGTGTAGCCACGGCCAGAGAACTCTTCGAAGACGGCTTCTATGTCGTTCTGCGCTGACGCACGGTGCAGGTCGGCAATGCGCCCGACCTCTTCCTGTGTCACGGTCAGCAGTGTCTGCGGTACGCCACCGAGAGACATGTTGACGAACTGGTCAAACTGGGTCTTGTCGAGAGTCATGTCACCGACAGCGACAGGAATGTTCGGCAAGTCAGGTTGGGCGATGTCCCATGTTGGCAGATCAACGCTCAGCGTCGGCAGCGTCACGGTTGGCAACGGTGGTAGTGTGACACCGTGCATAACCGGCGCGTTGCCGTAGTCAAGCGAAGGGCGCGGCGGCAGAGTGAACGACGTGTCGATTACTGGTTTCGGAGGTGGCGAGTCGAATATTATTTGTGGCTTTGGCGGAACAACCACGTTCACGTTTGGTGGAGGCGGTGGTAGATTGACATCTATATTGTCAAAAGAATTGGCGTTTAGCTTCGATTCAAACCGATCGAACTTGGGTAAGTCCATTGGTTCAAGAGGCTGCAGCGGCTCTAGCTGCTTCATCTGTGAGTTATCCGGACTGTTGGTTTGGTCGACATCGGGCATCTCCCCAACATCTACCATTTGTAGAGTTCTAGAGATGTTACCGATTGCTATCGAAGCGTCTACAACAAGTTGCTGCGCATTTTGATACATCAGTGCACGGGCATTCTCAACCGTCTGAGCCATGCCGGTTACTTTGTCTACAATGTTGATTACATTGTTGTTGGAACCTAGACTGTGTAGTGGTTGGTCGTCCATCATATTCTCCGATCAGTTTCTGCTACGACGAAGGAGACATCACCAACCTGTGTCTTGGCTGCTCCCGTGTTTCCAATAACCACGCCGAAGTACGTCGAGCGCAGACCCTTGCCCAGCTTCACCCGCGTAGGTGCGGGTGTCTCGACCGTTGAAGGTCGAGCTTCATATTCAAAGACTTCTTCACCTTGGCTGACCGAGTTGACAGCCACGCGCATCGGCTGCTCGGATGCGGCGGTGATGTATATGTTCGGCACGTGCTTGATCTTCTGGCTCTTTAGATCGAGCAGTCCGGTATAGACCTCTGCGTCCGTACCAGCGCCGTTGAGCTGGTACAGACCGTCAGGGGCGATGCCGAACAGCTTGCCGTTGAGCGAGAACACCTCAGACACTTCGACGTTCTGCCACGAGCTGTACGCTGCCAACCGCACGTTGAACACGTGAGCCATGCGGTCTTCGTTGGCGTAGATCAGTTGGTCGCGGCCGACAGCGCCCTCGGTGTAGCCGACGAACATGAGCGAGGTCGGCAGGTATGTGTCGTAGGCCGTGCCAAACTCTTTAACCAGAAAGGTCGCGTTCTGCGCGAACAGCAACCAGTCGACACCTGTGCCAGCCTCGTCGACCGTGCTGGTCTGACCATTGGACAAGAGCAGTGTGTCGACACCTGTGGCCGTCGATGACAACACGACGATGGCTGTGCCGTCGATCCAGTCAGCGCCTTGACCTTCGTTTGTTACTGTGAAGGCTGTGAGCAGTGTGCTGAACAATGTCTCGTGGGAGACACCTGCCTCGCTCATCAACAGAACAATCGCTGGTAGAACCGACTCGATACCAGCACCTGTTTCGACAACCGTAACCTCAATGATCGGTGTGCCTGTGCCTGACCCTTTACCAACTTCGAGCAGTGTTACCTTGCTGGTCAGGGACGGGGTGTAGATGTCGCCGCTAGAACCTGTCTCAGAGATAACGATGTAGCTGACGCTCGTTATGTCGTCAAGGCCTGTAGCCACGTCGCTGAACGGGTAGCCCGGCGCAACACCGAACGACAGCCCCGTGTCGGTACTGACACCAACCTCTGACACAAGATTGTTCTTGTTGGTCACAGACCACGTTACGTAGCCGATGCTCTGCACGTTCACCGTGACAGTGGTCACTGCACCTAGCTCGCCTGCAGGGGTGGTTATGCGCAGTGCCAGCGAGCTGCCGTTCTGAACAACACCGCTCGTTGCCCAAGACCCACCATCCACTTGCAGTTCGCCAGCCCCAATGATTGAGACGCTCTTTGTCCCAAGCGTCAAGCCTGAGACTGCGATACTTTCTGAGGTAATCACCGTGCTGGGTAGCGCCTCGATTACGTCGATAAAATCAAAGGCCATTAGGTAACTCCCACATAAGTCATCTGTCTAAAGCGACCGACACGCTCGTCGATCAATAATTTGTTTTCGAACACACCTGTGTACGCCATCGCGCCGTTCAGGTGGATGTTCTGTTTAAACCCCGGCGTGCCTAGCACAGAGCGCGTGCACCACAGGTGGGCGATCTTGAAACCGTCAGGGTTTGGGTCAGGCAACGTGTTGATCCAAAACTGATCAGCACCGGGCATACCCTTCATCTCAAGCGGGTACTCTCCTCCGAGCGACGAGCAGATCGTGACGACCTTGTACGTCTCTTCGTTGGTCTTGCTGACGCCGTTGTTCCAAGTTACCACGGGTGCCGTAAACGTACCGTTCTGTATGTTCAGGACTGTTCTTGGTTGTTGGCGTGTTTCACCAGTGACACCCTCACCTTCTTCTTCTGGCAGGTACATCCACTGGAGATACTTGACAGTGTCGTCGCGCAACTGCCACTCCTCCCAAGCGCCAACAGGGACGATCCCTTTGTCCCATATTGCAGGGTCAGGCACCCACGACGGATAGGTTGCGTACACGAACTGCATCAGCATTGCCGCGTACTGGTAGTCGATGGTGCGGCTCGTGGCCTTTACGTTCCGCTCGCAGATGAACACACACTCTCGGTCTGTCAGAGGAATCGCGCTGCCGTAACTGTAGCTCTGACCCGTGTACGCACTGCCTGTGACATGGACGTGGTAGGCGTGGCGCTTGGCTGTCCACGGGCGACCTGCCACAGAGCGGTAGCTAGGGTTGAACTCGTTGAACCACTCAGTCTCGCTGTTGCTCTGCTCATAGCCGAAGTGGAACGGAGGGTACGGCCACGAGTATTCAACCCCCATGTAGGGCGACGACCATATCTTACGGCCTTGCGACATGGCGTTCATGTACGACGAACCCTCGGTGTTGCGCGGGTCGATCCGGTTCGAGTAGAACCCTGCTGGCGGGGCTGTGAAGCTGCTTGACGAACCCCACGAGGCGCTGCCCAGCAGAAGCTCGATAGCTCCCGGCATCGAGCCGTTGCTTGTCGCGATCTCTCTACGCTTGGCACCAGCGTTGTAGAACTTCAGCCACACCAGCTCGTCCTCGTCGTAGAAGACGTGAACCACTGTGTCGCATACAGGATACGAGCGCCACACGGCGGCGTAGTCAGGTGGCGGTGGGCGCCCGTCAGTCGGCCACTGTCGCGGCAACATGCTGAAGCTGACAACCCCCGGTACGCCGGTGAGCGGGTCAATGGTTGGCACTTTAAAGTTCTGTGCGTAAACGGCTACGTTCACCGCGCTGCCTTTGTTCTTCAGTGTGATCGAACCGCGCAGTGTGTTGATCGACTCGTCGTACCCGCCGTCGAAATGCTGGTAGTCCCATACGCTTGGCGATGGACCGTCGCCACCTTCCAGCGTGATATTCCAGTGCTCAAATACGGGGTAGTCAAACGGGCGTGGACCAGCTAGGCGATACCCCACGTTGTCCATCTTGTTGCCGGTCATGTTGAACGCCCACCCACACTCGGCGTAGGAGGGTGACAGCTTCTCGTAGAACGGAGCCATGTCCTCTCGGTCGACAACCTTGAACACCCACCCGTCGACAACCGCACGGTCGAATGGGGATTTGGTCTGCCCCGCCTCTTTGTCAGCCTCTGTCAAGCTGCGGCGCGGGAATGTAAATCCGAGTGGTAGTGACGGGAGGTAGTCCTCCAGCTCTTTGGGTAGGCCGTTTTCCTTTGGTACCAGCGGTAGGCGCATGGCGTACACGCCATCCTCGCTGATCTCAATCAGGTAGTAGCGTTCTTTCGGTGTCTTGTAGATGCCGTGCGTCTTGAACCAATGGAACCAGTAGTTCAGAGAACCCATCTTCACTTCTTCGTCGCGCTCGTAGCCCTCAACAATCCGAAGTTCTTCAGGGATGTTGTACGCCTTCTGAATGGTGTCTATGTCTTCGGCTGATAGCTGTGAGGCGGTTCCGAACCCCATCAGGGTCTGCGCAACCACGCGCATACGACCTGAGTACATGGTTGGTTTGACCAGTCGGTGCTGCGCAAAAACCTTTGGCTCAACTGGTGAGTCAAAGCTTGGTTGAACCGGATTGTTGTATAGATGGCTCCACTTCTCAGGCACCGTCAGTGCCAAGTACGGAGTCGGGCGCATACCGCTGTCGGCTTTGTTATGCGTGTTGCTGTAATACAGCCCCACCTTGGCAACCTGCTCGACAGGGGCTGTATCTGCATTCGCTTCAAGCCACTTCTTCATGTCGTTGTACATACCGTCGAGCGTATTCAAACTCTCAGCAGTCGGTATGTAGCTGTCAATCAGTGGCAAGCGCACAGTACCGTTGGCGGTTTCCGCCTTCGCTACTGTGTAGAAACTGTCTCGCAGCAACCCACCCCACGGCCACACACGAGGCATAGGGTTTGGAGGAAGATACTCAGTCTCCTCTAGCGGCATGATGTGGGCGAAATGGTGCAAGCCATATCGACCTACAGCCACTAGCACATTGTCTTGTGGGAACGTGAACCACTTGGCGACGTTCCCTTCGCCAATACCCTCCACAAGCTCGGCGGTAGCTATGGCGTTGCCAAGCTTGCTCCGTGCTATGTGGAGGTATTTCTGTCCTACTTGGGCATCTAGCGCCGAACTGATGTTTACCGCTAGTGGCCCTTGATAGAACGTCGATGTGCCTTTAGGCGGCATTAAGGGTTACACGATAGCCGAGATCGAAGCTATCACCATCAAACAGGATGCGGTCAGAAGCGAAGCGCGAGGCTGACGCCAGAATACCAGTGGTCGCGCCCTTGGCAGAGTTCGAACTCAGGGCGGCACCGCGAACGGTGAGCTGGGTGGCGGTGGCGATGGTAAAGGTTGCCTTGCCGCCTGTCAGGTTGTCGATCTGGTTGGTCGACGTTGCCGTGCCGTTGAACAACGGACGAGTGACTTCGTCGTAACCTTCAACAGCAGAGGTCAGCTCAGACGCAGCACCGGGGTAAGACGCGGCTGTCCAGTTGATTGCTGGTGTGACTGCGCCAGCGAACAGCGACAGATACCAGTTGTTGATCTTCGGCAAGGTATGCAGACCGACCATCAACAGGTAGTTCAGGAACTCGGTGGTCAACAGGTTCTTGTCGATACGCAGGTCTTCGCCATTCACGGTGTGGAAATACTCACCTTGAATGGCGAGACCCGTGCCGGGGATAAGAATACCGGCTTCGCTGATTTCGAGTTTGTTAGATTGAGCGGCGCGTTTAAAGTCGCCATTCAGAGTTTGCAAAGATTGGTTCATGGTGTTCTCCTAGAAGGCGACAGATACGGTATCAATCACGCCACGATTGGCGCTAGATGCCGGGTAGTTTAACACTGATACAATCTGATAGGAACCGTCAGACTCCACCAGATTTGACACTGGAACAATACCTGCTTCCAGCTTGATAGCGCCTGCCGTGAGCGCCTCAACTCGACCGCCGGGAAGGCCAGCACACAGACCTTCGCGGGTTAGCCAACAGAAGGCGTCGTCCATCTTCACCTTCTCAATTTCTTCAATACCTAGCTGTGCGTACGGCACATAGACCTGTGAGCCAGCGATGGCCGGCACCGACGACACCTTCTCCATCTGACCGTCCTTCTCAGGCTTCAGGAAGTAGACGCCGTCAGTAGTGCCGACGTATAGGCCACCATCCACCGCGCCGACAGCCGTGATCTTGGCTGACATGGTGGTGAAGTCGTAGCGTGGGTCATACGAGTCAAGGTTCAGCGGCTGTGTCTGGAACAGCGTCGTGTCGGCTGCGCCGTAGATGCGGCCACCGAACTGTGTCAGGTAGAGGCTTGCCGGGAATGGATCGACCACTGTCGGCAGCAGCTCGCTGTCCTGCTGAGTACCGACGCTCCAGATTTCTCCGTCCTTGCCCCATACCGACGCCACGCCGTCGGGGCCGATCTTGCCGTTGGACGTACCGTTGGAGAAGTACAGGGTCTCATTGACGAACACATACCAGACACGACCACTACCCTGCAGGCTGAACTGGCCGCTGGTACCGAACACAGGCAAGGTGAAGCCCTGCCAGTTCAGCTTGTACATCAGACCACCGTCGAAGAAGTAGGCGTTGAGTTTGTCAGGCATGACGAACGCCGAGTGACCGCCCTGCCCCATTGGACCGAACTTGCCCCGCGTGACCAGCAGGCCGCTGTCGTCGATGTTGAAGTTGTGAATGCGTCGGGCGTAGCCGGGAGGCACCGCCATCTCGTTGGCGACGTGGTGCTCGCCTCGACCGAACGTACGGTCAACTGTGGGTAACATTGGCATTGCCTATCTCCGTGAAAAGTATTGAACCGTTGGCGATGAAGTTCTGAGACTTCATCTTGCTGAGGCCGGGGTAGTAAACAGGAACGAAGCTGAAGCCTGTCTCGAACTCCTCCCAGCCAGATGGGTACAGCGTGCGGCTGCCGCTCGATATGTTTGGTCGGCCGAACGACCCCATCGGGGTGCCGGGTATGAAGTAACCACGCGCTTGGTGTTTCAAGCGTGGTCCGAACCACTCAGGCTCGTCGTCGGTTATATCCAGTTGCTCGACGTTGCGAATTCGGTAAGCAACAAACTGGGTGCCGAACGTAGTCATCGTGTCGAGCAGCACCTCGCCCGTTTCCACGTCTTCGATGTAGCTTTTCGGATAGATGCGCAAGTACGGCCCGACGTAACTCGCCCCAGCAAAGGTCTGGTCAGCGGCCACCCCTGACGGATACACCCGGCGATGCTTCAGCTCAATACGACCAACACCCAAGGCTGGCGCGACGAGGCCATCAGGGTGGATGTACTTTGTCCCGATGTCTTGCAGCAACAGCTCAGTAACGCCAAACACGGTGTCCGTCCAGCCCTGCATCTCCAGTGGGCGCTCGCCACCGAACAGCACGTTGGGTATCCCGCGACGATAGGACAGGGTGCCGTCCGGTCGGATGTGCTGAGGGTTTCGTGAGATGTACGGGCGGCCATACTGCGCATAGGACGTCTCGTAGTAACCGTAACCCCCCTTGGCGAATATCTTGCGATGCTTGGACTCAACCCGTGTGTTCGGTCCAAGCTGTGGGCCGGCGCTCATCGGTACCCAGTCGTACCACAGCTGGTAAGCGTCACCCTTCGTGTGGTAATCGAACGGGTACCACTCGTTGGTCAGGGTGTTCCGCTGCTCGCCACAACGTACGTACTGAGGGCCAACCACGCGGTTGTCACCGAACAGGTGCGCTACCAGCATCGCCGTAGGCTTCACCCATTGTGTTCCGCCCAGCAGCTGTGGTTTGCCAATCGAACCCAGAGACGGCCCCGGCGGGATGAAGATGACCATCGAGCGAACAAACGGCGTGCCGAAATTATCGGTCATGTCGTAGTCCCACGCCGGTATCTGCTCGGCAAAGATCGTGTTAAGCCTGACCGTTGGTTGGGGGATACCAATCAATGTGCCCGACCACGGAGCCTCGGGGAATTCCCACTCCGAGGTCGGCATGACCCCGGCCCCCGCCTGCACTGACTCGGGGCGGATACTCTGCTCAGGCGGCACAAGCTGTGACTGGTCGAACATTACTTTGCCGTTGCCCCAGCGCAGGTAGTCAGGCGACGGCGGTCGTATCTTGCGTGTGCGGTCAGATACGAACGGGGTGCCGAGCAAAGGCGGTGCGTCCCCCATCGGCGGCGACACGTAGCGCTTCTTCAGCTGCACCAGTGGCTTGATACCCGGCTCGAAGGCGTATGCCGGGTAAGCGTGAATCTCAGGCGTCAGGTTGCGTATGCTTGGCGTCCCGACGAATCCATCAGGGTATCCCCACATCCGAATGATGTTCTGGTGCGTCTCAAGTGCATGCGTACCGAAGTAGCCCTTGGGTATGCCTGTCGGTGCAATGGTGCGCACGCGGTACGAAACAAACGGTATGCCTGTCGGCTGCTGACCGATGTACGGAACGCCGATGCTGCGAGCGCGCTCCGACACCCACGGATGACCCATCTCGGTCATTTCGTATGTCGCGTAAGGCTTGACCGTCTGCAGGTTGCTCCACACTCGCGCCGGTATGCCGGCACGCAGTGAGTGGAAGCCCCAGCCGTTGAGGTCTATTACCTTGCGGGTATGCACCCAGTTGTCGTAGCCCCAGCGCGTACTCTCGTACCACTCAGGGTTGACGTAGCGAACGCGGTGCGAGGTGAATGAGTCGCCCCACAGAGTAGCGTCGAGTCCGGGCGGGTTGATTGCTCGTGCGCCGTTGACCACCAGACCACCGTTGGACAACAGTGAGTGCTGGAAGCCGTTTGTTCTGACGTAGCGGTTCTCGTTGATCAGGTCGGTGTAGTAACCGAAGCGCTGGCCTTCCAAATCCCACTGCACAATACTTTTGGCATAGATTGGCTGTGGGTTATGGATCAGTTCAGCGTTACCGAACTCCGTCGATACCTGCTGTTCAATCAGAATCTGTTGCGTGCGGTAGCGAACCGTCTGGATACCGAAGGAGTTGCGTGACGGGATACCTACCGGATGTGCGCGCTGCGCACGATCACGAACCTCATGCTCACCCCAGCGGGTAGCGTCAATACCATCAACCAGCAGGTTGCGCGTCTCGTCAGCTACGAACGGCGTACCAAAGTCTGTGAGCGTTGTTTCAATGTACGCCGGCCCAATGTAGCGACGGCCAAGCTGTATCGCAGGCTGACCAATGGCTGTGTGTTGAGCTGTTTGAACATTCGTCAGCCAGCGATAGTAGTTCGACGCGACTGGCAGGCCGAACAAAACGCTGGTCGGTCCACCCGGTATTCTCAGGAACTGCGTCTTATTGTAGACGACAGGGTTTGGTAGCGCAGGAGGTTGTGACGCAAACGACAGCGTATTAACTTCTTGATCGAAGTTGTAGATCAGCGTGTCGCCGAACAGGTCATGCGACCAGCCGACGTTCGTGATTGTCTGGTTGTACTCTATTGAGGTGGAGCCGAAGCCGGGGGACTCAATGCCCGATACTTGGATGTACTGCTCGAAGCTTAGAATCGCGTCTTGAAAATCAAACGTGATGGCCGTGATAACCGGCTGGGTGTAGGTGTCAGATGCAAACTGGTAAACAGCCCTGACCTTCGGGTCGCCAAAGGACGAGGTGTCTGCGCCGAATGGTGCGATCGTAGACATTACGCCGGCTCTATGCGGTCAAAGACGATGGCCTTACGTTTGGAAATCTCGTTGTCAAACGCGACGGCGTAACACATCTGATCGACGACGAATTCCCACTCACCCGTGGTGGCGGTGCTAACCGTGGAGCCGAGGAGTTCTCCGGTTGCTTGTGAGTGGATGTTGACGCGCCGCGCTGCGAACGCACCTGTGTGATCCTTAACGATACCGCCGATGGTTGTGCTGAAGTCGTACGCAGGGAAGGGTTCAGTCGGTGGTGTGATTGTGCCTGAATAGCGTGCCACACCTTTCGTGATGCGAACGTCTTGGATATAACCGGCGAAAAAAGCAGCCTTGGTGCTGTTCGCACCGATAACCAGCGTTTCTGTTGAGTTTGGGAAAGCACCTGAAGCTGTGCTTGATAGTACCGACCCACCAGCGTAAATAGATATTTGACTACCGCGACGCTGCACTGCGATATGCGTCCATGTGCTGCCTGAGCAAGTTGGACCGTTGAACACACCCCACAGCGCCGTATAGCACCTTATTTGTCCACCTGCCTCCCGCGTGATGTTCAGGGAGTTGGTGGTAGTTGCCATGATTGTTTGTCCGGAGGTTGTCGAATACAACCAGAACTCAATCGTGAAGTCTCCAGACCCGAAAGCAAAGTCAGGTGACGAGGCTACTTCCAAGTAGTCACCCGCCCCGTCAAAATAGGCGCTGACGCTTTTGAACTTGGTTTGTGTGATTGAGCGGGTGGTGTTTCCAAACTTTGTCACCGTGTGCAGCTTACGGTCAGTCAGACCGGCATCCTGCATCTGCATCATCAGCACAACGTCCTGCCAGTTCGAGTCGTACTGGATTACGTCGGCGTTTCGCAGCGACGGTATGAAAGCGTCCGCGTACCGTGATACTCCAATGGTTACTCGGAACTCGTCGATGTAGCCAGCGAAAACATAGTTCGCCGCCCAAGACGCGCCAAAGTAAGTAATGCCCGTGTAGCTCGGCATTGTATGTACCAACTCTCCTTCCAAACACCCGTTCACGTACAACCGCATTGTCGTGCCGTCATACGATCCGGCAATATGCGTCCAAGTGTTCAGTGGTATTGGACCCTGCGCGCTGGCGTTCCGCCACGATCCGTCGAAGCATCCGAAGTACGGGCGCAGTCCTGAACTGTCAGTTACCCCGCCACCTAGTCCGAGTGTGAACCCAATGTTGGTTTGGTGCTGAGTGCTTGTAACTGCCCCGCCGCCGGCCGAAGTTGGATACACCCAAGCCTCCACAGTTCGGTGCTCGCCAGTAGCGATAGTCATGGTTGGGATAGTGACGTAGCCGCCTGAAAAGAACGCGCTACCAGTTCCTGACTTTGGATTGACCGCATTGACAACGGCGTTGCCTGTAATAGTTAGTTTGTTGTGCCGCTCATCCTGAAAGATTGTCCCGTCACAATGCATCGACACCGTTGTGTTCGACCAATAGGCCGGTAGGAGGTCGGCAGATGGGAACGGGTCAGGGTTTGCATACGGCGCAGCCGGTGGTGTAAAGTCGGCCGTATAACAAGCCAGCCCTTTGACGATCCTGTATTCATCAATCGCGCCGTTGAAAGTTCCACCCCACGACGAGGTATAGCCTATGTAAAGCGTGTCGGTCGAAGGGAGTATGTTACCTACTGCCGTATATGACGCATCAAGCACGCCGTTCTTGAATATCCGTAAGGTGCCTGCCTGCCGTGCAAACGCCCAATGTTCCCAAGTCTGTGTTGCTGGCGTGGACACCGATGGGAAATCGGCACCGTTGATTCGGAAGTTCAACTTGGTGGGGATACTGCTGTCTTTGTACATGATCCAAGTAGATGACGACACGCCTCCGGGGCCAGCCGCCGATGGCTGCGATGCCCAACTGACTTGGCAGTACATCCAGAAATCAACCGTGAAGTCGCCGGTACCAAACGCAAATCCTGCTGACGCAGGTACTTGTAGCGAACCGTTTGCTGGCAACTGGAATGCTTGATCAAAGACGCCTGTGCCGCCGATGGCTGCGGCACCTGTCGCACTTACCTTTCTGTTGTAGCTGCTGCTATCGACCAACCCTAGCGTGCTGTTGGCGTGTACCAGCAGGACAAGCTGTGACGCGCTTGGGTCGGCCATAGCAGCTCCGAATTACAGCTTGAAGATTTTGTTCGCGCCGTTATCCCACACGACGATGATGTCGCCGCCGTTCGGGGTAATCGGAAGACCGGTGGCCGAGTCGATCAGGGCGATCAGCGGGCTGGTGGCGTTGTCGCCAGTGTCCTTATAGATCAGCAAGGCTTCAGACTCGACACCCGAGACCGCCGTGAAGGTCACGTCGTTGGCATCGGCCGCACCATCGGTAGAGGCTTTGCCAGTCAGAACCACGCCGGCAGCGATGATCGCTGAGCCGGACACATCAGACAGGTACTGGTGGCTGGTGAAGTTCGGCGTGTAGACATTCTTGTCGATCAGCGCCACCTTCATGGTGTCGGTGTCCCAGTTGATTTGGCCGCGCAGGAACCGCTCACGGGCTTTGTCGTAAAGTGTATTTGCCATTTGAGGCTCCTATCAGTTAAAGAGTGCGTTAGATTCTATCAGAGTTGAGGTCAAACTCTGACAACTGCGATTTCAGTTACTCGGGTCACTGTGACCACAACAGCGGTTGGCCGAGTCTGTGCAACAACCTCACTCACAGGTCTTATCTGCGCAACGTGGGTAGTTGTGCGGGTCGCCGCGCACAGGCTGCTCGGCCTAATGGAAGCTTCAATCATTAACCATCCTTCGTGTAGTGGCTCGCAGTACAGCGGTGCGTGCTAGAGCTATGTCCATGCCTGTTCGGATTGTGGCGCGCATGGCGCGGAGATACCCTGCCAAGACCATGCGCCACGAGCGCGTGTCGAACGAACGGGTGTCGAAGGAGCGCTCGTCGAACATTACGGGATCAGCGTGCTGCGCAGCTTGTTACTCTCACTACCGTCACCGTGGTAAAGCTGGCCAACGGCTTTGCGCAGGTCGCTGTGAATCGGCGTGATCTGCGCAGCGGCGAGGATGGCAGCCGCGATACTCTCGGCGCTTGGGCCTGACCCGCCAACTGCGGTTGTTGAGAAGGCTGCGCTTGTCTTTCTTTCGACCTGCACGCCGGTATCGTTAATTGGCGCATTTAGATTTCCAGAAATAACGAACGGCCCCGCCCCAATAAACTCAAGCTCATAACCGTTGATGTAGTCGATTTGCGGAAGAAATGCGCCTCCACCTAGATTGAGACTCTGCCAAGAACAAATATCGTCATGGAGCATCCCTGTTACAGACGCCTCCAGATCACGCAAGGCCAGATGGTGCGCCGGGATGTCCATGATGGACGTGTCCGAATACACCACCTTAGTTTGCCAGTTGACGGTCAGGGCCATTGGCTTAGTCCGGCGTGCGAATTACGTTTGAGCCACCACCAGTCGCAGTAACCGGGAACGTAGTGTTGTATGGCTTGATGGGGGAAGCACCGCCGCGCTTGACGCGAATACGCCCGGTGAAGTTGCCAGCCGAGGTGTAGGTAGCGC
>ERZ724509.532-NODE-532-length-16363-cov-3.610498_pt1 | contig 16363 bp, 25 predicted proteins | sample MGYA00376042_ERZ724509 | MGnify/ENA primary metagenome ERZ724509 (study PRJEB28724, sample SAMN07190887) | wastewater metagenome | isolation source: effluent of sewage treatment plant in Hong Hong | place: USA: Christiansburg, Virginia | collected 2016-03-01 ...
AATCCACGGTTTCTCTTTTCCATTCTTATCTAACTTCATAGCAACACTTTGTTGCTTGTGGATATCTCCCATCATAACAAAGTCATATCCAGTAAAGTCTGTAACCTGAACTTCTCCAACTGGAAGAACCCAATTGTTATCCATTTTACATCCATTGCTAGATCCGTGGAAAAGTGCAATAGAAATCTTTTCCTTGTTCGGAGACAAGGAATTCCAAGAAGACTTGTCAAAAGGCGAATAAGCAACAAATTCAATTTCAGAATTTGGAACTTCATATGTCTTTGAGTCTCTCAACAAGAAAGCTCTTGGATGATTGATTGCTTCGTGGATTGGAGTTATGATATCTTTTCTATCGAGATTAGAAAGATTTCCATCATGGTTTCCAAGAAGAGTATAAGTTGGAGCTAAGTCTGCAAACCTACGAAACATCCAAGAAAGTCTTTCAATGACTTCTGGAGTAATGCTTTGAGTCTTTGAGTGATAGGTATCTCCAGTATTTACAATTATATCTGGACCGATATCCTGTATCTTTTTAAAGAGTCTTTCAAAGGAGTCAGTGTACTCACTGTGTCTGGAAATTCCTCTCCAGTGAATATCTGAGACTTGTAAAATTTTCGTCATGCGATTTTGTTCACCTTACGTTAGCAAATTAAGTCTTGAGTATAAGTCAAAGCTTGTTGTATAAAGCCTAGCATCTTGTGATAATTGATTAAACTGACTTCTTGTTAGGTCACCAATGTCTTTAGCTTTTAATGAAGTTGGAATTTCTAATATTCTGGTTCTTATGCCGTATTCTGATAAAGACTTTGCAAGCTTTAGCGTTTTACCAAACACGTCTGGATCGTATGCAAGTAATATGTTCGTATTGTTTTGCACGATCTTTTGGAATAAAAGATAGTCGGTTGTCAGAGAAGACCCAAGAACACAGGTTGCATTATCATTACACTTTACAAGGTCAAAAGGACCTTCAACCAAAGTTAGTTCCTTTGTCCAGTCGATGTTAATTTCATTGAAGATAATGTCTTCTCTTTTTACATTGTCTGGATTCTTGTACTTGGGATTATATCCTTTTATGTGGCGAGCCGTAAAATAGTTTAAGTCTCCATTCTGATCATATGAAGGAATGATTACTCTATTTCTATATTCCTTCTCGTCGAAGGAAGTGAACCCAAGCCTCCAGTACCACAGGTCCCTGTCAAAGTCCGGCAAACGGCTTTTAAGATATTCCTTGAGGGATAAAACATGAGGAGTGTCCAAAGCAGTAGCAAGGAGTTGGAAACTCTCTGGTAGCTTTACTTTCTCTTCCTGTTCAAAAAGTTGTTCTTGAGTTGATTCATAAACTTGTTGTTTGTTAATGAACTTATCAAGATATTCTTTTAGCCCAGAAGGATTTGAAGTCTTGATAAGATGAATTAAGTTTTTTGACTTGTAGTCGCAAACCCAACAGTGGGTCAATCCATCAAACCTAACAACAAGTTTCTTCTTAGAATATGCTTCATTCTTTTTAGACTTGCAAATAGGACAAATAATGGAAATGTCTTGACCGTTTGCAGAGACTTTTCCAGGACCAAATGTTTTCTCAAGGAAAGAGAAAAATTGTTTAGTTGAAGTCATTTACCAGATTTTGTTATGAGTTGTCCACCACGGCAGATAACCCAAGCATCCGCTAATTGAATTTCCATATAAATCCTCCACATGTCTTAGCCTGTGCTCTGCAACATCTATTAATGTTACTTCTTTCAAGTTGTAATTTTCTTGCAGCTTCTGATGCTGACTCCCAGCCTTGAATAAAGACACCATTTTTTGAGTATTGCGAAATGCGTTTTGAACATTTCTCTTTTCCCATCAAACCAACCAATGGTTTTCGTATGCCATATTGATGGTTGTTTTTACCAGTCATCAATTTAGATAATTTTTCTTTTACCTCGGGTCTTTTAGATGGATTGTTTTCACCTAATTTACATCTAGACATTTTGTCAATAGACAATTGCGTATGTCTATAACCAAAGGTTCCATGAGCCTCTTTACATAAATTATAACAACTCTGTTGATGATCATAGAATTTATTTAGCCATTTTTGTTCTGTTTCTAACAAAACATCAAGTTGATTAACTTGTTCAATCACAGAAAAAACAAACACTTCCTCGCCACACTTGTTCCAATCGTTTTGAAGAAATGTGTTTGCATGAACTCCACGTTTTAGTTGAGACTTATGAGCATTATATCTAGTTAAAATTTTAACTGTGCTGCCAATATATACTCTATTATTAGAGAGATTTTTGATTTGATAAACTCCGGTTATATGTTTGTCTTGTAATTTCAAACTATTCATTTGTAAATCAATTGTCCTCCCCTTGCTATAATAAATGCATCTGCCATGTCAAAATTTTGAGCTCCATAAACCACTTGTCCAGTTGACTTGCCTGTCTTTGCGATGTGGCTCTCCCAAGGAAACTCAGGATGTAAAGTCATAACAATCTTCAAAACCTTGTCTTTTGTTGTTGATGACTTGTCTGCTGTGTTGATTTTAATTCCAAGCTTAGAACGTGCAGTACGAACACCAACTTTTATTGGTTTGACCTTGAAACGGTCATAAAAGATTTGGCAAATGATTCCATTGAAAGTAGCAAGAGCAAATAGAGTCTTAGCTGAGGAGTGACCAGAGGTAAACTTCATATGAGCTTCTTCAACAAAGATTCTTGAAACTTCTTGCGTGGAGACATCTACTATGTCTCCAAGTTGTCTTTTTACTTCATCTGCCTTATCATAAATGTCATCAAACTTGGAACTTGTTAATTTGATGTTTCCAAGCTTTAATAAATTTCCTGAAGTATCAAGAACACAATAACCAATAATGCTGGTACTGATATCGAGAGCAACATCTACTTTGTCTTTCTTGATTTCTTTAAAAGGGTTGCTCCAGTTTTCTTTGGAGACGTCATCGAAGTCTGGGTAGCTCTCGAATCCTGGATTCTTTTCAGAGACTTGACTATGTGATCTGTCCAGAACTGGTAGTCTATCTTTTGATTTTGTTTTTTGCACCATTCTTCGGCTGCCTTTGCTTTCTTTTGGACTATCAAGTTATTTAGTTGATTCAGTCTTTTGACTTCAACCAAAATTCTTGTTCCATCTGTATAGTTTACAAGAAAGTCAGGATAATATCTTCTTACTTTACCCGATCTTATATTTGAGATATACTCAATAGCAATTGGTTCATAAGCGTAACTCTCTACAGAGTCGTCTTGATCAAAGTGTATGGCAACAATAAGCTCCCAACCAGACCTATATTTCATTTCATTTAAACACTTAGAACTAACATGGATTCCAGTCTTGTATCGTCCACCTTTTTTCTTTCTTCTTTTTTTTGTTGGAATCTTTTTTGTTGCCATCCACATAGTTTGTAGTGAATATCATCAATTGAATTAGTTGTTAAGTGGAAGACTACCACTATAAGAGAAGTATACTTAGCATATATGACTAATAAGAGATTATGGACTCTCAAAGAGTTGCACATGATATCAGAATTTGGAATAGGCTCCGTAGATGGCGAGTTTACTTTTCAAGGAACTGGTAACTATGGACGAGGCGGAGCCAGACAACTAGTTGGAGGACTAAATCAAGCAACTCAGGCTTTACAAGATCAAGAACAAGCTGAGCTAAATCAAAACGTAGAGGACCAAGCAAAGACTCTTGGAAAATTCAAAAGAAAAGTTCCTCCACTAAAACTTACAGATCTTGAAGCAAATGATAAAGTTGACATGATGGGAAGTTGGAATGAACAAACTCTTGTTGGTTCTAGAGCTTTGCCTGGAGATCATTTCTACAGAGACTTACCTGGATATCCAGAAAAGGTAAATGCTCTGGAAAAACATACAGAACATGTTCCTTCTTACGACAAGACTCTTGAGGTTCAAGATTACTATAAAGATCAAGAAGAAATATACTACGACAATGTTGATTTAAAACAACTTGAAGAAATGGTTCTTGAAGCTTTAACAAGCTTGGATTCAAGTTACTGGTTAGTAAGACCAAAAGATCACTTGTACGGGAACCCAGTAAACGATAATACTCAATCAAACATTACAAGCAGAACAACAGGTTTAGCTTCACCAAAAAACTTTGTACCAGAAGATTGGTCTTATGAACAAGACCACAAATATGATGACGAAGAGTTTTGGGGTTTCCAACCAGATCCTAAAGAAAAAAGACACGAAAGAAAACAACAACCATGAGTGATATACCCGCATGGGAGAGAAAATACTGGGCAGATAAAGCTGCTAAACTTCCTCACTATAAACCAGCACATGAACTTCAAGGTGGTCAAAACACCTTTCAACAAGGTCCACGCGCAACCGTTCCACAAGGCAATGGAGGAGTCGTAGACATTACTGCCGCGCTTCAACAAAGAATTGCGCAACAAGGAATTCCTGGATTTGGACAACAACCTAGTGCGATATCAGCAAAGGTATGTTTTGTAAAAGAAGGATTCCAAGCTTATAGAATGCTTCCTACAGATGGTTTTGGTTCTACAGTTCCGCTTGTGATTCCTATTGGACAAGTTAGTGGAATGGCAGGAAAACAATTTGAAAGAACAGAACTAAAAAGATGCTTTGTTGTAGATAACAGCGCAATCAATTCCAAAGTAGACCTTTCTGAAATGTCAAACCATCCAGAAAAGTTTATGAACTTGGTTCAAGTATCTGCGCCTTTTGCTGGATCATTTCTTGTAGCAGAAAGTGCAATTGTGCCATTCAATCAACAACAAGGTTCCAATTCAAATAAAATCCTAAAAGGGTAACCTTTTTTAGATAATAGATGTACAGGTTCATTATTTAGAATTGATGACCAACACTACACCATCTGTTGATAAGAAGAGAGCACTTATCTTAAGTGGAGGTGGAAGTAAAGGTTCTTTTCAAGTTGGTAAACTCAAACAACTTGTAGAGCAAGGTTATAGATGGGATCAAATAACTGGAGTTAGTGTTGGAGCTATAAACGCCATTTACTTAGGCATGTTTAACAAGCACGAACAACACTTTGGAGTTCTTCAGTTAGAAAATCTTTGGAGAACAAAAATAAACGGAAACTCTTCTGTCTATGACCATTGGTTACCGGGTTCTCTAACATACGTAGCTTCTTTGTGGAAAGGTTCTTTGTTTGACACAAGTCCACTTAGAAGTCTTATTGAAATGAACGTTGACATTGACAAAGTAAAACAAAGCAACGTTCCAATACACATAGGAGTGTGTTCTCTAAACTCTGGTAAGTTTAAAACTGTTCTAGCAACAGAGTCGAACATCATTGACTATGTTATGGCTTCATCAAGTTTCCCAATTGCTTTTCCTACAATAGAAATTGATGGCGAAGTCTTTACAGACGGTGGAATTAGAAACACAGTTCCAATCAGAACTGCGATAGCATCTGGTGTAAGTGAGATTGATGTCATCATCAATAATCCACTCGAACTAGGAATTGCTAGAGTGTCAAGTTCAAAACTCAGAAGTCTTACTTCAAAGGTTTTCAGAACTATAGACATTCTATCTGATGAAGTTCTTGTTTCTGAACTTCACGAGTTGTGTTTGCAAAACAACATTACACTTAGAATTCATGCTCCTGCTAGTCACTCAGAGAAACATCCTCTGGACTTTGACAAGGACCACATTTCTAAGTTAATTGAACTTGGATACAAGAGTTAAATGGAAAAGAGCCTCCGGTTATCAGAGGCTCTGGATTCCAAAGGCTTTCATTACAAATCTAACACCACAGTGACCGCACTTAGCATGAAAGTGTGCGCGTTCATCAGTACATCTGGAGTTTTTTCTAAACCAGTAATTTGTGGTTTTGAACGTGCATGAGTCGCCACTATCACTTCCGGCTGTGCCACCAAGAATTTTGTAATTTTGAAAACCACCTACTCCACACAGTGGACAAGGATTTGATGAATGAGAATAGTTTAACAGTGTTGACACTTTGGGTTCCGATTCTGGAATTGAAGGAGTTCTGTACATTTATTTTCAGGGAAGAGACTGACTCTTCTTCCAAGACTTCATGAAGGCATCAATATTCTTGCATCCTTCTGGATTACTGGAATGGATCTGGTAGTTTGGAATCTTGTGTCCCTTGGACTCATCGTAATATTCATACGCAAGCCAACGCAGAAACATCATGGCATCCTCGTTTGGACCAAGGTCATGGTCGAACGAAATGAAGTAAGGCATACCAAACGTTTGCACCATGTACTTGGCAATCGTCAAGTTGGGAGCAATTCTCCAAGCATGTTGACGATTGGGGTCAACGTAGTAAGGGATTCGCTCATCATCGAGAAAGAGATTCCAGTTGTTCATAAAATTAAGTCTCTGAGAGCCAAGGGAAGTCCCTTGACTATTTCTACAGTCTTTTCACCAGGCTCAAGAGCCACGGCAGTTACTTGATTGTTTAGATCTGGTTCCTTGAACCTTGAATATTTTACGTCGTGAGTAAGAGCCTTCGAGATTACTGAATATAATTGATCGCTTGTTCCTGACAAAACAATGATTGTATTTGAAGTATCTCGCCATCGCTTTTCTTCAACAGGATATTCATGTGTAAAGTCATCCTTTGCATGAATACTCTGAGAGATTTGAAGTCCTGGAAGGAGATCGTTTCTTACGACCACATAAAGGCGCTTGTCAGCCGTTACAGGAGCCTTAGATGGATTTAGGGTGGTCCAGTTCCTACTGAACTCTGAGAAGGCTCTAAAGGCTTTTAGGAAATTCTTTGACAACATTGAATGGGTCTTCTTATCTTCTTTTAGAACGTGTAAATCGATTGATTCTAAATGCGGCTTTACGTGGTTGATGAATCAAATACTGAAACAGAGAACTTGAGATATACACTTCATCTTTATTATACATGAACTTGTGTAAAACGTCTGTTCCATTCACATAAACTTTACCAATATATGTAACCCACTCTGTATTGGGAATCTCATATACAGTAGATCCAGGCATCCAAATACATGGCAAATAGTCTACATCTGGATGTTCTTCACTATCCACCAATACTCTTAACTCGGATCCGGGAAACCATGGAGCTTCTTCGGCGTTCTGCGTCATAGATAAAGTATAACACAAATCTTCGGAATTTTTAAGCCAAATAACTTTTAAACACTAAAAGCTAGGTTGACTAGGAGCAATTGGAGCTTGTCCGCTAGCAGCAGGAACACCACCAGGAGCTTGAGCAGGAGGAGCATTAGGAGGAGTGCCTCCACCTGGGGTTGCTGCCTGAGCTTCTTGAGGTTCTGCAATTGAAACAATTTTTCCAATACTGTTTAGTTGTCCATCAAGAGTTGCTCTTTGATCTTGTGGAATTGAATTCCAAAATGTTGTAAGTTGTCCATAAACTTCTGGATCAGAAAAACTAGAACCGCCACGAATAACATTTAGCTTGTCAATAACCGTGTCAACCGTCACTTCTGCCGTGCCCTCCGCAGGAGCAGGTTCACCAGGAGGTGGAGCATCTGGAGACACTGGAGGATTTGCAGGATTTGCAGGAGCTACTGGTGCTGCCTGTTGAAGTTGTTGTTGTTCAATAGCTTGTTCTGCAACAATTGCAATAATTGCCTCTTTGATAAGGACTTCTTTGCTGCGACGACTTAGTTCTTTTTGAAATTCTGTTCTTAGAGTGGACATGAATGTAAATATTACACTAGAACTTAATCGAGACAGTTCCAGTTCGATTAGTACGATCGGTTTCTGTATAGGAAACCGATCTAAAGGAATTGGTTTTCGATGGAGACAATATGACCTTAAGTTCTTCAAAGTCGAATTTAGTTATATTCAACCCTTTGCTATGGTTAAGTAAAAGCTCTGTAGCCTTTGAAGATGGATAGTCAAACTTGATTTTAAACATGGAACCACTTGAGTAAGAAGTCTTACTCTTGAAATAAGTGGCATTGGCTTCAATTTCATGTTTTACTTCAAAACGATTAGATGTTGGTCTAGATTCAAATGTGGAGTAGTGTAAATTGAAGTTGAACGTCTCTGGAATAATTTCCACTTCTTCTTGCAAAGAAGGTCCAAGAAGACTATCTGGATCAAACTCTTGTTCTACGTTTGTTTCAATTGTGTTCATCGTAGCTTTTTTCAATTTCCTCAATAACATGCAGACACAGCTGTGTGTCACATGGAGTATGAGAACTTTTACTCATCAAAGCTACTTCAACTTGATTTCCAGGTTTGGATGTTGCTTCAAGAGCTACCTTTTCATCGTGAATCTGAATGATTTCTAGTAAAAAACTTCCTTGTTTTTTGCTAGTTGGAAACTCGAACGTTCTACAAAAAAAATGCAGACCGGAACGATGCCAGTCTGCACTAGGTTGGTAAGGTTCGGGATCCTTACTTGTTTTGAAAAGTTTCATGCTGCCTCTTATTATGCAACCTTAGCCTTACGACCCCTCTTCTTTGGTGGGAAGAGTGTCTTGGAGTACATCGACTGGAAAGTCTTGATAACATTTCCACTAGGACTGTTAAGGTCCTTTCGAAGGATTTGAATAACTCGGTCCTTTGGCATCTTTGCCAAAGTCATAAGAGACTCAATCTCATTGTCGGTAATCTGACTCGACTCATTATCAGACATAATCTGATTCTTGGTCAAAGCCATAAGGAACTTGCCAACGTTACCATCAGAAGCTTGAAGCAACGTAGCAAAACGCTCTGCTGCATCTGCCTCTGCCTGGCGAAGCTTGAGATCCAAAGCCTTTTCATCTTCTGGAGTAAAGTCACGAGGGTACTTACCACCAGTAAGGTCTTGAAGTTTACCAAGACCATCGCCTTCGATCTTGTTTACCATCGCAGCAGTAACGGAACCAACCTTGTCACCGATGTCCTTTAGAGTAACGTCACCAGTACGGTTAACTCCCTTAGCAACTTCTGGATCTGAATCATCCGAATCTGGAAGGTCTACTGCATCAAGGTCCGCAGAAACTTCACGAGAGTTAACCATGTTCTGTAGAGACTTCATGTTACGGAAGAAGTCTACAGCCTGAACAGGACTAAGAGGAAAGTTGCTCTTAGGATTCGAGAGGTGATCAAGAACGTTACGTTCGTTAACGCTAGAATCGTACCACCTAGAATCCTTGTTATTCTGTGGGTCAAAATACTGACGCATAATCCAAGCAACGAAGTCACCCTTGCGGTTTCCAAGCTTGTTAAAAGCTGGATGCATTTGTTCACGCATTAGTGCCATTTCTTCCTTGATAATCCTTGTGAGCGTTTCGCGAAAAGTCACAGGGTTTGTTTTTTGTTGAGAGACAGGCTTCTTATTCATCGTTTACTTGAACCTTCATTATGCCATATTGTTGATGGCTTTTAAACCGAATATCGGAATATTTCTAACTTGTTGAAATTGTTGACTATTTTGTGGTTGTGGTTGTTGTAGTAACAACTTCTTCTGCTAGGGAAGCTTCCATCGTTTGGTTTTTGTGGTCGGACTTTGAGCTCCAACGTCTACCAAAATAAAGAGACAGAATTGGCATCAGATAACCCATTCCAGCAAGAGCATCAAAAGCTGGAATTGGAAAACCAAGTGCTACACCAATAACCCAAGCTACCAACCATAGAGTAACTACAGTAAAAGATATTACAACCATTGTCAAAGATACTGAAGGTTTGCCTTCGTCGTTTTTTATAAACATTCCCATGTTACATCACCTCAATATCTTTAAATATGTTCTGCTTGTAGATTATCGACCAGTAGCTTGTCCTATAAAGTATCCACTCATTCCTGTCAGAGCACCAACTCCAACAACTGTTAGCACAAGCTTAAATCTATTTCTTCTAACTTGTCTTCGAGAAGCTCTAACCAGTTCTTGATTGATTTCTGTAATCGCTTCTACGTCTCTGTTTCTAGAATCAAGTCTAAGTTGCATCATGTCTATAGAAGCTTGAGAACGTAGAGCCTGAGATTCTAGTTCATGCTCTGCCCAAGCGAAAGTTAGACTAACTCTTGTGTTCATCTCAGAAATCCAAACAACCTGAAGTCTATTAATTTCTGATATAAGCCAAGCATTAGCTTCTAGACTATATAGAACTCCATCAAGTCTTGCTCTGTCTCCAACCCTAACTGGAGTTATAGAAGCTCCTGATGGAATTGACTCTGAACTTGGAGACATAGGTTCTGCTAGTTCAAATGTTGGAGGTTGAGTTATGTAACTCACGTCTTGCGCACTTGCAATTGAACTAACGTTCAAGAACAAAAAAAGAATCAAAAGTGCTTTTACAAATGTTTTTTTCATTTGACATCCTCTTGAGTTTCTACTCTTGGAACAACTGGAAGACCTAAAGTTTGACTTAGTTTATCTGCCATAAGCTCTGGAGAATTATCTGTTGAAGCAAGAATCTCTTTAATCGTGTTTTCTTGTTCCTGAGTAATGCTTTCTACTTCAAGTCTATGTTTCTCTTTTAGAGACTCAACAACTTTGGCATAGTTTCGATTCAGTGCATCTTGATCTTTTTGTTCTTGTTCTCTGATGTCTGAAGCCTGTTGAAGGTCATCAGCATTTTCTTCCATTAGTTTTCTGTACTTAGCCATAAGGCTTCCATATAGAGAATTGTTTGGGTCATTCTTTAGAAAGACAACCATAACAAGTCCAACTATGGCAGCAAGAAACAAGTACCAATATTTGGTTATGATAAACTTAGCTTTTTTTAGGAAGTTTTTGAATTTGTCTTTTTTTGTCATAAGCTAGTTTAGCTCACTTTTGTTGGAGTTGTTTTTGAGGTCTAAATTATAATCCAAAAACGAAGTGTCTTCTACTTGTTTATCAACTTCTGTAATATGATATAGAACTTCTTCCATGATAGTTTTACAGCGTTTAAAGAGTGGAATAAAACTAAGAGTCAGAAGGATAGGTTGATTTGCGTGACCCCTGATAAAGACCATTTACAAGTGGAAGGACACCTGTTTAATTCCGATAAGATGATACTGCCAATGACAATTAAAGGGTTTGGTAACTTAGAATGGAAAGAGGATATGTCTAAGCCTACGTTGACAGGCAAGGGGCGTATGTGGTTGTATAGTCAGCTAGTCGGGGGTGATCAAATTGATAATTGGAAACCAAGCTTCTTGTCAGGTAAACGGTGGGGTGATGTAGCGACATACAAAGTATTAGCGGGTTGTAAGAATGATAAGGAAGCCTTGCAAGCGGTTGCTGACACATACAAATCATGGTATCCTAATCCAGTTGAGTATGTAAGTTGGGATGGAAAACCTATGGTTAAGAATTGGCTAGAGATAGCTGATGAGAATTGGCAGATGGGTTATATGAAACGGTGGGTGGGGGATGATACAATGTTTAGTAAAGTGATTGAGAAATTAGGGGTGAAATATGAATGACCTACACGCCCTCTACACTGATGGTCAAGACGTATTACGAATAGTGAAGTATGTTCACCCTACACCAAGCATTGACGGACACTTCATCTTGGCTCGTGATGATAAAGGTTGTAGTGTAACATTACAAAACTTCCTAAAAGACTGGAAAGTATTTAATAGTGCTGCAACATTTGCTAATTACTTATTATATACTAATGAGGTGTTAACGGATTATCGTAAAACAGATGATAGTGGAACAGTGAAGCACATGATGATGTGGACTAAGGGCAGGTGTTTAGAAGTTGGTAAAACTTGGGCTACACCTATTATGTATAGTGATTTATTGGGGTATTTTGATGGATGATATTAAAACCAACAACATTTGGTTAATGAAAGGCGATTGTTTAGAGCGCATGAAAGATATTGAATCAGGTAGTGTAGATTTAATTCTTACAGACCCACCTTATGGTACGACTGCTTGTAAGTGGGATAGTGTTATTCCATTTGATGAGATGTGGGAACAGTTGAAACGTATTATTAAACCTTCAGGTGCTGTAGTTCTGTTCGGGAATAATCCGTTTACTGCAAAACTCATTATGAGTAACTGTGAAGATTTCAGATATAGTATTATTTGGGAGAAGGAACAAGCATCCAACTTTATGTTCTTAAAGAAACAGGTCGGGAAAGCTCATGAAGACATATCAGTATTCTACAAAAAGCAACCAACATATAATGCTCAAATGGTGTTCAATGGAAAACCAACAAATACGGGTAGTAAGAATATAGTCCAGAGTCATACTCTTAGTGGAGGAGAAGCTAAACGCGAGGGTTCTACAGACCGATACCCAACATCAGTTTTGAAATTTAACCGAGACAGAACTAAATCCCATCCAACACAGAAACCTGTGCTTCTTATGGAGTGGCTTATCAAGACTTATACTAACGAATCAGAGACAGTCCTTGACTTCACTATGGGTTCCGGTACTACAGGTGTAGCTTGTGTAAATACAAACCGTAAGTTCATTGGTATTGAAATGGATGACCACTATTTTGATATTGGTAGCAAACGCATATTGGAGAGTAACAAAGATGTATGAAGTCGATGAAACAATTATTTGGGTTGGCAGTATTAAATGGAAGCTACAAGAGTTTGTTGTAGAAGTTGAGCTGACCGACAGCGTATTGCGCAGAAGTCGGTTTATGTAAACTCTGCGAACACTTGCTCAAGATGGTTCATGATGACTATGGGCTGAGCAGAAACAAGTCCTTCAATTATTTCGTTAGACTCTCCTTGAATGTTGTTTATCTTCGTCGAAAGTTGGAATAGATTCTTTTCAAGAACTTCGAGTTTCTTTAAAGTAGTTTCCTGATTGGCTTTGATTAGTTCGAACAATGTTTCCATATCCATGAGAGCCTCCGTTTTCGTTAGTTACATGTCTGTTATTTCTGCTCTATTAAAGCATAAATTTCGTCTGCATTTAAACTTTTGATTTTCTTACCAGACTTAGATTCCTCTTCGCTTATTTCAACGAGAGCTTCTCTAAGCAACTGAAGTAGTCGATCGTCATGAGTGATTGTTTTCCTTACAAGGAATGCAAGAAACTTTTGAGGATTTAATCCGTGTTTAAATAAAATCCTTCTAAAGTCCAAGAGAACTGAGTGTTCTAAGACTAAAGGAATGGTATCTTTTACTAACATAGGACCTCCGAGTTTTTGTTACGACGCTGCTCCACCACCAAATGCACCAGCAGCATATGGTTGAGGGAATTCACTTTCCCCAGGAGTTGCCGTGTTCTCTACATCCGTTGGAGTCAAAGAATAGTTTACCTCAAGAATTTGCATAAGCTCTTGAGCTGTTCTTTGGTCGTAGTTGTTTGTTATGTAAGCTTCTGCTCTGTTAATAATAGTAGACCTTGGATCCAATAAAGCTTGAAAATTGTTTGCAAGTCTTGCAACGGATCTTGCAAAGTCATTAAGGTTTATCTTTGGAGTAGCAACTACTGGTTGTCCTCCAGCAGCAGGAGCCGCTCCATCAGCAGGAGCATCACCACCTAAGTCTCCACCTAAGTCTCCAAGATCTCCTCCACCCAAATCCCCACCAGCATCATCTGCTGGAGCATCATCTGCTGGTGCATCTTCTTCTGGTGCAGGTTCTTCCTCTTCATCAGGACCAAGTTGTTCAAACAAGAATGACTTGTTTTTTATTGCAAGAGCTTCTTGCATTTCATTAGTTGGAATAGATTCCTTCTCGTATCGAACAAAGTATCTGTCAATTGACTGATCGAGAGAAATGTTCTTAGGAGGAGTTACTGGAGCAAAGTCTTGAGACGTTTGTGGAACTGGAGGAGGAACGTCTTCTTTTAGAAGAGTTTCCAAAAACAAGTCAAAACTATTTTGTTTCTTCTTAGTCATGTGTTGTATTTCCTTGGTAGTTTAGATTCAGAATAGTTTTGGTGGATTTGCAGAAGTATTTGGAGGAGTATTTTGTGCAGCAGCAGGAGTTACAGGTTGTACTGGAACTGGACCAGCTTCCTCCGCAGCATTAGACAACATAGCAGCAGGTTGAGAGTTTACAAGAGGCATAATCATCCACAAGTCATTTAGTTGGCTTCTTTCAGCCACAGTAATACGTGCTTCAATTACGTTCCAGTTTAGTTCTCTCATCATAGCAACAACATAAGACTTTTTATCATTAGCATAGTCCTTGAAGTATGCGTGTTCAAACATGTCAATGGCAATAACAGGAATAGCTCCTACAGGAACTCCATTTCCATCGTCGTCTACTATTACATTCATGTAAACCTTTTTATAAGGCTCATAAACCGTAAGAGCCCAACCATTTCTACATGACATACATGCAGCAATAAAGTCATATTGCCATGTTTCAAAGGTTCCAAAGTCTCTTGACAACTTAATGTAAGGAATCGAGTCTAAAGAAATCTCTGAGGACAAGTCTGAAATGTTACCAAAGTAAAGTTCATGCATCTTGACAGAGTTAAGGTTAGAAACCATATCTCTTGATACATTTCTATATGAACTAAAATTTGAGTTTGCTTCTTCTTTAGCAACTGCATCAAGTTGAGAAGATGACTTGTTGAAAGAATCTACATGTCCCTTGTAAATTACTTCATGAGTTTGTTTTGTCTTTGCACTAAGACGTTCTGTCTTAAGCAAGAAACCTTTTGGAAGAGTGTTCAGAGCTTCTTTTACTAAAGACTTTGCTTCTGATACTACTCTCTTGAGCATTGGAACTTTGGTTACTTCTTTAGATTGTGGTGCAGTGAATGCTCCACCTTCTCTAAAGGTTTTGTTAATGCTATTTTCAATAAGCGTTTTGAGATCGGAATCCATAGATATTAGTCCTAGTATAAGACTAAATATGGCTTACAAAGGGTTTTGTATCACTTTGTTTTTTTGTTGATAAACAAGTCACTCCAATCATTGAAACAAGAATTTAGTTGTGGATAATTTCCAAGAGGAGTCATGTTTGCCAACAAGGTAATTTTTGAGTTAGCAATTTTTGTTGATGATTTATGTAAAGGCCAGTGTTCAAAAAAACTTCGTCTTCGTGTTATGTTGGAACCTGCCTTATCTCTCAAAGTAGAATAAATCGAGTCAAAAGGAACTTGGAATCTATGGTCTACTAGTGGCTCTACAAACAACACCTTAGTTCGAATTGAGTAGTCATATAGGTTAATGTCTGTAGGATTCATACCTCTTTCAATTTCTGATATACTTTCAGTTGAAGCAAGGTCTGGATGTTGCAATAACCATTTGTTCAAATATGTGAAATTGAACCACAAGGTTCCATACTCAACATACTTTGTTATAATCCTATATTCACCAAATGACTTTGTTTTATCTGTAATGACTTTAGACTTTTTCCTATCAAGAAAATCTGAATCAGGTATAATGGTTGGTATCTTATTTTCCTCAACAAGCATTCTAGGTTCCAGCTTTAGAGTTGATACATGACCTATAAACAAGCTGGAAACGTTACCAGTGGTTTTGTAGATATATCCTGGCTTTAGGTTTTCGTGATGAATCTTTTCTTTCTCAAGTGACTTGGTTGAAGTGCTCATCTTATTAGCGTAACACAATTACAATCATGTATAAAATAGAAAAAGAGTTGTATATTTAGTGAAATGGAATTAAAGAAATCTTCCGAACTAAAAAAGCTGATTAGTTCGATTACAAAAGCAGAAATCGAAAGCGTTCTTGAAGAACAAAAGAAGCCAGTTACTACTACGGATGTAGTAAAGGCAGTTGCTAACAAAGGAGACGTTGCAGAAGGAATCCTTGGAGCAGCCATTGTTGCTAGTCTAATTGCTCCAGAAGTTCCAGTAACTTATGCTTCTGTTATCAAGATTCTTGGAGACTTGAATAAAAACAAAAACCAAGCAAAGTCTCCTAAGATTGTAATCAAGACAAATTCGTTTAAGGTTCCAAATAACCCTAAACTAAAGGGTTCTAAGTCTGACAACGTTACGTTTACTCTTGGACTTGCATCAGGAAACTTCAATGCTCTTTTCAATTCAAATTTTTTGAGTTCCATGAGTGGCATTATTGGTGCTGCTGTAAAGTTTGCTAACTCCTCTTCGGTAAAGGGTTATGCAATGCAAATTTACAATGACCCAAAGTCTAACCAAGTTGAAGTAAAGTCCGTTGGAACAGAAAACCAAAAAGGTACAAAGGTTGACCTTATGGTTTTGGAAGATGGAGTTACCGTTCCTTGGGGTTCTATGAGTCTCAAGGCTGGTGGAACCAAACAAATGGGTCAAGTTGGAAAGCAGTACAGCAACTTCTCAGAAGATGGAGGTTCAAGAGGTATTGCCAACTTGTTCAACAGTTTGTTTGGAGTTATGATAGATCCAAAACTTGGTGACATGTATTCTAATGCAATTCGCAGTGGAACCGAAGAACAAGTAATTGCAGCTATTACTAAAGTTTACAAAAACGCAGAACAAAAAGTTCATCAACGTTTTGGTGGAGATCAAGAAGAACTCATTGA
>ERZ724509.534-NODE-534-length-16289-cov-5.527104_pt1 | contig 16289 bp, 14 predicted proteins | sample MGYA00376042_ERZ724509 | MGnify/ENA primary metagenome ERZ724509 (study PRJEB28724, sample SAMN07190887) | wastewater metagenome | isolation source: effluent of sewage treatment plant in Hong Hong | place: USA: Christiansburg, Virginia | collected 2016-03-01 ...
TCACAGTTAATTTCTAAATCAAAAACATCAATACCTGCGAATTTTTTAAACAAAACGCCCTTGCCTTCCATTACAGGCTTTGATGCATCCGGACCAATATTGCCTAATCCTAAAACAGCGGTACCATTTGTTATTACCGCAACAAGATTTCCTTTGGCAGTGTATTTATATACATTTTCTTTATCCGCAACAATCTCTTTGCATGGCTCTGCAACTCCAGGAGAATAAGCCAATGCCAGATCTAATTGCGAACTCAACGTTTTCGTTGGAACAACTTCAATCTTACCAGGCTTACCTTGCATGTGGTAATTCAATGCATCTTCTCTGTTTATTGACATTCGTGCTATGAGTTGTTTTGTATTAAAAAATGCATCCTATTCGACAAAATACCTATTAGTTTAAAATGAGTTTTTGTCCAACTTTAATGCTATTGGATGTTAACCCGTTTAATTTTTTTATTTTATCGACTGTTACTCCTGGGAATTTTTGTGATATCGTCCACAAACTATCTCCCGACCGCACGTAGTATACACTAGGTGTAGAATTTGTTGTTGAAGATGTGGACTTTGTTGTTGACGATGAAGTTTTTGCAGTCGAAACAGAACTGTTTGTAGTTGTATGTCCACTTCCCTTTTTATATATCACCAGTCGTTGACCTACGTGAATTGTATTTGAGGATAGTTTATTCCATCGTTTTATATCGGCAAGATATACCTGATTTTTAGAGGCAATTGTCCCTAATACATCTCCACTTTTAACGGTATAATATACTTTTTGCAAATTTGTTGTTGAACTGCTACTGCTGCTACTCGAACTAGATGTTGTTCGTACAGCACTTGTAGCCACGCCAGCCCGAGGAACTTCTTTGCTGCAGGCATCTAAAATATCAATTCTATTTAAATAAAATTGCGCCATTTTATCAACGGGCACTTTTATTTTATATGCATATGCACCATTCAATATCCCTCTTCTCAAAGCTGGATTCAAATCGCGCATATCGTCCGAACAAATGTTTAATAATTCACTAAACGTATAAATATCAAAATATTGGTTAACCGTAATTGTATCAAAAGCGATTGGATATTCTAATGAATCCGCAACAATATTATGATCCGCCATGTGATTCATAATGTATGTCAAAGCCACAAACTGCGGTACATAACTACGTGTTTCTTTAGGCAAGAAATCATATATCTGCCAAAAGGTTTCTTTGTATCCAGACCTTCTAATTGCTCTACGCACATTGCCCGGACCGCAGTTATAGGATGCAAGCGCTAATTCCCAATCATTAAACGTACGATGCAATGCGGATAAATACTTGCATGCAGCAACGGTTGCCTTTTCTGGATCTAAGCGTTCATCGATAAATTCATCTTGTTTCAAACCAAATTCTTTACCTGTAAAGGTCATAAATTGCCACAAGCCTGCCGCACCAGCAGGTGATACAGCTTTCGCATTTAATCCAGATTCAACGATGGCCAAATATTTAATCTCCTCCGGCACATTTTGGGATTTCAATATCTCTTCAAACATGGGGAAATAGATACGCTTTCTACGTTCCATTACCAGGGCATAGCGCGCATTTCGAACAGAAAAATAATTAATAAAGCCTTTTATTTTAGAATTAAAAACCAAAGGAACTTCATTTTGTAAAGCTTTCAAACGCTTTGCAATAATTTCATCCTCGGTTGGTTGCGCAGGCAAAGCACGAGCAGCTTCTTCAAATTTCTCGGCGTCAATAATTGTTGAATCGCTTGAAGTAACGACACTTGTTGAATCCATTTGAGCATGCACCGACGATACATTCATTAAATAAATGAATGTGAAAAATAAACAAACCGATACTGCTTTACAGATTCTTCTTATCATTCTGATTTATTAAATAGTTTGAAAATGCCAATAATTTTGCTTCTTCAAATTCTTTTCCCATTAGCTGCAACCCAATAGCTAAGCCTTGCGCATCTTTTCCGTTGGGAATTGAAATGGCGGGTATACCTGCTAAATTAGCATGCACTGTAAATATATCTGCTAAATACATTGCTAGTGGATCTGCTGTGTGATCACCAATCTTAAATGCAGTTGTTGTTGTTGTTGGTAACAACATGAAATCGTACTCCGATAATAGTTTTTCTGTATACTCTCTTATTAAACGACGAACCTTCTGTGCTTTCGTATAATACGCATCATAAAATCCTGCACTTAATACAAAAGTACCTAACATGATACGTTTTTTAACCTCTTTACCAAACCCTTCGGAACGGGTTTTTTTATACATGGATTCTAGATCCGTTGCGTTTGAACTTCTATAGCCATATTTAACGCCATCAAAACGAGACAAATTTGAACTCGCTTCAGCAGTTGTTAATATATAATAGGTAGGAAGAATATAATCCAATAAGGGAAATTCTACAGCCTCAACAGTATGTCCATCTTGAATCAATTGGTCAATTCTATGTTGAGTTGCTTCTCGAATTTCTTTTGCTACCGCATCGGATGAAACAGCTTCTTTTAAATAACAAATTTTAGCTTTCCCAGTAAACGACAGTTCTGAAGAATATTTAGGTACTGGCTTAGAAGAAACCGTACTATCGAAATCATCGTAGCCTGCAATCACTTCCAACATCAATGCTGTATCTTCAATGCTTCTAGCCATGATACCTATTGAGTCAAAAGACGAAGCATAAGCGATAAGCCCATATCTAGAAATTCTAGAATAGGTAGGTTTAAACCCAATTATATCGCAGAATGCGGCAGGTTGACGGACAGAACCACCTGTATCTGAACCTAAAGAAACCAAGCATGTATCCGCCTGTACACCAACAGCAGAGCCCCCTGAGGAACCACCAGGCACACGCGAATTGTCTATATCATTTCTTACGGGACCAAATGCAGAATTCTCATTTGATGAACCCATTGCAAATTCATCACAACTCTGACGACCAATAATGATAGCGTCTTCGTTAATAATTCGTTCAACAGCAGTGCCATTAAATTGAGAAATGAAACCCTTTAAAATATTACTTGAGGCTTGTAATCCGTGGTCTTTATGACATAACACATCTTTTAAGCCTACAACCATTCCGGCTAATTTACCTGCAGTTCCAGCCTTAATTTTAGCGTCAACAATATCAGCCGTAGCCAATGCTTCTTGCGCATATACTTCTACATAAGCATTTAAATGTGCTTTAGCTTCAATATTTCTAAGATAGTATTCAGTTAGAGAACGGCACGTAATAGCACCCCCGGAAAGGTCTTTCCGAATTTCTTGTAGAGAATTATAACGTTTCAATGTTAATCTTTTTTTGTGTCGTCGTTGATACCGTCTTCAATTTCTTTCTTTACTTCTTTGCTGGCATCTTTGAATTCACGTATTCCGCGACCAAGACCACGAGCAAGTTCAGGTATCTTTTTACCACCAAACATAAAAACCACTAAAACGGCAATTATAATCCATTCTGTAGGTCCAATATTGCCAAGAAATAGCAATGTGCAAATAGTTAACGTCATGATTGTTAGAGGATTTTCGTATACCTAACAAAGATAGGAAAATATAACAAGAAAGGGAAAGATAAACTTGGATTGAATAGATAGTTTAGCGTTTTCGAAGCCAAAGTTCAGGATTTAACTTCGCTTCATTTTTCCAAATTTGGAATTGCAATTCGCTTTCGCCCTCTTTATTTGTGTAAACGGAGCCAATACTTTGCTTCACAGAAACCTCTTCCCCCGTAGTTACATTGACTTGTCGCAGTTTCGCATACACTGTAAAATACTCCCCGTGTTGTATCATTACAATTTTATGCATGCCTGGCACTTCAGCAACGGTAATTACTTTCCCCCCAAATACTGCCTTAACATCTTCATTTTGAACAGTTAATATGTCAACCCCCAAATTATCTACAAATACGCCTTTTAAAACAGGATGTGATTGTCTGCCAAAATGATTGGTGACTCTTCCATTTTGTACTGGCCAAGGCAATTTCCCCATATTGCCAGCAAAGCTGCTAGACAGTAGTACACTTTTTTCAGCAGTGGCTTTATTGGTAGAACTTGTAGAGACTTTTGCTTTTTCAACTGCCTTTTTACGTTCGGCAGCAATTAAATCTTTAATTAATTTTTGAAGCTTTTCTTCTGCTTTTTTGGATTCAACTAAATCTTTTTTAAGTTTTTCTTCTTTAGAGGCCAATTGCTTTAAAACTGTATTTTGTTCGTTTTTGGTAACCGTTAAGTTTTCTGTCTCCTTCGTTTTCGCCAAAATTAAACCCGATTTTTCTGCTTGTTTCTCTGCCAACATACGCTCATAAGACTTCATTGCCAAGGCTACATTTTGAATTTCTTCCAATTGATACGTACGCGCATGGGCGTACTGTTTGAAATAACTATTGCGACGAAGCATTTGTCCAATATTATCTGCGGATAAAATATGAATGAGTTTATCATATCCATTCATATGCTTATATCCCAAATAAATTAATTGTGCATATTCTTCTTTCAATCCTTTCAAATCTTCCTCAAGTGCTTGTACAATCATTTTTTGAACAACAATTTCTTGTTCTAACAAGCTTACTTCAGCAGACATCGAATGGATTACGGTTTCGCGTCGTTCAATTTGATCGTTCAATAAATTTAGCTGACTCAAAGTAGCTGTTTTTTGCTCCTTTGTTTCTTCTAAAACTTTAGACGTCTCTTTTATTTTTTTCAGGTTATTGTCGCGTTCACGCTCAAGATCTTTACGACTTTTTTTCTGTGCAACGGTTGTCGTAATCACAATAAAAAGCAATCCCAATACCGCTAGATATTTGATGTTATTTTTCACTGTATTTTTTAGGAATATTAAATGGAAAATTAAGAGGCTTTGTTGTGAACTCTAGTTTATTATGCGTCAGTACCAATAGAGACGATTGCTTTTTCTCATCTTTTATATAATCAATTTTCATCGTGCATATAGAAGGAACTAATATAGAATCTGCAATCATAAAATTGCTGTATAGCACATTTGTTCTTGCATGTGTAATTACATCCTCAATCAATACCTTTTCAACTTTAAGATTATCAAATCGAATAAAACTTTCTATTGTAAGATTGTCCTTATGTTGATTTAAAATAAAACAACTCTCATTTCTTGTAATATGATCAATCTTTTTATTGTAATCAATGAGCAAATCACCAACCATCAAATTTTGAATGTTTTCGTAAGTCAAATTAGATTGAATAATACTTTGCAAATAATTCAAATCATAACTATATGATTCATTTTTCATTTTATCAAGAACAAATACTGAATCTGGCCTCAAGAGTCCGCGTACTCCCTCAACACCTGCCTTACCAATACTTGCCCAAATAACGCTGTCCTTTTTAATTCTAAGCGTCATTGCATATTGATCCGCATTTACACCATCTGAAAACTCAATTTTTGTCTTAGTAGTAAGATATTCAAATACAGTTTTACTTGGTTTGAATTCACTTGTTAGTGTATCTTCTATAATTGCATCATGACTTAATGCAGGCATTTTTTTACAAGAAACATGTAAGAAAGAAATTGCTACTATAAGCAATATAATTTTATTCATACAATTTACCTTCAGCAATTTTTTTATCAATAAATGTTGATGTATCTCCTGCCACTTTTGCTTTTTTCCAATACAACAATGCATTTACTTTGTCACCTAATTGATATAGTACATCTCCATAGTGCTCTATTATGGTGCCATTCTGCGTATTTAACAATGCAATTTCCAATTGTTTTTTGCACGCATCATAATCCTTCATCTGATACAATACCCATGCATACGTATCTATATAATTAGGTTCTGTAGGGTTCCTATTTACAACCCGTTCAGCTAATGTTTTGGCTAACTCTAATTTATCTTTACGTAGAGAAAGATAATAACTATAATTGTTTAAGACGTAGTCATTATTCTTGTCATACTTCAATACCTCATCAAAGGATGCGTCCGACTTCGCATATTCTTTCGTTTCATTATATGCATCACCTAGTAAAATCAAGCATTGCACTTTAAAAGGCATATCTGCAGACGACAAATTCTTCGCTTCGTCTAAAGATTCAATAGCTTTGGGATATTGCTTTAAATTATAATATCCTAAGGCTCTATAATACCACAATGCTGCTTGATTGGGAAAATAATCTATCGCTTGATTGCCGTGTAAAATCAATGTTGCATAATCCTTAAACTCTAAATCTAGGGTTAATATCTGAAGCCATAGATTGTAATTATTGCCATCTAATTCTGAAGCAGAAATATAATGCGTGCGCGCTTCTTCCTTTTTCCCATTTACAAACAACGCATCCCCTTGGCAGGTTTGTGCAATATTATTTGTAGGATTTGCTTGTACAAAAACGGATGTTAATGTTAATAATTTAACTTTTGTTTGATCTGTAGTAGCGGATTTTAAAGCGTCTTGAATAATTTTTTGTTTTGTAGGTATAGAGACATTTTGCCTTCCTAATAAAAATACATATTCATCAAATACTTTATCCATTTCATTGGAAGATTTGTATACATCTACCAATAAGGTGTGGGCTTGCACTTGATTTGAATCTATTTTCAATACCGAAAATAGTATTTTTTTTGCTTGTTGAATGTTGTTTGCAAAGTAATAAAATTCAGCCTGATCAACTTGGTATTGAAGATTTGTTGGGTCGGAATCAATCAACTTCTGCCCTTCCTTAATGGCTAAATCGGTTTTGCCTTGCTTAACGTATAGTTGTTGTTTTTGTCTGGTCAATTCAAAACTTTGCCCAAAAACAGATTCTATTTTGTCGTACGTTTTTACCGCATCGTCAAATTGTTTTAACTGAATTTGATTGGAGCCAATTTGATACAAATATTCTTCATTGCCTGGAAAGTCTGTAACAATCTTTTGATAGGTTTGATTGGCCTTGTCAAAGTTTGTTTGGGCTTCGTATACACGCGCTAATTGAATCTGATATTCAACATTGTTAGGATCCGATTTAATAGCAGCTTGAGCTGTTACTAATGCACGCACATTGTTTGATAAGGTATAATTTAGTTTTGAAAGCTGGTAGTTAAGTCCGCCATTGGTTTGATCAATTGAATATGCTTTGTCAAAAAAAGACAAGGCAACATTTTGTTGGCCGATTAAATAATAACGCATTGCTTCAATAAAATATGCATCGAAGTAAACGCGGTCTTGTTCCGACAGAACTTTGGGGGTAAAATTTGATTTAGAAGATTTGGGGCTATTCTTCTTGGTGCTCTTTTGCGCCAATGCCGGTGCATAGAGCACCGGCATTAGAATCGCAATAAGAATAATTTTTACTAGGTGTTTTTTTACACTCATTGGTTATGCAATAACATTAAAATCGCCAACGCTTAAATCAAGAGCTTTGCCTTTATACTGCGCTGAGTTTCCAAACATAGAGTTCGTAATGTTCGCGTTTGAAATAACTGCATTTTCTTGAACAATCGAACGACTAATAACTGTGTTCGTAATTTTCGTTCCATTACCAATAGAAGCATACGGCCCAACAATAGAATTAACTAATTCCACATTTTCACCCACATACGAAGGCTGAATAATGATTGAATTAACTGATTTTACAGATGCCGCAACTATTTTTTGGTCTTTGATATAATCTAAATATCTAGAGTTGGTATCCACGGTAGAATCTTTGTTACCACAATCCAACCAATCTGTTACTTTGCCAGGAATAAATTTAATTCCTTTATTTTTCATGTTTTCCAATGCAGAAGTCAATTGGTATTCACCTTTATCCTTAATGTCATTGTCAATTACATATTGCAATTCTTTCTTTAAATTTTCGCCATCTTGGAAATAATAAATGCCGATGATTGCTAAGTCAGATACAAAGTGCTCTGGCTTTTCAACGAAATCTGTAATTTCATTTTTGTCGTTCAATTTAACAACCCCAAATGGTTTAGGGTCTTCTACTTTCTGAACCCAAATAATGCCTTCTTTAGAAGTATCTAAAGTAAAGTCTGCTTTGAATAAGGTATCTGCAAAAGCTACTACTACTTTACCACCTAACGATTCTTTCGCACAATAAATTGCATGCGCAGTTCCTAATGCTTCAGTTTGATAATAGATTGTACCTTTTGCGCCAACTGATTCTGCAATTTTTATCAAACGTTGTTCTGTTTCTTTGCCGAAATTACCGATGATAAACGCAACCTCTTCAATTTTTTCGCCACAAACTTTTGCAATATCTTCCACTAATCTGTGGACAATAGCTTTGCCTGCAATCGGTACAAGTGGTTTGGGAACTGTTAATGTATGCGGTCGCATTCTTTTGCCCATGCCCGCCATTGGAATAATAATTTTCATGCTGTATTGGTTTGTATTGATTAGAATTTTTCGTTTTGAACTTTCAACAGATACGCCATTGAAATTTTTTTGTTTTCAGATATCTTACTTTCCTGTACTACCAAAACCCGAAGCCGCTCTTACAGAGTCTGTAAGTTCTTGTACTTCTACTAGGTTTGCTTGCGCTACCTTTGCAACAACCATTTGAGCGATACGTTCCCCTGATTTAATTGTAAATGCTTCGTTGGATAGATTTACCAACAAAACTTTGACTTCGCCTCTATAATCTGCATCAATTGTACCCGGACTATTCAACACAGTTATTCCATGCTTGAATGCCAATCCACTGCGTGGACGAATTTGAGCTTCTGTATGTTGAGACAATTCAATAAACAAGCCTGTAGGGATTAATTGGCGCTGTAAGGGTTGTAAAACAACGTCTGCATTTAAATAGGCACACAAATCCATACCTGCTGCTTGTTCCGTTTGATATGCCGGTAAGGGGTTATTTGATTGATTTACAATCTTAACAGTGGTATTCATTTGATTGTTAAAAGAATGTACTATTGTAAATTTACAAAATAAAATTAGGCTTTTAAACGATTGGCGCTTTTTTCTAACAGAAGAATACAGCCGAGCCAAATAGCAATCATGCCATTATAAACCAGTAGGTTAAAGTAATTATTCGCAAATTCTACAAAGCTTGAAAAATAGACAAGTAATGCTGCAGAACCCATCCAAACGATAATCTTTACAACAGGATAAGGAATTGGGTAATATTTATGGCCCAATAAATAGCTGCACGTTGCTATACTTGCATAACAAAACAAGGTTACCCAAGCTGCACCTAAATAGCCTAAAATAGGTATTAAAAGAACATTTCCAATGATGGTAAGTGCTGCGCCAAATAAGCTGATGTAAATACCCCAATATGTTTTATCCGTAAGTTTAAACCAAATAGATAAATTATAATAAATCCCCAAAAATAAATTGGCGAATAATAATATTGGCACAATCGCCAAGCCTTCCCAATAATCCTCATTCCCTAGAAAATGTTTGAAAATAGACATGTTCAATGAAACTCCTAAAAATATAAGCAAACACACCAGTACAAACCATTTCATGATGTCTGCGAATAACTGTGTCGAATTTTTATCAGACGCTCTGCTGAAAAAGAATGGTTCAGCTGCATACCGAAAAGCTTGTATAGCTAAGGTCATAAACATGGAAAGCTTATAGCATGCTCCGTAGATGCCTAGTGCATGTAATTTACTACTGCCTGGATAAAAATCATCTGGCAACAACTCTCTTAAAATCAACCGATCTAGCATTTCATTCACCATGCCTGCAAGCCCCATAACCATTAATGGGAATGCATACACCAACATAGGTTGTACAATTTTAAAATCCCATGTAATTTTAAATCCTTTAAATATTTTAAACAGAAAAGGAAACTGCAATACATTTGCAATGAGATTGGAAATGAAGATATACGAAACCAAATCGGCAGGGTCATACCAAGATAAAATAAATTCTTTTGTAGATATCGATACTGCATCAGAAACCAACATAAGAGGAATTCCCCAAAGCAATAATACGTTTAACAATACCGTTAAACCAATATTCATAAGCTTTACAGAAGCAAACCAAAATGCTTTATTTTGTAATCGAAGGCGAGCAAAAGCAATCGACAATGCCGCATCTGTAAACAATATTGCTATGACGTAATAAATATAGGATCTGAAATCGGTGGCTGTTTTATTAGAATTACCATCGCTTAAATACGATGCAATTTGTGGCGTAAAAAATAAAATGATCAGCGAAATAAGTAAACCGCCTATTAATATTTGTGTGTTTACATGATTGAATATATGCGGTTCGTTCGCATCTTTTTTATTTGCAAAACGGAAATACGTTGTTTCCATTCCAAATAAATATATAATATTAAAAAATGCTGCATATGCATACAACTCAGTAACGATTCCATATTCAGCAGGAAATAATAGACTCGTATAAACCGGCACCAACAAAAAATTAATAGCACGCCCTATCATGCTACTTAATCCATACAAGGCTGTTTGTCCAGCTAATTTTTTCAGTAAAGACATGAATTATTTTCCTGTAAAAGTAGCTTTTCTTTTACCCAAGAAAGCTTCTACACCTTCTTTGAAATCTTGTGTTCCGGCACAGCGTCCAAAAGATTTTGCTTCCTCATTAAAAGAAGTTCCTCCTGTTTCTATTGCAAGATGCGCACAACGCAATACTTCTTGAATGGATGTTGGTGCTTTTGAAAGCATTTTATTCAATAAGGAAATACAGGTTGGGATCAATTCTTCTTGGGTAGTCACCGCATTAACGATTCCCCAAGCAAGGGCTTTGGCGGCATCTGCCTGATCGGCAGTCAGCATCATTTCGATTGCTCTACCTTTGCCTATTACCATTGGCAACCGTTGCGTACCGCCATAACCAGGCAACAAGCCTAAGGTAGCTTCTGGCAAACCAAATTTTGCATTGTCTGAAGCGATGCGAATATGGCAAGCAAGTGTTAGCTCAAACCCTCCACCTAATGCAAACCCATTTACAGCTGCAATCACAGGCTTTGTTAATTTATCTATTTTTTGAAAAATCAATTGTCCTTCTTGAGATAACAGCTGTGCTTCATGTGGTTGAAGTGCAGAAAATTCACTAATATCTGCACCGGCTGCAAATGCTTTAGTCCCAGACCCCGTTATGATGATGGCTCTTATGGATGCATCCGTATATGCCAATTCAATTTGAGCGTCGATGGCATGTAAAACCGCTCTGTTCAATGCGTTTAATTTTTCTGGTCTATTTAACGTAAGAATTAAAATACCAGATTCGTTACGTACTTCAAGAATGGATGACGACTCACTCATATTATTGGCTTGCTTTAAAAAGTTTTTGTTTTTCCTCTTTGGTCAAACTTTCATATCCAGACCGAGAAATTTTGTCTAAAAGGATATTAATTTCTTTTTCGTCTGGTACATAACCTGCATCCAGTCCAGACTTTTTATTATTTGAAAAACTCAATCGAACTTTTTTATCTTTTGAAAATAATGAGCCAATGAAATCTACAATCGCATTGATGGGTTTACCCAAATCGATGCCGCGCTTTAATGATGTAATGAATAAAAACCCTGCTAATGCGCCGCCTAAGTGTGCTAAATTACCGCCTGCATTGCCTTGTACGGAGCCTATAAATGAGAGGAACACATAAAAAGCTGCGATATAAACAATTTTTACGGGGCCAATAAAAATCAAATGAAATCGATACGTAGGAATAAGCGTTGCAGCGCCAACAACAGCGGCTAACACACTACCACTCGCTCCAATTAATAAGCTAGGTGGTTTGCTCGCATAAAAAGGAATGAAATTATAACAAACTAAATACAGCGCAACACCAAATAAGGCTCCGATTACATATAGAGAAACCAAACGTCTGCCGCCTATATATTCGGAAATCAATCCGCCAAACCAATACAAACCCAACATATTAAAAAATATATGAAGTGGTGATGGCGTATCGTGAGAGAAAGCATACGTTAATATTGTCCAAGGCTTATAGGCTACTTCCATCAAATTAGAAGATGCGCCTTGGAGTGATTGAAGCGAATGAAACCAGATATCGTGCACTGAAATTTTTGATACCACCCAAACGATGCAATCAAAAATATACACCAGCACATTTATAAGGATAATTTTAATCAATGCATTATCCTGCAAATAAAATTGTGCTTTTATATCTTTTAATAAACTCATGAATATTAATAAAATGAATTTCTATTTGCCGTCCAATACCGAATTAGTATAAACGCAAAGACCATTCCCGTAATGTGCGCAAAATGGGCTACATTATCATCGGGTCTATTGCTATATAAAGAATATATTTCAAAAAGTGCATATGCTCCGACTAGATATTTTGCTTTTATCGGTATCGGAGGGAAAAGCAACATTAATTCTGTATTGGGAAAAAGCAATGCAAATGCCATTAGAATTCCGAAGACAGCTCCAGAAGCTCCTACTAATGAAAAATTAGATTGAGCTGCAGTAATGTATTGAACAATCTCAACAGTTTTAGCTGCAAGTTCGTTGTTTGTTGGATTTGCTATGTATGCATCCATTGATTTTACAACTTCTGCATTTTCATAACCCATTTTATAATGTTTGTTTATAAAAATAGTATATGAATCTGGATCTGGATTTTGTGCATATTCTATTGCATCTTGACGCACTTCTTTAACTTCATATGCATTCAAACCCCAATAAAAAAAGCCTGCACCAATTCCGCAAACAAAATATAAAATCAAGAATTTTTTAAATCCTAAATAATATTCCAACATGGGTCCAAAGAAATACAAACCCAACATGTTACCAAAAATATGCATGAAGCCTGCATGCACAAACATATATGTTACAAATTGATAAGGCTGAAATTTATCAGAATAAATACTATGCAAAGCCAAACGATCATTTAAGTCAAATGACTGAATGAAGATAGCTGACAAAATAAATAGGCCTACATTTAGGATTAATATCCTTTGTACAAATGGAGTTAAACGATTCATATTTGCAAGTTAATAAATTACATAAACAATCTGCCTATTTTGTCCATGTCAAGCATAACAACCGTCAAATTGCCATCTGGAGCAAAATTTGGTGTTTTACAAGCAAATAACTGATCGATAATTGAATTCATTTCAACCAATGTAAGTTTATTGCCTGCACGAATTGCTGATCGTTTTGCCAATGCACGTGCTAAATTCTCTTGTCTATCTATTTTAAGATCCGTTCTATTTTGTTTGAATTGCTCAATCAAACCTTCAAATAAATCTTTTTCGTTTCCGCCTTTAACATCTGAAGGAACTCCATTAACAACAATGGTTGTATTGCTAAATACATTAAATACAAAGCCTAATTTCCGGATATCGTCTTCCATTTCAAGGACCAAGGCGAAATCGGATGCGCTCAATTCAAGTGTTTGTGGAAATAGAAACTGTTGCGAACTCCCAAATTTATTTTGAAGCATACCAATGTATTTTTCAAACAATATGCGTTCGTGAGCTGCTTGTTGGTCTACAAGCATCATTCCCGACTTGATTTGGGTTACAATATATTTTTGATGTAATTGAAATGTAGACGTATTTTCAGTGTGCAACAATTCTTTATCTAAACGTGCAACATCTTCTTTGCCATTAATTGCACTAAGCATTTTAATAGACTCTTGATAAACTTCTTCTCTGTTATTTTCCATCCCACTATACATTCGTTCCCAATTTGATTGATTTGACCTTTCAGTACTACTTTGCGAAGCAAAAGGTTTTGTTGTGAATTCTTTATACTCGTTTGTATTGGAATCGTTATTGGCACTAAGCCCAGTAAAACCGGATACATTGACGTTAAAATCAAAGTCTAAAGAAGGCATAATATTATGCGTACCAAGAGATCTTTTGACACATGCCTTAATAATGGCATATACTGTTTTTTCATCGTCGAATTTAATTTCTGTCTTTGTTGGGTGCACATTGACATCAATATTTGATGGATCTATTTCAATATATAAAATATAAAATGGAAAAGAATCTCCCGGTATCAATTCTTCAAACGCATGCATAACTGCATGATTTAAATAATGGCTTTGTTTACAAAAAAGAATTTGTCGCCTCTCGTTTTTCGGGCACTTTCAGGTTTCCCAATATATCCTGAAATAGATACAAAATCCGTTTCTTCTTTACACGGAATAAGTTGTTCGCGATAACTTCCGCCTAATAAAGATACAGCACGTTTGCTTAATATTTCTTCCGGCAAATTAAATAATTCCAAATCATTGTGATAAAATGAAAAGGCTACATGCGGGTAAGCAAGCGCAACACGGACAAATTCATCCATAATGTGGCGCATTTCCACCGAATTGGATTTTAAAAAATTACGGCGTGCAGGAATGTTGTAAAATAAGTTTTTAACAGAGATAGATGTACCAACAGGATGTGCGGTTTGTTCGTGTACAATTATGGAAGAACCTTCAATACGTATTAACGTTCCAAGTTCATTTTCAGCCTGTTTCGTTTTTAGCTCTACTTGGGCAACCGCAGCGATAGAGGCCATTGCTTCTCCTCTAAACCCGAATGTTTTAATGGCAAATAAATCTTCCGCACTGCGAATTTTGGATGTAGCATGACGCTCAAAGCACAAGCGTGCATCGCTATCTGTCATGCCCTTACCGTTATCAATTACCTGAACCAATTGTTTCCCAGCATCTTTAACGATAAGTTGCACGCTTGTACTGCCTGCATCTACAGAATTTTCTAATAACTCTTTTACCACAGAAGCGGGTCTTTGTACAACTTCTCCGGCAGCAATTTGATTGGCAATATTATCTGGTAATAAACGTATTATATCTGACATAGGTGGGAATTTCAAGCTACTGACAATAATTTCTGAAGACCGTAATTTGCATGTTGAAGCGGGCCTTATTTATTGCAGTATTTAGTATTTGATACGGTCTTGTGGGATTTATGTTTCCTCTAAATTACGGCACAAATACATTAGACTACCCACAGGTTATCCACCAAATTGGTAACATTAAAGGGAATCATGTAAATTGTAGCTCTAGATGCTTAAGTATCAATTAGGCAATCAAAATTGCCGCGTGTAAAAATAGCGATTCGATTCATTCATGATAAAAAAATATATTTTACCCATCAGTTTTTCCATTTTATTGCTCTTTTTCTTTGCAGGAGCAAGTACCTGGTCTAAACCTGAGCCATTTAAGGTATTGGGTGCTGAAGCATGGGCAGACAGTGTCTTCGCTTCGTTGAGTGATGAAGAAGCTCTTGGCCAACTATTTATGGTAGCTGCCTATTCTAATAAAAATGATGCCCATACACGTGAAATCGAACAACTTATAAAAAATAATGGAATAGGAGGCGTGATTTTTTTCCAAGGAGGTCCTGTTAGACAAGCACAACTCACCAATCGATATCAAGAACTTTCAAAAGTACCCTTATTTGTTGCGATGGATGCAGAATGGGGTTTAGGGATGCGCTTAGATAGCACCATGAATTTCCCGAAACAAATGACACTTGGTGCCATACAAGACAATAGCATTATTTACAAAATGGGTGTTGAAATTGGGAAGCAATGCAACCGATTGGGTGTACACATTAACTTTGCTCCCGTTGTTGATATTAATAGCAATGCGAACAACCCAATTATTGGAGTGCGTTCCTTTGGAGAAGACAAATACAATGTAACGGCAAAAGCAATCGCCTATATGAAAGGCATGCAATCTGTTAAAGTAATGGCAAATGCGAAACATTTTCCAGGGCATGGAGATACAGATACAGACTCCCATTTAACACTGCCCATTATAAATAAAAACGAAAAAGCGTTAAATGAAACAGAGCTATATCCGTTCAGACAATTAATCGATTCGGGTGTTGGTAGTATTATTGTTGCACACATAAACGTTCCCGCACTTGATAATTCTAAAATCCCTGCAACTCTATCCAAACCAATCGTTACAGATTTGCTTCGCACTAATTTAGGATTTAGAGGTTTAATATTTACAGATGCGTTAAATATGAAAGGTGTCACAAATCTTTATAAGCCGGGGGAAGTAGATGTACGCGCATTGTTAGCAGGGAATGATATTTTATTGTTCGCTGAGAATGTACCTCTAGCAATCAAAAAAATTACAAAAGCCATTAATGATAAAGATATTTCTAAAGAAGAAATTCAAGCTAGAATTAAAAAAATATTGATGGCTAAATACTGGGCCGGATTGAATTCTGTAAAAAAGATAAACACGGAAAATTTATACCAAGACTTAAATAATTCGAAGGCAAAATCATTGCTTCAAAAACTATACAAAGAGTCGCTTATTGTAGTAAAAAATCAACAGTCGTTATTACCCATTCGCTATCCCGACACCACATCTTTTGCATCAGTAAGCATATCCTATTCAG
>ERZ724509.540-NODE-540-length-16190-cov-8.100899_pt1 | contig 16190 bp, 17 predicted proteins | sample MGYA00376042_ERZ724509 | MGnify/ENA primary metagenome ERZ724509 (study PRJEB28724, sample SAMN07190887) | wastewater metagenome | isolation source: effluent of sewage treatment plant in Hong Hong | place: USA: Christiansburg, Virginia | collected 2016-03-01 ...
AATTGGTGGCTCATGGGCGGAGATACCGATTTCTTATGACACTGCATTTTGTGACCTGCGTCAGCCAGATGGATGTGCTGAATCGTTACCTTTTGACTTCCCCTTGTTTGCAGCGTGGTGGGTATCCACTCACGGCGCGTTTCAATGCACGATCCGCAGCCGAAGCCTTCAACGCCGCTATGCGAGCTGCCGGTGATGCAACATGGTTGGTGTGGGTGCATCAAGATGTGGTGTTGCCACGGGGCTGGGATACCCAATTTCTGAAAGCACTGGAATTGGCACAAACACAATTCCCCCACATGGCTGTGGCGGGTGTGTACGGTGTGTCGGGTGCGGGTGCATCATTGCGCCGTGCAGGGCATGTGCTGGATCGTGGAATGCTATTGAAAGAGCCGACACCATTGCCATGCACAGTCGATAGTTTGGATGAATTGTTGTTTGCCGTGCGGGTGGACAGTGGTTTGCAGCTAGACCCCGCCCTCGGTTTTGATTTTTACGCCACCGATATTATTTTGCAGGCACAAGCGCGTGGCTTGCAGGGTGTCGCAGTGGATGCGTATTGTGAGCATTGGTCGGATACGCCAACCGATGGTGTGTTATCGGAAAGACTTTTACAACGTGTAGGAGCGAGTGGCGCACAATTTGAGCAAAAATGGCAACACCGTCTGCCCGTTGCCACTGCGTGTTTTGAAATTCACCAAGTGGGCGATGTCGGGCGTTTCATTGAACACCTCCGCCACGCATAATGTTTGCTTCTCTTCGCTCTCTTTTTCATCGATTGTTTCACCGCTTGCTGCGCTGGTTGCACCATGTCGATTACGCCTATTGCTTGCCGTTTTTGGCACGGTTACCCGTTCCAATATCGTTTGCGATTGGACGGGTGCGCGGTAAGCTGAATGCGGCGTTGGGGCGGGATTGGCGCTCGGTAGCCTTGGGAACGCGGCATATTTTGCGTATGAGTTTGGATGGCTATAGCAAGATACCATTGCCATCGAACCACGTACAGCAGATGGAATGGGTACGCGAACGGTTCGAGATTGAATCGCGTGAAGAGCTAGAAGGATGTTGGGTTGCAGCGCATCGTTTGCATAAATTGTCATGCACTTATGAAAAACTGGAATTGTTGCAACAGCGCAGCAATGTGCCTGGCGGTTTGGTATTGCTGACTCCGCACATGGAAAGCTTTTTGCTCGGTATCGCGTTCTTAGGACAGGTGACGGGTGGGCGTGTGAATTCGATGTCGTCAGCGGTTTCTAAAGACCCGCGTTTAGACCCCGCAGTAGCACAGCACTTTGATCGCAAATACCGAGGGTTGGAGCATTATCTGAATGGTGGATCGGTACTGGATCGGGAAGTAGGATTGCGTCCGTTTTACCGTATGTTGGAACGGCACGAAACCTTGGTGGTACTGGCAGATGCGCCCGTCACCCCACAGGGTGCAGCGATGGAAGTCGATTTTCTGGGTGGGATGCGTGAGTTGGCGGGAGGTGCTTTACGCCTAGCGCAGCATACCCACAGTCATTTGGGTGGGTTTATTTGCCGCTCTAAGGGCATGGGGTGCTACAGCATTGAGTTTTGTGAATTAGGTTCCGCTGACGATCCAGAAACTATTGCCAGAATTTACCGTTATTTTTCCGAGGCTATTTTGGCGGAACCCGGAAAATGGTGGGCAGCCGATATGCTTCCCCATATGCCACTTAAATCGCGGTCGCATATTTTGCAGCATCATTTTTAGGAGTTTCAGGGTATGGAAATTTTGTTTGTTTGCGATCCGCTGGAATCGTTCCAAATCTACAAAGACAGCACATTCACCATGATGCGTGAGGCGCATCGGCGGGGGCATACTATTGCGCTATGCGAACCCCGTCATTTATCGTGGGAGCGTGGTGGGATGGTGCAGGCCGAAGTACGCTGTGTCACCATTCACGAAGATACGCCTAATTGGTTCAAAGTTCATAGCACAGTATATAAGCCAATCAAGGATTACAGCGCCATTGTGATGCGAAAAGACCCGCCGTTTGATAGCGAGTATTTCTACGCCACACATTTATTGGAACAAGCCGAGCGTGAGGGTGCAAAGGTTTTTAACAAGCCGCGTGCGCTGCGTGATCACCCAGAAAAATTGGCGATTTTGGAGTTTCCCGAATACATCAATCCCACTCTAGTCACGCGCGATGCCGAAGCCATTAAACGCTTCCATGCCGAACACCGTGACATCATCCTGAAACCACTGGATGGCATGGGGGGTATGGGAATCTTTCGGGTGAAGGAAGATGGTTTGAATTTGGGCGGCATCATCGAAACCCTGAACCGTGACGGGGCGCAAACCGTGATGGTGCAAAAATTTCTGCCAGCCATCGCCGAAGGAGATAAGCGCATCCTTGTGATTGGTGGCAAGCCCGTGCCTTACAGCTTGGCACGTATTCCGCAGGGTGGGGAAGTGCGGGGTAATCTGGCAGCTGGCGGTAAAGGTGTGGCGCAGCCCTTGACGGCTTCTGACCGTGCGATTGCGGAGGCATTGGCTCCGATTCTGTTTGGTCGGGGGCTGCTGCTGGTTGGGCTGGATGTGATTGGCGATAAGCTCACCGAAATCAACGTTACCAGCCCGACCTGCTTCCGTGAGATTACCGACCAAACCGGATTGGATGTTCCGGCTATGTTCCTTGATGCGTTGGAATCGGCTGTTGCTGCGGCTACTTCTTCGCAGGCTTGACCACGGTCAGACCCATAATCATCCAGTCCTGAATGCCGCCCCGATACCACTTGATTTTGTGGGCGGGGTAGCCCATGCTGAGGAGTTGGCGAATGGTGGTAGGCGATTGTCCGCACCAAGGGCCATTGCAATAAAACACCAACGTCTTGGCAGAAGCAAAATTCCACAATGCACCCACGCGGTAGACGGAAAACAGGTCTTCCATCATCTCGGCCATTTTCTCGGGCGTGGTGTGTTGGGGGTGGAGTTGCTGCCAAGGGATATTCACGGCGCTGGGGATTTGTCCGAGGCGTTCAATCCATTCCGGTTCGCGCGAATCAATCAACAAGGTGTGGGGGTCAGCACGGCGTAGGGACTCAATCACTTCCACCTCACCCCACGTTTCTACTCCAGAACCCAGCGTGATCGGCTGGATGCAGTACGGTGGGCAGGGGCGGGAGGTGAGTGCCATATCCGGCTCCACCATCGCAAAATTATCGGGGTTGCGTTCAATGCGAACGGCTTTCCCGCCGTGCTGTACTTCAATAAAGGAAAGGTTGGCGGTAATGCCAACAGGCTGGTCGTCCGCCCAAACGTGAGGGGTATAACATGCGGCGGTACAAGCAACCGTAGTCAACAGTGTGCGAATAAATGGAAACATGATGAGACTCCAAGTGGTGCGCTTTACAATGCAGTGATCGTTCGATGATTTTCTCTGTGCATCTTTGCGCGTTTTTTGTATTTTGTGGAGTTTACTGTGTTTATCTCTTCTGCTTTTGCCCAAACTGCCCCTGCTGCTGCTGGTGGGGATCTCCAATCTTCGTTCATGAACATGCTGCCTTTGCTGCTGATGTTTGTTGTGTTGTATTTTGTGATGATCCGTCCCCAAATGCGCAAACAAAAAGAACACCAAGCAATGGTTTCCGCTTTGGCAAAAGGCGATGAAGTAGTGACTGCGGGCGGAATTTTGGGCAAAGTGACCAAGTTGGGCGATGATTTTCTGGGTTTGGAAATTGCCAATGGCGTTGAGGTGCAAATTCAGCGTAACGCAGTGATGCAGGTGTTGCCCAAAGGCAGTATTAAATGAATCGGTATTCCTTATGGAAATATGCGGTCATTGTGATCGCATTGTTGATGGGTGGTTTGTATGCGTTGCCGAACTTCTTTGGAGAATCGCCGGCAGTGCAGGTTTCATCGGCACGCGCCAGCGTCAAGCTGGATGCCGCTACCTTGACACGGGTAGAAGAAGCTTTGAAGGCGGGTGGAATTGCGCCCGATGCCGTTTCCATGGATGCTTCTTCGATTCGGGTACGTTTCACGGATACAGGGACGCAACTCAAAGCCAAGGACGTTATCCAAAAAACATTGAACCCGGATAGCAATGACGCAACCTATGTGGTGGCGTTGAACTTGCTGTCACGCTCACCCGCATGGTTGCAGGCGTTGCACGCTTCGCCCATGTATTTGGGTTTGGATTTGCGCGGTGGCGTTCACTTCATGTTGCAAGTGGACATGAAAGCTGCACTCTCTAAACGTGCCGAGGGTCTGGCAGGCGATTTGCGTACCGCGTTGCGTGAAAAAAATGTGCGTCACGGCGGTATTACCCGTAACGAAGACAAAATCGAAGTGCGTTTTCGTGATGCCGCTACCGCAGAAGCCGCGAAACAAGTGATACGGGAACAATTCACCGAATTGAGCGCAGTCGAAACTGCGGATGGAAGCGAGATCAAGCTCGTTGCCAGCATCCAAGCCGTGGCTGCTAAGGAGGTGCAAGATCAAGCACTCAAGCAAAACATCACCACCTTGCACAACCGTATCAATGAGCTGGGCGTAGCCGAGCCGGTGATTCAGCAACAGGGTTTGGATCGCATCATCGTGCAATTACCCGGCGTGCAAGATACCGCCAAGGCGAAGGATATTCTGGGTCGTACCGCGACGCTGGAAGTCCGCATGGTGGATGAAAGTGCCGAAGCCCAAACCGGCAATGTTCCGTTTGGTAGCGAAAAATATCTGGAACGCGATGGCAAGCCCGTTATCGTGAAGAAGCAGGTGGTGATTACCGGCGACCGACTCAACGGTGCGCAATCGACCTTCGACCAAAATCAAAATCCTGCGGTGAGCATCAATTTGGATAGCGTTGGTGGACGGGTGATGCGTGACCTGACGCGGGACAACATCGGCAAACTGATGGCGATTGTCTTGTTCGAGCGCGGCAAGGGTGAGGCGATTTCGGTGGCACGTATTCAGGGTGAGTTTGGTAGTAGTTTCCAAATTACGGGTAACTTCACCACGGAAGAAACCAATTCCCTCTCCTTGCTATTGCGTGCAGGTGCATTGGCTGCACCGATGGAGATTATTGAAGAGCGTACCATCGGCCCCAGCTTGGGTGCTGAAAATATCGCAAAAGGCTTTAATAGTGTGACGTGGGGATTTGTCGCGGTGGCGATCTTCATGTGCTTCTATTACATGTTCTTTGGTTTGATTTCCAGTATCTCACTGGGGTTCAATTTGCTGTTGTTGGTGGCGGTGCTATCCATGATGCAAGCCACCTTGACGCTACCTGGAATGGCGGCGATGGCGCTGGTGCTGGGTATGGCGATTGATGCCAACGTGCTGATTAACGAGCGTATCCGTGAGGAATTGCGCAATGGCGCATCCCCGCAAGCGGCGATTCATGCGGGTTACGACCGTGCGTGGGCGACCATTATTGACTCCAATGTCACGACCTTGATCGCGGGGTTGGCATTGTTGGCATTTGGTTCGGGGCCGGTGCGCGGCTTCGCGGTGGTTCATTGCTTGGGCATTTTGACGAGTATGTTCTCTGGCGTATTCTTCTCGCGTGGCGTGGTGAATTTCTGGTACGGACGGCAAAAGAAACTCAAATCGGTATCCATTGGAACCGTATGGCGACCTGAGTTATAACCCAGTAAAAGGAATCTGGAATGGAGTTTTTCAAAATCCGCCGTGACATCCCATTTATGCGCCATGCTTTGGCGTTGAACGTGGTTTCGTTAGTCACCTTTTTGGCCGCAGTGTTCTTCTTGTTCTCGAATGGATTGCACCTTTCGGTGGAATTTACCGGAGGGACGCTGATGGAGGTTTCTTACGAGAAACCCGCAGACCTCCATGCGATTCGGGAGAGCGTCGCTAAACTGGGTATCAAGGATGTGCAGGTACAAAACTTTGGTTCCGCCAAAGAGGTGTTGATCCGTATGCCCGTGCAAAAGGGCAGCGGCTCCGATACCCAAACCGAGCGTGTCTTAGCCAGTTTACAAAGCCAAGACCCTACCGCCAAACTCCGGCGAACCGAGTTCGTAGGCCCCCAAGTGGGCAATGAACTGGCAGCCGATGGCCTGAAGGCGCTGGCGTTTGTGGTGATCGGCATCGTGTTGTACTTGGCGGTGCGCTTTGAATGGAAATTTGCGGTTGCCGCCATCATTGCCAATTTGCACGATGTGGTGATTATTCTGGGGTTCTTCGCCTTCTTTGGTTGGGAGTTTTCTCTCCCTGTATTGGCGGCGGTGCTGGCGGTGTTGGGGTATTCGGTGAATGAATCGGTGGTGATTTTTGACCGGATTCGTGAAAATTTCCGCCGTTATCGCAAAATGACCTCGGTGGAAATTATCGACAATGCCATCACCTCCACAATCAGTCGTACCATCATTACGCACGGTAGCACCCAGTTGATGGTGCTTTCGATGCTGCTGTTTGGCGGCGAGACGCTGTATTACTTTGCTTTGGCATTAACGATTGGTATTTTGTTTGGCATCTACTCCTCGGTATTTGTTGCGGCGGCTATTGCGATGTGGCTGGGTATTCGGCGTGAAGACCTGATCAAGGTTGCAGCCAAGAAAGAAGACGATCCTACTGACCCGAATGCGGGTGCAACGCTGTAGGTAATGAGATAGGTGACACAGGTATTGCTTTCGTTATGACCACAACTTCTGAACCCTCCAAGTTAACACCTCGGCTGCAATTTGCGCGGGCCATACGGGTTCGTTTTCTGGCGGATTTGGAACAAGGGCTGAACGAAGTAGGCGATGCCGTTTTAGAGCGGCTGTCCACCCTCATGGGCGAAACCGGTAGCGTGAAGGAAATTCAAGAGCGGCGTGATACGTGGTCGACTTATAAAAAGAAACGTTCTGCGTGGTTAGACTCCACCGCCAGTGCGTGGAGAGCCTGCCTAGACGCACCCACTAAAGCCAAAAAACAAGACGCAAAACCCGACATGTCCACCCTTCAACTGGTGAAGATGGAGGTGGTGGAGAGCAAAATTTTGGTCTCGCGTCTGGTCGTGTCGGTCATGGATAAGGTGGCTCCTCCGATGGAGGATTTGCGCATTCGTCTCCAATTCTTGGAAGGGACAACCGAACTCGCAGACAGGGATGTAATCCGCCCAGAGGTATTGATCACTTTTTTGGTCGATCAATGGTCGGAATCGGGAATGCCAAGCCATACCTGGTCTTGGGTGAGTGAGGCGGTTAAAAATTCGTTGCTTTCGCGTTTGCAAATGGCCTATGCCAATGCCAACGAGGTAATGGTGAAAAAAGGGGTTCTACCCACCATTGATTTCAAAGATCGATTGCGCGGTGCAGCACGCTTCCCCTCCTCTGCGCCCGCTACGGTCGCCATGGCCAATGTCCCCCCGTCCACTGCGTCAGGGGGTGGTATGTTCCCTGAAAATCCGGCGTTGGCGCATGAAATGGCCGCAGGCCACGGCAATGCCCCAGTGGCGGCGCATGGTGGTGCTAATCCTTCGCTTTATGCCACGCTATCCCCTAGCGAAGTCGCACGCATGGCGGCGGCTCCGCCGGCAATGGCACGCGCCTATGTCCGCGCACGGGGTACGCTGGGGCAGATGCAGCGGGTGCTGGGGAATTATGCCGAGGCGGATGCAGGCGCGGCGGGTTCTGCCGAGGGGGGTGTTCGCAAACTACTCCAGCCCAGTCCGGCTTTGAATGCCGCACTTGCGGCCACGGTTCCGGTTCCTGAAGAAGAAACTTTTTATGTCGATTACAGTCCCGCAGGCATGGCGCGTGTCGCCGATGAGCTGCGGGATAGAACCGTTGACCTGAAAAAGAAAGCGTCCACCAAGAACGAAAAAGCGGTTATTGAAATTGTGGCACTGATGTTTCAGGCTATTTTGGCGGAAGATCGCATTCCACCCGGAATTCGCGTCTGGTTTTCCCGTTTGCAGATGCCGGTATTGCGTTTGGCATTAACCGATACCGATTTCCTGAATACCACCACCCACCCAGCCCGCTTGCTGATTGATCGCATGGGGTCTTGCGTCATGGGCTTTGATGCCGCTGGCGTGGAAAGCAAGGCGATGGAGGCGGAAATCAAACGCATCGTGCAAGTGATTGAACAATATCCTGAAACGGGTAAAAAAGTGTTTCAGGTGGTTTATGAAGAATTTGAGAAATTCATGGCACGTTTCCTCACCGATAAGGGTAATACACCCAAAGTAGTCAGCGTGGCACAGCAGGTGGAGCAAAAAGAAACGCTGACCATTCAGTACACCATCGAAATGCGCACCATGCTCAAGGATATGCCGGTGCGCGATGAGATTCGGGATTTCCTGTTCAAGGTCTGGGCGGAGGTGCTGGCGGTTGCCACCGTGCGCAAAGGCCCTCAGCACAAAGAAACCCTGCTGTTGAAGAAAGCAGCCCCCGATTTGGTATGGTCGGCCAGTGCCAAACCCAATCGCGCAGACAGGGCGCGGGTGATTCAAGAATTGCCCAGCTTGTTGCAACGGCTGCGTGTGGGGATGGAGTTATTGGCACTTCCCGATACCGATCAAGATCAGCATATCAAGGTGGTGAGCGATACGCTTTCCGATGCCTTCCTTTCCAAAACCCAGTTAATTCCGCAAGAGCAAATTGATGCAATGGCCGAACGCTTGGGCAATTTGGAAGATTTTGTGAATGACGATGGTTCGGTGGATTTACCGCTTGATCCTGAAAATATCGAGATGGTATTGGGCATCGACACTTCCTCATTGGAGGTGATTGCCAATGGCGATGTGAAACCACCGCCCGCGCTGTTGGCATGGGCGCATGAACTGCATTTGGGTACATGGTTCACCTTGAACCACAATAACCAGATCACGCAGGTTCAATTCGTGTGGCGCAGCGATCGCAAGCACTTGAATCTTTTTTCAGCGCCATCGGGTAAAAATTTCTTGATACAAGCGGGTCGCCTTGCGGTGTATTTGCAGGCGGGCTTGTTGGTTCCGCAAGAGGAAGACGCGCTCACCATCCGTGCTACGCGGGATGCGCTTTCCAAAATCGAAGCCAATCCCGAACGCTTGGTGAATTAAGCCTCGTTTCGCACCAAACGCTGAAACAATCCCCCCGGTAGGCGGGCGATGTGGCCTTCTATTTCATGTTCCATGAGTTTCGCTTGCAGGCTGGAAATATCCATGCCCGTGCGAACTTGCAGTGCATCTAACCCCAGCGTTGCCCCTTGCAATGCGAGGAGGATGTCGTCTTCTTCCACGGCATTCGCAGTGGGAGCGCGAGGCGGTGGCGGGGTGAAAAGCGGCGGTCTGGCGGAAAAGGCGTGCATTTCGTCCAAAATATCGTCAGCGGTTTCGACCAGCTTGGCTCCTTGTTTGATGAGCGCATGGCATCCGCGTGCTTGGGGGCTGTGGATAAGCCCCGGAATGGCGAAAACGTCCTTGCCTTGTTCATTCGTGAGGCGTGCCGTAATCAGCGAACCCGATTGCATGGCTGCTTCTACCACCAGCGTGGCGCTGGAGAGTCCGGCGATGATGCGGTTGCGTTTGGGGAAGTTATTGGAAATCGGCGGCGTTCCCAAGGGTAATTCGCTGATCAACAAGCCGTTATCGCTGATTTGGTGCGCCAAATGGCGGTGCTGGCTGGGGTAGACGCGATCCAACCCCGTCCCGACAACGGCAATGGTGGCGATGTGCCGGTGATCGCTCTCCTGAGCGTTTGGCAAAACGGCAGACAGTGCGCCTTCATGCGCGGCTGCATCCACCCCTAACGCCAGCCCCGACACGATGGTCATGCCCGCTTGGGTCAGTGCCGCTGCAAATTGCCGTGCGTTGATACTGCCTTGTGTGGTGGGATTGCGGCTGCCTACCATGGCAATGCACTGGCGTGCGGCAGGTTGTGTCCATGCCCATTCTGGCCCACGAACGTAGAGCAACAAAGGCGGGTCTTCCATTTCGAGCAGCGATGGAGGATAGGCGGGGTCGCCCAAGGTAAGCACCCGATGGCGCAGCGGGGCGGATTGCAGCCAGCGCCATGTGGTTTCTAGCAACTCCGGCAACTGGGGCGGAATGGATTGCAGGCCGCTGCGCTGGCGGGGTGTTACCACTTGCTCCAAGGTGTGTGCCGAGGCATCGAACACGTTTTGGGGCAAGCCAAAGGCCAGTAGTAATTGGCGAGCCGTGCGATTTCCCACCCCGGGAGCCATTTCCAACCGCAACCAAGCCGCCAGCTCCTCGCGGGTTAGGTCGTTGCTGGGGTTGCTCATTGGTTGGGACTGACCAATTTATCGCCTACCCGAACCTGATCGGTAATCTGCAAAACCAGTGCGTAGGAAACCCGTTCAAATACCCGAAACACCATCAGCAAACCGTTGCGTTCATCCGGTAATTTCATGGGGACGTTATTGCCATCTTCCGTGGTATCGGTGATGCGCATTCCATCTTTTTGAATGGCAAGCAGCAATCCGGGGTCTACACCGTCCGCAGCCCCCAGATTGAGGGCCACAATTTGGTTTTGAGAAGCACTCACTCCGGCATTGCCATAGAGCGAGACTACCCGTGCTTCCATCTTTTCGTAGGGGGGATGGGGGTGGTAGGTTTGGAGTACGCCGCGTGGTTCTGTCATCAGGCGGTCACCCACCCGGATTTCTTCCTTAGCAGAGAGAATGTCAATGGTCGCCGGAATCACTTCATTTTCGTTGCTGTCTTCACCGCGCACCAAGATGGCTTTACCCAAGTATTGCGCTTCATAGCCCAAAATCTCGTTGCTGATGGGGTCTTTCAAGGGTACGGCGTTGCGAAAAACGCGAAATACCTGATCCTGCGTTTGGCTATCTAGCAGTGGGCTGTCGCTGGAACCACGGGCATAGGCGCGATCCCCTTTGGAAATCATCCGTCTGCCGTCAATCGTGGATACGACGCGGGGCGCACGGCTTAATCCCACTTCATCCAGCACCACCATTTCAGCCAAAAATGCTTCAATATCCTTGGCTTTGAGGGTGGGTAGGGCAGAATCCGGCAACATTTCATAACGTATGCGGGGCGTAATGCGCACGGTGGGCGGTGGAGCGTTGTGGATTGCCCTCATGCTGTTATTGGTTTTTGGAGCTGCCGTTTTCTTCGGCGCGGCCTGCGCAGAAAATCCCAGCAATGAAACGGCAACGGCGGTTACCAGCAAAGGAAACCGGAGGATCAGGTGTTGGAGGTGTTTCGTCATGCGGGAAATTCTATTCAGTTTTCGATGAAAATAAGGAACTATGGCTTTACTTACGATTCTTTGTTACCCTAATCCTCAGCTCCACCGTGTTGCCAAGCCCGTTGCCACCGTGGATTCCCGCATCCAAACGCTGGTGCGTGATATGTTTGAAACCATGTACGATGCCAAAGGCATCGGACTGGCTGCAACCCAAGTCGATGTGCATGAGCGCATTATCGTGATCGATACCTCTGAAGAACGCGATAGCCCCATCGTGCTGATAAACCCTGAATTGGTGTGGACGAGCGAGGCCACCCACCGCAATGAAGAGGGCTGCCTCTCCGTTCCCGGGATTTTTGACGGCGTGATGCGCTTCGATGCCATCCATGTGCGTGCGATGGACGAAAACGGCAATACCCGCACCATCGAAGCCGATGGCTTGCTATCGGTGTGCATTCAGCATGAAATGGATCATTTGATGGGCAAGGTGTTTGTGGAATACCTTTCCTTGCTGAAGCGCAACCGGATTAAAACCAAAATGCTGAAACTTCAGCGAGACCTTACGCGATGAAAATTATTTTTGCCGGAACACCGGAGTTTGCCCGCACTGCATTGGAACATTTGCATCGGGCAGGGCATGAAATCGCCTTGGTGCTAACCCAGCCCGACCGCCCCGCCGGACGGGGTATGAAACTGCAAGCCTCGGCGGTGAAACAGTTTGCATTAGCGCATGGCATTTCGGTGGCGCAGCCGCGTAGCTTGCGGCTGGACGGCAAATTCCCCGAAGAAGCCGCTGCTGCCCGCCAAGCGATCCTCGAAACCCAAGCCGATGCCATGATTGTGGCGGCCTACGGCTTGATTTTGCCGCAGTGGGTGCTGGATAGTTTTCCGCATGGCTGCTTGAACATTCACGGCTCGTTGCTACCGCGTTGGCGGGGTGCAGCGCCAATCCACCGCGCGATTGAAGCCGGAGACACCGAAACCGGCATCACCATCATGCAAATGGACGCGGGGCTGGATACGGGCGATATGCTCTCGGTGCAAAAGCTCCCGATTACCGATGCCGACACCACCGCAACCCTGCACGACCGCATGGCAGAACTCGGCGGCACGATGATCGTGCAGGCACTGGAACAAGTCGCCGCCGGACAATTGCAACCCGTTCCCCAGCCCACCGAAGGGGTGAACTACGCCCACAAAATCGAAAAGCACGAAGCGGCTATCGACTGGAACCAAGATGCCGCTACGATTGTGCGGCGCATTCGTGCATTCAATCCATTCCCGGGTGCGACAGCGGTTTTGCGCGGTGAAACCGTCAAAATCTGGAATGCCCACGTTGCCCCTGCGGGTGATGGAAGCACCATCAAAATTGAAGCAGATCTCGCTGTAACGCCCGCTGGTATTGCAGTGGCAGCTATCAATTCAATAGTAATCATTACTGAATTGCAACGCGCGGGCGGTAAGCGTATGGCGGCTAGTGAGTTTGTGCGGGGGATGGGGTGGCGTTAAACCGCCCAGCATAGCGAAATATCTGCCCCAGCAGCGGGTGGGTGAGCCGGAAATCCATATCGAAATGCTGATCGTCCACAGCGGTTTCGACAATATCGGTGTGTCCCAGTGCCAGCCATTCGGGGATCGGCAGCCGCAGTTTCCCGATTTGTAGAACGAAGCGCACGCCTTCGTAATACAGCTTTGCATCACGCACCGATACCGCCATTTGCAACCCCAAAAACGGATTCACAAATTCGATGAGTTGGTTGGGATTGTCTTCCCCCGCTGTAATCCAAAAACTTTTGAAATAAATCACCTGCCCATCAGGGAACGTGATGCTGCGTTGCCAGCGTTGGCATTCGCCTTCCATCTGCTTGCTGACGGTGGTTGGAATTTGCTTTCCATCGCGGTGAACCAGCGCCCCCAGCAGCCGCAAACCGCGCAGCGGCAGGCGCATGAAGGCGGGAAATTCGATGTCCAGATGCCCCGTATCGGTATTCGTGCCGCGTTGGTAATGGGCTTGTAGGGCGGGCGGGAGGGCGTTCCAGTCTGCGCCCAGTGCTTGCTGCATCAAACTTTGCATGATTACATTCCTCTCTTAAAAACCATCATCGTGACCACCAGCACCATCGCGGCAAAGGCGGGAACGCCCAGCCAAAACCAAATCCGTGCCATACGCCAATACGTTGTTGGAAGGGGTGATTGCGTGCGTACCGCGTTTTCCGCCATGCGCTGCATCCGAATTTGCAACCACACCACGGGCAACCAGCACACGCCCGCCAGTGTGTACAGCACCAGACTGGTGGCAATCCAAGGCGTGGTCAGTGGCCAGCCTGCCATGTGCGCCAGTGCGATCCCGCTTACGGGTTGAAAAATCACGGTCGGCGTGGTGAAAATCCAATCGGCTAACACCACATGCCGATTGGTGATGGCGATATGGGCGACATTGCCACTGCGATCCGCCATCCACTTGTAAAAGGCGCTACCCAGCCCCGTACCAAACAGCAGCACCATGCTGAAAATGTGCAGGGTTTTTAAGGTGGTGTAGTAGTCCATCGCATTAACTTTGGGTTAGCTTTTGATGTACGAACCCGCTTGCAGCATCCGCAAGTTATCGGGGTGCAACATCGGGTGCAGCGGATGGAAAATATGCGCCGCCGCCATCACCAACGACCACGGAATGGGAATAATGCGGGCGGGTGGTCGCCCGTTTTGGCGGCGCAGGGTTTGCAACCATTCGGTGAGCGTGACGATCTCCGCCCCCGCTACATCCAGCGTGCGGCGGGTGTGGGGCGTTTCGAGGCATTCCAGCACCTTCGCCACCACCCCTTCGACTGCAATCGGTTGCAATTTTTGGTCGCCTTTCCCGGGGACGGCGATCACCGGAAATTGCGATAAACGGTTAAACAGCGCAGTACTCGCCCCGCCTTCACCGTACACCAGCGAGGGGCGCAAGACAAACCAATCCACATCCAAGCTCCGCAAATAATCATCTGCCGCGCGTTTGCTGCGGTGGTACGCGGAAAAAGCCGATTCATCCGCCCCCAGCGCCGAAATCTGAATAACCCGCCGCACGCCACTGGTCACGCTGGCTTGGAACAGCGCTATCGGCGCTTGCGTGTGCAGGGTCGCAAAACGCTGGCTGCTGGTTTCGCCGATGATGCCGACGCAGTTAATCACCGCATCGGTATCGTGCAGATAAGGAAACCAGTGTGCGGCGGTGGTCATGCGGGAAAAATCCACCCCCTGCCGCCGCGATACAGAAACGACGGTATGCCCTTTTTGGCGCAGCGCGGTGGCGATGTGGCTCCCGATAAAGCCGGTTGCACCCGTTAGCAAAATTTTCATGGAACATACTCCTTGGTACGGTGATGATGACCATGTCAGTTTCGGGTTCGGGGCGGGGAAATTCTTCCTTTTTGGTAGAAAAGGAGCGGAAAAGCGCGGTTTTTAGCTCCGCAATGATAATTTCCGATACTGTCCGGGTGTCATCCCCTCCAATTCACGGAAGGCTTCATAAAAATTCGACTGCGTAGAAAACCCGACATTCAATCCCACCGACAGCACCGAGGCGGACGATTCCGCCACCAGCATGGCCTTGGCAGCGGTCACACGTTGTTCACGCAGGTAGCGGGAAAAACTTTTGCCGAGTCGGGTATTGAGCAATTCCGAAAGCTGGTGTGTACTCAAATCCATGCGTTCCGCCAAACGTGGCAGGCTGAGTTCAGTATCGGTATACAGCCGTTCTTCCCCCATCAAAGTTTGCAGGCGGAGGAGGGCGGTATCGCAATCGACCTGCGTCAGCGTCGAATGGGTGTAGCTGGCGCGGGTGTTTTGCGCGGTTTCGATGACTTCAGTCGGCAATTGCGGACGCAAGCCCAGCGTGATTTGCACCAGCACAAACGCGATGCCGATGGCAATGGCGTACAGCACAAAAAATAGTTTATCGGGCAACAAGGCCTGCACCATGCCCAGCCCCGCCACGCCCAGCGCAATACAGAACACGCCACCCAGCAGGGCGATTTCCCGCCGAAATTGCCGACGTTCTTGCCGCAATCCATAAATATCGTGCGCCAACCACAGCAAATACAACCCGCCAACCCCGAATGCAAGCGGCAACGCCACGGAATGGGGAAGCAAGGCCGCCAGCCCTACCGGAATCGCATGGGCTATCGGGTGGATGGAAGCGGTAGGGTTGAGCAGCGGATGGCTATACAGAAAAAACGCCGGAGCCACCGCAAAAAGCGTCATCTGATACGGAATGCTGTGTACCCATGCCGCATCAAAATACAACCAAGCCAAATGGGATGCTTGCAACCCTGCCAGCGCAAGCAGAAGCAACCATCCCATTCGCCGTACTGCGGTCAGCCCCAGCACCAGCGCACTGAAGAGGGAATAACCTATTAGCAGCAGTGCCAAGGTGGTGGAAGGGACTTGCAAGGTAAGCATCCTTGCATCTTATAGCAACCTATCAGCGCTTTCCTCTCGGTTTGAAGTTCTAACTACAATTGTGGTAATTTAGAGTCCGAATTGAAAGGAAGAATATGCCCACTGTTTCAATGCGTATTGATGAATCTTTAGTCAGTGCGGCACGAGCGGCTGCCAAAGCAGAATTTCGCACCGTACAAGGGCAGGTGGAGTTTTGGGCAAAAGTCGGTTGTGCTGCGCTGGATAATCCTGATTTGCCGGCCTCTTTTATTGCCGAAAGCCTCATGAGTATGGCTGAACCTCGCTTGAGTAGCGAGCCGTTTGTGCCTCGTAGTCGTGTTAAAACTGTGCAGCCATGACTTGGCAGATTCTGCAAACACGGCGTTTTTCTCGTGTTTACAAAAAGTTGACCAACGCCACCCTCATTGCCGATACCGATGATGCTGTTGTCGAAGTAGCCAATAACCCTGATGTGGGTGAACGCAAAAAAGGCGATCTGGGTCAACTATGGGTTCACAAATTCCGCAGCCAAGGACAGTTGTATCTACTGGGCTATACCCGTGAGGACGAAGTGCGTTTGATTTATCTTGAAGCACTCGGCCCTCATGAGAATTTTTACCGCGATTTGAAGCGGTAAAAATTCT
>ERZ724509.543-NODE-543-length-16136-cov-136.316398_pt1 | contig 16136 bp, 18 predicted proteins | sample MGYA00376042_ERZ724509 | MGnify/ENA primary metagenome ERZ724509 (study PRJEB28724, sample SAMN07190887) | wastewater metagenome | isolation source: effluent of sewage treatment plant in Hong Hong | place: USA: Christiansburg, Virginia | collected 2016-03-01 ...
TCGGGTTGTGCCCGCGCATCGGGATGTCGCGCGCCTCCTCTTCGGAGAACGGCAGTACGTTCGCGTCGGGGTCGCCCTCGATGGCGATGTCAGGCAGCTCTAGCAGCGTGCCGAACTCTGGATCCTCGACCTGCGTTACCTGCTGGCGTGGAGCTAGCTTGCGTGCGGGCTGTCTCATTGCACCACCGTCCATCCGCGCTCACGCGCTCGTGCTTGGTCCGCCTCGGCGCGTGACGGTGTGGTGCGGATCTGCTGCACTCGGCCGTCAGGCAACCGCACGCGGAACACGATCGGATGCTCGCGCTCGGGCGCTGGCGGTGCGTCTGCTGTCGTGGTGGGGGCGGTGCCGCCGCCGTCCACGCGCTCGAAGCCGCGCGCCCGCATCCGAGCCCGCGCAACTTCCTTGGCTCGGTCGAACGCCACACGAAGCGCCCGCGTTGCCGCTCCGGGAGCCATGGACCGCAGCGAGGAGAGAGACGGCAGACGCGAGTCCCACCGCGCAAACTCGGTCGCGTCCAGCGTGCCGCCGCCGCCCATCTGGTTGAGCGCGGAGATCATCGCAACGCGCACGTCGTCAAACTCGCTCATGTCGTCGGTGAGGTTGACGCCCGCAGCGCCCACCAAGCGGGTGCCGGCCTCTGCGACGTCCGGCATCTCCTCGACGCCTTGCGCCGCAGCAAGCGCGCGCTGCTCCAGTACCGCGAACTCGGCCTCACCCGCTGCTGCGGTGGTCGCGGCGTTCTCCATCTCAGGAGTGAGCATCCCGGGCCGTGTCTGGCGGTATTGGCCGATGGTGCGCGAGCGCCAGTGGTCGGCGGCTTCGCTGCCAAGCCAGTCCGCTTGCTCTTCCGGGCTCATGCGGCCCCACAGCACCTGTGCACTGGCCTGCGCGTCCTGGTCCGCGCCGATGCGCGAACGGATCATGTTCACGTAGGCGTCGGGGACCTCTTCAAGGCCTTGCCGGCGCCCGGCTGGGAGTCCAGCGCCCTCGCCCGACCCCGCGCCGCCTCCACGACCGCCGCCACGCTGGCGTTCGCCTTCGATGTTGCTGAGTGACAAGATGAGTCGCTCCGACTCCTCTGCCGACAAGCCGCTTAGGTCGCCAGACAGAACGCTCTGCTGCACTTCGGGCGGCAGCGTGCGAGCGAAGCGCACAAGTGCCTCGCGCATCTGCCCACTCCGGCCGCTTGACGGGTCCGTGCGTGCCACTTCCAGGCCCGTGCGTGCCACTTCCAGGCCCGTGCGCGTGGCCCGGTCGGCATCCGATGCGGCCAACTCTTGCGCCCGCAGCGCCAGCGTCTGCTGTCCCTGCCGCTCGGTCGCCTGCTGTGCCTCGCGCCGCATGGCGAGCTGCTCAAGCAGCGCCCGCTGCTCTGCCTGCGCCCCGCCTACCGCCTGCGCGCGCTCGTCGTTGGCGCGTAGCGTGGCCTCTTCGTCCGGCCGGCGCACGAGGCCCGCGCCGATGGCAGCCGGCACCATGAACCCCGCATTTCCGCTGCGGAGCGCGAGCATGGCTCCGATTCCGGTGAGGATCCGTCGCAACCGATCCCGGCGCGAGTCCTCGCCTCGCGCTGCGCCTACCTGCCGGTCGAACACACCACCGCCAACGCCAGCTTGCACGCGCTCCGACATGCCCGCCTGCGGCCCTCCGAGGCCCGTGGCGCCCATGGCGAACTGTGGCGCTCCCGTTGGGGCCATCGTAGACGATTGGGGCGCAGCGGGGCGCTGGGCGAGGCCCGCCGCCTGGCTTCCAGCGGTCACAGTGGGCGCGTTGGGGTCGGTGGTGGCAGTCGGCACCGCATCGGGCGCGGTAGGCTGCGGAGGGGGCGCCATCGGGTCAGGCGGCGGCGTCACCGCACCCACGCCAGCGCGCACGGCGTCTAGTGCCGGCTGCCGGAACGCGGCTTGCGCGGACTGCTGCGGTGTCATGGGGGCGGCAGGTGGCGCCAGCGGCGTCATCTCGGGCATGCCCATGGAGAGGCCCGCCCCTGCCATGGTCCGGCCATCGCGTGGCGCGCGTAGAGGTGCAGGCTGACCAGCCATGAGAGGAGGAGATTGCGGACCCGGTAGCGGGCCAGCCTGCTCTTGTGCCCATGGGTCCATGAGACCCTCGGCGGCGTCACGCTCCGCAATGCGTGCGCGGAGGCGAGCCATGGCCCGCTCCTCTTCGCCCGGATCGGGCATGGGTTCCGGCTCCGGCTCGTCGCCGCCGCCCTGCGTGAACAAAGCGCCGCCCCAGTCGATCTCGGGCAGGTCGTCTTCCGGCAGCCGGGAGCGGCGCTCTGGGAACGCTTGTGATGTGCGCCAGTCGGTCACGTCGCCACCTGGATAGCGGTGTTGATCAGCCCGGAAGTCTGCGCGGCCCGGTCGCGTGCGTCCTGTGCAGCGTTCGATGCGTTCATGTTGTACTGGCCAGTGGCGCCAGCCAGCACGCCGAATCGGTCCTGCGTTGCCTGGATCCGCGCTGCTGTCTGCGATGCCGCATTCCGCTGCGCAACGCCCTGCTGGCGGTTCGTATTAGCCTGGTTGAAGGCGTCCAACGCAGAAGCCCTGTTCATGGCCGCGTTCTGACTCTGAGCGCCCGCCGCGCTACCCGCCTGCATGGCCTGTAGCGCTCGCATCTGCGCTTGCGTGGCGATGCTCGCAGCGTCTGCGCGCCCCTGGTTGGCGCCGCTCTGCTGGGCTTGCATGCGCGCCGCCATCTCGGCGCCGCCGCCAGACATACCGCGCATCGCCATCTGCTGTAGTTGCGCCTCACGCTGCGACCGCTCGGCCATCGCCGCCTGTCGCTGCGCCTGCCCGATCTGCTCTCGGTCCGCATGCGTATAGCCGCCTGCCTCGGCCACGCCTTGCATGCTCCGCAGTGCGCGCAACTGCGCTTCGGTGCTTTCCTGATATGCTCGGTTCCCACTCAGCGCCGAATCCGTGAGCTGCGAACCCGGACCGCCGATGTATCCTTCCTGCGCGTTGTAGTACTCCGCGCCGGGCAGGGTGCCCATCTGCTCCATCCAAAGCTGCGTCGCATTCTCCTGGTTGGCCAGCGAGCGAGCGCGGTCCGCAGCGCCGGGGTCGAGGATCGCGTCTAGCCCGAGGAAGTTGCTCAGCCCACCGATTAGACCGTCGCCCATATCAGACCTCCACCCTCAGCATGAGGCGCGATGCCCCCGTGATTCCGTAAACCGCCTCAACCCTGAAGCCCCCGTTGATTGGCGACCACTCGATACCAGGCGCAGCCGTCACAGTGCCGCTCACCACGCGCGCCACAGACACAGCGGATGGCGTTCCGGCGCTCTCCACGTCCGCGCTTCCACCAGACGCAATAGGCACCTCAATGTAGGTCACGTCAGGGATGCGCTTGAACGCGGCGATGACGTCGCGTGTCCAGATGGCGAGGCGCGTACCCACGTTCTCTGCCGTGTCGCCCTTGCGGTACTCGAAGCTGCGCGGGAGTGACTTCATGGCAGCCGGTTCCCGTCTCGCATGGGCTCGAAGGTGAGCGTGATGCCGTTGAGCAGCCATCGTTGGCCGGCGCTCGCGATGGTGATGCGTGGCCGCAGCCGCGCGCACCGCGCTTGTGCCCGCGTGACGTACATGCGCAGCGCGGTGACGCCCTGTTCCGTCTGCGGGCTGGTGAAGTCCTGGTAGACCTCCTCTACGGACTGCACGCGCTCGCTCGTGAAGCCGAATCGCACACGCCATGCCTGCACCAGCGACGAGAACTGCGCGCGCATCTGGCGCCAATGCGACATTGTGCCAGGCGTAGGCGACGCGTTCCATTCGACGGTGCACGTCATCGGTGCTGCGGCAGTGGCTGCGCCATTCGCGAGCGTGGCCGTGGTGAGGTAGGCGGATGAACCCTCGCCTTCCGTGAGCCATGCCACGACGCTTCCCTGCGTGATGCGGTAGCCAACCCCGTCGCTTCCAAGCGCCGCAATAGTGGCTTGCGTCGAAGCGGCAAGCGTGACCGTGACGGCGCTCGTCGCGTCCGTGCGCGTGGCTGACTGGTACATCAGGCTGTTGTCTTCGCCCACGATCAGCATGTCGCCCGTGTGCTCGACCGCTCCGCGCCAATCCACGTTCGTGAGCGGCCGCCATCGTACCCACGCGCCCGTCTTGCCCTCATAGGCGTAGATGTACTCGGCCGTGTCGTCTGCGCCCGTGGCGGTGCTGCTAGGCACGCCCACGAGCACGCACTCCTGATTGGTGCAGCCTGCGATGAAGCAGCCGCCCGGAGGCTCGCTCAGGCCTAGCGTGATGATGTTCTCTTGCGAGTCGGCCAGCGCCACGCCGATGGCAGGCTCGCTCATGCGCTGCGCGCCGGCCTCGCTGATGGCCACGACGCCGTTGGACGTCCATGCCCACACCTGGTTGTCGAACACGTCAGCCGCTCGGCGGTGGATGAGCCTGATGGTGCGGTCGAATTCCTCTACGCGCAGTGTCTCTGGGCTTTCGCCCGTGATGCGCCATACGCCGTCAGCCTTGAGCACGAAGAGGCTATCGCGCGTCGGCACCATCCGCAGCACTGGCTCACGCCATGCACCGATGTCCTGAAAGTTGAGGCGCGGCACCGCTTCGGGCTGTAGCGTCTTGCTCCACATGACGCGCGAACGGTCAGCCTGCGCTGCCGATGACGTCACGGCGGTCACTCCGTACAGCCCGACGAGCGTCCCGTTGGTCAGGCGTGGCTGATACGAGATCGAGAACGATGCATTGGACTGCCACAGCAGCGTGTAGGGGTCCTCGTCGTTTGAACTGACCTCAAGTCGCACGTCAGTGTGCGCTGCGACAAGCGCGACGAGGTCCGACCGCGAGCCGAACTGCCTGTTAGGCGTGTCGCTCAGGACACCGTTGATGAACTCCTCACCGTCGACCGTGAGCACGTCATGCACGTACAGGATCGGGATCGCACCACTCGCAAGCGCGTTCTTGTCTAGCGTAATTGTGTCAGTGCCAAGCGCACCACCGGTTGAGACTGCGATGATTCGCGCGTTGGCTGGGATGATGGTCCCTGCCGTCCCTACGATGCCGTCTTGCGACACGTAGCAACCAGTCAAGTAGTCGTTAGCGATGAAGCTCGTCAGGAACTGGATCACGGGGCTTCCGATAGTGGCCGTGCCAAGCAGCTGTTCATACTCGCTGCCGATGGCCATGACGCGAGCCGGGCTCGTGCCATCGCCAGTGGTTCCCTCTAGGGTGTAGTCGTACTCGGGCAGCAAGTCGCCATAAAATGCCATGCCCTTGAACGCCGCCATGCACTTCGCTCGCCGTGGCGCGTAGGACGCCTGCGCGATGCCCTCCTGCGTCTCGTTCGTGTACAGGCTCGCCCCGTTCAGGTACGGGTTGATGGCGAGGGACAGCGTTGGATCGCCCGCGCCAAGTATCCATTGCTGGTTCGTAAGCTCGATGTCATACACCAGCCGCATCTCGTCGCCGGTCGGCGTCGCGACCACCACAGGCTCTGTCGCGTACACCTGGAGACGCATACCGGGAAGCAGTCCATATTGGTTGAGGTTGACGGTCAGCTCAGCGCCGCCCTCTCCGACGAACACAGCAGCAGCCGATGGCGCACCAACAAGCAATTGCCCACTCACCGTCTGGACGATGACCGTACGCATGGCGAAATGGTGAGTCGTCGCGCCGGTTGCCACTCCTAGCGGCGGTGGGCCAACGGGCATCCCAGCGTAGACGCATGTGTCGTCAGACGGGTCTGCGACTCGCACAACGCCGCCGTCTGTGATGACGTAGAAGTTGCGCCCCATCTGCTCGGCGTAGGACGTGTCACTGCTCATCACGAGCGACGTCGTCGAATAGGACACCGCAGGCGGTCCGCCCGTGTAGGTGATCCCGGTGATGCGGAGAATCTCCACCGCTGGCGACTCGTGGCGCCATAACTTGGTGCCGAACACGCCGTAGAGCTCGCCGCCCCACGAGAACAACGCGCGCCCGCCGCTACTCGCGCCAGCCACGGCGGTGGGCGGGAAGCCAGGGCGCGGCTCGACGAGGTTCTGCCGCTTGATGCGCACGTTCAGCGCCTCGCGCATGGATCCCGCTGGGGCCGTCAACTCGGACGGATCCAGGAAGAGTCCAGTGGCCTCGAGGCGCACGTCTTCCATCAGCGCCAGCCCCACCCGCCGCCGCGACCGCTGCGGAGCGTGCTGAATCGGTCCACGATCACCTGCTTGTTCCCCTCCACGCGAGGGGTCAGCAGCGTCATGATGTTGGCTTGCTCGCGGTCGTACAGGCTGAACGCCATCGCAGCCGCGTTGCGGTCGCCGATGACCTCGCACACGCGCGCCGTGACGGCAGACACCAGCAGCGGCCAGCACTCGCGCGGCAAGTCAACAACGCTCGTCTCGCTGGCGTAGGCGATGCCGTACACGGAGCCTGCCACCAGGCCGAGCGTGGCCACGTCATCGATCGTCGCGATGTCGCCAGTCACGTCCGACACCACCGCGCTCATGGCCTGAATTCCGAACGGCGGCAGTTCGTAGTAGATGTCTGCGATGAACCCGGACGGGAGCGCATCCCATGCGGCCGGGAACGTGTACAGCGTGCAGTCGTTGTCGCCGCCGCCGTTCCACTGCACGGAGCCCGTGTCAGCGTTTGGAACAAGCGCCGAGTGGCTGCGGTGGTAGTACATCCGCAGCGTGCAATCGGGGTACGTGGGCGTCGGAACCAGCACCACGTCAGGGCCGCGCATGTAGAAGCGCACAGCATCCCAGCCGCCGCCGTAGATCTGCGCCGGGCCAGCGTCCTCGAGATGCATCTGCGGCACGGGCCACTCGCGCCCGCTCGAGTCCACGATGGTGAGCTCGCGAAGCCCACTGGTCTGCGCGCGCTCTGGCACTCGGTAGGCGCCGGTGCCGCTCACAATGTCCACGTCGTGGGTTGTGACGAAGTAGTCGCCACGCGAGCGCCGAACGAGCGGCACCAGGCGCAACGAAATCTCCTCATTCGCGAGAGTGAGGATGTCCGCGTCCGTGATGGCACCGTCGCCCGCAGCGTCGGGCATCTGGGCGCGCACACGGACGGCAGAGATCAAGTCGTCTGCCGTCCATGCCATCGCTCAGTACCCGCCCTTCGGCTTCTTCCCGACCTTGGCGCGACTCATGACTTGCGAGTCGTCCTCATCGTAGTCGGCATCACGCGCAGCCATGCGGGCCGTGCGGTCATCTGGCTGCGCCAGCAGGTCACGAAGCGGCTGCGTGCCCGCTCGCGTCATGCTGGTAGCCGAGTCGCGAGCCTCGTCACGCATGCGGCCACGCGCAGCGCTCGTCGGCCCACGCCCATCCACGTCAGGGCGGTCGGTTGCGCCGATGCCCTGGTAGATGTCGTCCTGTAGCCGCCTCGCCGCCCGTAGGCGTGCCTCACGTTCTTGGGGCGTCATGGCGGTACTCCTCAGCTGGCGGTGTTGGTGATGCCGGTGATCTTGCAGGCGCTAGCGGGCTTGCTGTTGATCAGCGACTGATCCCAGTAGCAGCGGAGGCTGACGCCCGCGTTGCTTGGAAGCTCGCTGAAGAAGTTCGGCTGCTGGCCAGGGGGGCTCCCAGGCAGGCCGAAGGTCACGTCGCTCGAGCCGATGCGCTTCCACGTGCGCGGGTCGATCAGGAAGGCCTCGCCGGCCTTGACCATGGGGTGCGGGCAGATCTTGATCGAGCCGTTCGGGCCGTAGTACGTGATGTTCCCATCCTCGCCCTCGGTGCCCTGGTCGATCCCGCCCTTGACGCTGCTGGTGACGCGCTTGAGCGCCGCGAGGTCGCTGTTCAGGTCGGACCACGTGAAGGTGGACACGAACGCGGTGAGGTCGCGCATGCCGCCCTTGGTGGTGACCTTGGCAGCTGCCGCAGTGATCTTGGCCATGGTGAGCGCCACGCCGCCGGCAGCGTAGGTGCTCGACTTCCAGAGCCCGTAGGTGGCCGCATCGATGCCGAAGAGCGAGCCTGTGTTCGTGGTGATGGTGTCGATCCCGGCGAACCACTTGCCGTAGGCGCCATGCGGGATCAACACGTCGTTCGCGGTGAGGGCCGCGATGTCCGTCGCCTCACCCGTCACCGTGATCGCGCGGGTGTCGGTGTTCACGTTGGTGACCGTGTAGGCCGCCGTCGCGCTGGAGTCGTTCTCCTTGGTGCTGCCGTTGTAGCCGTCCAGGAGCGCGCCTTCCATCTGCACCCACAGGCCCGGGGCCCACGTCGCCGCGCTGATGATGACCACGCCGGTCGTCGCGTTCGGGTAGGTGATGCTCGCCACGGTGCCGATGTTGCCGCCGCCGTAGAGCAGCGCCATCTCACGAGCGAAGGCCGCAGCCGTCGCCATGTCGGTGACCGTCTCGTCGAACGCCGACCCGAAGGCCTCGATCGTGCTCGTGGCCTTGCTGATGGCGCCGTAGGAGAGGTACTCCGTGAGCACGAACTCGGTGCCGGTCAGGGTGGCGTTCTTCATGACGCCGGAGACCGGGGCGTTCAAGGCGAACGCGGTGCCGTAGTCGGCTCCGCCGGCCCACGTGATGCCCATCGAACGCCGGAGGCGCACGGGGAACTGGTAGTTGAGGCCGGTCTTCTCACCGGTCTTGAACGGGATCACCTTCGCGGCCTTCGCGAAGGCGGGGACGAGGTTCTCCATCTTGTCCGCGTACCGGACCTTGAAGAACCCATCGAGTGCTGACGTATCTACTGCCATTTGCAATGCTCCGAAACTGTGCGCTCGCGCGCGTGGTGTTCCGGGGTTCCGCTTGCTGGTGGCAGGATGCAGCGCCCGTTAGGGTGGCTTCATCGTGGTCAGGTCTCACCCACGTATGTGTTGCTCTCTTGATGGCATAGAACGCCGCCGGTTGTCAAGTGCGACGGAATAGAGACGCCCCGGCGGCCTGGAGAGGGGAGGGCAGGCGACCGGGGCGATGCATGCGGGGGCTACCCGCTCTGCCTAGCATTGCAAATGGCAGTAGACCCGCTCTGCCTGCTCAGCCTATCACGAGTCGAAGAGCGCTTTCAAGGCGTCGCCGTCCTCGGGGTCCACGCGCATCCGATTGACGGGCGCTGCCGGTGCGGCCTTGGCAGGCGCAGCCCGCTGGCGCTTCTGTTCGGTGCTGACGCGCTGGGCCTCGCCACGGCGCAGGTTGTCCGCTGCCGGGGCGTCGCCCATCAGCTTACGAAGCGCATCGGGCGGCAGGCGACGGGCAGCCGCGCGCATGTCCTCCATGACGAGCGCCACCGCTTCGGCCGTGCTCAGGTCGTGGCCGGCCTGTAGCGCGGAGCTGATCTCAGCGGCCACCTTGCCGATGATGGTCGGGTTCGGCGGCAGGCCCACGGCGCTCAGTTCGGAACGCACCTCCTGCTGGTAGCGTTGCAGGTGCTTCTCGGTCTCAGCCTCGAGCGAGACCTCCCCGCGCTGCTGGTCCCATTCGGCTCGCTCTCGCCGCAGCCGCTCACGCTCGCGCTCCACCTCGCGCATACCGCGCTTGTCGGGCGGCATGTCCAGCTCCTCGAGCTTGGCCCGGAGGTGCTGCTCGGCCACGCTGGTGAAGTCCACACCCAGTTTGCCGAAGAGGTGCTCGATGGTGCCCACGTCGGCGCTCTTGAGCTTGCTCACGAATCCCAGCACGCTGCGCTTGAGCTCGGCGGCTTCCTGGAATCGCTTCTGGCTCGCCCGGTTCTTGCCGTAGCCCGCTTTCAGCTCGTCCAGCGTGAGCTCCACTTCCTCGCCATCGATGGTCAGCGTGTGGTACTCGGCCACCGGCTGCTCTTCGAGCTCGCCCTCCTGCCCATCAGCACCAGCCTCTTGCAAGCGCTCGTCGGTATCCGCGTTGGCGCCCTCCTGTGCCGCAAGGGCCGTGCTCGATGGTGCTGCTGGTGTGGCATCTCCTCCACTCAAGTCCGCTGTGTCACTCATGCTGTCGCTCCTCCGAACTGCGCCGCCGCCTCAGCGACGCTAGGGTCTGTGCCGGGTGGCAGGTTGGGCATGTTCGGCATGTTCACCGCCTGGACGTCGGCCGGCTGCTGGCTCATGTCGATACCCATCTGCGGGCCACCCATGCCGCCCATGTCGGGCATCCCAGGCATCCCGCCCATCGGTGCGCCCATCGGCATCGGAGGCGGCATAGCGGGCGCTGGCGCGGCCTGCTGGCCCGTCGCAGCGAGTAGCACGGGGTCCGCGCTCACCCACAGGTTGCAGTGCTCTTGGACGTGGGCGAGCGTGTTTGCGCTGAGCGCGTTGTCCATGCGCACGCTCGGGTCATCCAGCACGCTCAGGTGCTCTTGGATGTGGGCGGAGTGGTCGTCAGTGACCAGCGCACGCACGTCGTCCACGCGGCCGTCTAGTAGGGCCTCGTTCTCGCGCACGATGTTCAGCCGCTGGCTCTGCGCCCGCTGCGTGATGGGCTCGAGCCTGCCCGTGCTCATCACGGCCATGTACTGCGGGAACGTCATCGGCGTTGCGGTGTTCAGCGAGGCCTCGAACCACTTGTCGGCCAGCTCCTTCCGGCCTGCCGACGTACGCAGCACGGGCGAGCCGAGCTCCACCACCACGCGCTGGACGTCCTTGATGCTGTCGCCGCTGAACTCGATCAGCATGGACCGTTCCGCCTTGCCCGTGATCTCGGCCATGCGCTTCGTCTTGGCGAACGTCTTGAGCCGACTCAGCACCATCGTCCCCATCTTCTCGAAGAGGTTGGCGTACGCCTTCTGAATGGCCGCGTTGATCTGCACCGCCATCGCGTGCACGAGCGCCAGCGCCGACCCGCTCTTGAGCGAGGCTTGAGGCTCACCACGCGCAACGCTGTTGATGCCGCTGATGGCCTCCATGCTGGCGCGCAGCAGGTCGATCAGGGTGTAGCACTCGCCTTGCGCCTGGATCAGCTTGAGCACTTGGGGAGGCTCCTCGCTCTCGATGAGCGTCATGCCGGCCAAGTCGCTCGCCTTGAAGCCGGACCCCTTCTGCGCCCACAGCGTCTGCCTGCCGAACGCATCGTGGTTGGTCATCACGGTGGACATGGCCGCGTCGAACGCCTCTTGCAGCGCGAGCAGATCGATGGTGCCGCAGTAGCCGAACGCGGTGCCGTCGATCGTGCCGGGCATCATGGCCACGAAGGGGAGCTCTTCGAACGGCAGCGGTCCGTCCATGAGCAGCGCATCGCCGCACACGAGCGCGAAGCGGCCATCCGGGATCGCGTCGGTCTTGCCGTGCCACAGCTCGAGCACGCTCACCATCTCGCCCTGCGCGCGCCTGCGCATGATCTGCGAGCCCGCCTGGTAGTCGAACGCGGTGTCGTACTCCGGCGCTTGGAGGATGCCGTCGCGGTGCTCGGGGTAGCGTGCAGCGAGGTCCCAGCGGGGCACGCGACGGTGAGCGATGATCCATTGCATTTCGTCCACGCTCGAGGCTGTCACGTCGCGAGCGATGTCCCTCGGCATGAACACGCGGGACTCGATGTCGCCCTCGTACTCGACCACGGGCCGCGGCTGCTCGCCCTCCTCGCTTGGCTCGGCCTCGGTCACGCTCACGGGGTCACCCGCGCGCGCATCCCAGCCGATGTACATCCAACCCTCCTGGTACCGCAGCGCGTGCCACGTCGCCTCTACAGCCTGCGTCTCCAGGCGCTTCACGGTGAGGTAGTAGTCGAGCATGCCCTCTGCGATCAGCGTCTGAGCCTGCGACTTGTAGTCGCTGTTCATGCTGCGCGCGGAGTAACTAGGCCGGCTGCCCGTCGTCAGCACGCCGATGTGGTCCACGAGGCTGCGGTAGTGGTTCGTGCGCAAAAGCACGTTCTCTCCCTGCTCCCCGCCGAACTGCACGCACGCGGCGTTGGTCCAGTCGCCTTCGCGATCCAGGCCGTAGTACATGCGGTGCGCGTGGCGCTGCAAGCCTGCTAGGCCGCACTCCTCGCTGTACCTCACGTACCGCCTCACCTGCTCGCGGATAGCCGCCACGATGGGCGTGCCCTCGCGCGTGGCCCAGTAGTCCGTTGCCCGGCCGCCGCCGTCGTCCTGATCGCTCATTGCACTGCCTCATGTGTCTGGGCGTCATCGTCGAGCGCCGTGGTCTCTAGCGTGATGCGGAATCCGTCGCCGTCAGGCGCCAGCGTCACGTCACGATGCCGCTCCATCAGCCCGCGCAGCAGGCCGCCGCCTAGCGTCACCTCACCGCCCGCACGCGCCACGCACGCGCATAGCAGCAGCTGGAGCTCGTTGCGCTGCTTGGTGACGTCGTCCAGCATGGCCAATAGCTCGCGCTTCGTGGGTGCCCCGTTCATCGTGCTTTCCTCAGCGGCTTGGAGATGCTCTCCAGCGCGTGTGCTGTGTCTGTGTCCCGTATCCAGTGCTGGTCATGCCGCAACCCGTAGTTCTTCGGGTAGGGATTCGTGCTGCGGTCAAGGTGCCGCCACATGTAGACCAGTGCTGCCACGCCGTCATAGTGCCCGAAATCTGACGTTCTTTCAAATGCCGTGCGCGAGCGATTCCAGACACCCCCCTTGCAGTGGGCAATCAACTGCTTGCAGCGAGGGTGAACCGCGATGCGCCCGGACGCGCAAGCCTGCCGCAAGGCGTTCACGGCGCCGTGGAGGTCATCCTTCTTGGGCAGCCGGCAGTCGAGGCCATGCATGCGGCTCATGTCGGCCCGCACGATGGCGTCAGCATCGATGACGCGCGTGATGGGCGGCAGGTCGCCCCATAGCCGGCGCTCCCGCTCGAGGATGGCCGGCGCAATGATGCCCGAGTGTTGGCGGTGCCACACCATCTCGTCCTCGATGACCAGCAGGTCTAGATCCCAGTGGTGGTAGCCGAAGAGGGCAAAGCTCAGGTCCTCGAAGCCCGCATCCAAGGCGACGAGCGTGCGCCGCCACTCCGGCGTCGGTACCTCACGTACCAGCGTCGCAGCGTGGCGCGTGAACTCGGGCACGATGGCTATCGTCTCGTCGACCACGGTCTGCGCCAGGTACTCGCGCTGCCAGTCGGTGGTATCCTCGCCGCCGCACTCGGCCATGAACTCGCGGATCAAGTCGGGCGTGATGTGCGGCGCGTCGTAGATGGTGCGGTGCGCGTAGCGTCCCTCAGCCTCAGCGCGCAGGCAGATGGCCGTGAACTCGTGCGTCGGCGTGCGTGCTGGCGATGACGCGATGAACAGGCGCCCGCCCGTGGTCATGGTCTGCGGCAGCAGGATGGACGTGACCACGTAGTCGAGGTCATCCATGAACCCGCCCTCGTCCACGATCCCCAGGTCCATGCTGGTACCGCGCAGCGACTCCGCGTTCCCGCTGTCGCAGCCAGCTAGCACTATCTCGCTGCCGTTGGGGAACGTCCACGTAAGCGCCTGAGCGTCGAACTTGGGGCGCAGCCGCTCGGGGCACAGCGCCAGCAGCCGCCGCATGTGCGGCACCACGATGCGCCTGGCCATCTTGCCGGTCGGGGCCGCGTACCGCACCGAAGCGTTGGGCTTGGACAGCGCGCACTCCAGCGCCAGCAGGCAGCAGAGCAGGCTCTTGCCCCAGCGGCGAGAGCAGCACAGCACGAAGACGCGCCCGGCCGCTGCGTAGTACTGCGCGTGGATCTCACGCTGCGACGAGTGCAGGCCACCGACGCGCCCCAGCGACCCGCGTCGCCAGAGCTCGGCCACGATGGCGTGCCGGGGTCTGCTCACCCTCGCGCTATGCCCCAGTCTTGCCAGCGGAACACGCGCCCGCTGCTCAGCACTCGCACGCGCCAGCGCATCCGCCACGTCGCCCGGTCAGCCTGTAGGCGCAGCGTCACCCGTGGCCAGCGTCGCGGGCGCTTGGTCATGCCATGCACCCGCAGTTGCACGGCCCGTCAAGCGTGAACGTTCCGGATGGCAATATGGCAAGACTCACTGCCGCCTCCCAGCGATGCGCCCCATGCCGTCTAGCAGCATCTCAGCGCGCAGCGTTGGCCACGCCTCGCGCATGACTGCCACGCACCCGCACGTCGCCCACTCCCAATCGGTGCCACGTAAGCGCGCACGGATGCGCACGGCGTCGTCAGCTGACTCCACGTTCCATTCGTAGAGCGGGTTCGCATGCGACACGCACGCTGCAATCAACCATGCTAGGTCGTCACTCACCGCCGCCTCCCCAGCGCCGTCGCCGTGCTCAGGTCTTCCAGGCCCTTCTCCACGCGCTCCAGCCGCCTCTCCACGCCCGTCACGCGCAGCTGGTACGCATCCCATGCGGCAGGCTCACGCTCGGCCGCCTTGGTGTCAGCAGCGAGGCGCATACGCTCGCTCTCCAGACGCAGCTTGCCGTCATGGGCACGCGAGTTTAGCCAGCCGATGATCAGCACCGTCAGGCAGATGATCAGCACCGTCAGGCAGATGAAGAGGGCTTCGATCACGCGCTGTGCTCCAAGCCAGCCCTGCCCTCGGCCACCCGCTCGATGTCCATCGCCACCTTTGCGATGACGATGGGCAGCACGTCGGCCATTTGCTTGGCGGTGTACTGCTCCACCACGTCACGCGGCAGCATCAGGACGCGCATCTCCCAGCCCTCGCTGGTGCGGTTGACGGCGTATGCGCGCATGGGCGGATCCACGAACGGGATGGGCCGGCCGATGGGCGTGTCATCCCCGATGGTCGTCATCTCGTGGTCGCCAATCCTTGGTGGCTGGAAAGGCGGTTCCGGGTTCTTCGGCGCTGGCATCATGCTGTTGCGCTGCGGGTTGTGGTGCTTGCTCATGACTTGGCCTCCATGCTGCGCAGTAGCTCGGCCTGCGCCTCCACGTGCTTCTCATGCTGCAACGCCGCCGCCATCGCCTTGATACGGAACCCGGCGCCGCCGTTCATCGCCTCCAGGTGCGCACGTACGATACTTGCCCACGTCTCAAGGATCTCAGCCTGAATCCCGTAGTCGCCCGTCTCGACCCTGCCGGTGATGTCGTCGAATATGGCATCTGCGATCTTGGTCGCGATGTCCGGCTGTTTTTGCTCTGTCATTCGTCCATCTCCTCTAGCTCGGCCTCGAGCTGTGCAGTGCTGATACTAGCCGGGATGGCTAGCTCCGGCGAGTGGCTCACCACGTCCACCGTGCTCTTTGTGCTGTACTCAGCGGGCGCGCGTCGTTCCAGAAGCCACTGGCTCGCCTTGACGTCGCCGTCTAGCGCCGCGTCCCAGACCACCCGCTCAACGTCGCCGATGCGCTTGGCCTCCACCATCGCAGCCTCACGCATGAGGGCGCCAAGCGGGCTATCAGGCTCCGCCGTGCCAGCGTCTCGCCACGCGCGGGCCGTTGGGTACGTGAGACCTGCCAGCAGACAAGCGCGCGGGTAGGCCACGCCAAGCTTCATCGCGGTGATGATGCTCGCGTGGATCTCGGGGGTGTACTTTCGTTCGCCTGCGCTCATGCGTTACACGACGCGCGCGAGGCGCCCAGATGGGTGAAAGCAGCCGGGAGCATTCGCCAACTCATGGCGCCTGAACCAGTCGGGCGCGCAGTACCTCGGGCCATGCCAGGGCGAAGTCGATCGTGCACACCGCTCCGCACTTCGGGCACTCGTCCGTGAGGACGTGGTCGTAGTCAACCGTCTTGCGCGGCGTGTACGTCAGCGTTGTCACTTGGCGTCTCCTTCCAGCGCAACAAGGCGCCTCTCCAGTGCTTCGATCTGCTCGTCTCGCTTGGCGATCAGGACCGCGAGGGCGTGCTCCAGCGCATACACATAGGGCGACTTTTGGCCGAACGCCGTGCCCCAGCCGGGGAAGTTGTCGTCTAGCCAACCATCCATCGCCTTCGCGATTTCGCTGTCGGAGTCGGTCACGTCTTGCACGCTCATGGCTCCCGCGGGATCTGCTCTCTCGTCAGTGTCAGCTTCATCGTGGCCTCTCCTCTCGCGCCGCAGCGCGCTCTGCTACCCAATCCTCGGCCCGCATCGTGACGAGCCATGTCTCACCATCGCGCCTCGTGAACACCACGGGCGGTCTGCCATCGGTCGACTCCACGGCTTGCGCCATGGCTGCGTGGATGCTCGGCGCCTTGCCCAGCTTCACCTCGATCCAGTAGGGCGAGCACTCCACGTCGGCGGCGTCGCTCCCCTTGCGGGCTTGCGCTGCCCCGCGTCGCACCTCGGCCCAGATGGCGCGCAGCAGGTGGACGACTTCGCTCTCCCCGCGCTTGCCCTTGTTGCGGCTCTTGGCTCCCATCA
>ERZ724509.544-NODE-544-length-16092-cov-6.629918_pt1 | contig 16092 bp, 22 predicted proteins | sample MGYA00376042_ERZ724509 | MGnify/ENA primary metagenome ERZ724509 (study PRJEB28724, sample SAMN07190887) | wastewater metagenome | isolation source: effluent of sewage treatment plant in Hong Hong | place: USA: Christiansburg, Virginia | collected 2016-03-01 ...
AAGCCATTTTTTCGGTATCGTCTAGCGGTGTACCAAAAACCCACGTTTTTGGTACACCCTTACTTTCTACATTTTTATTTTAATTGGACAATTTGTACAAGTTGGCTAAAATATCCAAGTATTAACCTTTCGGACAATGAAAATGAGAACCTTCACCGCGTCAGACGCAAAAAACAATTTTGGTGTCTTTACCGATACGGCATTAGTCGAGCCTGTAGGCATCACTAGACGTGGGCGTGTTGTTCTGGAAATAATGACCCCAACGGCACGGGAAGCGATGATACAAGAGCGTATCAAGGGTATTGTGTTTGAGCAATTCGTAGGGGATGCGGTAGAGGCAGACAAGCACTATCAGGCAACAGGATTACATACGACCCTTGCAGAGATGAGAGTGTGGGCAAAAAGCCTTAAAACTAATCCAAACGCGCCAGCTCCTTTATGTCACAAGTAAAACTTACCGACCGAGCAAATCAGGACTTGCAACGCTTCGCGCAATTCTTGCAGGAAGTCGCCCCCGAAAAAATTGACGAAGCACTAGATACTATTTTTGACCGTTTGGAGATACTAGAAAATAACCCATTATCAGGCGAGCCAACTCCTTGTGAAGCAATCCAAGACTTGAGAAAACTCACTATTCCTTATGGGAAAAATGGCTACGTTGCTTTGTACCGATACGACCAAAAAGCAGATATAGTCTTAGTTGAAACGCTTCGCCATATGCTTGAGCTTGAACCTGACTTTTTAAGACCTTTCTAAAGCGAAAAGAAACGCCCGAATTGGGCGTTTCTTTTCGAGTGGCATTTTTATATTGAGTTGTATTAACCCTGTCCACCTCTGTACGTCTAATTATAATTCTGCAATTTTCTTGAGTAGTATCAACACGCCATCATCAAATAAGGCACAGTACATTTTACTAGCATCGTCATAAAAAACGATTTCACCTGTATGGTGTAATTTTTGTTTGCCGTCAGGGTCTGGTCTTGTGCAGACACCGAGTTCCCAAAGTTGATCGTTATCGTCTATCTCATAGTCCACCAGTAAACATTCCATACTTTTTGTTTGATACCAGTCGGATGATTGATAGCCGTCAGGCATAGCGCGTGTAACACGAATTTGATCGAACATACCCATAGTTGTACTGCGTAAAAATTTAAAAAAGTCTTAGTGCGTCATTGTACGGATAAATCAATTTCCAACCATAGCCCTACGTTACAATTCTGTCATACCTTGCTGAATGTAATATAAAAAACACTTTTGTAATGTGTAATAAATAGTACATTTATAGCGAAACGTCATAGCCACTTACACCCTACCACTTCACCCGTAAATACAAGGAATGCTCTTACAGATTCCTCCTTGCATTCGCGGGTTTTTGAAGTGGTGTTTGGTGCGTGTCTATTCCTAAATTTTCGCTATGACACGCACTACCCCACTGACACATTTTCACTACGACTACGTTTCGAGTCACATCAACCAAACGATGCTTGTTGAACACCTGATTGAACAAGGGATCGTTTCCTATGATGAAATTACCAACATCTATGACAGTGAGACAGATGAAAGCCGTGAAGTATTCCAATGGCTTGCCTTCCCCAATTTTTGAAAAACAGATTATGAATACTTGAGTAGCGCACACATTCCCGTTATTGATTCTGAATATGGGGCATGGGTGGGCATCACCTCTTATGGATCACCTTATGACCTCTATGTTTACCCTGAGCTAATAAATGCCATCTTTGAGCTGGATATAAGCTACAAAGATATAAACCGTCTTAATTAGGCGGTTTGCTTTTGACTCTTCATAAAAAATCCATATAAACAATCCCCTACTTTTCAACGCCCTTTTGTTCTCCCAGTGACGCAAGCGTCATCGGGAGAACTGGAGGGGCATATCGCTTGATAAGCCCTGTATTGCTGAACAATCCGCGTGTATGCGCTGGTTGCCCAGCTCTACGCGCTTATGGAGCATTTTTATGGCTGTTATTCCATCCCATAAAGATTTTTTGGATATTTTTAACCGTATTTCACCCAGTAAACACCGCTACACCGTCTTTACCGACTTTGTGACCATGTTTGCTATTTCACTTCACAATGCCATTGTGAAAAACGAAAAATGGGAAGAAGAATACCTACGGTGTATCAAAGGGTATGCGCGTGAGGATCAACTTTTATTCCCGAAGCTGTTAGCGATATTCGTTGATATTTCCGAAGGTGAACCGTATGACCATTTTGGTCAACTGTTCATGGAGCTTGGTTTTAGCGAGGATCGTAAGGGGCAATTTTTTACCCCACCTGAACTTGCTGAAATGATGGCAAGAATGACTTTGACCAGCATGGAGGAAAAACTGGTTAACAAAGCATTTATTACCATGAGTGAACCCGCGTGTGGTGCAGGTAGTATGTTGCTTGCTTCTGTCAAAGTTTTGATGCAAGCAGGTTACAACCCTGCCAATGTGATGTGGATTCAAGCGATTGATATAGACCGTGTGAGTGCGCTCATGTGTTATATCCAACTTACTCTTTGGCACGTTCCTGCCGAAGTGATCGTTGGTGATGCACTGTCACTTAAATATCGTGAACACTGGTTTACACCGTCTCACTATCTTGGTGGATGGAAGCAAAAATTAGCTTGGCGTAGAATGATCGAGCATCTCAAAGAGCTAGATCAAATTGCCCCAGCACAACCACGAACCAAGTCTGTAAATGATCCCATCATACGAGAGGAAAAATTAGCTTCTGTAACGCCAAAAACGAATCAGCAGGTAATAGACACTCCCCCACTCAATCCGCCTTCTCATATCCATAAACCAATTGTTGCGAAGAAAGACCAAATCAGTTTTGACTTCTAAACTTTACACTCTTTACAACCCTGTACACTGTGCAGGGTTTTTACTTTTTACATGATTGTACACCGTAAAACCTATATTTATCAGAGTGTTGGTTTTTGTGTTTACATTTAAACTGAACACGCCTAGTCACACCTTTCAAAAAAAATGTACATTTTTTTTGGTTTTTTTCATGTTTTGGATAGACTGTACAAGCTGTACATATTACTCTGTACAGAGATTGACACACCTTTCACAGATTATTTCCTATGCAAGTATCCGTAAAAAAAGCAGCAGAGTTATCAGGGGTATCGCGTACAACCTTTTACAAGTACCTTAACGAAGGGAAAATAAGCAAGGGTATGGACGGGACAATTGATGTTGCTGAAATTGCCCGTGTGTTCGGAGGTTTACACGCCGAAGGTGTCAACTCGTACAATGAACAGCTCAAAAAAGAACAGGATTTACACGCCGATATTCTGCCACAAGTGGCAGAATTAGAGCTGGAAGCAAAGGAGCAGGAGATTATCACGCTACGGCGTGAGCTTGCCGATTCACGCGAGCGTGAACGTCAGCATCTTGCCCGTGAGTCGTTCTATCAGTCGCAGCTTACCAACCTTACCGAAACCTTGAAGCTGATCGAAGCACCGAAGCCGATGGTTCAGCCTACGGCAGAACCAGTCGAATCGGAGCAAGCAACGCCCGTTGTTGAACCCATCAAACCACGCTCTTTTATTAAACGACTTTTTGGGTAATAGATCATGTCAATGGAAACGATTCTTTCTATGCTTGCGAGAGCAAGCAGCGATAATGAGCATGAGGCAGCGCAAGCTCTGGCCTCTGCCATAAAACGCATGGAGAAGGAAGGGATTACCATTTTTGATATTTTGGATCAGCCGAATGAGCGATTATATCAATCGGTTTTGATGCGCCTTGCCGAAGCGATTGTGAAACAACAATACCCACAAGACCGTATCAAACAGCGTGATATTTTGGAAAAACTGTATTTAGCAATTGCCCTTAAATTTAATGCTGAATTTACGAAGACGAATACGGGGCAGGGAAGTCAGGGTAAAAAACCGAACGCCAACAGCAATAACGCAGGACAGGATCGAGCAGACCAAGCGCAAGCAGCTTACGAACAAGCTCAAGCCGAAAAGAATGCGAAGGCGGAAGCTGATCGAAAGTCAAAAGCCAACAATCAAGGAGCAGGGAAGAAGGGGAGTAATCAACGTCAATGGGCATATCAGGGCGAAGAGAATGCAGCACCACAGAAAGTTGCATTTTGGGAAACTTTGAAAAGCCATCCCATGAGTAAATTCATTATTCCACACCCTCACTACTTAGCGAACCAGCTTTGGGAAGATATAGCTCACCACATTAAATCTATCTTTATTGTTTTTTTAGCATCTATAGCGGTTGGCTATATTTTTGGCTTTATCGTGTCAGGTTATTTTATCTATCATGGGCATATCAAAACTGCCAATGTGGTCTATTTTATCGGTATGTACATTGGTGCAACGAGCGCATTTAACTTTCATCTTTGGAAGCACCGCAATTACCGATGGTCGTAAATATAGGGTGGGGGAGTGCATAGGGTATAAAAAATACCCTTCTGCAATTATCGCTATTGCGGAATAAAGCAAGGTAGTACGAAGTCTCCACCTTGCTTTATTCCTTCATCAATAGCGATTGCATACGGGCATATTTTAACTTATACCCTATGCACACATCCTCAAATACACACGCACTTTTCCCACTTGGGCAAGTTGTTGCAACCACTTGAGCCGCAGAGCTTCTTGAGCAATATGAACTCAATGGAATGGATTTTATTATGCGACACGTTCACGGCGACTGGTCAGAAATGACTCCCGAAAGCCAAGAAGAAAATCGTGAAGCATTAGCAAAAGGCTATCGAATGTTTTCATCGTATAAAATCCACGATGAAACACTATGGCTTATTACCGAGTGGGATCGTAGCGTGACAACTCTATTACTACCTGATGAATACTAGCCGACTATTCGGCTTTTATTCACTCCGCCCGCTCGCAAAACTCCGCTACCGCTCCGTAATGCTCGCTACTGCATACTAACCCTGATGACGAAGTTGGCGGGCATTCGGCACAGGGCGCGGACATAAGCAGGAAGCGAAATAAGTAACAGGGGGATAGGGGAGTGACCCCCGTGTCACTTATTTCTTCCTCTTCCTGCTTATGTCTTCTCGCACCCTACGCCTCATTGCCCGCCAACTTCTTAGTTACCCGCTTGGCTCACAAACGAAATTATTTAATCCTGTCGCTTTGGTCAAGTTAGATGATCGGTTTGGCTTTGCGAATTGGTACATCACCGAATTTGACCAAGAAACAAAAATCGCAAAAGCCTATGTATCTGGTATCGGTTTTCAGGCATGGGTCAAAGTCAGCCTTGATGAACTTCTTGCCATTAAAGCCTTTCGATACTTCAAGAGAGTCAAATTAGACCGCAATTTTCAAGCAAAGAATATCCGTCAATTAGGCATTCAGCCTGAGATGTACGCGCCTAGCCGCACCCCCTAACAGGGTGCGTCCCGTGAAGTAAAATTCATGCTATGATTTGCTTATATCAGTTAGAGCAAGTTTGTGTTTCTCTAAGAGAATCTTAGATGAAACACAGAAACTTGCTTGGGGGAGACCCCAAGACCCCTTTCTTTTTTTAACGAATGACTATGAAAAAAACACTAACAAAAGAGCAGCGAAAACAGTACCGAGAGCAAGACAAAGCGAACGGCATAAAAATCGTATCCGTTCGATTAACCGCCGAAGAGTACGGGTTTTTAACAAAAAGAGCCGAAGCAGCAGGGGAGTCACCAACTAGCTATTTGAAAAATTCTGCCTTGCATAACATTGCAGAAAAGCGTCATTTAGATCAATTTGAGCTTGAGATTTTACGCGCAGCTCTTATTGAAGTACGCCGTATAGGTAACAACCTTAACCAAATAGCACATCACCTGAATCTGAATACAGGTTTTAGTATCAATATGGACGAGGTGAAGTACCAAATGCGCTACCTTGAGGATACGATTAGAAAATATTTTGGACGCTAAAAATCTATGATAATAAAGTCAATGGGTCGAAAAAAAACAACGGCTCGCAATGGGCAAAGTGTTTTTGCATCGCTATTGAATTATTTTCTCAACGAGAAAGATGCAGAGATAGACCTCCGCCATAACGTACCGTATGACTACCAACGCGAAGAAATTTTAGAGGCGTTTTTAGATAATGCCCGTTACTTACATGCGCGAAAAAATGGTAATACGGCGTACCATGAAATTTTAAGTTTGCCCGCTACAGACTTTGATCGTGAAAAACTCAAAGCCGCCTTACGCGATATTGGGCGCATTTATTTGGAAGAGCGCGCCCCTGAAAATATCGCTGTTGGCGTGATCCATAATGACAAGGAACATTTACATCTTCATATTTTGCTATCGTCAAATAAAATGATGGAGCGTAGCCGAGTGCATTTTGCTAAAAAGGCAGACTTTTTAGCGGTTCAGGCACAAGTAATGAGCAAAGCTCAGTCCTTGTATCCTGAACTCAATTTAGAAAATTTATACACTCCCGATATGGTTCATTCAAAAAATCGGGAGTCAGTACGCCTAACTCAAGGGCAGCAACACGAACGCATTCATGGTAAAGACCGCCCAAAAAAAGCGAGTCGTAAAGTTGAGTTGTCGAGTTTGGTACATGGACTACTTGCCCAGCACCGAGATAAAGCAGCACTAGAGGCAGCGATGAAACAACATGGGATTAGTATGTACCAAAGGGGTAACACCATCGGTGTGCTGGATCAGGACGGCAAGAAACACCGATTAAATACACTTGGCGTTATGCCTCATTATCAGGAATGGCAAGCGCAAAGCCAAGCTCAACAAAAACCAAAAGTTGCAGAAAAGGAAACGCCAAGACCTGAACATAAGTCGCAGGAAAAGCCAAAAAATCAAAGCCAAGAAACAAAAACGAACCCAGAGCAGCCAACACTAAAAGAACAAACGAGTACAAAGCAGCAATCAAGCGCAGATTTTGAGGCGCAATTAAAACAGCGTATTTTTGAAGAGCAGCTAAAACGCCGTACTGATGCACTCAACCAAGCCCGAAGTCATGGGAAAGAGCGCGATGACGAGGCAGAACGGTGAGAAATTGAGGTATGGGAGCGTGAACGATAGATTTTATGACGGTGATTCTCATAACGTATTGACAATTACCCTATTCCCGTAGAATAACCACCCATCAACAAATTTTTGAGGTGCATCATGAGTCCTCCAGCAGCAAAAGACTATCTTGCCCAGCAAATGAGTGAGCAAGAGTACCTAGACACCGAACCCTACTCAGAGGTAAAACGAGAGTACATTGACGGCTATGTATATGCGATGGCAGGCGCAAAAGCGTCACATAATCGCATTGTTGGAAATGTACACGGCGAGTTAAGAAATTATCTCAAAGGCAAGCCATGCCAGCCCTATATGTCGGATATGAAGGTCAAAGTAGGTAAAAAATACTTCTATCCTGATGTGTTGGTTGATTGCACCAACTTGCCTGACAGTAGTGTATTTACGGAAACTCCACGGCTAATTGTTGAAGTTTTATCGAAATCGACTCGGCGAAGGGATGAAACCACCAAGCGAGTGGCGTATATTCAGCTTGAAACATTGCTGGAATACGTTCTCATAGAACAAGACTTTGTGAAAATCGAAGTGATACGCAGAAGTGAAGGATGGCTACCTGAACACTACTATCTTGGGGATGAAATTACCTTTGAGTCTATCGAACTAACACTCACAGTCGAAGAGATTTATGACCGTGTGCAAAACGAAGATATGACTGATTGGTTTGCTCAAAAAATGCGTGAAGCAGCCGAGGCAGAAATACGATCTGCTCTCCCTGATAGCGAGTAATTTAAAAAACCGTGCATTGCACGGTTTTTTAATGCAAATATTCAAGCAATGGCTTAGGTGCATTTCATGTTCCATTACTCCAAAAACCAATATTCAAGTATGGAAGCGAGTGCTAGAATAAATTTCTATGTTATACTAGATCGAGAGTTAGTACTGTTGGATAAAAATAAAAATGTATCAAAATATCTTTTTAAATTCACTAAAACTTTCTCTTATAGTAGTATTGCGTAGCTTCTTGTTTTTTATTTATAGTATATTATTTTGGTTATTTATAGTAATCCCTATTTATCTTATTCTCTTGCTGATTGGATTAAGGGATAATACATTACTAATCTTCACTTTTATTTTTATGTTGATTTTTATAATTGCTTGTCAGAATCTATTTAATAAGTGGAGGATGAAAACCCTTAAATACTTTTACTTTGAGGACATTTACTTCAAACTAAAAATAGAAAGATTTATTTTGAAAAGAGGCAATAATAATAATTTGATTAAACTTATTAAATCAATTAAAAGTATAAAAGAGATCAAAGAACTTATTGAATTAGCGAGACAATCATCAATCGAAGAAATCGAAAGTAAGAATAAAAAATGGTTGTACCGAGTTGGTTTTTTGTCTACTTGGAATCGTGATGAAGTGGAAAATTATTTTAATCATCTTCATGAGCTGTTATTGTTAGATGATATTGATAAGGATTAAAGTTATGAAAAAGCTACTGGTAATTACTTTACTGATATTTTTTATGTCAGGTTGTACCTATTTAGATAGATACAGAACATCATTTACTGCTATTTCTGTTGGTGATACTGATGGTAAAGTTATTGAACTGATGGGTACGCCTGACGATGAAAAAAGCATTGAAATACCAATGGTTCAGGCAAAACAAATGGTGTGGAAATCAGTTTTAGGTAATAAAGTTTATATTGTTCATTGTGTAATGGGGCGAGTAATTGGGAAGACTAAAATTTAGGTTTATTTTTGCGCTTTTCGAACCATATTTTTACGAAGCTATTTATTTTTTTTATAAAAATAAATAGCTTACTTGATTTTATATTAGCGATAAATCTTTCGCGCCGTTCATTTTCTTCGTTTCTTTTTTGCTCTTCCTCTTTTTTTTCTTTCTCTAGGGCTGTCTTTATACTATCTTCTATGTTTTCTTTTTTTGATAATTCTTCAAAAACTTTTTTCGCCTCCTCGAAGGCATTCTCATTTTCTATTTTTAATAAATTCTCCCTTTGTTTAATATAAGTATCAAGAGAAGACAGCAAATCTTCTTTATCAACTATGTGAGAGATTTTTTTAGTCATAATGAGTTTATATGCTGATTAAATTTATCAGTAGCTTTTGTGCAAGCCTTTAAATAAATATCTTTCAATTCCAAGATATGATCATCTATTCTCTTTTTTTCCTTGAAATTGAAAATGCCCGCTCTTTTTCTTAATTGTTTACAGTGCTCATCAAATTCTGCATGGGAATCGCCCATATCTTTTACAAAATCAAGCATAGTATTATAAATAGACTCACATTCAGCCTTCGCTTTTTGATCGTTAGCTATTAACGTGCTACTTGCACTCATTATACGCGCATATACTTTTCTTTCTTCACCTTTTATCTTTAATAAGTCCTTGTGAATGTCCTCTAAAATATCCTTCGTATCTTCGTAAGTTCCTATAGGTGTTGTTGCTTTAATAATGACTATCAATACATCTAATATTATAAAGAAGCACATAATTATGTAATAAGTCCACCAAATATGAATATCCCCTTCATATTTTTCACCATTTATAATATAGCCATCTTTTAGTCTACCGAGAGCTTGCGATTTTTTCAAATAATCGTTTGCTGGAGGTGTATTTATCTCATCTTTTGCTTTATTTAAATAGAGATTTGTGACGGGAGAACTATCTGAAATTCTTTTTTCAATATCCTTAATTTGTTCGTCATATTTTATAATATCCTTCTTTATACTAGCACAACCACCATTTTCACTCATGTCACAGCCTGCCTTACCTGAGGCAGTTCCACATATCATCGTACGTGTCGCATTCCATACTTCGTAGGATTGTGTTTGAGTGGGATACTTTTCAGCTTGTAATAACTGAATCGCACAATCCCTTTTGGCAATACGTTCATTGAGCAAACTAGCATCTTCCGCAGTCGCTGATTTTATCTTACCTTCTAAACTATTGGCTTCTAACTGTTTATTTGATTTATCAACTTTTACTATGTTTTCTGTAATAGTTTCACGAAACATAAATAATACTAATGGATGAGATACCATTACACCAGTAAAAATAGCAAGAATAAATCTACAAAATAAAGAAGCGTAAAATTTTGTACTGGTAGTATGTCTAGACTTATGAAGTGTTGCAACTAAGTGTCTATCTACAGCCAGTACTATAAAAAACCAAATAATACCACCCGTTATATAAAATAGCGGATCGTCTATAAATACTGATATTGCGTATGTCCCACTAATCCATGCTATTAAGGCTGGAACAAAAACTAATGTCCCATAACCGAAGAACTTGGTCGTTTCACCATCTCTTAAATCGCCTGTCTGACTTAAAACATTGCGATCAACACCTGATAACCTGAGAAAAATGCTAATGATATATCTCCTATTTTATTTGTTTACATCATCTATTGCTGAAATTGCTTTCAATAGCATTCTTCTTTCTAGCTCAATAAGATTATTTAAATTTGGTGACATATGTTTATTTCAAGCACATTTATCCCTAAGAGCACTAATGCGTTTCTCAGAGTCTTCCGTTAAACGTGCTTTTGTTTCCTCAATGCTATTCATAATATAATAATTAAACATTAATTATTATATTATGAATTAGATATTTGGCAAATAAAAAATACTAGTATTTATTTAATACCAGCTCTGTTTTTTAATGCTGATATTGCTCCATCAAGCAAGTTTTCCGCAGCTTGCATACAAATAGCCATGTCTTTATCAACAGACTTCATTGCCGCATCATAAACCTTCTGATTAGATTTATATTTTAGTTCTGCATCCGCATAATTTTTCATTAGCCTATCAAGAGTTCTTTCTTTAGACTCTGAAAGCTCTCTAGTTAAATCCTCTATTTTCCGTGTAACAAATGAAGCCAAATCTTTATGCACATGAATACCGAGACCTTGTATGAGTGCATCGGCTTGAATTCTTGTAGCCTCAAGCCGCATAGCATGGTGTGCATTCATTATTTCGGCTTTATTTTTTCTAAGCTGCTGTAATGTTTCTACCGTAATACGTTGAACGGTGCTTGCGCCTTGACTTGGGAAAAATCTTTGAAGGAAAGTTGGCCTCTCATTCAGTTTATTGATTAGATTTTGTTCTTCACTCGTATCCCCAGACTCTATATATGACCTTAAAGAGTGAGCAATATCTTTTGCGGCATAAGCCTCTTTTAAATCATGGTCTTTGACTGAGTTCATAAGTAACTTCCTCTTTGTTTGTACATTTATGTGTATAAAAAGTAAATTTTTAATATATTAAATCTAGTTTTCAACAATAATTTGGTAGTGGATTAAACATGGTTTTTACTTATTTGTCATTCCGCGAGCCTAAAGCGAGGAATCTCTTTGCAGAACAGGCTTTAGAGATGCTTCGTCCATCAGCATGACAAACTCATAAGTAGCTTTATGACTTTCTCACAATTTCAGTAAGAGCTTTTATGGTCTCATTGGCATAATCAGCTACCTGTTTCTGTAAGTCTAACTTTTGTTTTTTCAGTAAGTCATCAACCTTTGCTTGCACAGCAACCATGTATGCGTCTTGAATGGATACTGCATTTTGATCTTGCGAATCAAATGCAGTAATAATATTCGTCTCTAAAGTTTTAGCGTCACCATCTATAATACTATTGTTAATATCTTTGTGTATGCGTGATATAGCAGTAATAGCTTGCTCCAATATTTTTTCTTTCACCTCAAGCACTTGTAGTGCTATATCTTCTTGTGAACTATTCGTCATTTTAAACACCTATATGGCTACGGCTGGAAAATTTGGAAATAATGCTATTTATCAACTCTTCTGTCGTCAGAATTTTACTTATAATAAGATTGTTAGTTTCTTTAACCGCTTTATTAAAATATTCTTCATTACCATTTAAATAAATATTAATCCTATTTATTCTATTATAAATGTCATCAAAAAACTCTTTTGTATTAACATCTACTACGTTTTTTAATTCTTCTATGTTTTTCATGGTGTGTTTTACAATTTCAGGAGGTGGTACGCAAGATATTTTTGCACAGACATCATCAATTTTCATATATAAAATACTAAAACACACTTCATTATGAAGTGTTACTACAAATTTTTGACTCTGAAAATTATTTATGAAATTTTCATCACTCAACTTTTGCCATTCTTCCTTAATATACTCTGATAGCAAGGGAAGAACAATTTCCACATCTTTTTTCATTAAATCAAGACTTATCTGTATAAAGTTATTATCAATTAAAGCTTGTTTCAATAGAAGTGCTAAATGCTCTAGCACTTTAATTTGATATTCTCTTTTAATATACCCTGATTTTTTTATTTTTATTTGCGGAAAAGATTTTAAATTATAATTATCTTCAATGATGTTACTTATTTTTATTGGTATGATACTTTCACCCTTCATACTCATCGCCTTCTTTCCCTGAATTGCCAACATGAATTTTTTTCGTTACTTGCTCATATTCAACGCAGTGCGTACCTATCTCATGCAGCACAATCGCCGTAAAGAGAATGCTGGACGATTCCTGACGGATAGTGAAGTTGGAGCATTGTTATCACCCAAGCATAACGGCTTAGTCATGGACGGTGCAAGAGGAAAGTTAAGTCCTGACGATAGTTTTAGGAATGTTGCCATTGTTGCAACTACAGGGGCAGGGAAAACCTCAAGTTTTATCCTGCCCAATCTTCTCAGCCTTAATAATTGCTCAATAGTGGCCACCGACCCCAGTGGCGCACTCAGCGAAAAAGCGGCAGCCGATTTACAACGGCGTGGATACAAGGTAGTCATCCTTGATCCCGTCCATCTTGACCGCTCTATCGGGTACAACCCACTCTCACGCGCCAATAGTCACCCAGCCATGCAGGAAATAGCACACATTCTGGTCAACAACTCGCAAGGTGGTAAGGGTGGTGATCCATTTTGGAGTCAGTCAGCCGAATCAATCATTGGCGTACTTATTGCTTGTCTCAAAAATCATCCAAAAGCCAATGAATACGCTAACTTACCGAACCTTCTTTATCTGTTAAATGAATTTGGTGATGGTACGCCGTTGATCCCGTTTGTTGCCAAACACGCACCTGATGAATCCGTATTCCGTACCTTCAAGGGATTTATCAGTCAAGCCGATAGAACCATGCAAGGGGTACTTTCGCAAGCCAAAGCCAGCCTTTCATGGGTACAAGACCAAGACATTGCCCGTCTCACCAATAGCAGTACCTTTGATTTTGCCTCACTTCGCAAAGAGAAAACGGCTTTATTCTTGTGTATCCCACAAAACCGAATCGGCTACTACGCCCCGCTTTTAAGTTTGTTCTACACCCAGCTTTTTCATTTTTTGCTGGACGATGACCTCTATTCAAAAAACAGTATGCCCGTGTATTGCTTGCTGGACGAGTTCGCCCACCTGAGCATCCCACACTTTTCGAGCATCATCACAACCACACGCGCAAGGCGTGTGAGTTTGTCATTGGTGCTACAAAGTATCTCGCAACTGGAAGAACGCTATGGCAAGAATGGCGCACACACGATCATGCACGGTGGTTGTGCCAGTCAGCTCTATTTTAGTGGTATGGATATTGATACCGCCCGAATGCTTCGAGAAACGCTTGGTGAGGTCAGTGTGGAAACACTGCTTGCCAATGGGCAATTCAGGAAGGACAAAGAGCCGCTGATGACGAGTGCCGCTATTCGTTCTATGGCAGATAATGAAGTCATCTACCTGTATGGCAACAAGCGACCCATGCGTCTGAAACTCACACCGTACTACGAACAAGCCGAACTCCTCAGACGTACAAAAACCGCGTACAAACCGCCAAAAATTGCCCCCTTATCGGCTGTCTGCTATGTACCTATCTGAGCTGAATAAACACCACGCTATGTCGCTTTTAGCAGCTATGTGGTAACTGCCTCATCTTACCGTGCGCCACGATACACCACGTCCCAAGCAAAATGAGCGACCAGCCCGATACAAAGCATAGCCTTCATAATGGCCGACAGCACATCGCTACGATCAATAAACACAATCACCAAAGGGGCGAAGCCCAGTATCCAATAGATAAGCCTCCAAGCTGATGGTGGTTCTCCGTTCATAGGCTTGAAGGCAAACCAGCCAGCCATAAACCCAAACGGCGACATAAGAAATGGCGTACTGTTTCCAGCTTCGATATAAAGACGGCAAGCCGTCCAATAGTCACCAAAAGGCACGATAGAATCCATCTCTTTCTCGCATAAATTAGGTGTACAGTACTTATGAAATATGAACACTATTTCATGTAAACCACTGTACAAACACAATAAAAAACATTGTTTTTCTTGGTTTTTTCTTCTGAAAGGCGTGTGTAGGCGTGTAAATACCTTATTGAATTACTTCAAAGCCCTTTTCAATCAATACCTGCTTGAAATGAAAGGCATAGGTTCGCTCTTTGTGTGCCGCGTTTCCTTTTCTTGCGGCAGTAAATCGTACTTTTTCCATTTTTGATAATTTCCCTTCGACCTGATCCAAGACCGCATCCCGTACTACTTCATCCAATTGCTCAAAAAAGGCTATCGCCCGCTTAAGTTCCTGTTGTTCTTTATTAAGTAGCTGCTCTGTTTCACGGTCTTTCTTCTCTGCGACTTTTTTCAGTTCGTTAGAAGGCTTCTTCTGTGGCTCAGTTTTTTGTGGCTTCCAACTCTTCGCGTAATTGTTTGCGATGGCATCATGTAAATATCTTGCTAAATCACTAACCTTGCCTTTTGCTTTTTGCTCTAGCGTGTACTCTATGTTTTTTTGAATTTGCTCAGTGCTAAAATCATGTAAAAACTTTTCAGCAACAGAGGTAATGATTCCGTGTTTTAACAGCTCTGCTTTAATCGCATCGAGTTCTTTTTCTTTCTCATCTATAAATTCTACAAGGTCAATTTGCTTCTCATCTTCTTGTTCGTCTTCTACCTGTGGCAATGGCTTTTCTCCCTGTGTATCAATTGCAATTCTTATTTGATCGTTTGGCTCACAATAAAAACTAATACTCGTATATTTACGCCCAGTTTTTATATAATCAACTTTATAAATAAAAATATCAGTACATTGGTTAATTGCTTTTACGGCTGGTTCAATAATAAACCGTCTTAAATCCTGAAATCTTTCATAACCTGTTTCAGAAAGGTTTAATCTTTCTGAAAGATAATCAATCTCTATTTCACGATAGAATTTTTTTCCATTGCCTTTATATTGATATGATTTTAATAACTCAAAAAGCGTTATATATTGAGCTTTATTCAGCGAAATAGCATTAGATACCAAATAAGTCGTAAAATTTTCGCCTAGCACCGTCAAAAATTCATGTACCGACTGATCGAACCGAAATTTGAGCGTCAGTGTCTTTTCATCGTAATCAATCCAAGAAAACCAATTTGTTAATTCAAATCTACCACTTTCTTGTTTAAGCCATAAGTCACGTCTTTTGATACTAACAATTGCTTCCGCCAAATCTTTATAAAATCGCTTACTTTGCACTCCTGAATATTTTTTTATTTCTGACAAATGAAAAGAATATGTTTTTCCTACTGGGTCATCTTTACGCACCTTAGACGCACCCATAATAACAACGCGCTTCTCATTCGTGGTTGCCTTACATATTGATTCAATTAGTAAATTTGATTTACGGACTACTGGTAATATCACTCCATCGCCTGACATATAGACACCCTCCAACCCTAGACCCATACAGCTAAATTATAAGTTTGGACAGATTATATACAAAAAAGGTGAAAGGTGAAACTTTTCTTCATCATTCACCTTTAAGCGAAGAACGAAACTTTTCTTCACCTTTCACCTTTAGTTTTCCGAGGTATCAAAGTCTCACCTTTCGAGGTATCAAACTCTCGCTTTTAGGTATCAAAGTCTCGCTTTTAGCATGAAAGGTGAAAAGAAAAACAAAGAATTCACCTTTAGGTATCAAAGTCTCACCTTTCGAGGTATCAAACTCTCGCTTTTAGCATGAAAGGTGAAAAGAAAAACAAAGAATTCACCTTTAGGTATCAAAGTCTCACCTTTCGAGGTATCAAACTCTCGCTTTTAGCATGAAAGGTGAAAAGAAAAACAAAGAATTCACCTTTAGGTAT
>ERZ724509.546-NODE-546-length-16058-cov-4.791289_pt1 | contig 16058 bp, 10 predicted proteins | sample MGYA00376042_ERZ724509 | MGnify/ENA primary metagenome ERZ724509 (study PRJEB28724, sample SAMN07190887) | wastewater metagenome | isolation source: effluent of sewage treatment plant in Hong Hong | place: USA: Christiansburg, Virginia | collected 2016-03-01 ...
TTCGCCAAGGCATTCGACCAGCCGTTAACGCTGGGTTGTCCGTCTCGCGTGTCGGTGGACAAGCCCAAACCGTCAGGCAAAAACGATTGTCTGGTACACTGTTTAAACTGCTGTCGAAGTACAAACAAGCCGAAGAGTTTTCACACTTTGGGTCAAGCCTGTCTAAGGACGCACAAATTGACCTCACACTGGGTAAACAAATTTATGCCGCCCTACAACAGCCGCCAGAGACCTTGTATAACTTGGTGGAGCAACAACTGCTACTTGAGACCATTTTGCTGGGAGGTGGAACAGTTGAGATTGATATTGTTGGCTTGAAAGATGCCGTCATCAAGGCAAAATCGCGCGTCAAGGCAGAGAAAGACTTTGACCATATTGAGGCTGAGCTATTGAAGGCGCATACCATTAAGTCCAAGACGCCGACCACGATTGTTGTTGAGACGCCGGCAGAGCCACCAAAGGAAGAAGCCAATGCGAAGAGCTAGTACTGTCGAAAAAGAGACGATACAGATCACCACGATTGAAGATTTGACGGGGGTGTTTGAGAGTATCGCCAGTACCCAAGTTGCGAAGGTAAAAAACAAGGTTGAATTGTCGGGCGAGTTCTTTCAACTGCTGTGGTCACGCTACCGATCAATCCGTGTTGATCCAAAAACGCAAATCACCAACCGCGGCGGTGCAGACAAAAACGGCAAGAACGCGTTTGTCATTATCTCGGCCGAAGCCGGACTGAGCGGTGATATTGACCTTCGTTTGATTGAGACAATGATGCAAAACTACGACGCCAAGACAACAGACATTATTGTCCTGGGTAGTCACGGTGCTAACCAGTTAACACAACGTGGCATCCATTTTGAACGGTTTTTTCAAGTGCCCGAGACCGACAAATATATCGACGTAAGCCCTGTGATTAAAGCCGTGATGCCGTACAGCAACATTGTTGTCTATTATGAAGAATATGTGTCGTTGGGTGTGCAAGAAATTAAAAGCATTGACTTGATATCGAGTATGAAAAGCCTGAGCGAAACTGACGCAACCGAAACTGACATTATGACGGCAGCTGATACAATCTTTGAGCCATCACTTGATGAGATTGCCGAGAGAATGGAGATGACCATGATGACCATTGCGCTCAGTCAGACAATCCTCGAGTCAAGTCTGGCGCAGGCCGCCAGTCGATTTAACTCGATGGCCGTTGCTAAAAAGCGTGCGACTGAACTGTTGGTTGACTACCACCTGGAGTTTCACCGCGCTAAACGAAGTGAAAGCGACCGCCGACTCCGCGAAGTCATGATTAGCATCAAAAAGAAAAAAGCACACGCCAGAGGAGCCAGGTAATGAAGACGCATCCAAAGATATCAGAAGAAAAAGTAGGAAGTATCCAGTCATTGCGTGGCCTGATGGTTGAAGTACAGATTATTGGCGACCGTCCTGAAGAAAAAGAGCTACTGCGAGTTGAAGACCATCCTGAAGTCTTTTTGGAAGTCAGTTTCTTTAAAGCTGATACTGTGGTCTGTATTAACCTGACCAACAGCCAAGTGTTGCAGTGTGGCCAAAATATCTTTCGTACTCACGAGAAAGTGTCGGTGCCTGTTGGGCCAAATACGCTCGGTCGTGTCTTTAGTGCGCTTGGTGAACCCCTCGACGAAAAGCCGGGAATCACTGACAAACGACGTCCGATTAGCGAAGCGTCAGGCACAAAGAGCTACCGTGGCACGCAAAAGCTCGAGATGCTTGAAACCGGCCTGAAAGTAATCGACTTTTTGACACCGTTTGTGAAAGGTCGCAAGATTGGTATCGTCGGAGGTGCTGGTGTGGGCAAGACTGTCCTTACTATGGAAATGATTAATAACGTCACCCGCAACGCCAAAAGTCTGTCAATTTACTGTGGTGTTGGTGAGCGTATTCGTGAAGGTAACGAGTTATATGAAACACTGAAAGAAACTGGTGTGCTAAAAAACACGGTCATGTTCTTTGGACAAATGGACTCGACACCCGCTATTCGTTCGATGGTTGGTCCGGCTGCGGCAACTGCTGCGGAGTACTTCCGTGACGAGGAAGGCCGCGACATCCTATTCTTCGTGGACAACATTTATCGACATATCCAAGCCCTGACAGAGCTGTCAACAAACCTTGGGTTGATTCCATCTGAAGGTGGCTATTCACCAAAGATCTACGCCGAGCTGCGTCGCTTGGAAGACCGCCTGAGCTCAACAGACAAAGGAACAATTACGTCTGTGCAGGCTGTGTATATCCCTGCAGACGACCTTTCTGACCCTGCGGTGCAGGCCATCTCGCAACAGCTAGACTCAGTGCTGGTGCTCTCACGTAGTGTTGCCGAGAGTGGTATTCGACCGGCGGTTGACCTGTTAAAGACGACCTCGTCACTCTTAACGCCCCAAATCGTCGGTGAACGACACTACAAGCTGGCTGGTCGCGTGCAAGCGATTATGCAAAAGTATGACTCACTTAAAAACATTATTGCCATCGTTGGTGAAAATGAGCTGTCGCCTGCTGACCGTGCCGACTACCAAAACGCGCAGAAACTCGTCCAGTTCTTTTCGCAGGACTTTACCGTTGCAGAACACTTGTCTGGTAAACCTGGCCAGTACTTCACGCTTGAGGAAACCTTGAAAGGCATCGAAGCAATCCTTGACGGAAAACCTGTAAAAGAGGAAAAAGCAGCCGCCCCAACATCTGAGCCTAAAGCTGAAGTTGCTGCTGACAAAAAGACATGATTCACCAAGCTTCCGATATTACTGAGTTAAAAGTAGTGGCTAGAGCGCCCTTTCACCTATATTACGATGGTATTGCTCGGGCTGTGACGGCTACAAATAAGGTTGGGCAGTTTGATATACTCCCCGGACATGCCGACTTTTTTTCGATGCTCGATCCGGGTGAAGTCATTATCGAAACAAGCGGTGAACCCGTTATCTTTACTATACGAAACGGCATTCTTACGGTGCGTGATAATGAAGTGTTGTTATTCGCTAATATGTAATTTATTGGATGACAATGTAATCGAAAGCGTAGCCGCCAGCTGATAATGCGCCAGTCACAATAATGCTAAAACCAGTGCTGGTGCGGGTAATATAATAATCACCTGCACTGCGTCCCACTGGTGTCACAACGATATGTGGAATCGATGAATACGCCGTACGAAAGGTAATTTGTGCCAATGTACCACTGACAGCGCCAACACCAATATTGACTGCGACCGTGCCAGATGCATCGTTGCCGCTAATTGATACCGTACCGTTTGAGCCGACTGCCCCGCCGCTCGCAATGCCTGGCGCAACACCCTTACTAATCACGTGGCCTCCGATAGTGAGCGTCGTCTCTGAGGTCAGGCTACTCGCCTGGAAAGTGCGTACCGTCAGCGCACCACCAACAACTAGGTTGCCGCCAACGTTTAATGTCTGTCCTACTGTCACTGCCCCTTGCAGCGTTGATGTACCCGCAACGGCTAGGTTTTGGCGTAAGTTCAAGTTTGCTGCGTTAGCATCACCATTGACGTCTAGTTTGCTGAGAGAAGTGTTACCTGCCTGAAGGCTTGTGAGCGTCGCGTCAGATACTGACAATTTGCCGTTTAATTTCAGCTCACCGCCAATACTCACATCGTTACCGATTGTCACTTTCCCATCAAAACGTGAGTTCGGTCCAACGACCAGTTCTGTGCCCAAGTCACCAACACTGTTGCGACTGACGCCAAGTGTATCAAGCACGGCTGGACTGATGGTAACGTCCGACTGACCTGTCTGGGCGTTGGCGTTATCTTGGCCCTGTACGACAAACGCAATAATCGCAGCATTCGCTGCCAAAATCGCGATCACAACACCAACACCAATAAAGGTTGCTTTGTGACTCGGCCGATAGGTTGTAATGCGGTGCGGCAACGTGCGAGCTTTGCGTGGCTCTGAGGATGCCTTAGCAGTCGTCGTTGGTTCTTCGACTGGCTCGTCATCACTTTGCGCCTGTAATACCTCTGGCACTGGTGGCTCAGTTGAGGCTGTCTTGGCAGCTGGTTTTGTATCTGTGTCTGACTGGTTTTTCATGTTTCTCTATAACTATGTGTTCTATTGGTTGTTATTATACTGCTTACGGCTGCAAGGAGCAAACCGTTGCGTCCTCCTTGCAAAATCACCTCCAATCACCCACAATAGAGCTTATGTCAAAGAGGTTAAGAAGAGGAATTGGCGCATTTTTTGCTTTTGCGTTCGTTGTCATTTCTCTTTCTTCGACTGTCTATGCGGAACCATCGCAATCCACAAATTATAAGTTTAACGAGAGTGCCATCGGGTCAGGTGGACTGATTCAGTCCAGTTCGGCAAATTATCAGGGCCGAGACTCAATTGGTGATATTGGCGTTGGGCCTGCCGCCTCATCTAACTTTCAAATTGCTGCGGGTTCCACCACTACAAATGACCCGGCACTATCCGTTGCAGTTAACGGAACGATCAATTTTAACGCCTTTTCAGCAGCCACTGCAACGACAGCCACGACAACATTTACGGTCCTTAACTACACCACCTACGGATACGTTGTACAGATTATAGGTAACGCACCGAGCAACGGCAGCACAACAATTGAAGCTATGAACCCCTCTGGACCATCGTTTCCAGGCGCGTCGGTCGCAGGCACGTCCCAGTTTGGCATCAACCTGGTCGCTAACACCTCACCGGTATCAGTGGGTGCAAATCCCAACAATGGCCAGTTTGGTTTTGGTACCGTCGCAGGTAATTATGCTACTTCAAACTCATATCGGTATGTTAGTGGCGAAACGATTGCTCAGGCAACTCGCAACTCGGGCACAACGACATACACCATTACGTACCTGGTCAACGTACCCGCCCTTACCCCTGGTGGTATATACACAAGCGATCAAACGCTCCTTGTGACCGGTACGTATTAACTGACTGCTGGCAGTGACCTGTGTATAACTTTTGTATTTACGATAAAAATATGTTGACACGTCATATCGCTCGTGCTATTCTGCTATCAACAGCTCATTAAAACAAACAAAAAAAATGAAAAATAAACAATGAAAACCCACCACGCATCACTTATCAAAATATCAGGTCTTTTAGTATTGACCTTTGCTCTCGTTCTCCAAGCAGTTTTACCGGGCTTCGCATCTGCCGCGCAAATTACAGCACGTAGTCTGACGCTTATGGCAAACGGCTCAGACGGTGGTTCAAAACCTGGTGGAGTTGTTAACCACGCATTTGCCTTCACGCTTCCTGGTGGTAGCAACGTTGGATCAATTAAGTTTCAGTACTGTACGACGGCCGCCGACTCTTCAATCACTCCTACATGTGTGAAGCCGACAGGGCTCACCACAACCAGCGCGACTCTCAGCGGTCAAACAGGTGCGACCGGATTTACCGTCAACGGCACCACTCTTGCAACTGACGGTGCGCCATACATTACGCGAACTGCTGCGAGCGTCAGCTCAAATACTGCTGTGACATATCAGTTCAACACGATTACTAACCCGACCTCAGTTAACGGTGAGACCTTCTTCGTCCGTATTACGTCATACGCATCAACCGATACAACGGGTTCAGCCATTGATAGTGGTACTGTGGCTGCAGCAACAGCACGTGGTATCGACCTGACTGGTACTATGCCTGAATCACTCGTCTTCTGTGCTGGTGCAACCGTCGGTACAACAAGCAGCGTGCCTGACTGTTCAACAGTCACTACGGGTGCCGTCACCTTTAACCAATTGTTCTCTCCAACTGATACAGCAACGGCTACTTCTCAAATGGCAGCATCGACTAATGCAGGATCGGGATACGTCATCACCGTCAACGGACCAACGCTGACATCTGGTGGTAATACCGTCTCTGCCATCAACAGCACAGCAAGTATCAAGGGTGTGTCACAATTCGGACTAAACTTAAAACTAAACACCACTGCTACTTCAACCATTGCCGTCGGTTCAGAAATCGCCGTTGCATCAAACGGAACCAACTACCGCGGACAAGCCGTCGGAACAGCGCAAGGATATACAAACAATTATAATACTGTCGATAGCTTCTCATTTACCTCAGGTGACCCAGTCGCAAACAGTGGAAACGCTACTCTTGGTGGATCAGACGCCCAAATCTACACAGTTAGCTACATCGTGAACGTCCCTGGTAGCCAACCTGCCGGTACCTACACCACTACCCTTACCTACATCTGTACTCCAACATTCTAATCAAAAAAGCATAACGGATTTGTTGACGGGCAATTAACGCTCATGCTACAATTCGCACATGAATGTGAGAAAAGGGCTGCTCAGTCGGAGACTTGTATTAAGTGCACTAATGGTCTTCGCGACAGTCAGCGTCGTATTCCGGGCTGAGCCTGCACAAGCTGCGCAGATTACCGTACGTAGTCTTGAACTACAGGCTGGTGCGTCTGACGGTGGTGCAAAAATTGGTGGTAACGTCAATCACAAGTTTACTTTCACCGTACCTTCTGTTGGTAACACCAACATTGGATCAATCAAATTTGAATATTGTACAACAGCAAGTGTTGCAGCCTGTGTTATGCCTACTGGCCTTAAAACAGATGCAACAAACCCAACAACACTCAGCGCTCAATCAGGTGCAACCGGCTTTACACTAGTCAACACGACAAACGGCGCACCGTACATTACCCGTACAGCTGCAGCTGTAACTGCAGGTACGACCCTATCTTATACACTTGCCGCTGTCACCAACCCGACGACTACTGCACAAACGTTCTTCGTCCGTATTACGACCTATACTGCTGCTGCCCTGGGAGGCAGTGTCGTTGATACTGGTTCAGTTGCTGCAGCGACGACCAATCAGATTACACTCACCGGTACTATGCCTGAGTCCCTCATCTTTTGTGCAGGTGCAACCGTCAGCACAACAAGCAGTATCCCTGACTGTACAACTGCAACTGCAGGATCAGTCACCTTTAACCAATTGTTCTCTCCAACTGATACTGCAACCGCAACGTCACAGATGGCTGCATCAACCAACGCTAACGCGGGGTATGCTATTACAGTCAATGGTGCCACGCTGACGTCAGGTGCCAATACCATTCCTGCCATGGCGACCTCAACGACGGGAGTCAGAGGTACGGGGCAATTTGGACTCAACTTAAAGCTTAATACAACTGCAACGGCAACGCCTGCGTTCGGCCTTGAGGTCGCAGCATCACCAAACGGTACAAGCTTGCGTGGTCAAGCATTCACCGGCTATAATACTGTTGATAACTTCAAATTTGTTACTGGTGACGCTGTCGCAAAAAGTGATAACACGGTCGCTGGACCAACCAATGCGCAAATTTTCACCGTATCGTATATCGTGAATGTAGCAGGTAACCAAGCGTCTGGTACATACACCACGACACTCACCTATATCTGTACAGCAACTTTCTAATCTAGGATTAACACGCTTCCATGAGAATTCCCACCACATTAGCCATCACTATCGTTAGCTTGTCAGCAATCATTGTTGGCCTGATATATGTTGTCCCTAAAGCTAGCGCGCAATCAGCAACAAACAGTGGCCAAGCACTTGAAATTGGTCCTCCTGTTATCAACCTGTCGGCAGACCCAGGAACGACCGTCAAGGCGACAATCAGCCTCCGTGATATCTCAAGTACGAACTTGTTCGTTACCAGCTCGTTTAATGACTTTATTGCTGGCGGTGAAGACGGTACACCAAAGATCTTGCTGGACGAAGAGACGACCAGTGCATACTCACTCAAAAGTTGGGTTGCACCAATCAGTACACTGACGCTAAAACCGCGTGAAATAAAGACTCTGACAATCACCATCAATGTGCCGGCAAATGCCTCACCTGGTGGATATTATGGCGTCGTGCGCTTTACTGGCACTCCTCCTGACCTAGAGGGCGCAGGTGTGTCACTGTCGGCAAGTCTGGGTTCACTCATTTTGCTAAAGGTGAATGGTGACGCAAAGGAAGAGCTGGGGATTGAAGAATTTTTTGCCAGTCACGACGGCCGAAAAGGCACATTATTTGAAGCAGCACCTATCGACTTTACCGAACGATTAAAGAACACGGGTAATATCCAGGAGCAGCCAAGCGGACTGGTAACGGTTAAAGACATGTTTAATAACGTTGTCGCCACACTGCCGATTAACCAACCGCCTCGCGATATCTTGCCGGACAGTATCCGCAAATTTGATCAACCGCTTGATGAAACGGTGATAGGTAACAAAATATTGTTTGGTCTGTACCATGCAGATTTGAGCGTCACCTATGGAGCAAACAAGCAAACAATCACCTCAAGCCTGACGTTCTGGGTCATTCCCTACACATTAATCGCCATTATCGTTGCCGCACTTGTCGTTGGCTTTATTGCTCTACGATTTGCCATCAAACGCTACAACCGCCACATTATTACTAAAGCCAAGGGCCGCAAGTAACACTTCACAGACCGCTCATGCTTGGCTTCTAACATGCTATAATATGGCTTATGCTACATTGGCTGAAATTAAGTCATCATGACCACAGCGGGCGCTTGCGACCACATGAACATACGTCATATATACCACTTGGTATTTTGTTACTTGTCGTTGGCTTGTCGCTTATTGCCTACACCGCAGCTGCGCAAAGCCCTGGCCCTGAAGCTGGCTCTATTGGCCTCACTGGCATTGTGCCAGGTAAGGCACCGACTGTTGCTGCTGTTATTGGGTCACCAAAAGACGGCCAACGATTTACTACCTCGCCCGTTACCTTTAGCGGCACCTGTCCGCAAGATACGATTGTAGAGCTATTTAAAAATGATATCTTTGCAGGATCGGGGCCATGTAGCGACGTCGGCTCGTTTTCGATAGAGATTGATTTGCTATTTGGTGAAAACAAAATCATTGCGCGAGTATACGACGCGCTGAACCAAGCCGGACCAGACTCGAACATAATCACTGGATTCTATGATGTGCTTCCGGCGCAGTCGGGCATTGTCACACCGCTCGACTTTGGTGGTACACAACTACTACTGAACACAGACGCGGTATTCCGTGGATCTTTCCCTGGACAGGAACTATCAATACCAATCGACGTCCTTGGTGGTACACCACCGTATGCCATCAATATCCAGTGGGGAGACAGCAACAACAAGGTCGTTCCTCGAAGCAACAATACGACATTTAGAACAGGGCACACCTATCAAAAGCCAGGTGTCTACCAAATCTCTATCCAAGCGACCGATGCTGCAGGCCGTGTGGCCTTTATTACCGTCGCCTCAATCGTCAATGGCCAGACATCGACCGAAACAACCGGCGAGACACTACCCGTTTCAACAACCAACCAATTACTTGTCCTGTGGCCGCTCTACACGGGCATTATTGCCGTTGTTGCGAGCTTCTGGCTCGGCGAGGTACGTGAGAAACACATGCTGCGTAAGCGCGGTCTTTTAGTGCCTAAACAAGCATAGCAAAAACAGCCTTTTTCCTCTGTTATAACCCTTGTAAAAATGCCCTCAGACGTTTATGCTTATAGTAGGTATTTAAGCGCATGCGTGAGGGCGTTCGGCTTTTATCCATAGGGAGCAGCGAAAAGACAAGAATGTATGCAAGTGTGTTGACAATTTCTCGTAAAATAACGCCTTTTGTACTTGCGCTAGGCATCCTTTTTGCGTCTCTTGTGCTTATCCAATCACCTGCTCACGCTGTTGCTGGTATTAACCAGCAGATTAACTTTCAGGGTCGCCTTTTGACAGCATCAGGTGCGACTGTTCCTGATGGCTTTTATAACATTCAGTTTAAGATTTACCAAGATGGTGATGGATTAACCGCCGGTAATACAACTGGGTCTCCGGCCGGTGTCCTAAAATGGACCGAAAGTTATCTGAACGTCAACAGCCAGGGTGTTCAGGTAATCAACGGTTTTATGTCGGTACAGTTAGGCTCAGTTACAAGCTTTGGCTCAAGTATCGACTGGAACCAATCAGTCCTTTGGTTGTCAATGAACATCGGTAGTACCAACGTATCTTGTACACCATTTAGCTCTTGTACACCTGACGGTGAAATGGTGCCGATGAAGCGTATGTCAACGAGCCCGTATGCGCTTAACTCTGGATTGTTGAACGGCCTTACGAGTACGAACTTCGTCCAACTGGCTCAAGGTGTTCAAACTGATGCATCCGTTGGCGTCACCAGCATTGCTATCAACAAGACAAGCACGGGCAACTTTATTGGCCTTCAATCTGCAAGCGTAGATGTATTTTCTGTCACAAATAGTGGCGATATTTCACTTGGTTCAAATGCAAACAAAACAGTGTCCGTGAGCACATCTGCAGCCAGTGTCGCAGGTCGCTCGCTGACGTTAGCCGCGGGCGCAGGTGGTACTGGCGCAGGGACAGTTGCTGGTGGCGACCTGCTTCTTCAAGGCGGTACAGCTGGTGGTACCAACAGTACCGGTGGTAACGTGTCCATCAATGCAGGGGCCGGAAGTGGCGCTGGTACAGCTGGCACAATCAGTATCGGTACAAGTATTGCCAGTACCGTCCAAATCGGCAGTACTACTCTCGCAACAGGTACGCAGACAATTAACGTCGGTAACAACAGTACTGCAGGCAGTACAACAAACGTGACTATTGGTAGTGGCTCTACCGCTACTGCTGGTACAACTGCGGTTCAGTCAAAAGGCAATACAACACTCACAACAAATGGCCAAACTCGAGCGACCCTCGATACAACAGGAAAACTCTTTCTTGGTGACGGCACGACATCTTCCAGCACAGGCACCTTTACGCTCATCGGGTCTACTGGTGCTGCATCGAATGCTGGGTTCGGCCTGACTGTACAGGGTGGCGCAAGCGGCACAGGTGCCGTCAATGGTGGTGATGTCACTCTTCAAGGTGGCGTTAGTGGTGGTTCGGGTGTTCAAGGGCAAGTTAAAATGGCTAATAGTGGTTTCATTACTTCGACACTGCAGAACTTCACAGCGAATGCGAGCGTCACACAAGCAAATGTCGACAACTTTAGCTCGATCGAAATAACCGCCTCTGGCGGTGGTCCATGGACCGCGACAATCCCTGCCCCAACAACAAAATACAACGGTCGCCTCCTCTACGTTCAGATTTCAACGATTAGCGGTGCGTCAACCATCACGCTTGCCCCTAGTGGCGGCACATCTGTGAACATGAACCCAAACACAGCAGTAACCCTGGTCTGGAACACGACAGCTAATGGGTGGTTAAACGCGGGTGCAGATGGTGGCTCATCTAGCTATATCCAAAACCAAACAGCAACGACACAAACTGCAGGTTTCAAGATTAACGGCGTCGGCACAGCCGGTAGTTTTGTGGGAGCGAGCCTTGACGTTGCAGCTGCAGCCACGCTCAACATCGGCACAGCAACCTCCAACGGTGTTTCGATTGGTAATGCAACAACTGCGAGTACGATTGGCATTGGTGGCACGGGTGCAAACACTATCGCACTTGGCAATACACAGACGGGTGGGACAATCTCTGTTGGTAGCGCTCTAACGAGTGGGTCTGTGAGCATCGGTGGAACTGCAGGTGGAACAAGTAGCCTTACTCTTCAAGGTGGAACAAGCGCGACGGCTGTTGCCATTCAGACTGGCGTTGGTGGCACGATTGGCATTGGTACAAACAATATCGCAAATACGCTTCAGATCGGAAGCACTACTCTCTCTAGCGGTATACAAACCATCAATATCGGAACTGGCAACACTGCCGGTGGTACAACAAACGTCACAATCGGTAATACTGCAACCGCAGCAGGTGGCACCACCACAATCCAGGCTAAAACATCTGTCACGATAGCTAGCAATGGTGTCACTCGGGGCACATTCGACAACGCTAACAGCTTATACCTTGGCAACGGTGTAACGGCCGCAACGCCAAATAGCTTTACCGTCCGGGGTACAGGGAGCTCGACAACTGCAGTGGCGGGTGGTGCAATTACAGTTCAAGGTGGTAACGCAACAGTGGGTAACGCAAATGGCGGCAACGTTGTACTGAATGGTGGAACTGGTATCGGTACTGGTGTCAATGGACTGGTTGTTATTTCTACTCCTACATTCTCTACAACTGCTAACGACCCGAACTGTTACACTGGTGGCGCACTCGTTGCAACGTCGTGTACTATTGCCGTCGCTTCAGTCAATAACTCTTCGGCAATTATTGTTGGATTTAGCGCGTCTGCGCAAACAGCCACACTGCCCGACCCTACAACAACAACCGCTGGTCGTGTCGTGTACATCACCGCCGCCAACGGCACGAGCGAGTTCAGCCTTATCGTCAATGGTGGTGGTGCTGCCAACACTATTGCGATGCGCCAAAACACAACTGCGACGATGATTTGGAACGGAACGGACTGGACTGCAGCTGGTGCATCAAGTTCCACTACACTACAGTCTGCCTACGATAGTACTTTGCAAAGTGCGGGTGGCGCCGAACTCATCGTAAGCAAAACGTCAAACACCAACGGTCTCACCATCCGAGACAGTACAACAGCACCAGTTAACGGCACGCTCCTGAGTGTACAGTCATCGTCTGCTGCTGGCCTCTTTTCTGTTAACAGTAACGTAACCGAATATGTCACTAACGCTGGTGCAGAAACACCACTATCTGCCGGTGCACCGAACAGCTTCCCGGCTAACACATGGTCAGCAGTGACTGGTTCTACCACTACACGCTACGCGACAGCCGGTAACTATATTGCAACCGGTGTTGGATCGGTGTCAGTAGTGACAGCTACAACTGCAGGAAGCGGCGCTAAGAACCGCCTGTCAACCAGCCTGACGCCAAATATGTCCTATAACGTCTCATTCTCAAGTCGTTTACTGAGTGGTACATTCACTGACCTTGAGGTCTATTACTCGATTGATGGTACGGCCGCATCGGTACCTTGTACTACCTCGCGAGCCGTTCCAACAAGCGTATGGGCAAAAATTAACTGTACATTCACCGCTCCCGCATCAGGTATAACAGCTAATAATGCCATTATCATTCGTCAAGCAGCTGCGGGTACGGTCCGAACATTCTACATCGATAACTTGAGTGTTACTATTGCAGCCGACGTTGATTATGCGACAGATGGATCAGTCAACGACGGCGCTTTATTTGCAACAAACTGGCTCCTAGGCGGCCTGGGTACAGGAGTTATAACGCGTGTTACGACAGACGGCCAGGACGCAAGCGATAGTGCACAGATTGCACTCAGCGCGGGCGCTGCCAATGCGGGTCTACGCAATAAGCTATCGTTGAATCCGCTTCCAAGCACACTGTACCGAGTTACGGTCTATGCGAAAGTGCTGAGTGGCTCGTTTACGGACTTTAAGGTTCGCTACTCGCGCGATGGAAGCACGTCTGCCGGCGGAAACTATGTTGATTGTGTCGACTATAACACCCGCACGCTTTCTACCTCAAGCTGGACACGTATCACCTGCTACATCCAGACAGATGCGACAGCTGCAACCGCTCCTCACGTGTACTTTGTCGAGGAAGCATCTGCCGCTCGCACCTTCAAGGTTGATGCGTTTAGTATGACCCTCACAACCAATACGGCACCGAATGTTCAGATTGGTAGTGGTGAAAATGGTGGACCAACCACGCTTCTCACCCTCGATAAATCCGCTTCAGCACCAATTGCAATCAATAACGATGCGCTGCTTGGATCGATGTACTACGACACCACACTTGGGAAGCTCCAATGTTACGAGGCGGATGGCTGGGGTGCCTGTGGCTCAAGCCCAGACACAATCGTAACGATTGCGCCGGAGTTTACGAACGCTGTGCTGCATGGAACAGGTGTTGGAACAATGGTTTCCGACTTGTGCTCCGACACGCTAAACATCAACGATGGCTCGTCGGGACAGCCAAGTATTTGTGGTACAAACGAAACCTACAACTTCTATCGCTGGACGTCACCTCAACCAAGCGCGCAGGTTTATTCTATGTATGTAACATACCAGTTGCCTGCTAGTTTCAAAACATTCCAGTCAGGAACTACGTCTATTAAGGGACTCACTGACAGCACCAATTCAACGGTGGAATACCAAGTGTATCGCAACGACGCAGCATCTGGACTGATTGCTTGTGGACCGGTAGTATCGGTATCAACAGGTGCAGTTGGTGCGTGGCAGCCAGGTGCGGCAACCGGTACAGCAGACCCTTCAACGTGTGGATTCTCACCAGGTAACAGTATCGTATTCCGTATCAATGTAACAGCAAGTCAGAATGCTAACGCGTACGTTGGTAACTTGAACTTTATATTCAGTAATAGGTAGTTATGAAAAACGTATTTATAGATAGCTACAAAACAACTAAACGACGTGTCCAACAAAAAACGGAAGCCTTTTTCGCGCGTCGTCCTCGACTGCGTTATGGTGTTTTAGCTGCGGCTGTTATCTTGATACTCGCTGACATTGTCCTTATCGTGAAGCCTTTTATCGTGGAAGCTCCGTACGATCTCGGTGCTGCGGCAAAGTTATTACCTGAGGCAAACACTACAATCGCTAGCGCAATCGAATTCGACGCAAAAGAATCTATCTATAACTACGCGACCCCCTCAGACGTAAACGGTGCAAAAAAAGGCATAAAAGCATCTTTTAACACCGATATAAAAAAGGGTATTAGTATTACAGACAATACAAACAGTGTCGACTTTACAATGACGGCAACTGAAAAATATCACCAAGGTCGCAAAGGCGATAATCGCGTCGTCTACCCGCTTGCTTCAAACGATGGATGGGCCGTATACACTATACAAACGACTGGTGTTAAAGAAGATATCCTTTTAACAAAGTCAAACGACGATGAACGTACATTTTCGTACGAGCTAAAACTAAACGACAGTATGGAAGCCCGGCTTGAGTCCGACGGAGGACTAGGTATCTATGGAAACACACTATTGAGCGGCAGCATCACCGCATCAAGCGAAAGTGACACTGCGCTCCTTGAAAAAATGCGTAAGAACGCTACCAAAGACACTCTGATGTTTAAAATTCCTGCACCTATCGTCCTTGAAGCTGACGGTAATGAGTCCGAATTTGCACACGCCGTTTTTAAACTTGATGGAAGAAAAATATCGATTATCACAACTGGATTAAAGCGTGCCAACTTCCCCCTTTCAATTGACCCTAGTATTTACGTCACCAGTGCAACCGAATTTATGGCCGGTAATAACGAGACAAACATCGACTTCAATGTCAGCGACCAACTGATCCAAAAAGCGCCAACAACTGGTGCTCGCTTCGACCAATGGCAAGACACCCTTTCACTACCAGTCGCGACTTCTGCAAACGGCGTTGCGGCAGCTGGTGGATATATCTACTCAGTTGGGGGTCGCGCGCTTCTTGGTGAAGCTTATAACACCCAGGGTGCTGAAACATTTACCGTACCTACAGGCGTCACAAGTCTTACGGTAAAAATATGGGGCGCTGGCGGTGGTGGTGGCGGTGGCGGATCAACGACAGGTGTTGGCGGCGCTGGCGGTGGCGGTGGCTACGTAACAGCTACAGTCCCGGTCACGCCACTTGAAGTGCTTGACGTGTACGTTGGTGGAGGTGGAGCAGGTGGTGGAAGTAACGCCACTGGAACCGTCGCCGGAAGTGGTGGTGGAGGAGGAGGTATCACCAGTATTTATCGTGGAGGTACTCCCCTTGTTCTCGTTGGCGGTGGTGGTGCCGGTGGTGGTGCACGTACGGCACAAATTGGTGGTGCTGGTGGAGCTGCTGGTGGTACTACCGCAGTAGCAGGTAGTGCTGTTAACGCCGGAAATGGTAATGGCGGTGGAGCTGGAACAGCTGGTGCTGGTGGAGCTGCTGGTAGCAGTGTTGGCAACGCGGGTACAGCAGGTACGTCACTGACTGGTGGACTAGGTGCCGACGGACGAACTTCAACAGCTGGCGCAGACGGTGGTGGTGGGTTTGGTGGGTTACTTGGTGGGGGCGCTGGTGGTCTCGCTAACGTTGATATTACCCGTGCTGGTGGTGGCGGTGGTGGCGCTGGTTACTACGGTGGCGGTGGTGGTGGCGCAACCTCAAGTATTACTGCCGCGTCGGGTGGTGGTGGCGGTGGTGGATCAAGTTATACTG
>ERZ724509.547-NODE-547-length-15991-cov-8.536082_pt1 | contig 15991 bp, 14 predicted proteins | sample MGYA00376042_ERZ724509 | MGnify/ENA primary metagenome ERZ724509 (study PRJEB28724, sample SAMN07190887) | wastewater metagenome | isolation source: effluent of sewage treatment plant in Hong Hong | place: USA: Christiansburg, Virginia | collected 2016-03-01 ...
GGTGGAACGAATATCCACTACCTTGAACAATGGCTGGAAGAGCGTAAGCGGTAATAAAACGGTAGATTGAAAAGGATTGAAATGTCTTACAGCGATTTTAGTTTAAGCCGCGTCGCCAAAGAGTTTCAATTAACGATAATTGAAAAGGAGGGATTGTTTGCGGAAATCCCTCCAAAAAAGTGTAGCTATTTATTAAAAGAAACACTTCGATACAATGTGCCACTTGCCATAGCGAATAATACCGAAAAGGCGCGTTCCGAGTTAATTATTAGCCCCGTTTTGCTAGAAGCCCGTAGGCAACAAGAAACACAACAAGAGAAATTTAATTTTTTCTCCGGTGTTCGGTTTGATATTGATGAAAGCAAAGGCTTGAATGGTTTTTGCGATTTTATCGTAAGCCGTTCTAATGAATTGCTTTTCATCACCGCACCTATTATCATGCTAGTGGAAGCGAAAAACGAAAATATCTTTAATGGAATTGGGCAATGTATTGCTGAAATGTTGGCAGCACAAATTTTTAACCAACGTGAAAATAATCCGATTGAACCTATTTTTGGTATTGTGACAACCGGAACAGTTTGGCAGTTTATCAAGTTGGAAGATAAAACCGTCTACATTGATCTAAGAGAATACTATATTCGTGATGCACGCGATATTGAAAATATCATCGGATTTTTAACGCAATAAGCACCATATAATTAAATAATTATGCCCCTATTTGAACTCTGCCTCATGTGCCCTGAAGCACAAATCGAAGCCTTAAGCGAAGCGTTGGATGCGCTGGATGCCTTGAGCGTCAGCGTTGAGGATGCCGATGCCCAAACCGATGCCGAGCAAGCCTTGTTTGGCGAACCCGGAATGCCCGCGCCCAAGGAAGGATGGCAGCGTTCGCGCATCATCGCTTTGTTTGCGAATGAAACATTGGCGCAAGAAGCCGCCGAAATTTTGCCGCAGCAGGATTTTTTTGCAGGCTGCCAGCAGTTGGATTTACGCGCGGTGGAGGAGCAAGATTGGGTGCGCCTCACGCAATCGCAATTCGCGCCAGTGGAGGTAACGCCCACGTTTTGGATTGTTCCGACATGGCACGAACCACCTGCGCAGGCTACGACTATCATTCGGCTCGATCCGGGATTGGCATTTGGCACGGGTACGCACCCCACCACGCACATGTGTTTGCGTTGGATTGCCACCCATTCCGATTTAGGCACGGTGCTGGATTACGGCTGTGGCTCTGGCATTCTTGCTATCGGTGCGATGAAGTTCGGTGCATCGAATGCCATCGCCGTCGATATTGACCCACCCGCAATCGAAGCCACACAGCAAAATGCCGCCGATAACGGGGTCACCCTGCAAGCCGGTATGCCAGAATTGGCGCAGGGTCAATTCAATGTCGTCATCGCCAACATTTTGGCCACGCCGCTGAAAGTGTTAGCACCCCTGTTGTGTTCCCATATCGCTGCTGGGGGTCACTTGGTGCTGGCGGGTATTTTGGAACGTCAGGCGGATGAATTGATTGCCGCTTATGCCCCTTATGTTCAACTGCGCGTCACCGATAGCCAAGATGGTTGGATACTCATGACTGCACACCGATGACCGTATACCGTACACCGTAAAACGCCATGAACCCCACTGCCCAATGCCCCTCTTGCCACACTGTATTCAAACTAAACCCTGAGATGCTCAAAGCATCGGATGGATGGGCGCGGTGTGGACGCTGTAGCGAGATATTCCATACCGACCCCAAGCATTCCCAAACCGAAGAGCCGGATGCCAGCGTGCAGCCGTCTTTCTTGCAGGCGGGTGATGGAGTGCCTTCGGTATGGAATACCACGTCGATGAAGGTGGTGTTGTCGCTATTGGCGTTTCTTTTATTGGCGGGATTGGGTCTACAGGTGCTGCATTACGAACGCAACCGTATTGTGGCAACGCACCCTGTTCTAAAACCGTATTTCAAAGCATTGTGTGCCGAGGTCGGTTGTGCGATTCAGCCGTACCGTGAGATTGAATCCATCGTGATTGAAAGCTCCGCCTTTACGCGCGTGACTGGCGATGTGTACCAAGTGGCGTTTACGTTGAAAAATAACGCGGCATTGGATGTGGCGACTCCCTCGGTTGAGCTGGTACTCACCGATAGCGCGGGTCAGGCGGTGGTGCGCCGCGTATTTCGCCCTTCGGAATTTGGTTCCCACAGCGGGGTGATGAAAAGTTTGGCGGATTTTCAGGTGACTTTACCCGTGCGCTTCAAACTACCAGCACGGGAAGCGGATCGTGTGACCGGATACCGCCTATTTTCGTTTTACCCGTAATCACGCACCGAATGCAGCAAACCAGTGAAATTATTGCCACCATCGCGGGGCTGATGGGGGTGTGGCTGACTTCCCGTCAGCATATTGCCTGCTGGCCCGTGGCGTTGATCAGCATCGTGTTTTCGTTCGTTGTGTTTTATTCTGAGCGCCTGTACCAAGATGCCATCCTGCAAGTGTTTTATCTGGTGATGGCACTGTATGGTTGGTATCACTGGCTTTACGGCGGGAAAAACCATTCACGCTTAACCGTTTCGCGCATGGAACGTCCTACGCTGTATGCCTATTGGGGCGGTGGTGGGGTGGCGATGCTGGCATCGGGCTACTGGTTTGCCCAGTACACCGATGCCGTTTTACCCTACTGGGACGCGATCTCGTTGGTGGGCGGCATCATTGGCACGGTGTGGATGGCACGCAAGTGGATAGAGCATTGGATACTCTGGGTGGTGATTGATGTGGTTTGTACGGGCATCTACTTTTCGAGAGGTTTGTATTTCTTTACCTTTCAGTATGCGGTTTTTACCCTGCTCGCGTTGTATGGTTGGCACACTTGGAAAAAGGAGTTGTCGACAATCACAATGGAGTAGGCATGAATGAGCATTACCGTGAATACTATGAGAATAGGGGATCGGTCTGGATTATTTCCATCACGATCGCGGTAGTTTGTTTATTTGGCGTGACTCTTTCGTGGCATCGTTTGGAAGTAGCGCATACCAATGAATTGCGTGTAGTACAAACCCAAACCGAAAAACGTGCGGAAACCATGAATACTGCCGTTGAGCAGTATGTGGAAATGACGCTCATCAGCATCGACAATACCTTGCGCCAGTTGCGTTTAGCGTATCTCGCCAACCCCAAGGCTTTCGATCAAACCGCCCAAGAGGCGATACAAAATTTACCCGCAGGTTTGGTGCAGTTCGTCACGGTCTTTGGAGCCAATGGGGATTTACTTTATTCTTCCAATGGTGCGACCGGTCGGTTCAATATCCAAGACCGTGAGCATTTCACGGTTCATGCCCAATCCCAAGCCGATACGCTCTTTATCAGTGTGCCGATTGTGGGGCGTATCAGTAAAACCCCCATCATTCAACTTACGCGGCCTATTTGGAGCAAGGACGGGCAATTTTTAGGGGTGATTGGTTTACCGTTGCGCCCCGATTTTGTGGCAGAACAACTCAACGACTTGCACATGGAGTCGACGGATGTGATTTCTATTGTCCGCATGGATGGTAGTTTTGTATCGCGCAGCCGCAATCTATGGGAAGCATTGGCCAGACAAGTGCCGAGCCAGCGCCCTTATTTATCGGCCAGCCCGAAAGAATCGGGGTTATTTCGTGATAAATCCTGCATCGATCCCGTACCCATGATCTTTTCGTGGCGGCGCATGAACCGTTGGCCGTTGGCGGTAGTGGTCGGGGTGGACGAAAGCACCCAACTGCTGGCACTGCAAGAAAAAAGGCAAGAAGAACGAAAGCAAATGATGATGGTGATTGCCGCCATCGTGCTGCTCACCATTGCGATTATTGCCCTCGTTCAGCGCATGGCTCGCCGCAATTTCAAGCTGCATGAGAGTCAATATCGGTTTCAGCAACTGTTTGAAAAAAACCAAACCATTTTGCGCAATGCCAGTGATGGAATTTGCATCGTGAATGCAGATGGCTGTGTGACCGAAGCCAGTGATTCATTTTGCACCATGCTGGGTTATAAGCATGATGCCATCATCGGGCTGCATGTGACACGATGGGATATTCAGTATTCCCCCGAAGAAATCCGAAAAGCCATTCACCGCGTGCTGGGAAATGATAAATGGATGAGTAAGCGTATTGAACTCAACTCCTTCTACCGCTCCTGTGAAGGGCGCGTCATGCCAGTTGAAGTGAGTGTTATACCTTTTAGTACCCAACAGGAAAAGCTGTTATTTTGCACGATTCGTGATACAACTGCTCGTAAAAATGCACAACTATCCCTTGAAATGCTGAATAATACACTCCAAACACGCAGTGCCGAAGCCGAGGCCGCCAACCGTGCGAAAAGTGCCTTCTTAACCACCATGAGCCACGAGATACGCACCCCGCTCAACGCCATTATTGGTATGGGTTATTTGTTGCAACAATCGGTCTTAGAGGCACAACAGCAGGAACAGGTGCGTGCCATTCAGGTGGCGGGCAATAATCTGCTGGAACTGGTGAATAACGTGTTGGATGTCTCCAAAATCGAAGCAGGTGCTACCGTGTTGGAATCGATCCCCGTTTCCCTTTTCGATGTGTGCGATGAAATGCGCTTGCTATTCGCCACGGCGGCACAAAATAAAGGACTCATCTTTCACATCCAGCCCTTGGATGCGTGCATACCGTCGGTGATTTTGGGCGATCCGGTTCGCCTCAAACAAATGCTGACCAATTTGTTGGGAAATGCCGTTAAATTCACCAAACAAGGAACCATTCAACTCCGTATTCGATTGGCGGACACTCCTGAAAAACTGCGCTTTGAAATCAACGATACGGGGATCGGCATCACGCCCCAACAGCAAGAACGGTTGTTCAAGCCCTTTTCGCAAGCCGATGTATCCACAACCCGCCAATACGGTGGAACGGGTTTAGGGCTTTCTATTGTGCGGCAGTTGGCAGAATTGATGGGCGGTGCGGCGGGGATTGAGAGCGTTTTAGGGCAAGGTAGTACATTCTGGTTTGAAATAGTGTTTCAAATACCGTCGGTTACGGCTGCGATAAAAACGGTGTCGCTACCATCCATTACGGCGGTAACATCTGTACCATCTATCGCTTTCACTAATCCCACTACGTTGACTGTTTCCATGCCGTTACAAGAAACCACATTACAAGGCGACGATTTAGCAAAAATACGATCGCTGGTTGCTGCATTGGAAAATATGCTGGTAGAGAATCGAATCGATGCCCTTTCGTTATCGCACGAAATTGGAACCGCGCTGCGGGGAACTCCCGAAGCCGCCTTCTACCAAACGGTAGCCCAATGTGTTGCAATGCTGCAATACGATAAAGCACGCGCAGAAATCGAAATGTTCAAGGAAAAATTGTGTACAGGATAAACCACGGGGCAGATGAAAAATTCGACCGCTTTCGTATCCTGATTGTGGACGACATTCCCGACAATATCCAAGTATTAGCGGGCATATTGGGTGCGGGTTATGAAATCAGTTTTGCAACCAATGGCCCGCAAGCATTGGATATGGTGTGCAAAAACGTTCCTGATTTGATATTGCTGGATGTCATGATGCCGGATATGGACGGTTTTGCGGTATTAAAAGCATTGCAACAAAATCCCACAACCTGCGATATTCCCGTGATTTTTGTCACCGCCCATCAAGGAAACGAAGCCGAAACCACGGCATTAGAAGCCGGAGCGGTGGATTTCATTCCCAAGCCCATTAACCCCAGCGTGGCACGGGCGCGGGTCTCGATTCACGCCCGCTTGGTGCGCCGAACCCATGCGCTTCAAGAATTAAGCCAACGCTATAAAAAAATGGCCGACAATTTCCGCGAATTGTCGATTCACGATGGTTTAACGGGGCTGTATAACCGCCACTATCTGGTTTCTTTATTGGGCAAAGAAATCGCCCGTGCGCAGCGTGAGAAGCAACCGCTGTCGCTGGCCATGCTCGATATTGACCACTTCAAAAAAATCAACGATGTGTATGGTCACGCACGGGGCGATGCGGTGTTAGCGGCCATCGGAAAATTGATTCAAGGGCGTATTCGCAAATCCGATACCGCCTTTCGCTACGGTGGTGAGGAATTTATGCTGGTGCTGCCCAATACCCTCCTCGCAGATGCCCATTTTTTGTGCGAAGGTATTCGGGAAATGATCGCCACCCAGATCGTGGGCGGGATGGATCGCCAGTACGTCAAAGTCAGCATCGGCATCGCGCAACTGGGAATGGAAGACGATTCCGGCGAAGAAACCATTCACCGTGCTGACTTGGCGCTCTACCAAGCCAAAAACAAGGGGCGTAACCGTGTGGAAGTCAGCCCATCTGTCCCTTTTTATCCCGCACTATCCACCGCGACCGGAACGCGTGGGGCCAATGCACACATCAGCTCGTAGCCAATGGTTTGGGCGCTGGCGGCAACTTCGTCAATCCCCAGCACCGCGCCATTCGATGCACGCCCCCACAAAACCACCTCGCTGCCAAGAGCCGCATCGGGGATGGGGGTTAAATCGACCGTCAACATATCCATGCTCACACGCCCGACGGTACGGGTGCGAATGCCGTTCACCAACACGGGGGTTCCGGTGGGGCAGATGCGCGGATAGCCATCGGCATAACCACACGCTACCACACCAATCCGCATGGAACCCGCCGCCACAAAGTGGGAGCCGTATCCTACGCTATCACCTTCCCCCAATGATTGGGTCGCTATGATTTTGGAAGCCAACGTTATGGTGGGTTGCAGATTCCAGTGGGTGATGCCATGCTCAGGAAAATCCGGCGCACTGCCATACAGGGCGATCCCAGCCCGCACCCAGTCAGAATCCAGAGCCAACCCTGCCTCCCCCATGTGGCGCAAAATCGCGGCACTGTTGTTCAGGCTGCGTTCTCCGGGGAGGTCGCGCGTGGCTTTGGCAAAATGTTCGATGGCGGAGGCAATGCCTTTGGGCGTATCGGCATCGCTGAAATGGGTTATCAGCGAGATTTCATCCACCTGCGGCAGGGCATTCAAGCGCGACCATGCCGAACGGTAATGCTCGGGTTTGAAGCCCAGCCGATTCATGCCCGAATTCATTTTCAGGAAAACACGCTGCGGCACATTGGTCTTATGGGCGGCCAGCATGTCGATTTGCGCTTCACAATGCACCACATGCCATAAGCCGAGGCGGGAACAGATTTCTAAATCACGCTGCTCGAAAACGCCTTCCAACAGCAAAATCGGGCCGCGCCAACCCCAATCACGCACGCGCTGGGCTTCGTCTAAATCCAGCAGGGCGAAACCATCGGCGGCACGCAGCCCTTCAAGGGTGCGTTCAATACCATGCCCGTAGGCATTGGCTTTGACCACCGCCCATACGCGAGAATCGCCTGCGGCACGGCGCAGTTGTTCTAAATTGTGGCGCAGTGCTTCAGGGTGAATCGTGGCAAGAATCGGACGGGGCATGATTAAACTTTTTTACTTTTCCACCAACGCCAAAGCAGATACAGCCCACCCAGTGCCAACAAGACAAAAATTCCGTGCTGGAATTGGCGCAAAATGCCAAACATCCATTCCCAATTTTGCGCACCAAAGTAACCCAGATACACCCAAATAGGAACGCTGATGAGGGCGGCAAAACCATCCATCACAAACCATGTCGCCACACTCACGCGCTGGCTCATACCTGCCGAAAAAAACATGGGCGTGCGCAAACCCGGAAGAAAGCGCGATACAAACATCACCCAACGCCCATAACGCTGAAAGGCATTTTGGGCTTTGGCAAAGCGTTCTTCGGTGAGAATGCGTGAGAACCAAGGCAGACGCGCAATCCGTTCACCGTAAAACCGCCCCAGCAGAAAGATAAGGCCATCGCCCACCAAAACGCCTGCCATTCCCACCGCAAACATCGTATGCGGATTGGCATAACCCAATCCTGCAATCACACCACCTGTTACCAGTGTTACATCCTCCGGAACGGGTACACCAAACCCGCAGACTAAAAGCATGACGAACACGGCGATGTACCCGTATTCGGTAAAAATGGGCATAAGTAGTTGGAAAATTTCCATAGCGCGATACTAACCCGATTAACCAAATCGGCTTGCTTGCCCGACAATCAATTTTGCTAATTCATCCATCAAATCGTTACTAACTTGATGGGCGGGGTAGGTGACCGTCTGCACACCAAAACCCTGTAAGCCCACCAAACGAAAGACCAATTCTGCTTTGGCGTGGTGCATGGTGATGGTGATGCTGCTGCGTGCTTCGGTGGTGTATTGGAAGCGGTACGCTTGCAGGGTTCCTTTTTCAGGGTGACGTACTTCCAGCCGTTCGTATTTGACATTGCCTGCGGTGAGGCGGTTTTGCACGCGCTCCAATTCTGGTGGAAAGTTCACGTTCACGCTTTCGGACAGCGGAGACCCCTCGCGCGGGACGCTGCGCCAACCCATTGCCACATAGTCATACACCTCTTGGCTCAGTCCGGGTTCTTGGATTTTCTTTTTGCGTGCGTCGTACCGAAAATCAACCAGTTTCATCGCAGGCCACGGTTTTTTGGTATCAATCGCCAACGCAGGGCCGGTAGGGGAAATAATGGCGAGCTGCTTGGAAAGCTCAGAAATATAAGACCACACCACACGCGCGGCAGATTCGGTTACACGGATATTGGCTTGCAGTTCGGCCAGATTGGTACTGCTTTCTTGTTGTGCAACACTGGCTTGGAACTTGAGCTGATTCAGGAAACTCACATAACCTCCATTTTTAGGGGCGATATAACGCGCAAATTTTATGGCCGTCTGGGTCACGCAAATAGGCGAGATACAAACGTCCAGACGACATCTCACGCCACCCCGGAGGATTCTCACACGCCGCACCGCCATTGGCCAGACCTGCGGCATAAAAGGCATCGGCCTGTTCGGGAGATTGAACCGTAAACCCAATCGTACTGCCATTGCCATGCGTAGCGGGCGCACCGTCGATCGGGGTGGTGATGGCGAACGTACCGGTAGGGCTGCGGTAGAAGTAACGCTGTTTATTTGCTACCCCTTCGCCCATCCCCAAAGCACCGAGGACGGCATCGTAAAATTTTTTGGAATTTTCTAGGTTATTCGCACCCAGCATGACGTGACTGAACATAGTGGACTCCTGTTGGAAAGTGGGCGACATTGTCCTCTCTTTCCAGTAGGCTCGAATGTGTATTCGTTGTATTCGTTGTATTCGTTATATCTGGCAACAACCCGATTTATTTGCTGAGCCGCTCCCCAAAACCGCCTTTTCCACCACCATCTATGCCCACAATCAACTGCTTGGTGGCACGGGTGGCGGCGACGTAGAAAGTTTGGGCGGCTTCTTTTTCATCTTCGCCCTGAGCGGGCATGTGTCCGATACCCGGTAGTGCGACCACGGCAAATTCCAGCCCCTTGCTCACCTTCATGCCCATGATGCTGATGGCATCCACGCTGGGACGGTAGGGTGCGCCGGTTTTGTAAATTTGGAACGGAATTTGCCGCTGCGTGAGAACGTGAATCGCCGCCTCTTTGCAATCCCAACGGGCGTACAACACGGCCATATCGCGCCACGCACAGCCCTTGCGGTTCGCTTTGGCGAGTTCATCGGCAATGGCATGGATTTCTTTTTCTAAGCTCGGTTTTTGAATCAGAATGGGCGGGTCTTCCGTCTCGTTGCTGCGAAAACCCATCGGCTGCGTGGTGGGGATGCCGTCTTCGTCTTTATCCTCGGCGGCTAACCAATAATCGCCTGCAATCAGGCTCGCCACCTGCAACACGGGGTGGGGATTGCGGTAATTGATTTTGAGTACGGGTCGGCTGCGACCCTGCGCCTGAATACCCACGCTTTTGAAAGTGAAGTTGCTGCGCTTTTGCTTGAAAACGGACTGCGATCCGTCGTAGACCAGCAGGAAATTATGGGTTGCCGGATCGACCATTTGCACCGCCAGCCGCAGCCAGTCTTCTTCAAAGTCGTGGCCTTCGTCGATGAGAACGGCTTGGTAGCGTCCGGTGGGGATTTTTCCGTTGGCTACACCCTCTATCACCAGTTGTACCAAGTCTTCAGCGTAGTGGGAGTTTTGCAGATCAGTTCCTTTGGGTAAATCCAAATGAAACTCTTGCAACTGATCGCGGCACCATTTGTGAAAATTGCGCACGACCACTTTTTTGCCGACTTCGCGTTCCTGCATCAAGGCATCCAACCGCGAAGCCAGCGGGCGGTTAAAACACAAAATCAAAATCGGCTTGCTTTTGTCGCCCCCACCCAAGCGTGCCAGATGCTGGGCGCGGCTGCACAGAATCAGCGTTTTGCCCGACCCCGCCACACCGTGAATCACGCGATGCCCATCGCCCAAACTGCGGGCAAGCTGTTCTTGCTGGACATTCATCACCGCAAAGGCGTTGATGCTTTCGAGTGCTTTGCCACCCAGTTTGCCGCTACCTAGCGTGGGGCGGTTTTTGGGAATGCTTTGTGGCATGGTACGCACATCGGGGAATAGCACCCAGCGCACCCTATCGCGCTGTTCGCGGGAAATGGCTTGTTGCAGTGTGTAGGGAAACAAGTCCCAGAACCGATTGCCGAATGCGTCTGCTGCCACCAATGGCTCCATCTCATCTTTGCAGATAACATGGTGCGGTTCCATCGCCTGTTGCAAGCCCATAGATTCAAACTGTTTGCGGGTGATGTGGGTGAGTACGGCCGCATAAGTCCACGGAAAAATCAGGTTGCCTCGGTAGTTTCCTTCTTTTTGCACCAGCGTGGCATCTTGCTTGAGTTCATCCACCACCTCCAAGGCATTTTTACGGGCTTTTTCCAGTGGATTGGTCTCGACTTTATAAGTACCGTTTTCGAGCGCAATCGTGCATTGCATTTTGTCGGCTTGGAGGATGGTTTCGGGATTCCAATCCTTCACCTCCAGCACCACCATTCCGCGACTGGGGTGCAAAATCACAAAATCGGGATGCAGTTGCTTACGTCCCACCGGAATGTTGTACCAAAGCCAGCACTCGGAATCGAGTTTTTCTTTTAACCGTTGTGCCAGACGTTCTTCGCCACGGGTATCAAACGAGGGGGATGCGGGGATAAGGGTTGCCATGCGGGTGTTTTCAAGAGCGATACGATATTTCAATCGTAATTCGTAAATCGGCTGGGAGGGGCGATATGGGTATCGCGGAGGTTTTGGTAGCGCGACACACTCAGCGGCAAAGTTTGAACGGGGTTGCCACCGAGACCAAGGCGGGTAAAGCCGACGAATTCGATTTGGAACATCAAACTACTGGTCGATGTGGTGATACTGGTTTGCGTGCGTTGCAGCACCATCCGCGCCAACCAGCAGCCAGCATCGTATTCCACGCCGAGCAAGGTATCCACCATGCGCCCATCAAACAGGCTGTAATTCAAGCGCCCCACGCTGTAATAACGCCCCGCGCCTTGCCCGCGTCCGGCTCCCAGTTCTTGCCCTGTATCGCCCCACAGGTTGTTAATCGGCCACTGCCAACTGACCGCCAACTGTTCGCTTTGCTCGCGCTGGTAGCTGTAGGCGGCATTCAATACGCGGTAATTGCCCGGGTTGTAACGTGCGCCGATGGTGGAACGGATGGACTTTTCGGTTCGTGGGTTGTACTGCACCGTCGAATCTAACGCCCATTGCGGATCGGCATTGATGGATGCGCCCAGCAAAATATCGCTCAAACCCGCTTGCGCGGGTGCGGTGCTGGAATTGAGGGTGACTTTTTGCTCGTCAAACCGCAGGCGCTGTGCCACGCCAAAACGCGCCAACTGTGCGCCGCTTCCGGCATCCAAAAAGCGGGTGGTGACCCCCAGTGTTAGCAGGTTGTTATCGGCGATTTTGTCGTGGCCGACAAAGGCGTTTTCGGTGTAGATGGTGGCAAAGTTGAAATCGTTTGCTGCGGTATCGTAATTGGGCAACAGGCTTTGATCGCGCCACGGGGTGTACACGTAGAACGCACGCGGCTCTAGCGTTTGCACCAAGTTGCGGCCAAAAAGCTGGGTTTCCCGCTCCAATACCATGCCCGCATCCAAGCTAAAGGTAGGGACGATCGCTGAGCCGGTGCGTGAACCGTTGTCTAACGCGGCATCAAACTGGTAGCTGGTCGCATGAACTTGGAACTTGGGCGTGATGAAGCCGCCGGGTAACAGCCACGGGTGGCTAACCTGCAACTGTGCCATGCCGCGCTGGGCATTGGGTTGCAGGGTGCGCGTGCGGTCGGCCTCGAATTGGGTGAAGTCGGTATCGACCGACCAATCCCAGCCGCCGGCATTGTCCACGCCATAACGGGCGGTGATCTGTGGAGCGCGGTCGAACGGCGGAACAATAGGCGCGTTCACATCCTGCAACGTCTGCCATTTCAACACCCGTGCCGTGCTGGTCAGTACGCCACCGCCATATCCTTGGCTCCATGTAGCGATGAGATCGGTGGGTAAAAGACGCTGGGTAATCGCTGCGCCGCCGCTGGTGGTGGAGTTGATGGCGTTGCTGGTTCCGTTCACGCTGCTGGTGAAATCGCGCCAGTAGTTATCGTCGCTGACGCGGTTGATATTCATGCCAACCCCCACCACTCCCAACGGCGTGTTGATACGGCCTTGGTGCGATGTCCCCAAACTCCAGCGGTTCGTCGCCGTGAGCCGATCTTGGGGCAAAATGCTGGCGCGAATATCGCCGAAATAATCCGGTTCTAAATAACGGTATTGCATCCCCAAATCGACTCCGCGCAGCGTCATTAACTTGGGGTAAAACGTGGCATCGCGGTTGGGGGCGATGTTCCAATAATATGGTTGCAACAATTCAAACCCGCCATCGCTGCCCAGCCCGAACGTGGGCGGCAAAAAGCCCGATTTGCGCCGTTCCGAGAGCGGAAAGCTGATGGCAGGCAGCGGCAACAGCGAAACCCCTTGAAATTCCAACACCGCGCCTTCGGCGACACCGGAATCGGCTTCGGTATCCAGCGTCATGCGGTTGGCGCGAAAGACCCAATCGGGAATCCAATCCAATCCGCCATTGGGCTTGCAGGTGCTGTAGGTGGCGTTGTGAACGGTGAAATGCGCATCATCGTGAAATTCGATTTTGTCCGCTTGCCCGTAGCCTTGGTTTTTCAGCAGCTCAAAACGCGGTGCGGTGAAAAATCCTTCAAACGCACCGATTTTTAATTCCAAATAATCGCCTTCAAATATATCGCCCTTGCGGTTGATGCGCACTTTCCCTTGGGCGGTGGCGCGGTCGGTGGGTTCGGAATAGGTGATGCGGTCGGCGCGAATCACCGTTCCCATCCGGCGTAGCGTGGCATTGCCCTCGATCACCATATCCTTATCGGGCTGGCCTGCCATGCGTTCACCGCTCCAAAAAATCGGTAATTGGCGCAATTCGGCATCGGGCAAAATGGTTTCTTGCAAGGACGGGCTGGGTTTGAGCGTTTGCGCCCCCACCGCCGAGCCAGTGGCGCAAGCGGCTAGCGCCAGCAAGAACGACAATTTACGTGGAAATAGGGGCTGCATGGAAAATCGGAAAATATCAAAATGACGGCAATAATCCGATTATCTATGCACACCTCACACACCTCCCATACCTCCCCTATCCGTACCGCATTGTTCGATACGTGGCTGCAAAGCATTCAAGCAACATATGCACTGCAAATCGCAACGCTGCGCCCCGCCTCCGAGGATGCCAGTTTCCGCCGATACTTCCGAATTGATAGCACACTCTGCACAACAGATAAGCACTCCAGCCCGATGAACCCAAAAACCTTCATCATCATGGATGCGCCGCCGGAGCTGGAAAACAGCCAACCCTTCGTACACATTGCGCAATTGATGCACGATGCCGGAGTCGCCGCGCCGCAGGTATTGGCGTGGGATCAGGTCAATGGCTTTTTGCTGCTGACCGATTTGGGCGAACAAACCATGATGCAAGCCATCGAATCCGGTGCGCCCGCGTTGCCGTTATTTTTGCAAGCGACCGATCTGCTGGTGCAATGGCAACTCGCCTCGCGCCCCGATGTGTTACCGGCGTTCGATGCCGACCGCCAGCGGCAGGAAATGGCGTTGTACCGCGATTGGTACGTGAACAACCGCGCCCAACTCGGTAAAGCACCCGAAACCCCGTATGCGCTCACGGAGGCGGATGAAAAAATTCTGACCGATACCTTCGAGAAACTCATCGCCCACAACCAACAATGGCCGAATGTCTACGTTCACAGCGACTTTATGCCGCGCAACCTGATGGTGTCATCGGAAAAAATGGGGGTTTTAGACTTCCAAGATGCCGTTTATGGCCCCATCACCTACGATATTGCCAGCTTGATGCGCGATGCCTTTTGGAGTTGTGAGGAGGAAGAAGTGTTGGATGTCACCATTCGCTATTGGTCGAAAGCGCGTAAAGCGGGCTTGCCCGTGGGGGACGATTTTGGTGCGTTTTATCAGGCGGTGGAATGGATGAGTTTGCAACGCCACCTGCGCATCGTCGGCACTTTCGCCCGTTTGAGCCTGCGCGACGGCAAATCGCGTTATGCGGAGGACATTCCACGCTTTATTGACTACATCCGCAGCACTTGTTCCCGTTACATGGAATTGAAGCCCCTGCTGCGGCTGGTGGAGCGGGTGGAAGGCATTGCCGTCCCCAATATGTTCGCATTTGGGCGGACGTAGGGCATTATCAGGCCGAAAAACATGATGTAACGCAAGAAATATGCAAACGCCGACCCCTATTTGACCTAAGTCAATGTGGTGGTGTCCATTCCAGCGGATAGTGCCTACCTATCACATAGTTACCAAAAAGTTTCTGAAGGAGTTACTACCATGAAAGCGTTGGTCGATTTGTTTTCTACCGATTACGGTTTGTTGAGTCTTGCCAGTATTGTTTTTATGCTGGGTATGGGGGTGTTCTTCCTGCGCTTGTTCATGAATAAAATGGATCCACCCAGTGATTCGGGTAATCAAAATAAATAACCCGTTGGTTTTTTAGCTTCCTCCACTTTCTTGCCCGCTTAAGCGGGCTTTTTTATGCCTAAAAAAGGGCGCGTATTGTAACGATAATGTCGCATTCCTGCGCTATATTCTCAAAATAGCCAGAATAAATATCGGATTTGACGGTATGCTGAGATAGTAGGTTGTAATTGTGTTGATAATTAAGAATTAGTCACTCACTTGAGAACAATGTTATCCCCTGTTGCACCAGTCCTTGAATTACAAGGCTACGGTTTCAGCTTCGGTAGTCGGGTTATCGTGGCTGAGGCAAGTTTTGATTTAGCACCGCACGGAATTTCTTTTTTGATGGGGCCGGTGGGGACGGGGAAGTCCTCTTTGCTCTTCAGTCTGGCGGGCTTTAATGATGGTAGCCCACGTTTTCGCCAATGGGGGAAAGCCTACTTTTGCGGCAAGCCTCTGACGGAGAACAACCGTCCGTTTCTGGTTCGTCAACACGCCCGTTTGCTGGCAGATACGTTGATGAACCATTTGATGAAGTCGTCCGAATTCAGCACTCTGGCGCAAGCGGAGCGGCGTGACCGCATTGAAAATTGGCTATCCAATTTTGAAATGCCTGCGTTATTGGACAAAGTCAATCGCCGGCTGGTGGATGTAGAACCAGTCTGGCAACGCATCGCCCTGATGGTGCTGGCGGCACAAGCACCCGCCCCCTTGTTGCTGGTGGATGAACCCGCTACGGGCTTATCGGATGCCGATAGCCGTTTGCTGCTGGATTTTGTTCACAATATGGGACAGCGTCAAAAATTGCTGGTCGTAGCGCACAACCAAACCTGCGTTCGATCCGTGGCCTCGGATGTCATTTTGTTGGCTGGGGGACGGATTCAAGGGCATTTGCCGGTGCAATCGTTTTTTGCGGAGTCCAATAACCCCGTTATTCGTACTTTTGTGGAAACGGGTAGCGTGAGCTTACCTGCACCCGATGCCAACCCCGAAGATTTAGCCGATGACATCCCCCCACCGCCACCCCTTCCAGCGGCGGCGTTAGAGGCTATTCGTGCGTTTTATCCGTATGCTTCG